>Ga0182012_10000840_pt1 | contig 33718 bp, 23 predicted proteins | sample 612S2SmetaG_FD_120486 | JGI IMG/M metagenome (GOLD analysis project Ga0182012, IMG submission 120486) | Permafrost microbial communities from Stordalen Mire, Sweden - 612S2S metaG | ecosystem: Environmental > Terrestrial > Soil > Wetlands > Permafrost | place: Sweden: Stordalen | collected...
ACGAGGGCAAAACGATCAACTTCACGCATGAATATCTTCTGGCCAACTCCACCACCACCCAAATCATTCCCGGCCGGGTGATTCGCAGCGGTTACGTTCCCGGCGGCGGTTCGGAACAGCCCATCATCGAGGTCAATGGCAAGTTGCAATTCAGCCTGCCGGGCGAGCCGCGTTTTCCCAGCCTCGGCGATGACACGATCCTGCATCCCGCTTTTACCTGGCAGCTTCAATCCGATGTGCCCGGCGCCTTCGACGCGGAGATCGGGTATGTCACCGGCGGTTTCTCCTGGTCGGCCAGCTATAATATCGTCGCCCCCGAAACCGGCGACACTGTGGACCTCATCGGCTGGGTGACCCTGAAAAACGAGAGCGGCCGAACCTTTTCCGATGCGCACATCAAAGTCCTGGCCGGCGACGTGAATAAAATTCAACCCATGCCCCGCCCCATGCGGGCGGTGTTTGCCCGGGCGATGCCCATGGTCGCCGGCGCCGCGGAACCGGCGGTCACCGAAAAGGCCTTTGATGAATACCACCTCTACAGCATCACCCGGCCCACCACGCTGCGGGATCGCGAAACCAAGCAGGTGGAATTCGTGAGTGCCACGGCGGTGAAAGCCCCGGTGATTTATCAGTATGATGGGGCGGACGAAGGTTTTCGGTTTTACGGCAATGTCAACTGGGACCAGGGTTTCGGCACCCAATCCAATAAAAAGGTGGCCATCCTGCGCGAATTTGTGAACGCCGAGACCAATCACCTGGGCATCCCCCTGCCCGCCGGCAAGCTGCGCTTTTACCGACGCGATGACGACGGCCAGTTGGAATTCACCGGTGAAAACACCATTGACCATACCCCGCGCAACGAAACCATTCACCTGACCTCGGGCAATGCCTTCGACCTCGTGGGGGAGCGGAAGCAAACGGATTTTCGCACGGACACCAACGCCAGAAAGCTGGATGAATCCTTCGAGATCACCCTGCGCAATCGGAAAAAGACGCCGGTGACGATCCGGGTGGTGGAGCATTTGTCCCGCTGGAGCAACTGGACGATCATCGCCAAGTCGGACAATTTCCAAAAAACTGACGCGCAGACGATCCAGTTCGCGGTCCCGGTGGCGCCTGATCAGGAGCGCAAGGTGACTTACACCGTGCATTATTCATGGTAACTAATGGTGGTGGCGCGGGATTTTCACTTGCCGCCACGGACATTTTGGGAAAAATTGATGGGCACTCATGACGAAATTGCTTTTATTGGGACTGGGCCGCTGGGGCGTTAATCACCTGCGCAATCTAAACAACCTGCCCGTGGAATTGTACGTGGCCGAAGTGGGGGCCAAACAACTGGACCCGGCCCGCAAGCTCGGCATTCCCGAGGCGCGCCTGACCACGAACTACAAAGATTTTCTGAGCGTGGTGGACGGCGTGGTGGTCGTGACGCCGGCGCAATCGCACTACCCCGTCTGCCGTGAATTTCTCGAGGCAGGCAAGGATGTTTTTGTGGAAAAGCCGCTCACGCTGGAGAACGCCGAGGCCAAGGCCCTCGCCGAGCTGGCCGCGCGGAACCAGCGCATCCTGCAAGTGGGCCACATCCTCCGTTTCGATCCCGCCACGCTGTGGCTGCGCGACGCCATCCAGGCCGGTGACTTTGGCCGGGTGAACATGTTGCGCGGCCATTTCGGCGGCTTCAAGCGCCCGCGCAATGACAGCGGCGTGATGTTCGCCGACGGCATTCATTTCGTGGACCTGTTTAATTTCCTGCTCGGCGCCCTGCCCAAGCGGGTGCTGGCCATCCATCACGATTTCATGGGACGGGGCATGGACGACGTCTCGCTGGTTTCGCTCGAATATGAAACGAGTCACGGCCGCACCTGGGCGACGGTGGAAAATGACTATTTCATCCCCGGCAAATTCCGCGAGGTCATCGTCTGCGGCGAGAAGCTGAGCGCGGTGTGCGATTACAATATCTCCCAGTACAAAATCAAGACCTACCACAACCAGCACGTGCGCGAGGGGAACGACTTTAAGGGCATAGAAGGCGCCGTGACTCAAATTGAATGCCCGCCGGAGGAACCGCTGCTGGCAGAACTCCGCGCCTTCCTGGACTCCATCAAAACGCGCCAGGCTCCACGGGCCGACGCCTGGTCCGGGTACGACGCTATCCGCGTGCTGAACGCCGCGCTGGAATCGGTGAAGACCGGCCGGGCGGTGGAACTCGTTTGAACCAGCTTTTCAAAAAATATTCGCGGTCATAAGCGACCTTCGCGAATTAAAAATTAATTTATATGAGCAAAATCCCGTTATCCAAATGTTTCGTCAACGCTGAGATTGAGGAGGCCGCGCTGCGCGCCATCCGTTCCGGCCAGTATATTCTGGGCAAGGAATCCGCGGCGTTTGAGGCCGAGCTGGCCGCCCACACCGGCACCGCCCAATGCGTGCTCGGCAGTTCCTGGACCATGATCACCTACTTGCTGCACCAGCTCCAGGGTATCGGACCCGGTGACGAGATCATCGTGCCCAGCCACACCGCGTTTCCCACCATGGAACCGCTCATCCACCTGGGCGCCCGACCGGTGTTCGCGGATATTGACGACACGTTCGTCATGGATTTGAACCACGTGGAATCCCTCATCACCCCGCGCACGGTGGGCATCATCGGTGTGCATTTGTACGGTCATCCGATTGACAACGACCGCCTCCTGGCCATCGCCAAACAGAACAAACTGTGGGTCATCGAGGATTGCGCGCAGGCGCAGGGAGCGAAGTACAAGGGCCGAACCGTCGGCAGCATGGGCGACTTTGGTGCGTTCAGCTTTTTCCCGTCCAAAAACCTCACCGTGCTCGGCGACGGCGGCTGCATCACCACCAACAAAACCGATTACGCCGACCGCTTGAGGATGCTCCGCAACCACGGCCGCCAGGGCAAGTACGACCATGAATTCACCGGCTACAACGTGCGGTTCAACGAGATCAACGCCGCCATCGGCCGCGTGATGCTCAAGCACCTGGACGCCTTCAATGAAAACCGCCGCCAGATCGCCGCGCGCTACACCCAGCGGCTGGCCGGCATTGTCCAGACCCCGCCCGTGCGCGACTGGGCCACGCCCGTGTACCACATGTACGTCATCCGCGCCGAGCGCCGCGACGACCTGCAAAAATTTCTCAAGGAAAAGACCATCGAGACCGGCGTGCATTATCCCAAGCCGAACCACCTGCAACCGGCAGTGGTCGGCCTGTTCCCCTACATTCCCAAACTGCCGCAGACGGAGAAAGCCGTGAAAGAAATCCTGTCCCTGCCCATCCATGGTGAAATGAGCCTGGACGCGGCGGACCAGGTGGCCGATGCCATTGCGGAATTTTACGGGAAAAAGTAGTCTGGAGCAAACGATGCTGTTTCGGCGGGTTGACACTTGCTGGTAACAATGATACTATTTTGATACTGGATGCCGCGCAAGATTCGCCAATTGATAGCCGACTTGGAGCGGGCCGGCTTCGTGAACCGGGGCGGCAAGGGCAGCCACCGGAACTTCCGACATCCCAAGGGGATGTGGCTGACCATCAGCGGCCAGACCGGTGAAGATGCTCAGCCGTACCAGGAAAAGCAAGTGCGGCGCAAAATCGAGGAATCACAACGATGAAGCCAAGTGAAATCAAAAAAATCGCCAGTCGCTACCTCAAAGTTGTGGAATGGAGCGACGAGGACGAATGTTTCGTGGGCAGCGCACCCCCGATGATTGGCCAATGCTGCCACGGACGGGATGAGGCCAAGGTTTATGCCGAGCTTTGCCAGATTGTGGAGGAATGGGTGGAGCTATTGGATAAAGACGGCACTCCCCTCCCCGAGCCTCTGAACGCAAAAAAATTCAGCGGCAAGTTTGTGCTCCGGCTGGAGCCAGCCCTGCACCGCCGCCTCGCCGCCAAAGCCATCGCCGCCGGCGAAAGCCTCAACAGCTATTGCGTGAAGACCTTGGTAAAGGCGTAGGTTTTGAACCGTTAATCTGCTTCCATTTCCCCCGTATTTCCGGCATGATTTCGGGGTGAAAACGACCGCCCCGCGCCCCACCCTCCGCCCGGTTACGCTGCCGGATGGCGTCAGTTTGCAGCGCATGGCGCAGGTGTTGCTGGAGGCTTGGGAAGTCGGATCGCACCAGTGGACCGGCACTCCGCTCCAATTGCGCGAGGGCGTTTCTGCCCAGCCGCCACTGCCCGTGCCGCAGGATGCGCTGGATCTGTTCCGCCTGCTGGCGGACCGGCGCGCGGAGTACTTGCTCGTCGGCGGCCTGGCCATGCTGACCTATGTCCAGGGCCGCAACACCCGGGACGTGGACCTGCTGATGTCCCCGGCCACGTTGCGGAAAATCCCTGAATTGGTCATCGCGGAGGAGAGTGAATACTTCGCGCGGGCCGCCTTTCGCAGCGTCCAGGTGGATGTGCTGCTTACGAAAAATCCCCTCTTCAAACAGGTGGCCAAAAAATTTGCCACGCACCACCGGTTTGCCGAATTGTCCGTCCCGGCCGTCACTGTCGAGGGTTTGATCGTCTTGAAACTGTATGCGCTGCCCTTGCTTTATCGGCAGTTTGCACTGGACCGCGCCGCGCTTTATGAAACCGACATCACCCTGCTTATCGCCCGACATTCGCCAAAGCTGGAACCATTGGCAGACTTGGTTTATCAACAAATGAAGCCGGGCGACCAGCAGGAAGTGCAAACCATACTGGCAGAATGCCGTGAACGCGCCAAGTTGTTGCGTCAACGCGCTGGCAAATAACCCGATTCGGTCCTCGATACCCTTTCACCGGAGGAAAAATTCGCTTCCGGTGGCCGGGGAAATTTGTAGAATGAATCCTACGATTTTCTCAGATGAATAATGAAACGCCTGAAATCAGCCTCGTCATCCCCTGTTACAATGAGGAAGGCAACCTCCGCGAACTCCTCAAAGCCATCCGCGCCGCCATCGAGCCGCTAAATCTCCCGTATGAAGTTGTCATCACCGACGATTGCAGCCGCGACCAGTCCTGGGCCATCCTCAAGGAACTCGCCGCCACCGACCCCCGCCTGCGCGTGCAGCGCCTCGCCGCCAATTGTGGCGAGAGCGCCGCCAGCTTCGCCGGGCTTAAGGCTGCCCGCGGTCGGTATCTCTTCACGCTCGATGCCGATTTGCAAAACGATCCCAAGGACATCCCTAAATTTCTGGCCGCCTTGAAACACTTCGACTGCGTCTGCGGCTCGCGCGTAAAAGTGCGCGGCGAGGGCGACAACTTCATTCGCGTGGCCTCCTCGCGCATCGCCAATGCCGTGCGCAATAAATTGAGCGGCGAGAAAATCGCCGATGCCGGCTGCACCTACCGCGCCTTCAAACGCGAGTGCATCGCGAACCTCAAGTTTTTCAAGGGCATGCACCGCTTCCTGCCAACCCTCTTCAAGATCGAGGGCCACACCGTGACGGAAATCGAGGTCAGCAACAACCCGCGTTTTGCCGGCCAGAGCAATTACGGCGTGTGGAACCGGTTGTTCGCCTCCTTCTACGATTTGCTGGCCGTGCGCTGGATGAAGAAACGCATGTTCAAGTACCGCGTGGCGGAAACCATCAACTGATCGGCCCGCTCATGCTGCGCTATTTTATTATCCTGGTGAATGCCGCCCTGCTGGCGCTGTTGCTGATGGGAATTCCCGAGGCCACTCATGATCAACTGGTGGGCTATCAAATCGGCCGGGGTCCCACGACCCGATGGTTGGTGATGTGGGGTCTGGCCGGGGCGGCGGCCCTGAACCTGCTTGCCACGCTGGTTTTGATCAAGGACCAAAAGGTGCGCGCGGTCGGCTGGGAATGGACCGGGATTTTCGCGGCGCTGGGACTCTTTCAATATGCCCTCATTCGCGCCTGGGTAAATTTTGACTGGCTCAAAACCGCCTTGGAATGGTGTCAGAAACACTTGTGACCGGGTTTCTGACTTTGGACCTTTAACTTTAGACCTTGGCCTGGTCTGTTTCGACCGGCTCCACGTCCACCGAAACACCGACCCGATGTGAACCCCCGCCGGTGATCACTCCGGTCACCGGGCTCACATCCGTATAATCGCGCCCGTATGCCAGGGTGATGTGCTCCTCCATGGGCAGCACATTGTTGGTCGGGTCAAAATCCAGCCAGCCAGTGCTCGGGCAGAACACGGAGAACCAGGCGTGCGAGGCATCCGCGCCCACCAGGCGTTTCTTCCCCTCCGGCGGTCGCGTGCGCAGGTAACCGCTCACATATCGCGCAGGAATGCCCAGCGACCGCACCGCTGCAATCGCGAGATGGGCGAAGTCCTGGCACACTCCATGCCGCTTCGCCAGGACCTCCTCCAGTGGAGTGGCCACGGTGGTGGCCACCGGATCATACTTAAAATCCTTGAAAATCCGGCGGTTCAAGTCCGCCACCGCCACCAGCAGTGGCGTATCCCGTGCAAAGCTTGGCCGCGCATAGTCCGCCAGCGCTGCGGAGACATGCAGCAGAGGTGAATCAAACACAAACTGGTACGGCTCCACCACCTCTGGTGACACCGGATCAGAAAACAGTTGCGCCACTTTTTCCCACGGCGGCGAGAGCGCCAGGGCCGGGGCCGTGGTGGGCGACACGGTCACGCGGCTGGTGGCGGTCACCTCCAGCCGGTTATGAACTTCCTGGATTGCAAAGCCCCACACCCGGTTGCCAAAATAATCCGTCCGTGTTTTTTGCAGGGCCGGCGCCGGCGCGATGTGCAGGGCAAAGCGCTCGGTGGTCTGCTGCGGCAGCCCGCGCGGCTCCACCCGCGCGGCATGGTGCGAGACCGTGACCGGCGCCGAGTATTCGTAAACCGTGCGATGCAGGATGTTGTAGATCATGGCCGCAGCCCGCCCCCCGTGCGGGAAATTTCCGAATGCGCAAAATAACTCGCCGCCAGGGCGTTTGAAAGCAGCGGCAGATCCTTGAGCGTGGCCTGCACCACGCGGCCGGTTTCACTGATGTGCCAGTCGCTCTTTAATCCCCCCAGTTCCCCCGGGTCCAGCGCCCGCAGCCGCCGCAGGCAATCCTCCAGCGGCACTTGCAGCGCGCTATTCGAACTTTCCCGGGGCAACCGGTCAAAATGTTTTAACAATTGCCTTAATTGAAAGAGCAGGCCGCGCGGATTTTTCTCGTCGAGCAGCACCAGGTCGTAAACCGCCACGATGTGCGGCAGCAAATTGTAACGCGAACGGTACGTGATGGTGCTGTCCGCCACCTCCAGCACCGCCTCGAGCAGGCTGGGATTGTCCGCCTCCGGCGAGCGCAGCGCGCAATCCAGGAAGGTGCACAGGCACACTGCCCGCTCGATGCGCCAGCCCATGTCCAAAAACCGCCAGCCTTGGGCGCGGGTCATGTTTTCCCGCGCCAATCCGTGAAACGCCGCCAGTCCGAGAATGGTTTGGTTCAACACTTCGAGGGCGTCCGCCGCCAGCATGACCGGGCCGTCCGGTTTCCGGGCCAGGGGCACGCCGAGCTGGTTCAGCGCCCGCCACAAGTCATTCGACGTGCGGTCGCGGATGAACATCGCCAGCCGTTGCAAATGATCCGCGATCCGGCACAGGCTGCCGTCCCGTTCCGGGTCAAAGATTGCGGCCAGCAACTCGGCTTCCAGCACCTCGGACGTTTGCGGCGCGGCCGGTGTGCCCCGACCCTGACTTTGGGTTTGCGACTGGCTTTGCCGATGGTGGGCCGGCAACTGGCCCTGGCGCTCCAGCGTTTGCAGCAAGGGGGTGAGAAACGGCATCCCGCCGCCGCCCCGCTCGGGGCTGAAACGCAATAGCGCGCTGCGCAGCAGGCGCGTGGCCGAATCGGCCCGTTCGGTGTACCGCCCCAACCAGAAAAAATTGTCCGCCATTCGGCTCGGCAGGTTGTTCCCCGTCCGGCGCAGTTCGATAATTTGGCCCGCCGGCTCCAGCAGCGACAGCTCCGGCACCGGCTGGTCGCTCAAGATCCACGTGTCCTTGCTTGCCCCGCCTTTTTGCATGGAAACCGAGTGCCCGTCGCTAACCGGGGCCACCCGCGTGAGGCCGCCGGGCATCACGCTATAACCGTCCTCCGTGGCCACCAAATAAACGCGCAGCGTGACCCGGCGGGGCGCCAGGTTGACGCCGTCCTCGCCCAGCGCCGGGGCCGTGGATAATTCCACCCATTCCTGGGCCACAAATTCGTGCGGTTGAAACTGGATGCGCCGGGCCAGGTCGGCGCGTTCCTGCTTGGTCATTTTTTCGCCGGGCTTCATGCCCCGCACGCGCGAGCGAAAGGCGGGTTTGACGAACAGTGTGTCCAGGTGCTCCAGCACGTGCTTTTCCGCGGATTTTTGCCCGCACCACCAGGTCGCGGCGGAGGGCAGTTTCAGTTCCTCGCGCAGCACGTGCCGGCACAAACCCGGCAGAAACGCCAGAAACGCCGGGCTTTGCAGCAGGCTGCTCCCGAGGGAATTGGCAATCGTGACGGTCCCCGCATGGGCTGCGTCCACCAGCCCGGGCACGCCCAGAATCGAGTCATTCCGCAGCTCCAGCGGATCGCAAAACTCGTCATCCACGCGGCGCAGCACCACGTCCACCCGCTCCAGCCCGGACAGCGTCTTCAAAAACACCCGGTCGTCCCGCACGGTCAGGTCCTGGCCTTCGACAAGCGTATAACCCAAATACCGGGCCAGGTAGGCCTGTTCAAAATACGTCTCGTTGTAGGGTCCGGGCGTGAGCAGCACCACGCGCGGATTTTCCACGCCTGTCGGCGCCAGTTGGACCAGCGATTGTTGCGCCTCGCGGAAAAAACCGGCCAGCCGCTGCACCCGGCAGTCCCGGAAGGATTCCGGCAGCACCCGGGAGGTCACCAGCCGGTTGGCCAGCGCATAGCCCGCCCCGGTCGGAATCTGCGTGCGGTCGGAAGTCACCCACCACCGGCCGTCCGGCGAGCGCGCCAGGTCCGCCGCGTAAAAACTCAAAAACTTGTCCCGCGCCGGCCGGATGCCGTGGCATGTCCGTTGAAAATCCGGCTGGGCAAACACCAGCGCCGGCGGCAGCCAGCCCGAGCGGATCAAATCCTGCGAGCCATAGCAGTCCGCCAGAATCCGGTTGATCAGTGTCGCCCGCTGTATCAGGGCGGTTTCCAGCCCCTGCCATTCTTTCGACCCGATGATGAGCGGCACCGGGTCCAGTTGCCACGGCCGTTCCATGCCGCGCACATCCCCGTAAACGTTATAGGCAATGCCCTGCTCATGCACCAGGCGGCGCGAGTTTTCCCAGCGCCGCTTGAGTTCCTCCGGCCCCGTCAACTCCAGGGTGTCGAGAAACCCCGCGTAATGCGGGCGCACCTCGCCCGCCGCAGTGAGACATTCGTCAAACAACCCGGGCGTGCGCCGGTAACTGGCGAAGACCGGGGGCTTCGCCGGGGCAGTTGGCCGCCCTCCGTTGCCCGCCTCGGGAGTTTCCCGGGTGAGCACGGTCGGGGCGCCAGCCTGGCGGTTTTCATTATTCTGACTCTCAGACATTGCGCAAATCCAGCGTGAACGGGAAATCTCCGTTGACCTGGGCCGGCGGGATGGCTTGTTTGCCCGGCGTGTGAACCTGGCGGAAAAAGCGCGACAGCCGGCGGCTTTCCGCCTCATAGCTGTTCACCGGAAACGTATCATAACCCCGTCCGCCCGGATGCGCCACATGATAAGTGCAGCCCCCGAGGGAACGCTGGTTCCACGTGTCGTACAAATCGAACCGCAACGGCGCGTGCGACGGAATCGTCGGTTGCAAACAGACCGGCGGCTGCCAGGCCCGATAACGCACACCCGCCACACCCTCGCCGTTCGTGCCCGTGGGATGCAGCGGCACCCGGTGATTATTGCACGTGATCGCGAAGCGGTCACCCACCAGGCCCCGGGCCTTGACTTGCAGGCGTTCCACCGAGCTGTCCACGTAGCGCACCGTCCCGCCGCCGCCCGGCTCCTCGCCCAGCACATGCCAGGGTTCCAGCGCCGTGCGCAATTCAATTTCAATGTCCCGCTGCGCCAGATCGCCGATGCGCGGAAACCGGAATTCAAAGTGCGGCGCAAACCAGTCGAACTCGAAGGGATAACCCGCGTCCCGCAGGTCCTCGATCACATCCCGGAAATCCGTCTCGCAAAAATGCGGCAGCATCCAGCGGTCATGGATGTCCGTGCCCCAGCGCACGAGTTCATTCCGATAAGGTTCCTTCCAGAACTTGGACACCAGGCCGCGCAGCACCAAATGCTGGGCCAGACTCATGCGCGCGTGGGGCGGCATTTCAAACGCCCGCATTTCCACCAGCCCCAGCCGACCGCTGCTGCTTTCCGGCGCGTATAATTTATCAATGCTGAACTCCGACCGGTGCGTGTTGCCGCTCGCGTCAATCAGCAGATTGCGGAACAGCCGGTCCACCAGCCACGGCGGCGTTTTCCCAAACATCCCCGTCTGGCGGTCCATTTCCTTGAACGCAATTTCCATTTCGTACAAGGAATCGTTTCGGGCCTCGTCAATGCGCGGCGCCTGCGAGGTCGGCCCGATGAACAGGCCGCTAAACAGCCAGCTCAGCGACGGATGGTTCTGCCAGTAGCCCAGCAGCGACCGCAGCAAGTCCGGCCGGCGCAGCACCGGGGAATCCGCCGGGGCTTCGCCACCGATAATAATATGGTTGCCGCCGCCGGTGCCGGTGTGCCGGCCGTCCAGCATGAATTTTTCCGTCCCCAGCCGCGTTTGCCGCGCCTCCTCGTAAAGGATCGTCGTCCGGCTCACCAACTCGTCCCAGCTTTTGCTCGGGTGCATGTTCACCTCGATCACGCCGGGATCAGGCGTCACCGCCAGCTTGTTCAGGCGCGGATCGCGCGGCGGCGTCTCGCCTTCAATGATCACCGGCACGCCCATTTCCGTCACCGCCGCTTCGATGCCCGCGATGAGGTCCAGATAATCCTGCGTCGTTTCCACCGGCGGCATGAACACATGCAGGCGGCCGTTGCGTGGTTCCACGCAGAGGGCCGTGCGAATAATCCACGGCGCGCTTTCGCCCGGCGCCGGCCGGCGCAGCGGGTCCTGGTCCGGCGGAAATTCCTGATCCGGGCGCAACGTGCCCGCCTCGCCCAGTTTTTGCGCGCGCTGGCCCGGCCCCTGCCCGGGCAGCGTGGCCGCGCCGGTGCCCGTGAGGAAGCGCTGGCCGGAAAGCTCGGGCCGCGCGCGATACGGAAATTCCTTCGGCAATTCCGGCAGGTTCACGTCCGAGGGATCCTGCGGCCGCAGCCACGGGAAATCTTTTTCCGACACCCACGGAATGGAGTCCAGCGGCAGGCGCAGACCCATGGGCGAATCCCCGGGAATCAGCCACAGGGTGTCGTCATCCCGCAGAAACCACGATCCGGACATCCAGCCGCCGCCCACCCGTTTGATCGGCAGCGAATAACCCACCACTGAATTCAGGCCCTGCTGGAAAATGCGCGCGATCCGTTCGCGTTCATGCTTGTCCTTCAAATTACTCTTCTCCGGCGTGACGTTGGTCGGGAACCGCCGTTCCTTCCAGGTGTAATAAAAGGCATCCTCGTAGGCGGGAATCAAATGCTTCGGGTCCGCGCCCGTCAGGCTGGCGATCCGTGACAACAGTTCCTTCGCCTCGCGCGCCCCGTGCCCGTAATCTTTGGATTCGTCCGCGATCAGCGCGTCATCCTTCCAGATGGGCACGCCGTCCTTGCGCCAGTAGGCCGCCAGCGCCCAGCGCGGCAGTGGCTCGCCCGGATACCATTTGCCCTGGCCGTAATGCAACAGCGATCCGGGCGCGAATTGTTTGCGCAGCCGCTTGATCAATTCGCCGGACAACAGCCGCTTCTTGTGCGACACCGCCGTGAAATTCCATTCCGCGCCGTCCGGATCATCAATGGAGACAAACGTCGGCTCGCCGCCCATTGTCAGCCGCACGTCGTTCGCCGTCAAATCCTTGTCAATGGCATGGCCCAGCACCTCGATGCGCTGCCATTGCGCCTCGCTGTAAGGCATGGTCACGCGCGGCGACTCGTAAATGCGCGTCACCCCCATCTCGAAGGCGAATTCGCATTCGCATTCGTCCACCGCCCCGCTGATGGGCGCGGCGCTGGAGGGATCGGGGGTGCAGGCCAGGGGGATGTGGCCTTCACTGGCCAGCAGGCCGGAGGTCGCGTCCAGCCCCACCCAGCCGCCGCCGGGCAGAAACACTTCGCACCAGGCGTGCAGGTCGGTAAAATCTTTTTCCGTGCCGCTCGGACCATCCAGGGACTTCTGGTCCGCCTTGAGCTGGATCAGGTAACCGCTCACAAACCGCGCGGCCATCCCCATGTGCCGGAACAACTGGCACAGCAGCCAGGCCGAGTCCCGGCAGGAGCCGCTCATCTTGATCAGCGTCTCCTCCGGCGTCTGGACCCCCGGCTCCAGCCGGATGGTGTATTTGATGTCCTGCCACAACCGCTGGTTGACCGCCACGATGAAATCAATCGTCCGCAACCGGTCCTTTTCCGGGATGACCGTTTTTTGCTGCGGCCCGAGCGGATTGGTTTCCTTGAGAATGTCCCGGCGCAACTGATTTAAATATTTAGTGAATTGCGGTGTCAGCCAGCATTTCCGGTGAAACGGCGCCAGTTCATTCTCCATGACCGGGTCATACACGAACGGAAATTTTTCCGCCTCCGGCTCCAGAAAGAAGTCGAAGGGATTGAGCACCGCCATTTCCGCCACCAGGTCCACTTCCACCAGAAATTCCCGGGTCGGCTTTTCAAACACCAGTCGCGCCGCGTAATTGGACTGCGGATCCTGCATCCAGTTGATGAAATGATCCTCCGGCTCCACCCGCAGCGAATAGCTCAGAATGCGGGTGCGCGCGTGCGGCGCCGGCCGGAGGCGCACCACCTGGGGACCGAGGTTGACGAGCCGGTCGTACTTGTAATGTGTTTTATGGTGCAGGGCGACGTGAATGGACATAAATAGTTTGTTTGACCAAGGATGGCGGCGGCCGGTTTCCCACCGGCCCGCCGCGCGGACAATTATTTGGAATCGGTATGCTCCAGGTTATAAATAGGCTTCCACGGGCTCCGCCCCCAGGGTGCCGGTCAGACCCGGCAAATAAGCCGGGGACTCGATCGTTTCCAATTGTTTGCGGGCCAGCACCAGCCGGTTGCCAATTTGCAATTTCTCAGCCACGTCGGCATGGCTGGTTTTCTTTAAAAACTGGCTGAGATAATCCGCGTGCCGCCGCCACAACGCGCGGTCCACTTTCTGTTTCGCCGCCAGCCGGGCCGTATACCATGCGCTGGCCAGCAGGCTTTCCCGCGTGAACAATCCCCGCACCTCCGGGTGATCCAGGCCTTTGCCCTCCCAGTGATCGTGGGCCATGATGTGCAGCAGGGCCTTTAACGGCGGACATGCCTGGACGACACTGCCATCCGCAAAATACTGGTCCGCCACCCGCTTTTGCGTGGTCGTCACATTCTCCATGCCGTCCACAAACATGTCCAGATCCTGCAATTCCGGCCGCAGCATGTCCTCGGTGAACACCGCGTGCGGATGATTGAACACCCGGCCAAAGAACGCATGCACAAACCGCGCGTTGATGCGGTAGCCCAGCCGGCTGGCCAGGATCTGCTTGCCCTGGTGCGCAAAATCCTCGCACCGGTCCAGAAAATGGTTCGCAATCAGGAATTTCGGGTCCCGTTCCTCCACCGTCATCCGGCAGAACACCTCCGGCACAATGAGGCTCACGTCATGATCCACCCGCACTTTCGGCCCCACGTAGCCCGCTGCGGTCACGAACCCGCTGTGCCCCGTCAGCACCCACGACACCAGAGCGTTGTTCAAATCGATAATCGGCGGCAGCGCGTTGAACGGCCCTTTCGTCAGCGCCCCCTCCGAACCGGCCCCGGTCGTGGACGGCGATTTGCCCGTCATGCTGCAAATGAATTCCATGAACAGCTCCGGCAGCTCAAAATAATGAATTGGGTTATAGCACGCAAGGGCGCGCACGCCCGGTTCCGGCGGGTTGTTCCGGCGGCCCGGCAACACCACATTTACCGGCGTGTGCAACGGCTGGCTCAACGGCACCCGCCGCCGCAACCGGGCCGACATCTCCGCCAGATGGCTCAACTCGGGATTCACCAAGTCCGGCCGCTTTTGCAAATACCGCGGATTCTTGCTCGGTTTCCCGTCCACCACCCGCGGATGGGCTGACGATATAAAATATTCCGGCGCCCCGGTGTTCGCCACCTCCGCGATCAATTTCTGCATCGGCGCCGTGAACTGGTTGAACCCGATGGCATCGTCCACCAGTTCCCGCGCGGTCGTCGGCGTCAGTGGCGCGTAATTCGAGAAGAAATTGTCCGGCAGCGTGAAATCCGCCTCGGTTTGCTTGTCGTAACCGCGATGAATCGCGTCATCCGGCCGCTGGAACAGGCGCAGCTCGCAATTTTTCACAAATTTCACCGTGGCCCCGGTCGCGTTCATCCCCAACTCCTTCACCTGGTCCGCCGGCACCAGCACGGAGGCGGTGATGTCGTCCTCCATCTGGATCTTTTTCGATGGATAAAAATCTTTGCGCAAGCCAAAGGTGCGCCACGCGCCGTCCGCGTCAAAGCCCACCCGCAGATAGGTCGTGACGAGCTTGCGGTTGTCGCATTTCAGCTCGTTGCCCGGCGTGCCGTTCACAATATCCACGCTGAAATGCTCGCGCCACTGGTCGCCCCATTCCGGTTTGTAATAGCGTTTCACCACAAACACGAGTTCCTTCACATATTGCGGCACCGTTTCCAGCCACGCATTGTAGGCGGACGTATACTCGCGCGTGTCCGGGGTGAGCAGTTTGATCACCGATCCCAGCGACCGTTCCTGGGCCAGCACCGCGCGCTGGTCCGCCTTGCCGGGGGCGCTGAACCGGTCGGAATAGTCCCGGTTGAGCAGCTCCGCCACCCGCGCAAAATCATTCTTCAAATCCGCCACGAACACCGAGCCCACCAAAATCGCGTCGGTGTTGGGCTTGGAAATTTCCGATTTCCCGCCCCCCGAGACCGTGCGCGGCTTGTGACACAGCGTGCCTTCCGCCGCCGTGCCCACCAGCCGCCACACCCGGTTGGCCCCGGGCGGCTTCTCCATGCGCACTTTGTAGCCCGAGGGCCGCACGTACGTTTTGCCCGGTTGCAACCGGATCGTCTGCGCACCCGCCCCGTTCGTCCAGGCCACGCGCTGGCTGTCCAGATCAAAGTGCGCCGTTTCCGGCACGTACAGGATGTTCGGGTATTTGCGGTCAACCGCATAGCCCTCGGGTTTGACTTCCATGCCGTCGGCAAACAGCGCCGCCATGTCCTTGAAGTTATGGCCAAGTTGCCGCACGTGCACCTCGCCGTCGAATTCCTCGCCCAAATCCCAGCTCGGGAAGACCAGCGCGCCGCCCGCGTGCTCCTCCTCGCAATTGCCAAACAGATTCGCCGCGTAACTGATCTGCGTCTTGACCTCTTTTTTGCAGTAACCGTAGTAATTGTCGGCGATGATCGTCACGATCACGCTCGACTCGTCGCGGCAGGTGATCTTAAAGGCTCCCCCATTGTTATACATCTCGTCTTCCTTGCGCCAGCACATGCCGTCCCGGCGCTGGCGTTCCGTGGCGTGTTCCCAGGCGGGCAGGCCCACCGCTTTTTTTGTGGCCCGGATGAGGTGCGGCGCCAGAATCACGCAGCCAGTGTGCCCCGTCCAGTGTTCCGTGTCCAGCGCGGCGTCGTTCTCCGGCAGCAGGGGGTCACCGCCGTTGCCAAAAATATTTTCAATGAAATCCAGGTTGCTCACCAGGTTGCCCGGCACAAAAAAGCGGACCTCCATCGTTTTCCGGGACGTAAATCCCGGCACCGCCGGGCACACGATCGGGCGCAGCAGCAGGGTCACAAAACACTCCGCCGCCTTCGCTTGCGTGGCCGTGAAGGGCAGTTGCAACAATTCCGCGGGCGGATTCAAAGCCAGGTTCAGCAACTTTGCAAACGTGAGTTTCGGCACCCCCAGCTTGTCATCGGGAATCGGCAGGCCGCCCTCCGTCACGTGAAAAATCCCCTGCGTCGTCCGGCGGTCGCTCTTCGGATTGTGCAGCACACCCTGTTTCACCCGGTAGGAATTGATGATGTCCGAGGAAAAATCCGCGCGGTCCACCGGCAGCGAGAGCACGCGCGCCAGCCCCAGCCGATCCAGGGTGAAGGTGCGCGAGGGCAGCTTGGTCACCGGCGCGTCCTGCAAATAATCATAGAGAAAGGTCTGGATGCGCTGGTCCGCCGGGCAGAGATACTGGCCCAGCAACCGGTCTTTTTCCCGTGACTGGCTGGCCATGGCCGCCACGATCTCGGCAAATTCCGTGTTGCCGGGGACCGCCACGGGCGGGCAGCCCAGCAAGGCGAGTTTGACATTAATGTGCGCGATCAGATTTGCCGACAAGGCAATGCCCCCGTCCGCCTGACCCATGGTTTTTGCGTTCGTTTCCATTTGATCCATATTTGGTTGAACTTGGCTCATCCAACTCATTTCCTTTGCCAATACGATGCCTTCACCACCGCCGAAGGCAACTATTTTTTCTACTTCCCGAAAATTAAAGCGCAGCTAATTTATGAGGCCGGACGCTTTAACACCCAAAATAACGGCCGCCCGTCCGGTCACCGCTCCGACGCCGGGTCCGGCTCTTCCGCGTACCGCACCATGGCCTGGCAGGCAAACAATTCAATGTCCTGATATGTGTAGGGGCTGCCATAGGGCTGAAAGCCCTCGGCCAGCAGCGCATTCACTTCCTTGTCCAGGTTGATCAGGTGCTGGGTGCCTTTCACGGTTTTGTAGCGGATGATTTTTCGCACAGGTTTGTTCCCGGGTTGATGGTTTCGTTACTGCGCGCGCCTTCGCGCCCGAACAGTTTGAACCGCCCGGCGGAAAATCGCAAGCGACCTCGTTTTTTCCCGCCGCGCCAGCCCGAAAATTTATCACCACCAAATAAAACAAATGAACTGTTGACTTCATACCTGCCTTTGCTAGGATTTCTCTCCCTTTGTTCGGGATTAAAGATGAAAACGTATTTGCCGAAAGTAAATTTGGATCAGCGTAAATGGCATGTGATTGATGCCGATGGCGCCGTCCTTGGCCGTTTGGCCGTGCAGGTTGCCGACATTTTGCGCGGCAAAAACAAACCCATCTACACTCCCCATCTGGATGCGGGCGATTTCGTGGTCGTGATCAACGCCGAAAAAGTGCGCCTCACCGGTAAAAAGGAAACCGCCAAGGAATTCATGAGCTATTCCGGGTGGAAGGGCGGCGAAAAATACACCACGGTCGCCCAAGTGCGCGCCAGCCAGCCCGAGCGCCTTATCACCCACGCCGTCAAGGGGATGATCCCCAAGAACCGCCTCGGTGATGTGCTGCTCACCAAACTCAAAGTTTTCAAAGGCGACAAGCATCCCCATGCCGCCCAGGTGCCCGCCCCCCTCAAAGCGGCCAATTAATCACTTTCAACCTGAAACGCTAAATTAACATGGCAACACCGAAAATCATCGAATTTCTGGGCACCGGCCGCCGTAAAACGGCCGTGGCCCGCGTGCGTCTCGCCACGGGCAGCGGCAAAATCACGGTCAATGGCCGCGCCTTTGATGTTTATTTCCCCCTGGACACCCTCCGTTCCACGGCCTCCCAGCCGCTGACCGTCACGGCCACCGGCGACAAGCTGGACGTGCGCGTGAATGTAACCGGCGGCGGTCCCAACGGCCAGGCCGGCGCGGTGCGCCACGGTATCTCCCGCGCACTCCTGAAATTTGACGCCACCCTGCGCCCTGCGCTCAAAGCGGAGGGCTTCCTCACGCGCGATCCCCGTATGCGCGAGCGCAAGAAATACGGCCAGCCCGGCGCCCGCAAGCGCTTCCAGTTCAGCAAGCGTTAATCGCTTGGGACAGTTTTTACCCCCGCTGGTTTCTACCAGCGGGGTTTTTTATTTTTGCCGGCCGTCGGGGAAACACGAGGATCCAAGTCGTTGCGTGCGCAACGGCGGAACCAACCTTCAAATTTCACTCGCTCACATGGCTGTTTGTCGGTAAAAAACAAATACCCGCATTGCGCGATGTCAATGCGGGTATTTGCTATATTACAGTGGTTACATTTATTAAACCATCCTGCAATAAAGCCGATGGTCGGCAAATTTCCCCAGATAGTCGGTTGCCTGGAAATCGCTCTCGGAGGGCGCTTGCCATTCCCTTCGTCCGGCACCCTGCCGGCCTCAACCAATTCGCCGTGGCTGCAACAGTTTGGCCACCAGTCCCGTCCATCCGGTTTGATGCGGCGCTCCGCAGCCGCGACCGGTATCCCCGTGAAAATATTCGTGGAAGAGCACGTAATTTTTGAAATGCGGGTCGCTGGCCTGTTTGGGATGATACTTGAGCACGGGTCGCTGGCCGTCCGTCCCGGTTAAGAACAGTTTGATCAGGCGGCGGGAAAGCTCCTCCGCCACCTCGTTGAGCGTCAGAAAATTCCCCGAGCGCGTCGGGCACTCAATCTTGAAATCGTCACCGTAGTAATGGTGGAATTTTTGCAGGGACTCGATGATGAGAAAGTTCACCGGCATCCAGATCGGCCCCCGCCAGTTCGAATTCCCGCCGAAGAGATTGTTTTCGGATTCCGCCGGCCAGTAGCCGACCTCTTGAAAAAAGCCGTCGCACACAAAGCGGTAGGGTTTGCGCTCATGGACCTTGGAGAGCGCGCGAATGCCGTACTCGCTAAGAAATTCCGTTTCATCGAGCATCCGGCTGAGCAGGCATTTCATGCGGTGCCCGCGCAACAGGGAGAGCAGGTGACGTTCGCCGGAGCCAGCATCCTGCCAGCGGGAGACGAGTTTGGCCAAGTCGGGCCGGTTCTGGAGCAGCCATTCCAGGCGGTTGGTAAACTCGGGCACTTGAAACAACATTTCCGGGTCCAGCGTTTCCACCGCAAAGAGCGGGATCAAACCGACCATGGACCGGATTTTTAAGGGCAGGCTTTTGCCATCCGGCAAGTTTAGCACGTCGTAATAAAACTCGTCCTGCTCGTTCCACAAACCAATGCCTTGGTGGCCGATGTTGTTCATCGCCTCGGCGATCTGGAGGAAATGCTCGAAAAACTTGGTGGCGATGTCCTGGTACACGTCGTTGTGGAGCGCCAGCTCCAGCGCGATGCGCATGAGGTTGAGAGAATACATGGCCATCCAACTCGTGCCATCCGCCTGATTGAGGAAACCACCGGTGGGCATGGGCTTGCTGCGGTCAAACACCCCGATGTTGTCCAGGCCCAGAAACCCGCCCTGGAAAATATTCCGGCCCTGCGTGTCCTTGCGGTTCACCCACCAGGTGAAATTGAGCAGCAACTTGTGAAAGACGCGCTCGAGAAATTTCAGGTCCCCCGTGTCCTCGGGATTCGTCTCGCGGCGGTGCCTGCGGTCCATCTGGAAAACGCGCCAGGTGGCCCAGGCATGCACCGGCGGGTTCACGTCATGGAACGCCCATTCGTACGCGGGCAACTGCCCGTTCGGGTGCATGTACCACTCGCGCGTCAGCAGCACGAGCTGCGACTTGGCGAACTCCGGGTCCACCATGGCCAGCGGCAGGCAGTGAAACGCCAGGTCCCACGCCGCATACCATGGATATTCCCATTTGTCCGGCATGGAAATGATGTTGGCGTTGTTGAGATGGTGCCAGTCGCAGTTGCGGCCCTGGTCGCGGCCCGGCGGCGGCGCGGGCTGGGTCGGGTCGCCCTTGAGCCATTCGTCCACGCTGTAATTGTAAAACTGCTTGGACCAGATCATCCCCGCCAGCGCCTGGCGCTGCACCAGCCGGGCGTCGGGGTCCGGAATATCGTGCTGCAAATCGGCGTAAAACTGGTCCGCCTCCGCCAGTCGGGCGGCAAAAATGGCGTCGAAGTCCGCGAAGGGCGCGGCCATGCGGGCCATCGAGAGCCGCAGACGCACGCTCACCGAACCTCCGGCGGGCACGGTGAATTGGTAGCGCGCCCCGGCCTTGGTTCCCTTGCGTTCCGGGTTCACCGCCCCGGCGCGCTTGTCCACAATGTAATCGTGAAACGCGGCCTTGAAAAATCCGGTGCCCGCCGCCGCGCCAAAGATGCGGTGCGGGTTGGTCTCGTTGTCGCAAAAGAGCAACTCCGGCTCGCCGTCGCAGTGAAGCACGTAATCACCCATCTCGGCAATCGCCAGGGCCACCGACTGGTCATCCAGCGCGTGCAGGCGGGGCTTGACCGAGACGTTGTCCCACGACCACGTGTTGCGGAACCAGATTTGTGGAATGAGTTCCAGCGGCGCGGCCTCCGCGCCGCGGTTATGCGCCGTCACCCGGAGCAGAATTTCCTCAGGCGCGGCCTTGGCGTATTCCACGAAGACATCGAAATAGCGGTCGCCGGCGAAGATGCCCGTGTCGAGCAACTCATACTCCGGCGCCGTGATCCCGCGCCGGGCGTTGATATCCACCAGGTTCGCGTACGGAAACTCGCGCTGGGGGTATTTGTATAACATCTTTAAGTAAGTGTGCGTGGGCGTGGCATCCAGGTAATAATACAGCTCCTTGACGTCCTCCCCGTGATTGCCCTCCGCATTCGTGAGGCCGAAGATGCGCTCCTTCAGGATCGTGTCCCGGCCATTCCACAGGGCCAGCGCCAGGCAGATATACTGCCGGCGGTCGCTGAACCCGCCGATGCCATCCTCGCCCCAGCGATACGCGCGGCTGCGGGCATGGTCATGGGGAAAATATTCCCAGGCCGTGCCGAATGGCGAATAATCCTCGCGCACCGTGCCCCACTGGCGTTCCGACAGATAGGGGCCCCAGCGCTTCCAAAACTGGGTTCTGGCGGCATCCTCCGCCAGGCGTTGCTGTTCCACATTGACTGCCATAATTTAATTTTCGTCACCGCCGCGCACCGTCACGCGGTTATAAATAGGGGAAAAGCCGCGCCGGAGCCACAGGGAAATTAATGTGGATCAACCCGGTCGCTGAATTCCCAGTTTTTTGAGCCGGGAAATCAGTGTGGTGGGTTTGAGTCCCAGCCGTTCGGCGGCGCCATCGGGACCTTTGATTTTCCAGCGGGTAAGAGTCAGAACGGCCAGCACGTTGTCGCGTTCGCGCTGGAGCATTTCGGCTTCGGTGAGGAAGGTCCGCTCTCCGTCCCGGGCTTCGGGGGCGGCCCGGTGAGTCCGGTCAGTTAATGCCGCGGCCGCCGGCACGTCAAATTCCAGCGCGCCGCCGCGCGCGAGAATCACGGCGCGCTCGATGACGTTGCGGAGTTCCCGGATGTTGCCCGGCCAGTCGTAGCCTTGCAGCCGAACCGCCCCGGCATGGGTGAGACGGGGTTGGGCGCAGCCGAGTTCGCGGGCGGAGAGCTGGATGAAATGTTGGGCGAGCAACGGAATGTCCTCCTGGCGTTCGCGCAAGGGCGCGACCTGCACCGGAAAGACATTCAGGCGATAAAAGAGATCCTCGCGAAAACGCCCGGCCGCCACCTCCTGCTTCAAATCCCGATTGGTGGCTGCCACGATGCGCACATCCGCCCGGCGGGTGCGGTCCTCGCCCACCCGCTCGTAATGCTTTTCCTGCAAGGCGCGGAGCAGCTTGCCCTGCAGGTCCATGGGAACCTCGCCGATTTCGTCCAGAAAGAGCGTGCCCCCCTCGGCCGCCTCAAAGCGCCCGGCCCGGTCTTTAATGGCCCCGGTGAATGCCCCGCGCGCATGACCAAAAAATTCGCTTTCGTACAATTCCTTGGGAATGGAGGCGCAGTTGACGCGGATCAAAGGCCGGTCCTGGCGGCGGCTGCGCCGGTGAATTTCGTGGGCGACCAGTTCCTTGCCTGTGCCGGTTTCGCCGAGGATGAGCACCGAGGCGTCGGTCGGGGCCACGAGGTCAATCTGGCTGACCACCTGGCGCAGGGCCGCGCTGTTGCCCACGAGATCGCCGAAGGCTTTGGCCTCGACGACCTCCTCCTGCAGGTAGGCGTTTTGTTGTTCGAGCTGGGTTTTGAGGCGCTGAATTTCCTCGAAGGCGCGCGCATTGGCAATGGCTCCGGCGACGTGGTCGGCAAAGACGCGCCCCCAGACTTCGGCCCCGGCCGGCACATTGGCGCGACTGAACACGGCGATAATGCCCAGCACTTCGCCTTTAAAAATGATTGGCACCCCGTTATAGCCGCGAATTTTCTCCGGCTTGAGCCAGTCCAGGTAACGCAGTTCGCCGGGATTCTGGTCCAGGTCGCGTAACACGACTTGCCGGCCGGTGAGGGCGATTTTACCCCCCACCAACTCCGTGCTGAGGGGGATGCGGGCAAAGCGATCCTTCAGGCGAATGTATTCCAGCTCATCCACGGTGTCGGAGATCAGATGGCTGCCACCGGCCACCGCATGCAGACAGCGGGTCTGGTCGGGACAGTCCGGCCGGCGCACGCAGGTCGGGCAAATATCCCCTTTGTTGATGAGCCAGATGCGCACGCGGGCGACATGGGGCCGGTCCAACAGACGTTCCACGAGTTTCTTTAAGAGGAGATCGAGGGATTGCTCCTGCGCGATTTCCAAAAGCAGGGCGCTGGCAAACTCGGAATCAAAGCGATTATTGTCCACTTCGGCCATGTCGCGAAGTTAGTCCGGACGATACGAAATTTCAACCTTAATACGGTCGTAATTTCGTACGTACGATATTTCGCACCTGGAGTGGGTTCTTGATATTTGCATATTTTGGCCTAAACCCAGCAATTTAGGCCCAATTCCGGGTTGGCACGGAAGTTGTTTATAGGAGCGCAGTAAGTGAAATGAACATAACGATGAACGCGACCAAACCTATGAATGCCACCACTTTGAATCCGTCCGCCGCCCTGCCTTTCCGCCAACTCACCCCGGCCCTCGCGCCGGACCCACGCCCGGCCGCCCCCGCGGTTGGCTCGTCGGAAACAGGCGCCCCGCCGACGGGCTCGCCGCAAAAACGCTTTAAGACGAAACATCTGGTCACCGGGGTCGCCACACTGGCGGCCGTCGTGGCCACCGGGGTTTACTATACGACGATGGTCGCGCCGTATGAATCCACGGATGACGCCTTCATTGAAACGCATGTCTCCCCGGTCGCGCCCCAAGTGGCGGGCCGGGTGGCCGAGTTGCGGGTGAAGGACAACCAGGCGGTGAAGCCGGGAGACGTGCTGGTGCAAATTGATCCGAGCGATTTTCAAACGAAACTGGACCAGGAACGCGCCGGACTGGCCGCCGCCCAAAGCCGGTTGGAACAGGCCAAGGCGCAGTACAGCGCGGATGAGGCCCGGGTGGAGGCGGAAAAGGCCAATGTGACCGCTGCCGCCGCGCAGGCCCGGCAGGCGGATGCCGATGACCGGCGCTACCAGGCGGTCGGCAATTTTGCGGTGTCGGCCAGCCAGTTGGATCTGGCGGGCACGCAGGCGCGCTCGGCGGATGCACTTGTGGCGGCGGCCCGCAGCAAAGAACTGGCTGCGGAGGCGCAGATTTCATTGGACCAGGCGGCCATCCAAACCGCCGGCGCGGGCATTGCGCAAAGCCAGGCGGCGGTCCACCAGGCGGAGTTGAATTTGTCGTATACCCAAGTCAAGGCACCGGTGGCCGGCTACGTGACCCACCGCACGGTGGAAACCGGCGCTTATGTGCAGACCGGCCAGTCGCTCCTCGCCATTGTGCCCCAGGAAGTGTGGGTGGTGGCCAACTTCAAGGAAACCCAGCTCACGCACATGCGCGCCGGCCAGCCGGTGACCCTATCGGTGGACGCCTATCCGCAGATCCAGTTCAAGGGTCATGTGGACAGCGTGCAATCCGGCACTGGTCCGCGCTTCAGCCTGCTTCCGCCGGAAAACGCCACGGGGAATTATGTGAAGGTGGTCCAACGGGTGCCGGTGAAGATCGTCCTGGATGACCAGGCGGCCAGCCAATACGTGCTGGGCCCCGGCATGTCAGTGGTGCCTGAAGTGCGGGTGCAATAATTATCACCCCCGCCAACCCCAATCTTAACCGGTCAACCCCCAAAACTTATGAACGACAATGAAACCCGGCCCGCGGAGAATCCGTGGCTGATCGCCCTGGCGGTGATGCTCCCGACCTTCCTGGAAGTGCTGGACACGACCATCGCCAACGTCTCGCTGAGCCACATTGCCGGCAGCCTCTCGGCCTCGACCGACCAGGCCACCTGGGTGCTGACCAGCTATCTCATTTCCAATGCGATTGTCATTCCGTGCAGTGCGTGGTTGGGGCAGAAGTTCGGGCGCAAAAATTTCCTCCTGGCCTGCGTGGCCGTGTTCACCATCGCCTCTTTTCTCTGCGGACTGGCCACGAGCCTGCCGATGTTGCTTCTGATGCGGGTGGTGCAGGGCGCGGGCGGCGGGGCCTTCCAGCCGATTGCGCAGTCCATCATGCTGGAGAGTTTTCCCAAGGAAAAGCACGGCATGGCGATGGGCGTGTTCGGCATTGGCGTGGTGATTGCCCCCATCATCGGCCCGGTGCTCGGTGGCTGGATCACGGACAACTATAGCTGGCGCTGGATTTTTCTGTTCAAACTCCCCGTGGGCTTGCTGGCGATGGTGCTCATCCAGCGGTTCATCCATGATCCGGCCTGGATCCGCAATGCGAAACCGGGACGGTTGGATTTGATCGGCTTTAGTTTTATGTCGCTGTGGCTGGGCTGTCAGGAAGTGCTGCTGGACAAAGGGCAGGAGGACGACTGGTTTGGCTCCCGGTTCATCGGCCTGATGGCGGTGCTGGCGGTGGCGGGCCTGGCGGTGTTCATCTTCCGGGAACTGCGGGCGGAACGGCCGTTTGTGGATTTGCGGGTGCTGGGGAATTACAACTTCAGCCTGGGGGCGGGCCTCATGTTCTTTGCCGGCGTGTCGCTTTACAGTATGACCGCGATCATCCCGCTGTTCCTCCAATCCCTGATGGGCTACACCGCCCTGCTCAGCGGGCTGGCCATGATTCCGCGCGGCTTGGGGGCGCTGATTGCCATGCCGCTGGCCGGCCGGCTCGTGAGTAAGTTCCAGGGTCGCTACCTCGTGATGCTCGGTTTTCTCGCCTTTGGCAGCGCGAGCCTGGCGCTGGCGCACCTTTCGCTGGACCTCACGCCGTGGGTGCTGTTCTGGCCGTTGTTTTTTACCGGTGTCTCGATGGGTTTCATCTTCGTCCCGTTGAACACCCTCGGACTCGGCGGGCTCAAGCCGGAGCAGATTGGCAATGCCAGCGGCATTTACAACCTCATGCGCAATGTCGGCGGCAGCGTGGGCATCTCGCTGGTGACCACGCTGGCTGCCCGGCGTGCCCAGGTGCATCAAAACACCCTGGTGGGCAACCTCAGCCCGTATGACCCCGGCTATCAGGCGAGCCTCCAGTCGCTGACGGGCACGCTGGCCGCGACGAGCGATCCGGTGACCGCGCAGCAGCAGGCGGTGGACACGATGTATCACACGCTCCTCAACCAGGCGAACTTGATGGCGTACCTGGATATTTTTCTGATGTTCGCGGGCATTGGCCTCGTCTGCCTCGTCACGGCTCTGCTCCTGAAGAAAGTCAAAGCCCGGGGCCCGATTAACGCTCACTAACTATTTTAACCACCACCCAAAAAAGAAAATTGTTTATGAAAACCCATCGTCTCGCTCTCTTAACGCTCGTTTCCACCCTGGCCGCAACGGCCGGCTGCGCGGTCGGCCCCAATTATCAACGTCCCACTGTCAGCGCCCCCGCCCACTGGAGCGAGGCGCTGGCGGGAGGCGAAACCAGCGCCCCCACGGCGCTGGCCACCTGGTGGACCAGCTTTAATGACGCCGAACTGGATACGCTCATCCAGCGCGCCGCGCGATCCAACCTCGACTTGCACACCGCGCAGGCGCGGGTGCGTGAGGCCCGGGCGCAATATGGCATCGCCGCCGCCGCGCTGCTGCCCACCGTGGATGCAAAAGGCGCCTACGAGCGTCAGGACCAGAGCCATCACCAGCCGTTGCTGGGCTCGCTGCCCATCCCGCCGGGCGTGCCGTTTGAAAATAATGTTTACCAGGCGGGATTTGACGCGTCGTGGGAGCTGGATGTCTTTGGCGGCGAGCGCCGGGGCAAGGAAGCCGCACGCGCCGAAGTAACCGCCGCCGAGTTTGGCCAGCGGGCGACGCAGTTGACCTTGCTGGGCGAGGTGGCCCGGAATTATGTGGATGTGCGCGGGTATCAACGGCGGCTGGCCATTGCCGATGAAAACATCGCGGCCCAGACCCACGCGCTGGCCTTGACGCAGGACCGCTTTGATCACGGCCTGGCCACGGACCTCGACGTGCAGCAGGCCACCGCCTTGCTGGCCACCACCCGCGCGGAAGTGCCGACGCTCCAGAGCGGCCGGGAGGCGGCCATTCATCGGCTGGGGGTTTTGCTGGGCCAGGACCCGGGGGCGTTGCAGACGGAACTGACCGCGGTCGCGCCCATTCCGGCCGCGCCGCCGCTTGTACCCGTGGGCCTGCCGTCTGATTTACTCCTACGCCGGCCCGACGTGCAGCGCGCCGAGCGTCAGTTCGCCGCCGCCACCGCAAATATCGGCGTCGCCACCGCCGATCTGTTCCCGAAGTTTTACCTGACCGGCGCGGCCGGCTTCGAGAGCGTGAGCACCGCCGATTGGTTCACCAGCGGCAGCAGCTTCTGGTCCCTCGGACCGACGGTGCAATGGCGCATATTTGATGCCGGGCGCATCCGGAATGACATCAAGGTCCAAAACGCGCGGCAGGAACAGGCCCTGGACACCTACGAGCAAACCGTGCTGACGGCATTTGAAGAGGTGGAGAACAACCTGGTGGCCTATGCAAACGAGCAAATCCGCCGGCGCGAACTCACCGGGGCCGTGGCTGCCAGCCAGAAGTCCCTCGACCTGGCCAGCCGGCTCTATGCCAGCGGTCTGACGGATTTTCTCCACGTGCTCGACGCCGAGCGCTCGCTCTATCAGGCGCAGGATGCGCTCGTGCAAAGCGACCGGACCGTATCGGCGAATCTCATCGCCCTCTACAAATCGCTGGGCGGCGGCTGGGAAACCCTGGAACAAACGCCTCCCGTCGCGCGCCGGTGAACGTTCACCATTTGCAACCTGACAATCCCAACTTTAATAGTCTTATGAAAGCAATGTTTTTGAACCAATCGGCCGGCCCGGCCGCCCTGACTTCCGGTGAATTGCCGCGCCCGGTGCCCGGCGCTGGCGAGGTGCTGGTCCGCGTCCATGCGACCGCCGTCACGCCGACCGAATTTCAATGGTATCCCACCTTTCACCTGCCCACGGGGGAACCGCGCCCGTTTCCCATCGTCTTGGGTCACGAATTTTCCGGCACCATTGAGTCCATCGGCCCCGGGGGCGCCGACTGGCGGCCGGGGGACGAGGTGTTTGGCATGAATGGCTGGTTTATGAACGGGGCGCAGGCGGAATATTGCCTCGCGCCCGCGACGGCCCTGGCTGGCAAACCCCGCCTGCTGAGCCACCCGCAGGCGGCGGTGGCGCCGATCTCCGCGCTGACCGCCTGGCAGGGATTGCTGGAGCGCGCCCGGCTGGGTCCCGGTGAGCGCGTGTTGATCCACGGCGCGGCCGGCGGCGTGGGCGTGTTTGCGGTGCAGCTTGCCCGCTGGCGGGGGGCGCACGTCATCGCCACGGCCTCGGCGCAAAACCGCGACCTGGTCCGCCAGCTCGGGGCGCGGGAGGTGATTGATTACCAGGCGGACCGCTTTGATGAACTGGCGGGGCAGGTGGACGTGGTGTTCGACCCCGTGGGCGGCGACACTCTGGCCCGCTCCTGGCGGCTGCTTAAACCCGGCGGCCGGCTGGTGACGGTGGCCACCTGCAGTGTCCGGTCGGGCGATGTCCGGGTGCGGGAGGCCTTCATGTTCGTGCGGCCGGAAGGCCGGCAACTGGCGCAGATTGCCCGGTTAATGGATGCGGGTGAGCTGCGCCCGGTCGTGCGGGAAACCCTGCCACTGGCCGAGGCGGCGACGGCCTATACCCTCGCGCAACCGGGCGGCGGCCCGGGAAAGATCGCGCTCCATATTGCCGCTCCCGAATCAATGGCGGAAAATTAATTCGTGCCCCGCGCTGAACCCATGCGGTTGCGCGGCTGGTCTGTCAGTCCGGGGTCGATGGGCCGGGCCGGTTGTTCACAGTGGATGGGGGGCGTCCGGACAGGATGGCGAGCAAAAGAAACACATACGAAGCCGCGTGCAACCCCGTCCAGGCCATCGAAAAAGCCGACATTAGCCACCTTCTCCCCGCCATCTGCCCGCCTTGAAACACCAAGTTTTGGAGCGCCAACTGAAAAATCGGAAGGGTGCTGCATATCAGGAAAATCAAACCAAACCCCAAAAGCGCCCACAATGAACTGCGCCCCGCCAGCTTCGCCCGGGCAATCAGGAGGCAAGCCACGAGACTGACTATCATAATTGGCAACTGCATGAGGTACATGGAGAAAATAAGTTTAAAGTAATCGGGCGAGCTCATAATATTCGGGGTGATTCAGATGGCCGGATAAAAATTGGCGTGTCGGCGCGTCCGCCCGTCATGGACCATGCATTGTTTATACGGTTTCAGGATTCAAGGAATAATCCCGGCGGACATTGCTGTCCAGCCTATTTTTACCCTGAGGCAGTTCAATGTCCGCCCTGGCAATTTCGCACACCCGCATTCCTCCTCCGCTATTTTACCGGCAAATCAATTCGGATGGTGGTGCCTTTGCCCAGGCGCGACTTGATGCTCAGGGTGCCCCGGTGGGTCTCGATGATGCGGCCCACAATCGCCAGGCCCAGGCCGTTGCCCTTGGCCTTGGTGGTCGCCAGCATGGCGGTAAAGGCCCCGCGTTGCATTTCCTCGGTCATCCCCGCGCCGGTGTCCTTGAATTCGATCGCCACATGATGGACGTTCTGGCTCATGGCGGGCTCGGCCACCGCGTGCGAACGGATGGTGAGCGTGCCGCCCTTGGGCATGGCCTCGGCCGCATTGAGGATTAAATTCAGAAACGCCTGTTCGAGTTGCGCCGCGTCACCCTGGATCAAGGGCAGGTCGGCTTGCAGGTCGCGCACCAGCCAAACATTTTGATTGGCCAGTTTGTGGCGCACCAGCAGGCCCAGCTCATCCATCAGCTCGTTCAAATTCACCGCCGCCAGGTTCGGTTCCGTCGTGCGCGCAAAATCGAGGATTTGTTCCACGATCTTGTTCAAGTGCTCAATTTTGGCCTCAATGATGCGGGTGTCCTTGGCCCGCGGATCGCCCTCGGGAAATTTCAAATCCAGCGAGTGATACAAAAGCTTCATCACTGTGAGCGGATTGCGGATCTCGTGGGCCACCTCGGCCGCGAGCAAGCCCAGCGCGGAGAGCTTCTCGTTCTGCCGCAATTGCTCCTCCACATCCACCACGCGCTCATACAACCGCGCCTTTTCAATGGCGATGGCGGAAAGCTCCGCCAGGGCGCTGAGAATGCTGATTTCCTCGTTGGAAAAGTGATAGGGCCGGCTGGTGTAAACACTCAGCGTGCCAATGGCCTGACCGGCAAAGAGGAGTGGCACGCTCAGCAGCGAAACCAGCCCCTCCAGCCGCGCCACCTCCACATTTTGGTAGCGGCTGGAGGTCTGGACATTCGCGACTTGCAACGGCTTTTTCCGGCGCACGACCACGCCGAGCAGACTTTCGGCGGCCGCCAGCCGGGGCTTTTTCACATACGCCGGCCCGGCGCCAAAGCTCGCCCGCAGGTCGAGCCACTCGCGGGTTTCATCCACCATCATGAGCGAGCACATACGCGCGCGCATCAGCCCGCAGGCCTCGCTCGTGATCGCCCGGAGCGCTTCGTCCAGGTTCAGCGTGGAATTGATCGTGCGGCTCACGCTGGCCAGGGTTTCAAACAAATGCGCCTTCAGCCGCAACTGCTGGTAGAGCCATGTTTTCTGGATCACCTTGGCCGCCTGCACCGCCAGTTCCTGCAACAGCATCTGTTGCTCCGAACCAAAGGCGTCCGCCCGGTCCGAATCCACATTCAACACGCCGCGCACCTCTCCCGCGACCTCCAGCGGCACCGCCAGCTCGGACTTCACGCCCCGCCGTACCGCCACATAGCGCGGGTCCTGCGTCACATCGCCCACACAAGCCGGCCGGCCCGTGCGCGCCACCCAGCCGGTGATGCCCTCGCCCACCTTTAATTCCAACCGCTTGGCCGCCGCTGGGAGGTTTTGCGAGGCCGAAATTTCCAGTATGCCCGAGGTGGGGTTGATTAAAACGACGGACCCCGATGCGGCGTCCATGAGCCGCACCGCCTCGCCCACGATGAGCTGCAGCGCCTCCTGCGAATCGAGCGTGGAATGGATGACGTTGCTGACCTGATACAGCCGCCGCAACTGCTCGTGACTCAACTCCACTTTGACCGGTTCATCACTCATGATTCAACGTATGCCCATGCTTTTGCCTCAACGCACCCGCAGGGTGAGAGCCACCCCGAGCGCCCCGAACAACAGGTTCGGTAGCCACGCCGCCAGCCAGCCCGGTAGATAGCCATGCGTGCCCAGCACCAGGCTGACCTGCTGGGCCACCAGATACGCGCCCACAATAAAGATGCTCCCCGCCACGCCAAAGAACAAATTCCGCCGCCCCGACCCCGCCCCGAACGGAATGGCAATCACCACCACCACCAGGCACGTCCACGGCTCGGCCAGCCGCCGGTGAAATTCCGTCAGCAGCACACTGACATTCTGGGGGGGCAGCCGGGGATGACGGCGCAGAAATTCCATAATCTCACGCAGCGGGATGTTCTGCGTGCGGGGGTCCAGGGTCTCGTAATTGCTCATCTTGATCTCCCCCTGGATTTGCGCGGGCGTTTCATCAAAGTCCGGCATCGCCAGCTCGTTGGTCTGCACCAGCTTTACCAGCGGCGCGTCCGGCGCCGCCTGCGCGTACTCGATCACGTCGAAGAACGTCCACCCCCCGTTGGTCCGCACCGCGCGGTCCGCGCTCATCTGGCGGACCGAGCCGTCCTTGAGCACCCAGTTCACCGACAGGTAATGCATCTCGGTGCGGCTCGCGTCGTATTCGCGGATATACCACTTGCGCCGGGCGCGCTCGTTGTTCAGGCCAAACTCCCGCGCCAGCGTTTGCAGCCGCGCATCCTCGGCCTTTTGCACATATCGCGTTTTGATTTGCAACGCCCAGTCCGCGCTGCGCGGCACCACGGATTCGTTCAGATAAAACAGCGCCCCGGCTGCGAGCAGCCCCACGCCAAAAAACGGCGCGCAAATCCGCCACAAACTGATCCCCGCCGCCCGCATGGCCGTGATCTCATGATGCCGCGCGAGCTGGGTGAGCGTGTAGAGCAGCGCCAGGAGCAGCGCCACCGGCAGCACCAGCACGAGAAACCCGGGCGTGAGCGCCGCGCAGTACTCGATCACATCCAGCAAGTGGAGTTTGCGCTCCTGCAATTCCGCCAGGTCCGTGAAGAGAAAGAACGAGATGTAAAAAATGAGGAAGCCGCCCAGGCAGCAAGCCAGCGGCGTCAGCAGTTCACGGAAGAGATATCGGTCCAGCAGCCGCACAGTGGGGCAGGTTAATCTTCCCCGCCGGGCCGGGGCAAGCCTTGGCTTTTGCCCGGCGCTTTAAAATGTCCGGAACCGGCGGCGGTTTCCCCCCGCCGGTCCCGGGAAATTCAGGCCTTCGCCGCCAGCACCGTCTCCAGCAACTCGTTCAACCGCTTCAGCATGGCGCGCGGATCATCCAGCAGACCGGCCGCCACCCGGGCGTTGTCGTACACCTGCTCCGCCACCTTGGCCGCCAGGGGTTCGTCCGTCGCGCGCATGACGTTCAGCCGCACGATCACCTGGTTGCGGGGATTCAGCTCCAGATCCGGCTGGGTGTCCGGAATCACGTCCTTGTCTTTCTGGATGGCCTTGAGCATTCGCTTCATGCTCGAGGTCATGTGCCGGTCGGATTCCACCACCACGGCGGGACTGTCCACCAGCCGCTTGGAGGCGCGCACCGTTCCCACGCGATCCGCCAGCTTTTCCTTCACCCACGCCGCCAGCGCCGTGGCATCGGCGTCGGACAAAGTACCCTCGGCGGCCGGCGGGGCACTGATGTCCAGTTCCGCTTTTTCCGCCGCCTTCAACGGCTTCTTGTCAAATTCATGCAGATGTTCCATCACGAATTCATCCCACGGATCCGACAGGAACAGCACTTCATAACCCCGGGATTTGAATACTTCGTAGTACGGGCTGCTCTCGGCCGTCTCGCGATTCGCGGCCAGCAGGTAAAAAATCTCCTTCTGCTCGGAACCCATGCGCTTCACATAATCCGCCAGCGACGTAAGCTTGCCCTTTTCTGTGATCGAAGATTCATAGCGCAGCAACCTGCCCAGCGCCTCGCGATGCGTGTAATCGCTCGCCACGCCCTCTTTCAGGCAGCGCGCGAATTCAGCGTAAAATTTTTCGTAGAGGGCGGCGTCCTTCTCGGCGGTTTCTTCGAGGAACTTCAAGAATCGCGTTGTCAGGACCTTGTTAAGCTTCTGCAACAGCGCCGAATCCTGCATCGTTTCGCGCGAAATGTTTAGCGGGAGATCCTCGCTGTCCACCACGCCGCGCAGGAAGCGCAGCCATTCGGGGAACAACCCCTTGGCGCGGTCCTGGATCAGCACCTTTTTGCAGTACAGATTCACGCCCGGCTCCATGCGGCCCATGCCCATGTTCTCCACATTGCGCTGCGGCACGAAGAGAATGGACTGAATCGCCAGCGGCGCGTCCGCATTGAAATGCAGGCGCAGCAACGGGTCTTCATGGTCATGCCCCACGTGCTGGTAGAAGGCATTGTACTCCGCGTCCGTGATCTCGCTTTTGCTGCGCGTCCAGAGTGCTTGAATCGTGTTGAGATGCGTGTTGTTCAGCTCGATGGGGAATTGCACGAAGCTGGAGTAACGCTGGAGAATGCGCTTGAGCGTGCCCTCCTCCGTGAAATCCTTCGCGTCGTCCTTGAGTTGGAGAATGATTTGCGTGCCGCGCGGAAGGTCGGCGGCCGGCTCGATTTCATAACCCCCGGCGTTTTCGCTTGTCCAGCGCCAGCCCGTCTCCTCCGGCAGATGCGAACGGCTCAGCACCGTGACCTTGGACGCCACCATGAAGGCCGAGTAAAAGCCCACGCCAAACTGGCCGATGAGATGCGCGTCCGGCTTTTTGCTTTCGGCCAGTTGCTTGAGGAAAGCTTTGGTGCCGGAATGCGCGATCGTGCCCAGGTTTTCCATCAGATCCGTCTTGGTCATGCCCAGGCCGGTGTCGCTGATCGTGATCGTGCCGGCGGCGGCATCCGTTTTCACGGAAATGCCTTCTTTGATGTCGGGCTGGTAAATCGCGCCGCCGGAGCTTTGCAGGAAACGCAGCTTCTCGCAGGCGTCCGCCGCGTTGCTCACCAGCTCGCGGACAAAGACCTCACGGTCCGTGTACAGGGAATGGATGACGATATCCAGCAATTGCTGAATCTCGGCTTGAAAATGATGTTTTTCGGTCGTGCTCATAGATAGCCATATTAAACTTAATTCCGGCCGGTGCCGTCAAGGGGGATGCGATGGGCAGCAATTTCGGAAGGTGGGGGATGGCGTCGCTTTTTGTCCGGCAGGATCAAATTTTAGGCGTGGATTGTTTTGGCTGAGGATTTGCTTTTGGAATCGCGATGTGGCCGGGAGACACTTTCT
>Ga0182012_10000841_pt1 | contig 33715 bp, 30 predicted proteins | sample 612S2SmetaG_FD_120486 | JGI IMG/M metagenome (GOLD analysis project Ga0182012, IMG submission 120486) | Permafrost microbial communities from Stordalen Mire, Sweden - 612S2S metaG | ecosystem: Environmental > Terrestrial > Soil > Wetlands > Permafrost | place: Sweden: Stordalen | collected...
CGGGTGACGGGTGGCGGCGGCGGGCCGGTTGACCTACGCCTGGAGCGTGACGTGTTCGCGTACCGTCCAACGGTGATGACCATCATGCTGGGAATGAACGATGCCAGCTACAGGGCGTTCGATCAGGGGCTTTACGACACCTACATCAACGGCTACCAGCACATCGTGAGCTCAGTGAAGAAGGAGGAGCCGGGAATCCGGATCACGGCGATTCTGCCTTCGCCGTATGACGACGTGACGCAGACTCCTACCTTCGAAGGCGGATATAACGCGGTTCTGGAGCGGTATGCGGAGGGCGTGAAGACTCTGGCGGCGACCGACCATATCGATACGGCGGATATGAACGGGCCGGTGGTGGAAGACTTGAAGAAGGCGTTTGCGATGGACCCCGCCGGCGCTAAGAAACTGATTCCCGATCGCGTTCATCCTGGTCCGGCGGGGCACATGCTGATGGCGGAAGCGCTGTTGAAAGCCTGGCGCGCGCCGGCGATGGTGAGCGATGTCGAGATCGATGTAGCGGCGGGCAAGGTGCGAAAATCCGCCAACGCGAGTGTTGGGGATCTGGATGGCGCGAGTTGGACGGAAACCGAGAAAGCTTTGCCGATGCCGATCGATTGGAGAGACGCTTCGACGCAACTGGCCATGAAGGCGTCCGATTTCGTTGACGCGCTTGACGAAGAGATTCTGACCGTAAAGGGTTTGAAGCGGGGCAAGTGGACTCTGACGATCGACGGCAAGGAAGCCGGCTCCTTCGAGAGCGAGGAACTGGCGCACGGAATCAACCTGGTGAAGTTTGAAACGCCGATGATGGATCAGGCGCGCGCGGTTGCCGCGCTCACGAAGAAGCATACGGACCTGCATAATACGCGCTGGCGCAATATTCAGGTTCCACTGGCGCGAGATCCTCTGCCGGATCGTGAGTCGGCGATGGCGCTGCTGGACCGGATGGAAGCGGAGATCGTACACGAGCAGCACGAAGCTGCTCAGCCGGTGGCGCATAAGTTTGTACTGGTGAGTGAATAAATGAATCGGGAATATCACAAGTGGTGGAGTCCCTCGCTGGGGCGGGATATGGAATTGATGATCTATGGGCACGGCGGATTTCCGCTGATCACGTTCCCCTCATCGCGCGGGAGGTTTTTCGATTACGAGAACAACGGGCTGATTGGCGCGGTGAACTGGCAGTATGAACAAGGGCATCTGCAAGCTTTCTGCATTGACAGCGTGGATGGGGAAAGCTGGTATAACCGGAGCGCGCATCCGCGCGACCGCGTGCGACGGCACATGCAATATGAGGCGTACGTGCTGAATGAGGTTGTGCCCTTGATCCGCCAGAAGAATCAAAATCCGCGCCTGGGTTTGACGGGGTGCAGTTTCGGCGGGTACTTCTCGCTAAATTTCGCATTGAAGTATCCGTGGGTGTTCAGCGATTGCGTGAGCATGAGCGGCTCTTTCGACATCCGACAGTTCCTGGGCGGCTACTATGACGAGAACTGTTACTTCAATAACCCGCCGGACTATTTACCGAACCTGAGCGACCATAACATTCTGGAGCGTCTCCGGCAAAATAGCAGACTGGTGCTGGCGACGTCCGAGTGGGACCCGTGCCTGGATGCGAACTGGCGGATGGCGCGCATCATGGGCCCGAAGGATATTCCGCACTGGATGGATGTCTGGGGGCCGGGCGTGAAGCATGACTGGCCGGACTGGCGCGAGATGACGAAGAAATATTTTGGATAGCTGCTTTAGACAGGAAAGCTCATGAAGAAAATCGGAATCATCTACGGAATGGAGACCACGTTTCCGCCGGCGCTGGTGGATCGCATCAACTCCTGGCAGATTGATGGCGTGGTTGCGGAGCATATCAAGATCGGCGGAGTGAGGATGGCCGAGCCATCCGGCTACCGCGTGATCATCGACCGGATCTCGCACGATATCCCGTTCTACCGGGCGTATTTGAAGAACACGGTTCTGAACGGAACCATTGTGATCAACAATCCTTTCTGGTGGGGCGCGGACGATAAGTTCTTTAACTACGCGCTGGCTTCCAAGATCGGCGTCGCTGTGCCGCGGACGGTGGTTCTGCCGCATCATAAGCATCCGCCGGGGACCACGGATCTTTCGATGCGCAATTTGATCTATCCGCTGAACTGGGAAGAAGTGATGGAGTACATCGGCTTCCCGGCTTTCCTGAAGCCTTACAGCGGCGGCGGATGGAAAAGCGTGTACAAGGTACACAGCCCGGAGGAGTTGTTTACGGCTTATGACGATTCGGGCGACCTCTGCATGACGCTGCAACAGGGCATTGAATTTACGGAATACTTCCGTTGTTACGTGGTGGGGCAGAAGGCCGTACACATCATGCAATACGATCCGCGCCGGCCACACGCGCACCGTTATGTGCTGGACGGGCCGCCGGTGGACCCGCGATTGCTCCAGCGAGTTCACGACGATGCGCTCACTTTATGCCGCGCGCTCGGTTACGATCTAAATACGGTGGAGTTTGCGGTGCAGGACGGAATCCCGTATGCGATCGACTTCCTGAATCCGGCTCCGGATGCGGATTTCAACTCGGTGGGGCCAGTGAACTTCGAGTGGATTGTGAATGAAGTGGGCAAGCTGGCGGTAGAGAAGGCGTTGAGCGATGAAGACCCGGCGCGGGAAATGCGCTGGGCATCATTCCTAAGGGGGTAAAACAGATGCGGCCCAGCTTCACGATTGGGATCGAGGAAGAGTACCAGACGATTGATCCGGAAACGCGGGATCTGCGGTCGCACCTGTCTTCGGAAATTCTGGAGCAGGGGAAGCTGCTGCTGCAGGAGCGCGTGAAGGCGGAGATGCATCAATCGGTGGTGGAAGTGGGCACCGGCATCTGCAAGGACATTCAGAGCGCGCGGGAAGATGTTACCGAGCTGCGGCGCGGCATCATTCAACTGGCCAAGAAGAATGGGTTGAGTCTGGCCGCGGCTGGAACTCATCCGTTCGCCGATTGGCGCAATCAGGAGATTTATCCGGATGAGCGCTATTTGACGATCGTGCAGGATTTGAAAATTGTGGCGCGCGCGAATTTGATTTTCGGATTGCACGTACACGTGGGGGTGGAAGACCGCGAGACGGCGATTCAGATTATGAACGCGGCGCGTTACTTTGTGCCGCACATGCTGGCGCTTTCCACTAATTCGCCTTTCTGGATGGGCATGGATACGGGGCTGAAGTCGTACCGGTGCAAGGTGTTCGACAAGTTTCCGCGGACCAATATCCCCGACTATTTCCCGAGTTGGGGCGAGTACGACAGCTTCGTGAAACTGCTGGTGCGGACCAACTGCATCGATAACGCGAAGAAGATCTGGTGGGACATCCGGCCGCATCCGAACTTTCCCACGCTGGAGTTCCGCTGTTGCGATGTTCCGATGCGCGTGGATGAGACCATCGCGCTGGCCGCCTTGATTCAGGCGACGGTGGCGAAGCTTTACAAGCTCTATTCGGCGAACCAGGGATTCCGGCTGTACCGGCGGCTGCTGATCATGGAGAACAAATGGCGCGCGGTGCGATACGGACTCGACGGGCTGCTGATCGATTTTGGCAAAGGCGTTGAGGTTCCGGTCCGGGTGCTGATGGAGGAGTATCTGGAGTTCATCGACGATGTGGTGGATGAGCTGGGTTCGCGGAAGGAAATCGATTACATCCGCACGATCCTGAGGAATGGAAGTGGGGCTGACCGCCAAATCCGGGTCTTTCAAGAAACCGGAGATTTGAAGCGCGTGGTGGACTACATTATTTCCGAAACGGAGGCCGGCGTATTTGCGCCTGCTGCAACAGCAGCCTGACCACGAATGAAACAGGATCTCTTGAAAATGCCTTTTGATCACGAATTGAGCCAGGGCGCGCATAATGCGGTCCACGTCTGCCTGCGCGTGCAGCCCAGCGAGAAAGTGACGGTGATTACCGATTGCGCCTGCGAAGAGATTGCGGCTGCGCTGGTGAAGGAACTGGATGAGTTGGGGTCGGCGTTCAATGCTTTCACTCTGGAGGAATATGCGGAGCGGCCTTTGGACACGATGCCGCAGTTGATTCTGGACGACATGGAAACCAGTCAGGTGAGCATATTCGCGGTGCAGGCGCAGCATGGGGAATTGAAGACGCGCATGCAGATGACGGACGTGGTGAACCGCCGCAAGATCCGCCATGCGCACATGGTGAATATTACGAAAGAGATCATGCTGGACGGGATGCGCGCGGATTACAACGAAGTGGACCGCATCAGCACGGTGATCTGGCAGAAGGCAGGAGCGGCGCGAAGGGTGCGGTGTACCACGGAGGCGGGCACCGATATTGTGGCCGATATGAATCCGGATTACCGGTGGGTGAAGACCAGCGGGATCATCTCGCCGCTGAAGTGGGGCAATCTGCCGGGAGGCGAAACGTTCACGACGCCAGGTGAGGTGAACGGAACGTTTGTAATCGATGGCGTGGTGGGCGATTACCTGTGCGCGAAGTATGGGAATCTGCGCGATGAGCCGCTCACTGTGCGCGTGGAAAAGAACCGGCTGGTGGAGGCTTGCAGCAACAACAAAGAACTGGAAAGGGAGTTCTGGGAGTACACGCACACCGATGAGAACAGCAACCGGGTGGGCGAATTCGCGATTGGTACGAATATCCGGCTGCACGATGTGATCGGCAACATTCTGCAGGACGAGAAGATTCCCGGCGTCCATATGGCTTTTGGAAATCCTTACGGATTTCACACCGGCGCGGACTGGTATTCGTCAACGCATATTGACGTAGTGGGGCGCCACTTCAACATCTGGCTGGACGATCACAAGATCATGGAACACGGCAACTTCGTTTTCAACGGCGCATGATTCCGGAATACCGGCGCGAATTCAACGCGCGCTTCACGCCGGAGAAGTACACGCGCTTTCTCCGCGAGATTGATGAGCGGAGCGGCGCGCACGTGAAGTTTCGCTGTAGCGAGACGCCCTGCTTCTTTCCCCAGGAGTTATTGCAGCGGATGGCTGTTGCCGGGCAGGAGCTGGTGTGGCAACTGGTTTCGAATCCCGCGTATCTTGCGGCCGCGGATCAGGTGATTCCCGCGGCGTTTCGCGTTCCCGGCGTGGATGCGCGGCCGTTGTTCGTGCAGGCGGATTTCGGAATCGTGCGCGGTGAGGACGGGGAATGGATGCCCAAGCTGGTGGAAATCCAGGGCTTTCCTTCGCTTTATGGGTTCCAGTTGACGCTGGCGAATGCGTATCGCGACGTGTATGGCTTGGATGTTGGCCTGAGTACGATGCTGAGCGGTTTGACTCAATCGGAATACTACCGGCTGTTTCAGCGAGCGGTGGTTGGCGGGCATGATCCGCTGAACGTGGTGCTGCTGGAAATCGATCCGCTGGAACAGAAGACACTGCCGGATTTTCTGGTGACGGAGCGCATCTGCGGAATCAAGACGGTGGATATCCGCAGCGTTACGCGCGAAGGGCGGCGGCTTTTTTACCGTGAAGGCGGCCGCACGGTTCCCATCAAACGGATTTACAACCGGGCGATCGCGGATGAATTGATCCGGCGGGATGTGCAGTTGGCGTTCGACTGGCGGGACGATCTGGATGTTGAGTGGGCCGGGCATCCCAACTGGTTCTTTCGAATCAGCAAGTTTTCGTTGCCGTGGTTGAAGCATGAGACGGTTCCTCAGACGTGGTTTTTGAACGATGTCAAGGAGCTGCCGCTGGCACCTGAGCGTTTGGTTTTGAAGCCATTATTTTCGTTTGCGGGTTTGGGTGTGACCATCGGTCCAACGGCGGAGGAGATCGCGGCCGTACCGGATTCGGAACGATCAAGCTATATCTTGCAGGAGCGCATGGATTTCGCGGCTACGATTCATACGCCGCCAGGCGATGCGAAGGCGGAAGTGCGCGTGATGTATTTGGGTTTAGGGGATGATCTACGGCCGGTGAATACGATCATTCGCACGGGGCGCGGCAAGATGATGGGGGTCGATCAGAATCGGGATTTGGATTGGGTGGGGGCGTCGGCAGGTTTTCACCCTGTGGTCTAAGGAGGCACAACGAAAGAAGCATCGCTCGACAGGGTACCTCCGGCGTCACCACTCGGAGACGCGAAGAAGATCTTCGTCCGGTGAATACGATCATCCGTGGGGAAAGGGGCAAGATGATTGGCGTGGATGAGAATCGGGATTTGGATTGGGGGGCTTCGTCGGGTTTTCACCCCGCGCTATTCGTTCCCCTGCGCGGACAGTCTTGCGCTGGGCGTACTATCGGCCTTCAGGTCGCCCAATGCGAATTGTATGCCGGCGAGGAAGTGCGCAAGCAGCGGTGCGTTCCAAAAGACGGGCGCGCCGTGCCCCAGGGAACTGTAGAACACGCGCCCTTTTCCATAGGCCCGAATCCACGTCAGGGGGAAATCCTTGTCCCCTGTGCGAACGGGCAGGATGTGATGCCCGGGAAAGAAGCCGGTCTTCTCCACATCGACGCTGAGCAGCACGTGGAGATGGTCGCGCAGGGCTGGCTCCTGAAGTTGGAAGGCTTGGTCGGCGATCTGGAATTCGTCGCCGTGGAACACCGCGTTGAGCGGGCTGGCCGGGTCGTCCACCTTCACCGTCATGTTCTCTCCGTCCCAGGGATGGCCACCATTTTCGGTGCCGCCGAGCATCTGGCCGAACGGGGGCCACTGGTCGTACTTCGGATACTGCACGAAGGTCGCAATGGCATCGTGAATCCCCACGAATCCCTTGCCGCTCGCGACGAAGGCGAGTAGCGACTTTCTTAGCTCCGCGTCTTCGAATAACACGCCTACGGTATTCAGAAAGCAGATGGCATCAAACTGCTTAATGCGGGCTGGCCGGAACATCTCGACGTCGTCGCTGAACACAGCTTCATATGCGCCCGTGCGTTTGCCCATTTGTTCAATGGCGTAGTTAGCGGCCGGAATGGTTTCGTGGGAACTGCCGCGCCACGGATGGCCATCGCGCATTTCCAGGTTAGTCACCAGCATGCGTCGAGGCTTCCTGGGCGCGGCCGGCGCTCCGACGGGAATGGCTTTGTCCACTTTCTGCTTCTGCTCGGGAGGCAGGCTCTCTCCATGGAGGAGCGTGAAGGCGAGCGCACCCGCTAACAAGAGATTGCTTCGCATGGTTGAGTGGTTTCCCGAAATTGGGAGCGACTTGGAGCTAAACCGGCAGATCCCGCTTGGCTTCCGCCGCCTTCGCCGCATCTTCCAGTTTCGTCTCAGCGGCCTTCACAACCGCCTTTGACGGACTAATGAGGATGTGAGCGTTTCGTCCTTCAAGCCGGGGCGTGCCTTCCACGTTGCCGTAGGTGGACAAATCCTCGGCAAAGCGGGTCAACAACCTTTTCCCGATATCCGTATGGGCGATTTCGCGGCCGCGGAACTGCACGACGGCTTTCACGCGGTTGCCTTCCTGCAGGAAACGGATCGCGTGGTTCTTCTTAAAATCGTAGTCGTGGTCGTCCGTATTGGGGCGGAATTTCAGTTCCTTTACCTGGACAACGTGCTGTTTTTTCTTGGCTTCGTGCTGTTTCTTTTTCAGCTCGTACTGATAGTGGCCGTAATCGATGGCTTTGGCTACGGGCGGAACAGCGGTTGGGGAAACCACAACCAAGTCGAGGCCCAGTTCCTGGGCTTTGCGAAGGGCGGCCGCAGTAGGCATCACTTCTGCGGTTCCATCCGGGAAGACTGCCCGGACCTCGCGTGCCCGGATCGATTCGTTCACATTTTCACGTCGGTTTTGACGGCGAGGGGGGAAATTTCTTCCAGGAATCATGTATGGATAAGCGTTTGTTTAAACAATACTCTGGTTTCAGTGTACAGGTGCGGGGATCGGGTGTCCAGTTTCGAAATTTCTTGCAGAGGAAGACGTGACAGAAAATACTGAGAGATTTCCCGGAGTGGCGGCACAGACAAGTAGGGGCGTAGTGTGTCCTGGCGGATTTTCGCCGGACCCTCCCAGCTACCCTCTTCCTAAATTATTAAAACTAAAGGACTTCTCCTGATGAAGAAACTTGCACTGTTTCTGCTGGCGGCACACGCCTGGGGACAGACTACGATTAATGGCGATCGCACTGTGCTGGGACAGTTCGATTTGAGCGGCTCGACGGCCTTTTTTCCTCCGGCTGTGACGAATGATCCTTCCGGAACCTGCAGCGGCCAGGTGGGAAAGGCGAACGTGGTTTTATCACTCGCGTCCGGGACGATGTTTTCGTGTTTAGGCGGCACGTGGCATGTGAGCAGCGGTATCACGGGCGCGAATGGAGTCACGCCGACGATGATGGGCGCCTGGAACTCCAGCCAGGCCTACACTCCGCTGAACGTGGTGACCTATCAGGGCGGATCCTGGTGGGCTGTCGCGTCGAACAACAATGTAACACCGGGGAGTAACGGATCCATCTGGGTACAAGTGGCGGCGGCCGGGGCGACGGGCGCCCAGGGTCCGAGTGGGCCAACCGGGTCATCCGGCCCTACTGGGCCTGCCGGGGCGACTGGGCCTGCCGGGGCGACTGGGCCTGCCGGGGCGACTGGGCCTGCCGGGGCGACTGGGCCTGCCGGAGCGACGGGACAAACAGGGCTCACGGGGCCAACCGGGGTTGCGGGGCCCACTGGACCGACCGGTCCGACTGGGCCGACTGGGCCAACCGGCGCCACCGGACCCTCGGGTGCGAGCGGGAACGCCCTCAATCCTCGCGGCATCTGGTCTTCGACCACATCTTATAACGCGCTTGACTCGGTCTCTTACAGCGGCTCTCTCTACGGAGCCGTGGTTGCGAACACCAATGTGACTCCGGGCACCAATAACACCAAGTGGAATCTGCTTGGCGCGGCGCAGACGGTGACTGTCCAAAACAGCGGGACCATTGTTGCGGCGCAGAATGCCATGAATTTTGCGACGCCGATGTCAGCCGTGAGTAACTCCGGACAGAGCCGGATCGATATCAGCTGCTCTACCTGCGAGGTGAATACGAATAAGGGCGTGGCGAGCGGCTACGCGCCACTCGATACCAACGCGCACGTTCCGACGGCGAACTTACCCTTGATTGGTTTGGCAAACGGAGGAACGGGTTCCTCAACGGCGCTTGGTTGGCTGAGCAACCTGGAGTTCCAGAACGCTTCGGCAACCGGTTCCGTTGCGATCCCCGCGCTCGAAAAGCTCGAGGAGACCATCAGCATCGAAGAGTTCGGGGCGGTCTGCGATGTCTGGTTAAATCCCAACACGCCGACCCTTTGGACCGACAACGCGCCGGCCATTCAGGCCGCCATCAACTACCTGTCCAACGCAGGCAGTTCCGGTACGATTCTGATTCCTGCGACACCCTATCCGGGCGGGTGCGGAGTGAAATCTCAAATTGTGGTGCCGACCGGCATCCGTCTGAAGGGCGATGAGATGCATAGCGCGGGGATCGTAGCGATCAACACCGGCAATACTTCCACGAGCTTTCCCCAAAACACGGCTATTGTGCAGATTGGACCTTACTATGTTCTGAATGCACAGGGGAGCCTGGCGGCGAACGGCACGATTACACCCACGATGCGCGCGGGTTTGGTGGATCTGTTCGTGAGCGCGAATAACATACTGGGATCGACCGCGGTGGCTTCGCAGTCTATGCAAGAAAACAGCTACCTTCATGACGTGGCGTTATATTACTACACAAAATACGGTCTCGATCTTCAGTCATTCGGGGTAATGAACGCCTCCGCCGACAAGCTCTATATCTCCAGTTCACAGCTTCCGGCGGCGGACAATGCCGTGGGGATCCACCTCAGTTGGGGTAGTTCCCGGATGCACTTCAACGACATTACTATCTATGGCTATCTCGATTCCTCGAACTCGAATACGATCCCGCAGACGGGCATTCTTGTCGAGAACACGTCTCAGGTTTCGATTGGCGACCTGCATTGCGAGTTAGTGACAGACTGCGTGAGGATTGATACCGGCGCCGTGGCTCATTTAGATAATCTTTATGGCCTGAATCTTACGACGAACGTGGTTCACCTGACCAACGCGGCCGGAGGAGCCGTGATTACGAGTTCTTATACCGGGGGTTCTCCGGTGAACGTTAAGGACGATCTTTTGGGACAGTCACTCACCGACTCCTTTGTACCCCTTCACGTTTCCGTGCTTCCCGCATGGAACGAGAATTTGATCAGCTCATCGGAAAGCGTTACCAGTTATTTCCATGCACTGAGGACCGACAGCCTGACCACAGCCAACACGGCGCTTGTGGAGGACGTGGGGGGCGGAACGGTAGCGGAGACAAACGCCGCGGGCGTGATGATCCAGAAGAGTGGATTATTAAACGGCGGAAATCCGCAGCAGGGCTTCTCGATGGGCGGCCTGCACCTGATCGGCAACGGCTATGCGAACGACCCCGCATGGGCGGCGATCTCCGCAGGAGCGACAACGGACCTGGGCACCTTCACAGCGAGAGCAGGGTCCGCGAACTCGGTTCTGCTGCAGGACGGCACGATGAACTTTTTTGCCGACACCGGCTTGACGCCAGGGAGCAACTACGCTCCGACGGCGCAAATGGCGATCAGCCCATCAGGGTTGCAGCTTTATCCGCATGGTACCGACCCTGGGTGCACGAACGCGGGCCAAGTGGGGCGATTGTGGGTAAACATAGGCGTCACGCCGAACACCTTCGCGGCGTGCCTGGGGACGGGATTCAGCTATGCGTGGATGAAACCGCTTACGGCGGTGGCGGCGGCTGCCGTCCCGTTACCGAACCGCAGCGAATTGAACTTCCTGCCTCCGTTTTCCGTCGTGGATGACGCCACGTTCGGGAGTTCGGATGTATCGCTTCCAACGGCGACGAGCTCAACGAGCGGGCTTTTGGCTGCTTCCGACTGGGCCACGTTTAGTTCCAAGGCGGCTTCTGGTGCTTGCGGGGCGAATCAGTTTGAAACCGCCAGTAATGCGAGCGGAGCGCCGAGTTGTGCACAACCGTCGTTCGCCGGTTTAAGCGGCGCGGCGACGAAGACGCAGCAGTTCGCAACCACGGCATACACCGATCAATCGAACACGTTCACGGCCGGTACGCAGAACTTTTCGGCGGCGGCACATACAATTCCCGCGAAAGTGGGGGCTGTCAGCAGCACGCCGTCGAGCTGTATCGCCGGCGAACTCTACATAGCTTCCGACCAGGCGCGCGAAGCGCTGAAGCAGTGCAATAGCACAGGAACATTCCAAAGCGCGGCCGGAATCGTGACGAACGGCCTGATCGCGGATTACTGGATGGGGAACTGCGATGGAACGATCGGTTCCGGGACAGTGCTGGCGGATTGCTCCGGGCAAGGGAACAGCGGCGCCGTGCCGAGCGGCGGCAACCCCACATGGACGCAGCAAGGATTGACGTGGGCGACAGCGGTAAATGCGCCCGTTACGCTACCTACCTCCGTGCTGAACACGTTTACCACAGTTGAGATCTACGCGGACATGTCTATAGCGAATAACTACAACAATACGGCGCAGATCCAATCGTTCCTGTCAGCGGGATCGTCGATCGTCCTTTGGGGCAATGTGGATTCCGCGACACCCTTGTGCTGCGGACTCTATGGCGCATGGAAAGGCACCCCGGCGACCCAGGAAGTGGATCCCGCGGTGGGGCCGAACTTCTTCACTTATGTCCTGGACAACAACAGCGACACAATCTGTATCGGGGCCAATTGCGGGGTATCTTACTATTCCCGCGGGGGCAACAACCCCTCGACCCGGAGCGGTCCACTCATGCTGGGCGGTAACAACGTTTCAGCCCAGATGACGGGTTCGATCTACCGGGTTATCTTCTATAACCGGGCGCTCTCCGCCGCGGAAGTCGCGCAGAACGATGGAGCGGTGAACACGTGGGTAGGGTATAAAGGCGTAACTAGAGGTAAGTACACGCCGCAGGCAGCTTCCGATACTTTGATCTGCATCGGCGACTCCATTACCCTGGGAGTGGGAGCCACTCCTGCTTGCAGTAGTTCCATGATGACGTCGCTCACCGATACCTTCCAGATTTTCAACATGGGGATGTCGGGAGAATATCTGGCGAACATGCTGATCGCCGGACCCAAGTTCGCCTCAGGCATCAATCCGAACGGCAAGACAAATATCGCCTGGATATTTGGCGGGACGAACGATATGTGCGTTCCCACCAATACCCTGACTCCCGCGCAGACGCTCCAGAAAATGATCGCGCTGGCGCGTTACATGCGATCTCAGGGGGCCAAGGTGATGGTGTTGCCGATGCTGAGCCGAACGGGGAGTTATCAGGGAACAACGTGCGACGCCCTTCACGACCAATACGACGCTCTGCTGATGCAGAACTGGCCGAGCTTTGCGGACGCTTTTGTGTATGGCATGCTGAACGATGCAAATTTGACGGGCGACGGGGCCTACGCGAACGCGACTTACTTCCAGGCTGACGGCATTCACCCGACGGTGGCCGGCCAGCAATTGATCGCCGGCTACGCGCAGTCTGAAATTAACGGGCTGCTTACCGGTACAACGAACCTGGCTGGCATCCGAGAGGCGATCGCTACGAAGACGGCCAATTATTCAGCGACGCTGGGAGATAGCGTGATTCTTTGCAACGCTTCTTCCGGGCCCGTGACTGTCACTCTTCCTACGGCGGCCGGAATTCCGGGGCGCTCTTTCCAGGTGAAGAAGACCGACAGCTCGGCAAATGTCTGTACCGTTGTGACAAGCAGCGGGCAGACCATCGACGGCGCAACGACGGTCTCACTCACCAGCCAGTACTCTTCCATGAAGATGGCGAGTGATAACGCAAACTGGCAAGTGATTCAGTAGGCCGGCGCAATACTTTAGCGAAACAAGGTGCGCGGGTGCTCAGTGTATCGTAAAGAAGTTCAAACGATTTATGACCGGGCACATCCGCGCATCGCTTGTTTACCACTTGGTCGCTTCTCTTCCGCTTCTAACATTCGCGGTTGCTTTTGTTGTAGTAAAGCTCACAAGGCTGAATCGGATTCATCTTCCGTGGAAGGCCCTCTCTGTATGCTTAATCACGGTTTTGATTCTTTCAACCGGATTGTATTTATTTCTGCCGATCATCTTAGACGATGCGGAGGCCGGTCTTGCCGGGGCCTCCGCACTTGCGATGCACGGCCTGCCGGTTTATCCGGACCCTTCAGCCGCCGCGCGTTACGCCCTGCTCTACGGACCACTCGCTTCGCTTTCCCATATCCCGTTCTATTACCTGTTTGGCGAAAACCTGTTCGCCTATAAACTGGCCGGGGTTCTCGCATTTCTCGTCAGCCTTCTCGGTCTCTACCGGATCTGCCGAAAATACGCCGACCCGCGAGCTTCGCTGCTGGGACTCGGGTGTGGTTCCGTTTTGTTATTTCAATATCTGGGTTACGACTTTTGGGGCCGAAGCGATCCTTTGATTCTCTTGTTGGTGGTCGCTTCTATTTGGACCGCTATTGACGGGCCAGACTGGGCGGTGGTGCTGGTTGCGGCCATCGCTCTCGGCGTATTGCCGAACCTGAAGATTAGCGCCGCCGCATACATGTTTCCCGTGGTGGGGTTCATTGTCACCAAGAAAGGCTGGCGAATCGCTTCTTTGTGCGCGGGATTGGGCCTCTGTCTCTTTGCGCTCCCGTTCAGTCTTCACCAGGTTTCCATTCCGAACTACTTCTTCATCCTGGGCGTGGCGAGACACCATGGGCTGAATCCCGACTTCCTTTTCAGAAACTTCCAATACGCAGTGATCTTGTTGTGTCCCGTGATCCTGCTGTTTCGAGGGCAGTCGACCCGGGGTTCCCGGGAGCAGTTTTGGTATTTGGGCCTGCTCGCCTGTGGCCTGGGAGCGACTTGTGTTCTGGGCGCAAAAGTGGGAGCAGGAAACTATCATCTGTTTCCTTACGTTGCTCCGCTGCTTCATCTTTACTTTTGGAGGCGCAGCGAGCTCACCGCGCCGGACAGGGACATCGCGGCGGGGCGGTTCGCCATTCCAATCGTTTTCACCCTTCTGTTCTATTCGGCGATTCACATCCGCGACTATCTGCACGTCTATGAATTCTCACCGAGCGGGGCAGACGCCATTTCTGAGATTCGAGCCGTGGAGGATAGATACAAAGGTCACCGGATCGAGGTCGGTATCGGGGACAGGTGGGACGATTCGCTCATCTCTTACGGCGCGGTTTCCGCGCTGGACGGAGAACCTTATACGCTGAATTTCACGGCGATCCGGGATATGCAACTGGGAGGGGTGGAAGTGCCGGATTCGACGGCCACCTACATACGCAGCTGCGGGACAGACGTCTGGTTGATTCCGAAGGGCGAGGCGCCCTTCGCCGCCAGCAATTCTTATTTCGAATCGAATCATCCGGCATTCGGCGATGCATTGCGGGATGCCTTCGCAACGCACTACCGGAAAGTGGATTCCCTGGCGGCGTTTGACGTCTGGGTATGTGCGTCCGAGGCTCTACACTAAGACTTATGAAAGCGATCGTTACAGGTTCGGGGGGACTGATTGGGTCGGAGTGCGCACGAACGCTTTGCCAGCAGGGGTGGCAAGTGGCCGGCGTTGATAATGATATGCGCCGGGAGTTCTTCGGCGATGCAGGCACAACAAAACCCGTAGTTCGCCAGTTAGTGGAGACGTTTCCAAACTATACGCATTTTGCATTCGACATCCGCGATCGCCAGGGAGTGAGGGACTTCATCGAGCAGCAGCGGCCGGAGTTTATTATTCACACGGCCGCACAGCCTTCGCATGATCGTGCGGCGGCGATTCCGTACGACGATTTCGATGTCAACGCGGTGGGTACCCTGAACCTGTTGGTAGCCGCGCGCGATTTCTGCCCGAACTCGCCGATTTGCTTCACAAGTACGAATAAGGTTTATGGGGACACACCCAACCACCTGCCTCTGGTGGAGCTGGAGAAGCGGTGGGATTACGCCGGCGGACGCGACGGGATTGGCGAAGACATGTCCATCGACCAGTGCCTTCATTCCCTATTCGGCGCATCCAAAGTGGCCGCCGACATTCTCTGCCAGGAGTTTGGGCGCTACTTCGGCATGCCGGTGGGAATCTTTCGCGCAGGCTGCCTGACGGGGCCGCAACATGCCGCGGTGGAACTCCATGGCTACCTTGGCTACATTGTGCAGTGCGCGATCGCCGGGAAGCCATATACGATCTATGGTTACAAGGCCAAGCAGGTTCGGGATCAAATCCACTCGAAGGATGTGTGCAACCTTTTCCTGGAGTTCTTTGCGTCACCCAAGCCGGGACAGGTGTATAACCTTGGCGGCGGCCGCCAAAACAGCCTCTCTATTCTTGAGACGATCGACCGGCTCAATGCACTTGGATATGAACTGCGTCATTCCTATGTAGATACCAACCGTACTGGGGATCACATTTGCTATATATCGGATCTTACTAAGATCCATCGCGATTTTCCGAAATGGAAGTTAGAATATAGTCTGGATCGGATTCTGGCCGAAATGGTAGAACAAAATCTGCGCACGAAAAAAGCCGCCGAATCATAGAACGCAAATGCTTCTCTCCGTGGTTATCCCTGCCCGCAATGAGAGCGGATCGCTTCCCTCAACCCTGGGTGATTGCTTAACCGTTCTGCGGCGTGAGCAGGTGCCGTTCGAGTTGATTGTGGTGGACGACGGCAGCACGGATGATACGATCAGCGTGGTTTCCAATCTAGACGATCCGGCGATTCGAATCATCGCGAACCCGGGCGAGAATGGGTTTGGCCTGGCGATTCGATTCGGAATTGAGCAAGCTGCGGGCGATGTGATCGCCATCATGATGGCGGACGCGAGCGACAGCCCCGAAGACCTGGTGAAATACTATCGGGTGATCGAGGAGGGTTACGATTGCGCGTTTGGAAGCAGGTTTATTCGCGGGAGCCGGGTGATCGACTACCCGAGCCACAAGCTACTGATGAACCGCCTGGCCAACCTTTTCATCCGCGTCGTATTCGGCCTTCGTTTCAACGACATTACCAACGCCTTCAAGTGTTACCGCCGTGCAGCGATCGACGGGATGATGCCCCTGATTTCACCGCATTTCAACCTGACGGTCGAGATGCCGTTGAAAGCGATCATTCGGGGGTATAGTTTCAAAGTTGTGCCGATTTCCTGGACAAATCGCAAAGAAGGCGTTTCCAAACTGAAGATCAAGGAAATGGGCAGCCGCTATCTTTTTATCGTTTTGTATCTGTGGCTGGAGAAGGCCCTGTCGCGAGGCGACTATATTCGCAAGCGGAAAGCTGCCATGGCTGCGGACTTACCAGCGTCCCGGCATGCATGAAAATATCCTGATCACCGGCGGGGCAGGCTTCGCCGGTTCAGCGCTGGCGCTGTCGATCAAGCGGCGGTTCCCGGAGTCTCGCGTGTACGCGTTCGATAACCTCAAGCGCCGCGGCTCTGAGATGAACCTGCCGCGTTTGCGGGCGGCCGGTGTCGAGTTCGTGCATGGCGATGTTCGTGACTTATCCGACTTACTGGCGCTCCCCAAAATGCCCGACCTGATTATTGAGGCATCCGCCGAACCATCCGCGCAAGCAGGCTACGGAGGGTCTCCACAATATCTGATCGATACCAACCTGATGGGTTGCTACAACTGTCTCGAGCTGGCGCGGCGGAGTGAGTGTGACTTCTTCTTCCTTTCCACCAGCCGGGTCTATCCTTACCGGATGTTGAACAGCCTCGAATTCGTCGAGACGGAAAAGCGCTTTCAACTGACGAGTGCGCAAAGCGTGCGTGGCGCTTCGGAGTTCGGCGTGGCTGAGGACTTCCCCATGGAGGGAGCACGGTCACTCTACGGCATGACGAAACTGGCCGCCGAACTGATGGTGGCGGAGTATGCGGATGCCTATGGCTTCCGCTACTTCATTGAACGCTTCGGTGTGTTGACGGGCCCTTGGCAAATGGCGAAATCCGACCAGGGCGTAGTGGCCTTGTGGGTAGCCGCGCATGTCCTCAAAAAGAATCTGGCTTATATCGGTTTTGGAGGACAAGGGAAGCAGGTCCGAGACTTTCTGCACGTTGACGACTTTTGCGATCTGGTGATCGCGCAGATCGAAGACTTCGGGGCTTTTCATGGAAAGCGGCTGAACGCGGGCGGGGGAAACGCAGTCTCCACATCGCTTTGTGAACTCACACAACTGTGCGAGGAGGTAACCGGGAACCGACTTGACTTCAGGTCAGAACCCGAAAACCGCCCCGCCGACGTTCGCGTGTTCATTACCGATCACCGGCAATTGTCCGCCATTCACGGGTGGAAGCCTCTGCGAAGCGCCCAATCCACGGTTCAAGACATCTTCGAGTGGGTGCGCGCCAATGAAACATTGGTGCGCACCCTTATAACAAATTAAGGGATGTCTGCAATAAGTCGAACGGACCATGGATCAGCGTGGTTCCGGGTTGACGTGCATAGCTCAACACCAGATTTCCCGCAGTGGTCTGGTCCGGTGTTCGGAACTCCGCAACAATTGTAGTATCAGTTCCCGCCAATCGCACAGGAATGGACTGATTGTTAATGTTCACTGCCCAGTGGATCCCGGATTTCGCCGCATCAAAACCGGCGTGATACCGCGAGCGCAACTGATAGGTCCGGTTGGGAAGTAAGGGAACGAGTTGAGAGAGCAGATCGGCTTGTTGCGGGGCGGTTCCATCAAAGTCGAATCGATACGTATGTTCGGATTCCATGAAACTGAAACGGATCGATTCGGGATAGAGCGTCCGCCAATCGAATCCGCTTCCGGAGGGCGCGGCCTGGAATGAGCCGTCCGTCAGGGAAGAACCGCTCGCTGGATCGAGTTTGTTGTAGGGCAGAAGCTTTCGATCAATCAATTCATTCCATTCGTGAACGGCGGTTTCGGCGCGGCCCGCGCCGATCAATGCGTTGATGTGAGGAATGAAGACCCATAGATCACTAGAGGTCGCGCTCGGCAGCATGCGGGCCACCAGGGCCACCTGCGCGTCGATCCTCGCATTTTTCAGAAGGTAAGTGAGATAGATCTGCTCGATTTGGGGGTTCGAAGGAATCGCCTGAGAGAGAATTTTTGCGGCGTTCGGCTCCATACTCCAACAAAGCTGAAAGACAGGAATGGGATCGTACCGACCGGTAGTGAATCCGAAAACGCCGATCATTCTGAGACATTCGCGAGCCTCCGGCCAGAAGCGGGCAGCATCGCCCTGGCGGTAGTAGAAATTGGCAAGCGCCCAGCTTGGGCGAAGCAGACGGTCGATCCGGTGGGCATCCAGAAGCAGTTGTTCCGCCCCTTTCTTATCGCCGCTGAATTCGCGGTCGACGCTCCAGGAGAGCATGGCGTCGGAAAACCGAGGATTCAGAACCACGGCCCGCGCCAGCTCACGGTCTACCGTGGCGGATGTTGGATCCTGCTGTTGTACGGCCAGCGCGTGCGCAAAATGATACCGCGCGTTCGAGGGCATCAGCAATTCCGCGCTCTCGATGCCGGGGAGGTCGCCTTCTCGAAAGCGCCAATCGGCGATGGTGATCCGGATGGTGTGAAAGGAGGCGAGGAGCAACGCCAGAAGCGCGACAGAGGAGAGTAGCGTCCCCAGCGACTTGCGAAAGCGCTCCATCATAAGGAGGGATACTCAGGCCAACTCGAGATCGATGCGCTTCTTTTCCGCGTCGAGTTTGGTGATGCGGAAGGAGCGCACCTGCCCCGTCCTTACGGCCTGCGGCCTGGCGATTTGACCGGGCTCCGGCGCGGAAGATTCGCCAGCCCCGCCGCCCTTCCACCGGCTCGAAAGCAGCGAGGAGAGCGCATTCAAATCCACGGCGGGCTTTGCGGCCGGCTTCTCTTCTTTCGCGTCGGGCTTTGCTTCACCCTTTGCTTCACTCCGGGCTTCAACCTTCTCGGCCAGCGCACACATTCCCTGCACGCCCTCACCCAACTCCACCATCGCGCGGTTGCGGGAGACGTCGGTAACGCGGCCGGTAACCACTTCGCCATCGTGATGGCCGGCGATGTATTCGTCCGCAGCCGTGGGCACCAGTTGTTTCATCCCCAGCCGGATTCTGCGGCGGCCCTTATCGAGTTCGAGCACCACGGCTCGCACGGTCTGGCCGACCTTCAGCTCATCCTGGGGATGATTGAGGCGCTTGTCCGCGCTGATGTCGCCAACGTGCACCATGCCCTCGACGAATTCATCGAGTTGTAGAAAAGCGCCGAACTTCGTCAGGCTGGACACAGGGGCTTCGACGATGCCGCCGACGGCGTACTTTTTCTCGGCCTCTTCCCAAGGATCGCCCAAAGCCTGTTTGAGACCCAAAGAAACGCGCTTGTCCTGCGGGTTCACACCGAGGATGACGACTTCCACAACGTCGCCGGCCTTGAGCATGTCCGCGGGCTTGCGAAGCTTCTTCGACCAGGACATTTCAGAAAGGTGGATGAGGCCATCGAGGCCCGGCTCCAACTCGACGAATGCACCGAAGTCGGTTAGCCGGGAAACCGTTCCCTTCACCCGCTCGCCCGCATGATATTTCTCGCCTGCCGTGGACCATGGATCGGCCATCAACTGTTTCATGCCCAGCGAAATGCGCTTCTTGCGCGGATCCACTTTCAGGATCTTGACGTCCACCTGCTGGCCGATGCTGAGGACATCGGACGGCTTGTTTACGCGCCCGTAGGAGATTTCAGCCACGTGCAGCATGCCATCCACGCCGCCCACATCGATGAAAGCGCCGTAATCCAACAGATTGCGTACAGTGCCCTTCACCACCATGCCTTCGTGCAACTCGCCGAGCCGCGCGTCTTTGGATTTGGATTCTTCTTCTTCGAGCACAGCGCGACGGTCCACTACCACGTCGTTGTCGGCGGAATCGACTTTGATCACCTTGCAGGCAATCTGCTGGCCTACCAATTTGGCCAAGTCATTCGCATCGCGCACGCCGGAACGCGACGCGGGCATGAAGGCGCGCATTCCCACGTCAACCGTCAGGCCGCCCTTGATCAGACCCGTCACGGTTCCTGAGATAGTCTTCTTTTCCGCCAGGGCCGCTTCGAGGCCCGACCAATCCTTAGGCTGCTCCACATGAATCAGGGAAAGGCGATAGTAGCCCTCTTCATCGCGGCCGTTCACAGTCACCCGCAGCTTATCGCCGGCCTTGATCTTTACCTCGCCAGCCTTGTCCTGGAGGGCGGAGCTGGGGAGTAAACCCTCGGTTTTCATCCCGATATCGACAAAAACGGAATCCGTTGAAACACTGACCACGGTGGCTTCGCGGCCTTCGGCGCCGGGAAGCGGCGCTTCGCGCTGGCTGCGCTCGAACTGATTCAAGAGTTCGCCGAAGGAATCGTCTGGCGGGGTATCGGGATTCGTGGACACAGTTGGAACCTCTACGCCTGGGTCCAACTCGGATTGATCAACCATGGGGGATTTGATTTCATTTTGGCATATCAGGTTTAAGATAACGACGTGGGTACCCAGGGGCGCGGTCCGCGCCCGCAGGACATTCTGCTGGCGGCGTTGTTCCTCGCAATGGCGGCCATCACGCCGGAGCACGATCCGTCTGAGATCACGCTGATTTTGCTACTCGGCGCTCTACAGATCACCGAATCGCGTTTTATCCAGCTCGATACCCAGCGCGGAAGGGTGCTGTGGAACGTCGGCAAGATCGTGGCCGGATATCTGCTGATCGGCTACACCGGCGGCATCCAGAGCGGCTACTATCTGGTGCTGCTGTTCCCGGTGATCAGCGCGGCGGCGACACTGGGGGTATTCAGTACGCTGGCTTTCACCGCTCTAGCTTGCGCCACGTACCTCTCCTTTCTGTTGCCACCCTTCTTCGATTGGAGCCAGTACGATATCCATCAGGAAGCGATCGCGGAACTGAGCCGTCGTGTTTTGTTCATCGGGATCGCTGGATTACTCGCAAATGGGTTTGCGCTGGTGCTGCGGGAACGGTCCCGCCAATTGAGCGAAACGAATCGCAACCTGAGAGAGGCCGAGGCGCAGGTGCGGCGCAGCGAACGCCTTGCCGCGCTGGGTCAATTGACGGCGGGTTTGGCGCACGAACTGCGCAATCCGCTGGGCACCATCAAAGGTTCGGCGGATATGCTGGAGCGCAATCTTCCGGAGGGCGACCCCGTGGCGCGCGAGCTGGCGGGGTTCATCTCAAGCGAAGTGGACCGCACGAACTCGCTGGTATCGCGCTTTCTCGATTTCGCGCGGCCGCTTCAACTGCGGCTGGCCGTGGCCGACCTGGCGGAACTGTTGCGGCAAGCCGCGGGTGCCGCGGCGCGTGACGCGGAGGCGCAGGGAGTGCGGATCGAAGTGAGGACGCCGCCGATTCTGTTCGACTTCGATGCCGAATTGCTGGAGCGTGTGTTTGTCAATCTGATCGTGAACGCGGTGCAGGCGTCCGCGCCGGGCAGCAAGGTCACGGTGGAGTCGCGGGTTGCGGGCGAAGATGCGGTGGTGGAAGTGGCAGATCACGGTTGCGGAATTGAGCCTGACAAACTGGAGTCAATCTTCAATCCGTTCTTCACCACCAAGCCCAGCGGCACGGGGCTGGGGCTCGCGATCGTTTCCAAGATTGTGAGCGAGCACGGGGGCAAGATCGAAGTCGAGAGCATTTCGCGGGGAGGCAGCACCTTTCGCGTCCGCCTGCCGCGAGTGGGAGCGCGCGAGTGAAAACCGACCAATGAAACCGAACGTTCTGATTGTGGAAGACGAAGAGAAGCTGCGGCGGGTGATGGAACTGCGCCTCTCGGGCGAAGGCTATGAGGTGACGCAGGCCGGGTCAGCCGAAGAAGCGCTGAGCCTGGCGCCGCGGGCGGATCTCATATTGAGCGACTTGCGCCTACCCGGCATGGACGGCCTGAAATTGCTGGAATTGCTGCGGAGGCAAAACGGGATGGCGCCCGTGATCCTGATGACCGCGCATGGTTCGGTGGGCGCGGCGGTGGAGGCGATGAAACTGGGCGCGGCCGATTTCATGGAGAAGCCGTTTTCGCTGGATCACCTGAGCGCGGTGGTGCGGAAAGCCATTGAAGTGCGCACGCTGCGGGATGAGAACCGCCAGTTGAAAGAGGAGTTGGGACGGCGCTACGAGATCACCAACATCATTGGACGCAGCCGGGACATGCAGGAGATCTTCGCGATCGTCATGCGCGTTGCGCCGACCCGTGCGACGGTCCTTCTGGCGGGCGAGAGCGGCGTGGGGAAGGATTTGATCGCGCGCGCGATTCACCACAATTCGCCGCGAGCGGATAAGCCAATGGTGAAGATTAACTGCACCGCTCTGCCGGAAAATCTGATGGAGAGTGAACTGTTCGGCTATGAGAAAGGAGCGTTCACCGGCGCCAATGTGAGCAAGCCCGGAAAGTTCGAGCAGGCCGACCATGGCACGGTGTTTCTGGATGAGATTGGCGACGTTCCGCCACAGATTCAGGTGAAGCTACTGCGCGTGCTGCAGGAGCGCGAGTTCGAGCGGCTGGGCAGTAATAAGACGCTCCACATCGATGTGCGCGTGGTGGCGGCCACCAATCAGGATCTGCGGGCCGCGCTGGAACAGGGGACGTTTCGCGAAGATCTTTATTACAGGCTGAATGTGGTGCCGATCGATATTCCACCGCTGCGCGAGAGGCGCGAGGATATTCCGTGGCTGGCGGAGCATTTCGTGAAGAAACTGGCTCCGGATGCCGGTGCGCAGGTAGAAGGCATTACGGCGCGGGCGATTGAGAAGCTGGAGCAGTATCCGTGGCCGGGGAATGTGCGTGAGCTGGAGAACGTGATCGAGCGGAGCCTCGTGATGGCGCGCGGCACGATGCTGGATGCGGACGATATTCGGCTGGAATCGGCGCGGCAATTCAAGGCGGTAGCGGGGGATTTCGCGTTACCGAGCGGGATGACGCTCGATCAATATGAGCAGGAGATTATTAAGCAGGCGCTGAAGAAGGCGGATGGGAATAAGAGCCAGGCGGCGCGGTTGCTGGGGCTGACGCGGAATGCGTTGCGCTATCGGTTGGGGCAGATGGGAATGGAGAGTTAGCCATCGCTTTGATCGGACGTCAGTCCATTACCGTGGCAATATAGGCTATGGCGCTCGCTATCTCGAAAGTTACTGCGCAAGGAAAAATCTCCGTTCCGAAGGACGTTCGGCGGAAACTTGGCATCGACGGGCGCTATTCCCTGAACAAATCAAGCGTGGGCGCACCTTGGCTGAGCTAAAGGAAGGCGTTGGGCAGTACGTCGAGGATCACCATTCGCGCCGTTTACACTAACGTTGTGGTTCGTTTTATCACCGGCGATGATCCGGGGTCAAACCGCTTGGAACGTTTGATCGTGGCCTCTCTCGACAAGCAGGAACAGAGAAGCTGTAGCTCGACGACGATACTGGTTGAATGCGTTCGGATCTTTTTTTCAAAGTAGAAATCGAGCACGAGCCGGAGGAGAATCCCAAAGCTCTCGGCCATGAAATCGCCCGCCAGATCCTGAAAGTTTACGGGGTGCGCTCGGCGGAGCTATCCAGCTTCACTACTTCCGAGGAGTAGACGCGCTCAAAGTAGGGGTCGGTCATGCCCGCGATGTAATCGCAAATTACGCGGTGCAGAGGCTCACTCAGCGCGGCTTCCGAGTAATTTTCCGGCAGAAGATCCGGGCGTTTCAGGAACACCTGGAACATCTTCGCCAGACGCGCGGTGGCGACGCGGCGGCCGGATTCGAGATCCGCTGCGCTGTACATGAAGTTCTGCAGGAAAGACTTCAGATCGCGCGCGGCGCCGGCGCACTGCGGCGTGAATCGGGCAAGCCTCTCGGGAAACTTGCGGACCTCCTCGAAGTCCGTAACGTGCGCGCTATTCGCGGCCGCGAGTGTACCTTCGATGAGCCCGGTCACCAGGCTATTCAAGACCGAACGTTCCGCTTCCAGGAACTGGTCGCGCTGCGATGCTCCTGGAAACATGGTCTGCACGGTCTCCCACGCATCGCGAAATGCCGGGACTTGGTTTGCGATCTGGTCCGGATGAATCCAGCCAGCGGCGAAAGCGTCATCCAGATCGGATGTGTCGTAGGCGATCTCGTCGGCCAGATCAATCAATTGCGCTTCGAGCGGCGGGCGGAATCCGGGAAGGTACTCCTCCATTTCGGGGAGTTCTCCCGGTTCGAAATCGCGGGAGTGCTTCACCAGTCCTTCTCGGACTTCAAAGGTGAGGTTGAGTCCTGGAAAGCGCGCATAGCGTTGCTCGAACGTTTCTACGAGCCGGAGGGCGTGAATATTGTGATCGAACGAGTCGCCGAAGGCGTTCATCTGGCGGTTGAGTTCGGCCTCGCCGGCATGGCCGAAAGGCGGATGACCCAGATCGTGGGCCAGCGCGAGCGCCTCGGAAAGGTCGGCGTTGAGGCCGAGAACCCCGGCCACGGTGCGGGCAATCTGCGCCACTTCCAAAGTATGTGTCAGGCGGTTGCGGAAGTGATCGGAAAGTCCAGTTGCAAAAACCTGCGTCTTGGCTTCGAGGCGGCGGAAGGCGCGCGAGTGAATCACACGGTCGCGGTCGCGCTGGAAGGCGGTGCGATAGGGATGTTCCGGTTCGGGATAGCGGCGGCCGCGGCCCGCTTCGACGGGAAATCGAAGATGGCTTAGCATGTCTGGCCCGGTTATTTGCCGGGAATTTCGGCCTTTGCCGCGGTAGCCATTTGCCCGACCTGGCCGGATTCGGTCAGAAGCGGATTCAGCAGGGTCCGCGCTTCGGCGGGACGGGTCTTGGCGATTTGATGTACCAGCGTCAGCGTCGCCTGTTCTTTCGAGACCACCGCCGTGGGATGATCCATCAGATCGCGCAGAATCTTCTCGCTGTCGGCGGGCTTGTTCTCGGCGTAATCGAGCTGTGCGAGAGCCAGCTTGGCTAGAGAAGCGTATTCCTTGCTGCCGGAATCCGCCACTTGCGTATAGCGCTTGCGGGCTTCGTCATTCTTGCCATTCGCGGCGGCCATGCCGCCCAGCGTGTATTCGGCGAGGGCGCCTTCCTTGGTACTCCCATACTGCGAAGCGATTTCGGTGTAGGCTTTGGTCTCGGCCGCGTCCTTCTGGTCTTCGGTGGGATACGAGACGGCCCCGGGCTGCTGGGCCGGTCCCACGGGCGCTGCCGCAATCTGCATGGCGTCAGAAAGCTTGGCGGCGCGAACGGTGCTCGCGTGGTCGAGCCACAGATAAATGCCCACCGCTGCGATGATGGCTACGACTAGGGCGACTCCGACCTGCACGGCTTGCCTGCGGTGCATTCCGAAGTAGTCGGCGGCATGCTCGATGGACTCGGTGAAGTGGTCGGTCTTTAAAAGTTCTTTTCGGGTAAGATGCTCAGGCACGAAATTCCTATTAGGGCGTAAACTAACAGGATAACAAAGGTTGCATGCCGGCTTGGTTCGTGGTTGAGACTGGGGGTTGTGACTGGGTGCGGTCCCATGTACAATCAGGAGTCGGTAGCAGCCGGAGAGAGGCCCGTAACGATGTGGAAGGCGAAGAAGGCATCGAGTCCCCCAGTTTCAATGGAAGCAGGCGAGGTGTTTACCTCCAGCGAAGTTGCGCGGATTTCCGGGGTCAGCCTGCGCCAGTTGCAGTGGTGGGATGAGCGCAGCGTGGTTTCGCCGCGCCAGCAAGGGCACCGGCGCGTTTACCTTCCGCAGGAAGTGGCCGAAGTGGCGGTGATCGCGGCGCTACGCCGCAAAGGGTTCTCGCTGCAGAAGATCCGGCGCGTTCTGCGCTTTCTGCAGAAGGAAATGGGTAAGCGTCTGGCCGACGCGGTGGCGGCGGGTACGGAGATGCATCTGCTGACGGACGGCAAGAGCATTTTTCTCGAAGACCAGCCGGACCGCATTATCGATTTGCTGAAGAATGCCAAGCAGCCGATGTTTCTGGTCTGCGTCACCGATCAGTTGCGGCGCATCAACGTGGCCACGCACCGCAAGCCGGTGAAAGCGGAGACGGGTGAAGCGAGCGACAGGCAGCGTCGGGCATTGGGGTAGTCAGTCTTGCGCTGGGGCTCGAGATGAGTCACTCTATAGAAGAGAAGGCGAAAGTCTGCCCTGTTATGTCCTACGCCAAGACGATTGTTTGTCTCGCCAACTCGTTCAAGACCGGCGGTTGGCGCGTGGCGGGCAAAGAGAAGGTGGCGGATGGACAGTATGGGGACTGGATTCGGCCCGTTAGTGGCCGGGAGAGCGCCGAGCTAAACAGGGCGGAGTCGAGTTACGCGAACTACCGGATGCCGTAGTTACTGGACATCATAGTAGTTCCCTTGCTCGGACCCACACCGCACCATCACCAGACTGAAAATCATATGGTTGACGCGACGCGGCGGTGGGCCAAGGCGAGTGTTTTTCCGCGGGCGAGGCTCACACAAATCTGCGACTGGCCGAGTTCGCTCTGGCTGAACGGAAGCAATACCAGATCAGGCGGCCACAATAATTGCGTTGATGCGAGCCGGGCTGCAGCGTTGCGGAGTTCGCTTGCGCTGGTGAGGCCCGAAGGGTTGTCGATTGAGGTCATCCTGAAGAATTGGGACGACCAGCCCAGAAAGACGTGCTGGAGTAAGTTCACCTACAACGGCGAAGACTACGTCCTGAAACTGACCCATCCGGACGTTATAAAGGCCTATTTACCAAAGGCTGAAGGAACCTATCCGCTGGAAGACGTCTATATCTGTGTGAGCCTGACCGAGCCCTTCAGCGGGGACGGCAACTGCCATAAACTTGTGGCCGCCGTTTTCAGCGAGCAGGAATCTCGATGAAGCAGCAGACTCTTTTCACGATCGGCCACTCAACGCACACAGAGGAGGGCTTCCTCGCGTTGCTTGCGAAGCACGGCATCACGGCGGTTTGTGACTTGGGGTCCGCGCCCTATAGCCGCATCAGCCCGCAGTTCAACCGCGATGTGATGAAGAAGCTGCTGCCGGATCACGGCATCGAGTATCTTTTTCTTGGCCGGGAACTGGGAGGACGCAGCGAAGACCCAGCCTGTTACGACGACGGGAAGGTTCAGTACGACCGGTTGGCAAGCGCCGCGTTCTTCCAGCAGGGCCTGACGCGGAGGGCATGAGCAGAGGCTTCCGGATCGCCTTGATGTGTGCGGAGAAAGAGCCTGTTGAGTGCCATCGGACGATTTTGGTTGCGCGGCATCTGGCCAATCGCGAGATCGAGATTCAGCATATTCTTGCAACTGGTGAGTTGGAAAGCCAGGAAGACGCGCTGCGTCGTTTAGCCCGCGCGGCAAAGGCTCCGGAAAATGACCTGTTTCGCTCGGCCGAAGAATTACTGGCCGAGACCTACCGCCGTCAGGAAAAGCGGATCGCGTATGACACGGAACGCGCGCCGGCTTTCCGGGTTGCCGCAGGATGAAGATTTTCACCATCGGGTTTACTAAGAAATCGACGGAAACATTCTTCACGCGGCTCGCGGAGGCGGGCGTAACGCGGTTGGTGGATGTCCGCCTGAAGAACGTCTCACAACTCGCGGGTTTTGCGAAGAAAGACGACCTGCGCTATTTCGCAAAGGCTATTTGCGGTATCGAGTACGTGCACGCGCCGGATCTGGCGCCCACGGCCGATATTCTCGATGCGTTTAAAAAGCACAAAGGGGATTGGGAATTGTACGAGAGGCAATTTCTTGATCTGATGAGGGCGCGGCACATTGAAGATCAGGACCGTCGCGATGTGCTTGACGGCAGTTGCTTGTTGTGTAGCGAAGAGACGCCCGACCATTGCCACCGCCGCCTGGTGGCTGAGTATTTGAACGAGAAGTGGGGCAACGTAGACATCCAGCACATCGCTTGATGCGTTGGCTTCACGCCATGTGCCGCTTCAGTAGCGGGCGCAGCATCAGATTCACCACGATCATCAGAACAGAGGCGGCGGGCAATACAAGCAGCGCGGTCTTCAGTCCGTGCGCATCCCCGATCACGCCGATGATCTTCGAACTGAACGTCAAGCCGAGCCATCCGGAAGTGATGGCGATTCCCATGGCGGAAGCGGTCCCCACGGGGAACGCATCGCCCACCATCGCGAGTGTAGTGGGGAACACCGGGGCCATGGCCAAGCCCGCGCAGAAGACCACAATGCCGGCAGCGACGGCTCCATGCACCTGTAGAACCGCATAGGTGGTGACGGCCATGGCGAGAGCCGAGAAGAGAGTGACCTGAATGGCCGAAACTTTCAGCAGGATTCGAGACACGATCAAGCGCCCGAACAAAAGCCCAAGCGCGAATCCGACGGCGAGAATCTGGGTAGCCGTGTCTTTGGAGATACCCTCCGAAACCAGATAACTGGTGAGCCAGTTCCACACGCCCACTTCGCAAGCCACGTACAGGAACAACAGCGCGGAAAGCAGGATCAGGGCGGGCCGCTTGATCAACCGCGCCGCATCCGATACTTTGAAAGCAACCTGTCCCGACGGCGGCGGCATAGGCGTAAAGATCTCGAGAAGCAGCGTGGCTCCGCAGAATGCGCCCACCAGGTAGCAGAGGCCTACTGGACTGTCATTGAAAAACTTCGAGCTGATGAACGGAGTGATGAATCCGCCTAATCCGAAAAAAAGGTTCAACAAATTCAACGTGGAGCCGCGCTTGTCTTCGCCAACATCGCTGGCCAAGGCGTTCGACCCGGTTACGACCATTCCGCCGCCCAGATTCAGAACGAAGAACATGAGTGCCAGAAGGACGAACGTGTGCGAGTTGGGAATGAGGAAGAGGGCCACCGTGATGAGGAAGATGCCGCCCACCAGCGAGGTCTTCTTCCCGCGGAGATCGATCAGCGGGCCAATGGCCAGCGATGAGATCACGAGTCCGATGGCGCTGATCGCGGCGAGCGTTCCCTTCTGTTCCGTGGTGAGACCCGCGAGCGGATCGCCCACTTGCAAGGTGGGCATAAGGGTGCCCAGCACCGTCGCGATCATCCCGTAAACCAGGATGGCGAGGATGGCGGCGGGGATGAGGCGTGCGCGATTGATCTTGACGGGGATATCGAGGGCGGGCATGACGCTTAGTATATGTAAAGGTGTTGGCGAAACGGACTTGGAACCGGCGTGCGTTCGTTCTTGGGGCCGCTTCGACGCTGCTGGGCGCGACGGTGGAGCAGCCGCAGGTGGCCATCACCATCGACGATTTTGGATGGCAAGAGATTCCGGAGCCCTGGCGCGCGCGGGCATCGGATGCGCTGCTGGGCGCTCTCGCCGAACATAAGCTTCTGGCCGCGGGTTTCGTGGCCGGCAAGCGCGTTGACAGTCCGGAGGGACTTCGCATTGTGAGGCAGTGGCGCGATGCGGGGCACTCGATCGGGAACCATACTTACTCGCACCGGGGCATCGATTCCCTGGGCCTCGATGCGTTCGAAGCAGACGCATTGCGCAACGAGCGGCTGCTCGGGCCGCTTTTGAAGTCGCCTAAATATTTCCGGTTCCCGATGTTGAAAGAAGGCGCGACGGCCGAGCTTCGTGACGGTATGCGTGGGTTTCTGAAAGCGCACGCGTATCGCAATGGCGCGGTAACGATTGACGCGTCGGACTGGTATTACTCGGCGCGGCTGAGCGACCGGCTGGCGCGCGAACCAGGGTTCGACTGGAATCGGTATCGCGAGCCCTATTTGAAGCACATTCTGGACCGCGCCCGGTATTACGACGGACTCGCGACGGTATTGCTTGGGCGCAAGATACGTCACACGCTGCTGATTCACTTCAATCTTCTCAACGTTCTGTTTCTGGGAGATCTTCTGGAGCGGTTTCAGCGGACGGGTTGGCGGCTGGTGGACGCGCCGGCGGCCTTCACCGATCCGATTTTCGATCGCGCGCCGAATACGATTCCGGCGGGCGAGAGTCTGGTTTGGGCATTGGCCAAAGAATCCGGGCGTTTTCAGAAGCTGCGGTATCCGGGTGAGGATGATGTATACGAGAAGCCTATTCTTGACGAGCTAAAACTTTAGACTAACCGTTTCTCATTAGCAGCCGATTAGTCAATTGAGGAGTTCCACAAAAATGAGTTCCATTAGCGCGTTCAGCAGCAATATCGAAGCGATATTCGCCGCCAAATATGCGCCGGCTTCGGCGGCGCCATCTTCCACCTCGGGTTCCGCAGCGAGTGCGGGTACCCCACAAGACACCGTGACGATTAATCACCCGGAAGCCCGTGAATTACTACAACTGGGCCGCGTTGCGTATAACGAGCAGGCGGGCAACCTGACCAGCGCGCAAGGCGCACAGCTTGATACGCAGATCGAGCAGACGCAAGCCACCATCAAAAGCGACGCTCAGGCCAACGGAGGAACACTGACGGCTGCCGACGCCCAGAGCGTGAGCCAGTTGCAAAACGCGATCAGCTCACAAATTTACTCACAGGCGAACGGGGCGGCAACAGACACGCCGTCGCCGGGGATCCCGACTCCCGCGGTTCCGGCGGTCTAAATTTAGTCCGAGGCCGCTTCGTATTTCTTGAGCAACTCCGGCCAATGACCACGGGCTTTGAGGATCAGCTCGATCACTTCGCGAACCGCGCCGCTTCCCCCGGCGGCGCGGGTCACGTAGTGCGCTTTGGCTTTCACTTCCTCCCGTGCGTTTTGAGTGGCCACGGCGAAGCCCACGCGATTCATCACGACGATGTCAGTCATGTCATCGCCGACGTAGGCGACTTCGCGAGACCCCACCTTCGCGTCGGCGAGGATCTCTTCCAGAATCGGAATCTTTTCGATGTGTCCCTGATAGACGTAAGTCATCTTGCATTGCCGGGCGCGCTCCGCCGTTGCCGGAGAGTTGCGGCCGCTGATGACTCCGGTTCGTACTCCATACCAACTCAGCCATTGCAGGGCGATCCCGTCCTGTGAATCGAATCCCTTCGTCTCCACCATGTTGCCGTTGGCGTCCGGCACGTTATAAAGATGGCCGCTGGTGAGAACACCATCGACATCCATCAACAAAAGCTTCACGCGCCCCGCACGGATTTCCAAGTCAGTTTCGCTGTTCACCATTCCTCCTCGAATAGTTTCTGGTAGAGGCGGTGCTGTCTGGCCGCCATTGCGCTGTAAGCAGCGGCGTTCTTTTCATCGGACGGAAACGTCTCGCCCAACTCGGGGGGAAGGCTCGCTATGTTCTGGATGGCGCCGATGCGCTCCAAAGCAAGCAGCGCCGCGCCGCGGCTGGTGGCCTCCTTCTCCGTGCACATTTGGACGTTATGGCCCAGCGCGTCGGCCATCATCCGCGTCCAGGCGGGTGAATGCAGCAGAGCGCCGCCCGAGGCGAAAATCTGCTTTGGTTCGGGCAGGCTCTTTAGCATCAATTGATAGATATCGCGGAAAGTGATGGCTACGGATTCCAAAGCCGCGCGGGCCATTTCCAAAGGACTCGAATGCGCGCTCAGCCCGATGAACGCCGCGCGCGCATCGGCTCGCCAACCGGTTGACCTTTCTCCGGCGAACAGCGGGAGCACGGTCAGCCCATGAGTGCCGGGGGGAGTGTCCCGATCTTCGGCCTGGAGTTGCCGCTCCAGTTCCGCGCCGGGCGAAAGCCGCAGCGCGGCTTGCAGCCACGCGTAGACCGAGCCACCGTTCGAAACGGCGCCGCCCAGAACGAAGCGCTTGCGGTCTACGCGGTAGCACCATAGCCCCGGCGGGATGTCGATCCGGCTGGTTTCACTGACGGCGCGCATCGCTCCGCTGGTGCCCGCCATCAGCGCAAACCGATCAGGACCGTCGCAGCCGCTACCGACGTTATTGCAAGCGCCATCTCCCAGAGCCGGGAACCAGGGAATGCCATCCAGTTCGGGCCAGCGGGGGCCGAACGCGTCACGCAGTTTCGTGCGAGGCTGGTCCATCTCAGCCACAGGGGCAAACTGGTCGAGGCGCACCGGCAACGCCTGCATCAGCTCCGCGTCATAGTTGTTCTCGTTCTGGTTCCAGAGACCGGTCCCCGAAACCATGGACGTGGAAGTGACACACTCGCCGAACAGCCGCAGAAATAAATATTCACCGAAAGAGGCCCAGGTGTGGACGCGCTTGAAATCCTGGGGGCGCGTTTCGGACAACCAGAGCAGCTTAGCCGGGTAGTAGCTGGGGTGGAGGACACAGCCCGTGCGTTTATGCTGCTTTGCGTTGTCGATTCGGCCGGCCAGTTCACGCGCTGCGCCGGCGCTCCGCGTATCGAACAAATGCAGAATGGGCGTGACGGGCTTCCCCGCCGCGTCGAGGCCGGTTACACTATGCCAGAAAGTATCGATGCCCACTGCCGCCGGGCGCTTCCCCAACGAGCGGAGCTGCGAACAAAGCTGGTCGAGCGATTGGGCGGTGAGATCCACCAGTGCGTCCGGATCCATCTCGAATCCGCCGTCCGCGGTAGTGTGAACGTGATAGGCGATCTGATCGCCAAAGCCATCGACCTCCCGGCCGTTTCCATCGAAAAGCAGCGACCGGACTGACGAGGTGCCGATGTCGAGGGTTGCGATATAAGGTTCGGAAGCCAAAGAGCCTTTATATCAGGCCGCGGCATATCAGGCCGCGGCGCTGAGCCGGGCATTCAGCTCCGCGCGAGCGCTCTGCCATTTCACAATGCCCACGCCGAGGAAGATCACCAGCATGGCCAGAAATTCGCGCATCCCGAAATGCTCGCGATAGAAGAGCCAGCCGAGCGCCACGGCGACCAAGGAATTCACATAGGGATAGATGGATGCAATGGCCACGGGAAGGCGCGCGATGGTGTACGCGTAGGCGCTATAGCCGATGATGGAGCCGAAGACCACCAGATAAGCCACGGCCCATACCGCGCGCGCCTTGATGACGATGGGACCATGCGGAATGGCCAGGGCGAGGGGCACGAACGCCAGCGACGAAGCCAGTTGTTGAACGGCCCCGGAGACAATGGGATGCGCCTCCGTCTTGAGCCTCCGCTGCATGATGGATCCGAGACACCAGGCGATGCAGCCGAGTTGAAGGATGGCGAACCCGATGAGCGTTTCCATATGGAAGCTGGTTGCGCCCGCGCCCGGCATCAGGAGGATGCAGGCCCCGGCGAACCCGACGACCATCCCGACAATGGTGGGTCCGTGCGGCTTCGCGCCCCCGGGAACCAGGGCTTCGAAGATAATGAACCAAAATGGCGAAACCGTAACGATCAGGCTGGCGAGGCCGCTGGGGATCAGCAATTCCGCCCAGGAAAGCGCCCCGTTTCCGATGCCGATGACGAAGATTCCGCTGATGATGGTGTTGCGGAGTTCGCGGCCGCGGGGAAGGTGCGCGCCCCGCAGCCGCGCGGCAATCAGCAGGATTCCACCAGAGATGAAATAACGCAGCGCAATCAGGACAGCTGGCGGAAATGATTCCAGAGCCATCCTGATTCCCAGATAAGTCGTGCCCCAAAAGAGGCAGACAGCGGCCAGTGCGAGATAAGCTGCGCCGCCGGCGCGCGAGGACATTCCTTAGACTAACTTAGAGCGGTAGTCCGAACACCGTCCCAAAGTCATCTGTCCCGCCGAACGAAGTGGTGCCGTATAGCACTCCTCCTGCACCCACGATTACGGCTCCAGGGCCGCCACCATCGTTACCGCCGAATGCATGTAAGATCGTCTCGATCCAGTTGCCTCCCGGCGATGCGGGCGGCGTTAAGGAAAAAACGCCACTCCCATCTGCGCCGTAAAGAACTCCCTGGCTCCCTTTCGTCACCCCAGCTTCCGTGTCGCCGCCATTATCGCCGCCGTTGAAGCTGTAGAAGGCACTCTCC
>Ga0182012_10000842_pt1 | contig 33712 bp, 35 predicted proteins | sample 612S2SmetaG_FD_120486 | JGI IMG/M metagenome (GOLD analysis project Ga0182012, IMG submission 120486) | Permafrost microbial communities from Stordalen Mire, Sweden - 612S2S metaG | ecosystem: Environmental > Terrestrial > Soil > Wetlands > Permafrost | place: Sweden: Stordalen | collected...
CGAAGCGGGTCGACTCGGGGTCATTCCCCCCAACGCCCTGATGCCCCACGTGCCCGATCCGAATCCCGTGCGAGTAGAACACACCGGCATCTAGACCGCTTCCGGTGCGCGTCGACGTGCTCGGAGACTCTCTCGTCCACTCGAGGGGCGGATCTGACGCTCCTCACCCTCACGCTCGCGGGCGGCGTGGGTGTGGCCCGTTGGGTACGTGGACGCACTGATCCGTGTTGGCGGTAGCGTCAGGGTCGCGAACCGCGATTCCGTGTCGCCACCTAGGGTGAGGGCACGCACATTCCAAAAAAGAGGACGGCCATGGACGACACCACCCTGTTGAGCCAGATCGAGAAGTTGTCGATCGAGGAACAAGAACTCGAAGAGTCTCACCACGGCGAGCCGCTGACCGGTGAGAAGCTCACCCGCTTGAAGGCCGTCGAAGTTCAACTCGACCAGTGCTACGACCTGCTGCGCCAACGTCGCGCGCGACGCAGCGCTGGGCTGAACCCCGACGACGCCGCGGTACGCAAAGAGGACGTCGTCGAGAACTACCTGCAGTGACCAGGGGTCGTCGACGCGGCGATTTGTAGGCTGAGTTCGTGGACCTCGAACTCGCCGATCGCGCCTACCTCATCACCGGCGGCACCGACGGCTTAGGTCTCGCGTTGGCGAAAAAACTCCTCGACGAGGGAGCTCGCGTCGCGGTGTGCGGGCGCGACGAGGACCGCGTTGCTCGGGCCAAGGAGATCCTCGGCCCCAACGCCCTCTGCGTGGAAGCCGACGTCACCCGGGTCGAGGACGTCGATCGCTTCATCGACGTGACCCTCGACACGTTCGGTCGACTCGACGGAGCGGTCAATAACGCCGGGCGTAGTTCGGCGGCGTCCATAGCGAACTCGAGCGACGAGGCGTGGCGCGAGGACTACGAACTCAAGGTCATCGCCGCCCTGCACGTGGCGCGACGAACGCTCGACGCGTTGGCCGCGACCTCGGGCGCGGTAGTGAACGTGCTCGCGATCATGGCGCGCGCACCCGGCGCCAACTCGACGCCCACCGCCGCGTCGCGCGCCGCCGGGCTGGCGATGACCAAAGCCCTCGCCAGTGAAGTGGCGCCGCGGGGCATTCGCGTCAACGCGATTCTTATCGGCCTGATCGAGTCGGGCCAGTGGGTTCGACGGGCCCACGACGCCGGTGTGGACCTCGCGACGTTCTACGAGCGCATGGCGTCGTCGTCGAAGATTCCCCTCGGTCGCCTTGGCCGAGCGGAGGAGTTCGCGGACGTGGCCGCCTTCTTACTCTCGCCTCGGGCGAGTTACGTGACCGGCGTGGGCGTGAGCGTCGACGGGGGCCTCTCCCCGGTCATCTAGCGCCCGAGTGCCGCCAGAATGGCGTCGATCTGGGTGACGACCTGGGTGGCGTGGGCGTAGGGGGCGAGCCGGGAACCCGCGCGACCGTGAAGGTGCGCGCTGAGCGCGGCGGCGTCGAAGGGGTCGTGGCCTCGCGCGATGGTCGCGGCGATCAGGCCGGCGAGGACGTCGCCGGTGCCGGCGGTCGCCAGTGACGCGGTGCCGGAGGTAACGACGCGCAACTCACCCGTGGGACGGGCGATGATGGTGACCGGGCCCTTCAAGAGGACCACGCACCCGGTGGCTCGAGCGAGCGACCGGACGTCGTCGAAGCGATCGGCGCCGGGCGCGTGTCCGCTGAGACGAGTGAACTCTCCGTCGTGGGGCGTGATGACCCACGATCCGTCGCGTGGTGAACACTCGTCGATGAGGGACCGGTCGAGGCCGTCCGCGTCGAGCACGACGGGACAGGTCACGCCGGCGAGGACCCCCCGGAGCCACTCGGCGCCCCCCGCCCCGAGTCCCGGCCCCGCGACCACACACCGCGAGCGTGGATCGACCGTCGACTCGCTGGCGTGAACCACTTCGGGGGGTAACTCGACCAACGCTGCGACCTCACCGCGGCTCACTAGTCGAATCATCGACGCACCACCGGCCAACGCACCGCGCAGGACGAGCTCGGCCGCACCCGGCATCAAGGTGGAGCCGACGAAGGCTTGGAGCGCGTGGGTCCACTTGTGATCCTCGCGGCCACCCCGCACGAAGGTGGCGAGGTCTCCGTCGTCCATGAGGGCATCCTCGAAGTCCTTCACGATGCCCAGTCCGGCGAAGCGCAGTTCGCCCATGAGGTTCGACGCGGGCCCCACGAAGTGCGCGGGTTTGAACGCGCCGAGCGCCAGCGTCGCCGTGGCGCTCAACGGAGAGCCGAGGGTTGCCCCGGTGTCGGCGCTGACCCCCGAGGGGAGGTCGACGGCGAGCACCTTCGTCCCCGGACTCGTCGATGGGGCGCGGTAGGGCCGGGTGCAGCCGAGGCCGAAGGCCGCGTCGATAACCAGGTCGTAGCCGACCAACTGCTCTGGTGCACGGTCCCATTCGATGACCTCGACTCGCGCCCCGCGCCCCTCGAGCCACGCCGCCGCGATTCGTCCGTCGGTGCCGTTGAGTCCGGGACCGGCGAGCACGGCGACTCGCCGTCCGTAACAAGAGCCGAGCAGTCGTTGGGCCTCGAGGGCGACCGCGGTGCCGGCGAGGTGGACCAGGCGATCAGGCGCGAGGGTGGCACCAGCGGCCGCGTCGGCGGCCCGCATCTTCTCGCTCGAGAGAATCGGTTGCACGCGTCTCCCCTCGAACCTCGCGCGACGTCACGCACGCTGTCATGTTACTGAGGGCGCTTCGCCAGAGAATCGCGAGGGGCCTGACGCGACGAAGCCACCACCCTCAGGGTGGTGGCTTCGTCGCAGATGGTGCGCGGTTACTTGAGCCAGGCCGGAATCGGGGAGATGGTCAAGTGGTTCGTCGTGGTGATCGGCGACGCCGCGGAGTTACCGGTGGTGAAGACGGTTGAGTTGGTCAAGAGCGCCTTGACCGGTGCCGCGGTGCCGTTCGCCGCGATCTTGGCGATGACGCCACCCGTGAGTCCCTGGTGGTTCGTCGCCGAGTACTTCAGCGGCGTGATCGCCGGGTCCGAGAAGGTCGTGGTCAGCAGCGTCTTGACGAAGTTCGCCCGCGTGACGTTCTTGCCGTCGGCCTTGAGGGCCTCGACGAAGGCCACCGCGAAGCCGGCGCCGTAGAGCTCGTTGCCGGTGATGATCGAGGACGACGTGAAGCTCGGGAAGTCAGCCTTGTCGGCCAAGAGCACCTTGCGCACCCACGGGATCCAGGGGTCCCCGTTGTCGGTGACCGACGGGAAGTAGTCGAGCGTAATGGCGCCCGCTTCGCCGGGGTTGTTCACCGAGATGGGGTCCGCGCCGACGCTGGAGATGACCCAGGTGGGCGAGTAGCCGAGCGCCTTGGCGACCTCCAAGATGCCGGTCGTGAAGCCCGGCACGGAGTCGAGGACGACGACTTGGACCTTGTCAGCGGCGAGCGTGCCCACGTCGGCCTCGATGTCCGAGGACGAACCGGTGATGGCGTCAGCCGCGTTGTAGCTCAGGTGGTTCGCACTGGCGATGTTGAGACCGCCGTCTTGGAGGCCCAGGTAGCCGTTCGCCCCGAAGTCGTCGTTCTGGCCGATGAAGCCGACCGTCTCACCGGGGTAGTGGGCCTTGATGTACTTGGCGAAGATCTTGCCTTCGGCGTTGTAGCTCGTCTGGAAACCGAAGAGGTCCGGGTACTTCGCCCCGTCGTTCCAGGACTTCGAGCCCGAGTTGACGAAGAGCTGGGGAACACCGTTGGACTTCAGGTAGCTCTCGACGCTCTCTTCAGCGGCGGTGCCGAGTGACCCGACGGTCGCAAAGACGTGGTCCTGGGCGACGAGCACTTGGTTCTGGCTCAACGTGGTGACGCTCGCGCCGGCCGTGCAGCCAAGTCCGTAGGCGGCGAGGTCGTAGCAGTCGTCCAAGCGGATGTACTTGATCTTTCGGCCGTTAACGCCGCCGTGGGAGTTCACGTACTTAAAGACGGCGTTGGCCGCACCCGAGACCGGGGCGTAACTCGCCGCGATACCCGAAAGTGGCACCGTTGCGCCGATGGTGATGGTGGAGGCGGTGACGCCGGGTGTCGAACCCGCCGCGCCGGCGCTACCACCGAGTAAGCCAACCGATATCCCACCGAGCGCGAGCGCCGATGCGGATACGAGCGTGACGGAACGTCGAAGACGACCCTTGAACATGTTTCCCCCTGTGTGAAGTGTTTAAAACAACTCGGTGGCTACTGTACCTCTTGAGTAACACTCAAGGGGCGTCGGGCCCGCCAAAGACGTCGCAGGGGCGAACTGAGGCTGACGATGCCCCGGGGCGCGAAGATCATCGTGACAATCAACAACACGCCAAAGATGATGCCCTGCATGTTCGCGCCGAGGTTCGACGTGGGGTTCACGCCGGTCAGTGAGTTGACGTGCGCGACGAGATTCGCACTGAAAGAGAAGATAATCCCGCCGATCACGGCTCCGCTCAGCGTCCCGATTCCTCCTAAGACCATGAGCGTCAAGAGGGTGATCGACAAGGTGAGGGGGAAGGTCTCTGGGCGCACGGAGGCTTCGAGCAGCGAGTAGAGCGCCCCACCGACGCCGGCGAAGGCCGCCGAGACGACGAAGGCCATCGTGCGCGTACGCGCGAGGTGTACCCCCATGAGTTCCGCGGCCACGTCGTTGTCGCGCACCAGACGCATCGATCGTCCCGCGCGCGAGTGAAAGAGGTTGGCCATGAAGAAGAACATGACGCCCGCGACCACGACCGCTAAATCGGCCGTCCACTGGGCGTTGGCGTTGATCGAGGCGTTCGCGCCGTGAAAGAGGTGCTCGAACCACTTCGGGGTCACCAGCGAGTTGAGAAAGATCCCGCCCTCACCACCGGTCACCGACGTGAAGTTCTGCGCGAGGGGCGTGACGGCGGCGGAAAAAGCGAGCGTCATTCCGGCCAAGTACGGTCCGCGCAGGCGCGTCGAGGGGATGGCGATCACCAGTCCACTGAGCCCGCCCGCGACAAGCGCGAGCACCAGCGTGAAGATCAGCGGCGTCGAAGCGTGGTGGTGCGCCCAGATGCCCGCGGCGTAGGCGCCCACGGCCATGAAGCCCGAGTTGCCCAAGGAGATCTGACCGCTCCAGCCGGTCAGCCAACTCAGTCCCAAGATCACGATCGCGATCGCCGCGCCGCCGGCCAACTCCGAATCGGCGACCGGGGGGAGGAAGATCGTCACCAACAGCGTGAGGATGGTCAGAGCGAGGACCGCCACCACGCGCGAGTTGGTGGTCTCTTGCCGCGAGAGGGTGCGCCACCAGTTCATCAGACCCTCCGATTCACGCTCTTAGAGAACAGTCCCTGGGGACGGATCATGAGGGCGAGCACGAGGATGATGATGCCGCCGAGGGGCGCGACGTTCGGGGACCAGTAGGCGAGGATGAACTGCTCGGCCAAGCCGATCAACAGTCCGCCCGCGACCGCCCCGATGGGCGACTCGAGACCGCCCACGGCCGCGGCGATAAAGCCGGCGACGAAGATGCCGTCCATGTCGGTCGGGAAGAGACCGAAGTTGCCCGAGGCGACGATGACCGCCGCGACGGCGCCCACCCCCGCCGAGAGCATCCAGCCAATCGTGAGCATGCGGCCAACGCGAATCCCTAAGAGACGCGACACCTCGGGCGCGAGCGCCGAAGCTCGCAGTTGCAAGCCCAGCTTCGTGAAGCGAAAGAGCGCCGCCACGAGCAACATGATCCCAATGGCCAAGAGGATCTGGAACACGATGAAGGCCGATAAGAAGACCAAGTGACCGTGGTCCTGGTAGTAGATCTGGGAGAACGGCTCCGTGATGTTGCGCGTGGTGCTGGTCCATATCGCGGCCGCCAACGCCTCTAAGACGCCGAGGAAGCCGACCATCACCACGATGGGGTTGATCTCGGGTTTGCCGTACAAAGGACGGATGAGCACTCGTTCGGTGAGACCGCCGAGCGCCATGCCCACGACCACCGAGATGATCACGCACCACCAGTACCCGATGCCCCGGTCGATCTCGGTCATGCCGATGTAGGTCGCCAACATCGCCATCGCGCCCTGGGCGAAGTTCAGCACGTGCGTGGACTGCCAGATGATCACCAGGCTGAGGGCGACGAGTGAGTAGATCACGCCGGTCGCCAGTCCGCCGAAGATGTTGTGCATGAAGGACGAGGAGAGGAACGCGGTCACGACACCACTACGCCCAAGTAGTAGCGACGAAGGTCGTCGTCGGCGGCGACGCTCTGCGCGTCACCGTTCGCCACGACCGATCCGAGGTGCAAGACCACCGCTCGGTGTGCGATGCGCAACGCGGACTTCGCGTTCTGCTCGACGAGCAACACGGTCAGGTCCTCGTTCTCGCAGAGCTCACGAATCGTCCTCATCAACTGCGCGGTCACCTGGGGCGCGAGACCGAGGGAGGGCTCGTCGAGCAACAACACGCGCGGGCGCGCGATGAGCGCGCGAGCCATCGCCAACATCTGACGTTCGCCGCCCGAGAGGGTGGAGCAGTGGCGCCTGCGTCGCTCGCCCAACACGGGGAAGCGTTCGTACTGCTCACTCAGTCCCTCGGCGAGGTTGACCTTCGCCGAGAGTGCGCCGAGGCGGAGGTTCTCTTCGACCGTCAGTTCCTCGATGACACCACGGCCTTCGGGCACGTGACCCACTCCGAGGCGCGCAATGTTCTCCGTCGCCATGCCGATGAGGTTGGTCTCATCGAGGTGGACGTCACCGTTACGGGGTTTGACCAGACCCGAGATGGTGCGAAGCAGCGTGGTCTTGCCGGCGCCGTTGGCCCCGAGCACCGCGGTGATCTGACCGGTGGGGGCGTCAAAACTGACCTCGCGCAGCGCGCGGACTGCGCCGTAGTTGACCGAGAGGTCGTCGACCTTGATCATTCGTCGATACCGAGGTAGGCCGCGAGCACGTCGGGATTGGTGCTGATGTCCTTGGGTGAGCCCTGGGCGATGACTTGACCGAAGTTCAACACCACCAGATGATCGACGAGTTGCATCACGAAGTCCATGTTGTGCTCCACGAGGAGCACACTCATCGACTCGCGCAGTTCGATGATGAGGTGCGTGAACACTTCTAATTCGGACTCGTCGAGGCCCGACGCGGGTTCGTCCAGCATCAGCAGCGACGGTCGTTCCATGAGCGCTCTCGCGATCGACACCTTCTTCGCCACGCCGTAGGGGATGCCGCTCGGCAGCGCGGCGGCGAAGGGCGCGATGCCCAGTCGCTCCAGGTGTTCGAGCGCCTCGGCGCGCAGCAGTCGCTCTTGACGAACACCGCTGGGCAGTCCCGCGATCGCTCGCCACGTCCCACCACCCGGTCGGCTCTGCGCCCCGGCCATGACGTTCTCCAGCACGCTCATGTGACTGAAGAGACCGACGCCTTGGAGCGTGCGCGCGACGCCGGCCCCGGCGAGTTGGGGCGGGCGTAGTCGACCACGCCCGAGTTTGGGAAACGAAATTGTGCCCGACGTGGGCTTTTGAAACCCACAGGCGACGTTGAACGCGGTCGTCTTGCCCGCACCGTTGGGTCCAATCAAGCCCACGATCTGGTGCTCGAGGACGTTGAAGGTGACGTCGTTGAGCGCGAGGAGACCACCGAAGCGAACTGACACGTGGTCGAACGCCAAGGTCACCGCGCGCGTGTCCGTGTCCCCCATAGCGCGTCCAAACTAGCCCGAAGTGAGCGGCCTACTCATTCGCGCGTCGTCGCCTTGCGCGTGGCGCGCTTGACTACGCGACGACGCTCGCGCAGTGTAGGCACTTGGTGGCGGCGGCGGGCAGGTCGCTGGAAAGGCACTCGGGGCAGCTCTTGGTGGCGGGCGGCGGTTCCGGCGCACCGAAGACCGTGGTCCCACCGCGAGCCATGTACGTGCGATACGGCACGACGAGCGCGTAGTAGACGACCGCCATGTAGATCACGAAGTAGATGACGGCCGAGATGAACTCACCGATGTTGATGAACTGACCATTGACGGAGAATCCAACGCCCTGGTGATTCAGCCCACTGCCCGCCAAGGCGTTGATGAGTGGGGTGATGACGTCGTTGGTGAAGGCCGTGACGAGGCTGTTGAACGCCAACGCGACCACCAGTCCCACCGCGATGATGATGAGGTCCCCTCGAAGGAGGAAGTTCTTGAATCCCTGTATCATGCTGTCTCCTCAGCGTCGTGTGCCACGAGGATATCGACTCTGGTCGCGGGAGTGGAGGGTTACCTCGGCGGGGTGACGAGCGCGTTGATGACCTCAACGATCTCCTCGCCGCTCGTGCCGGGGCGAAAGACCGCGGCGACGCCCAGTGAGAGCAACTCCTCAAGGTCCCCGGGGGGCACGATGCCGCCCACCACGACCGGGACGTCGGAACCGCCCTCGCGCAGCGCGTGGACGACGAGCGGCGCCAGGGTCATGTGCGCTCCCGAGAGCATCGACAGACCCACCACGTCGACGTCCTCTTGGATGGCGGCCGCCGCGACCGTTTCCGGTGTCTGGAAGAGACCGGTGTAGACGACCTCCATGCCCGCGTCACGCAGGAGTCGCGCGACGACCTTGATGCCCCGGTCGTGACCGTCGAGTCCGACCTTGGCGACGAGGACCCGCACGCTCACAACGTCGGGACTTCGACGTAACGGCCGAAGACACCTTCCAACGCCGACATCATCTCCCCGATGGTGGCGAACGTCGAGGCCGCGGCGATGAGTGCCGGCATCAGGTTGATGGTCGGGTCGGCGGCCTCGGTCACGAGACGCGCCAGCGCCGAGTGCACCGCCTCGTCGTCGCGATCGCGTCGAACCGCCTCGAGTCGGCCGAGCTGTTTACGCTCGTCCTCATCGGTGATGCGCAAGGTCGCGAGCTCGTCGTCGTCGTTGCCCTCGGTGAAGTCGTTCACGCCCACGACGATGCGCTCACCGGCGTTAAAGGAGCGCTCGAGTTCGTAGGCCGAGTCGGCGATGCGGCCCTGGAACCAGTTCTCCTCGATGCCGCGGATACACCCCTCGAGCATCGATCCTTCGCCCATCTTGGCGATGTGGGCGAAGAGCACCTCCGCCTCGGATGCCAACTCGTCGGTGAGTTGCTCGATGAACCACGATCCTCCGAGGGGGTCGGCCACGTTGGCCACGTTGGTTTCGTGCGCGATGATCTGTTGGGTGCGTAGGGCGATTCTCGCGGCTTTTTCTGAGGGTAAGGCCAACGCCTCGTCCATCGAGTTGGTGTGGAGCGACTGAGTACCCCCGAGCACCCCGGCCAGCGCTTCGATGGCGGTGCGCGCGATGTTGATCTCTGGCTGTTGGGCGGTCAAAGAGACGCCGGCCGTCTGGGTGTGGAAGCGCAACTGCCAGGACCGTTCGTCGGTGGCGCCGTAGTGCTCCTTCATCCACCTCGCCCAGAGTCGCCGGGCCGCGCGGTATTTGGCAATCTCTTCGAAGAAGTCGATGTGCGCGTTGAAGAAGAACGACAGCCGCGGGGCCACGTCGTCGACGCCGAGACCGGCCTGTCGCGCGAGTTCGACGTAGGCGAAACCGTTGGCGAGCGTGAAGGCCAACTCTTCGGCGGCCGTGGAGCCGGCCTCGCGGATGTGGTAGCCCGAGACGGATATGGAGTTCCACTTGGGCATCTCGGCCGCGGTGAAGGCAATGGTGTCGCGCACCAGTCGCATCGACTGACGCGGCGGGAAGATGAACTCCTTTTGCGCCTGGTACTCCTTCAAGATGTCGTTCTGAAGCGTGCCGCCGAGCTGGTGACGAGGGACGCCCACCGATTCGGCGTGCGCGACGAAGAGGGCCAGCATGACCGCGGCGGGTGAGTTGATGGTCATCGAGGTCGTGATCGAGCTGAGGTCGATGTTCGCGAAGAGGTCGTGGACGTCGGCCAAGGTGTCGATCGCTACCCCGCAGCGCCCCACTTCGCCGAGTGACATCGGATCATCGGAGTCGAGGCCGAGCAGGGTGGGCATGTCAAAGGCCGTCGAGAGGCCCGTGCCGCCCGAGCGGATGATCTCACGGAATCGCTCGTTGGTATCAAGGGCGGTGCCGAAGCCCGCGAACATGCGCATGGTCCAGAGCCTTGAGCGGTACATCGAAGCGTGTACGCCCCGGGTGTAGGGGTAGACGCCCGGGAACTCCGCGTCGGGCGGACCGTAGACCGCGGCGAGTGGTACCCCTGACATGGTCGCGAAGCGCTCGGGGCGAATTGGGGCGCGCTCGTAGCGCTCCCGCCACTCCTCAAACGCGCTCTCTTCGGCCATCACTCACACCTTTCGACGCCGTCGACGTCAGCATAGGGTCGAGGACAAAGAGCGTTCAGTTCGCTCGTTGGGTTCGACCTAGCGAAGGTGGAATCGCGCCCAGATGAGCGCCAACGCCAAGGCGGTCGACGCCCAGCACAACGCTCGCAGCGCGCCCTCGAGCGGGCGCAGCATGGAGGTCGCGCTGAGGGGGAGGACCGTCCCGTCGCGGAGTACTTGACTGCCCTCGATGGAGTCGGTGCGTCGGCGGATATCGCGGGCGGGTCCCGAGAGCAGCCGCTGGGTGTGTGAGGTGAGTGCGGCGAAGGCGCCGCCGAGGAGGGCGGTGACGCTGAGCGCAGCGTGTTCAGCGAAGTAGGCCGTGAGCAGGGGAAAAGCACCCCAACCCAAGGCGAAGACGGCGTCGGTGTGCAGCCGGGCGCCGAAGAGTTCGAGGTTGTAGCCGAGGGCGATCACGACGCCCACCACGATGAAGATCGCGAGATAAGGACTCACGACGATCATCCCGACGACGCCAAGCGCGGTCGCACCCCCGAGACCCAGTATCGACGCCGCCACGAGCTGCCACGTCGGGATGGTGGTCGCGAGTGGCCGCCCCATCAACTCATCAAGCGCGTGGGCGCCCACGCCCACGCCGAGGAAGAACGCCGCGAGGGTCACCCAGAGGTAGACGGCGTTGACCGGGCCGACGAGACAGGCGCCGATGACCACAAAAGAGAGGTGCAGCATCGTGTAGGGCGGGTGGAGCAACGTCCACCACTCCTTCATGCGGGGTCGAACGAGAAACTTCGGTTCGGCGTAAAAAGCCGCGCCCTGCGGCGCACTCTTTTTCGAAGTAGGCCGAAAGAGCGTCACCTCGCGCGGTACCCCCACATCACGAGGCCCCCGCCAAGGCTCATGGCGCGAGACTCCACGTGCTCGATACCGGCGTGCTCCCACGCGTTCACCGTCCAGTCAACCGAGTACTTCTTGTAGTGCTGGGAGATACTCGGCCCGAGGAATCGACCCACGTCCCACCAGCCCTTCCCCCCGGTCACGTAGCCCGCGACCGGCAGGACCGCGCGAGTGTAGAACCACCAGGCCGCGCGGGTCACCGGGCGACGGGGTACCGCGAACTCGAGGTTCGCAATGGGGCCGCCGGGCTTCACGACGCGGGCGAGTTCGGCCATCGTGGCCTGCGGGTCGTCGACGTAGCGCAAGAGGTAGGTGAAGGTCAGTGCGTCGAAGGTGTGATCCGCGAAAGGCAGACGCTCACCACGTCCGAGGACGAGCGAGACGCGTCCTTCGAGGTGCGCGCGCGTGACGTTTCGCTGTCCTTCACGCAGCATGTCCTCGCTCAAATCCAGACCGACGACGTGGGCGTCGGTCTTGTCGGTGAGCGCTTTGGTGACCGCGCCCGGCCCGCACGCCACGTCCAAGACGAGGCGTGGTCGCGATCCCACGACGTGGTCCAACATGGCGTGGCGCCAGCGTCGATCCTGTCCGAAGGAGAGCAGGTAGGCGAGCAGGTTGTAGCGCGAGGGGAGCGGGGCGAAGAGTTTCCGAGAGAACTCGTTGGGCGTCGCGCGCGACGCCTGCACCTCGCGACGACTAGACACGCGTAGCGCCGTTCACCGCGGTGGCGATGGAGCGCGGACGAACATCGGTCGCACGCGCTTGGACTTGACCCACTTGTACACCTTCATGATCGAGGGACGGTTGCTGCGCCAGTCGCCGGGACGTTCGCTCGATTGACAATCGACCCTAATCGTTCGTCGTGTCGCGCCCCATCGATTCGTGCAATGACGCCGCGGGCGCTAAGGAAGTCGGTCGTGAAGTTGGAGCCGTCGCGTCGAACGCGAAACCACTAAGGTTGGAAGTGACTCCCGTGGGGTCACAGCGCTGGATCTAGAAGCCCGTTGAGCGTCGTCGCAGTCTGAGGAGGACGATCATGGTGGCATATGGCGACCTGGGGTAGTCCTCGTCCCAACGAGACGAGACGCTGAGGCTATGGCCACTGACCGCCTCCTCGACATCTTCTCCCTGATGGCCGAGCGCGGCGTCGACGACGCCGGGACTCACTCGTTGTGCAGCGTCGCCGCCGAGATCACCCAACTCGACGGCGCCGCCATCTCCTTGACTTCAGACGGGGACGAGATGACGGCGCTGTGCATGAGCAACGATCTCGCTCGCACGCTCATGGACCTCGAGATCACCCTGCGCGAAGGTCCCGCCTTCGAGGCGAGCACCGGTGGGATGGTGGTGCAAGACGTCGACCTCGCCGCCGCGAGCGCGCCTCGATGGATGATGTACGCCCCCCAAGCCGCGGCGGCGGGCGCGCGCGCCGCCTTCGGGTTCCCCGTACGCATCGGTGCGGCGAATTTCGGGGCTCTCAGCCTTTACCGGGAGAACCCCGGACACTTGAGTGACGCTCAGACGTCCGACGCGTATCTGATGGCCTCGGTGATCGCACGCGCGGTGTTGTCGATTCAGTCGGGATCACCGATCGGTGAACTGGCGAAAGAGCTGCATGGGCAGTCGGGCCTTGACTTTCGGGTCCACCAAGCGGCCGGTATGGTCGCCGTTCAAGGGTCCATGTCGGTGAAAGCCGCGCTGGTGTTGATCCGCACGCACGCCTTCGCCGAAGCCATGGAGCTCTCTGAATTGGCTGAGAAGATCATCACTCGCGCGACGCGCTTCGACTCGTTATTGGATTCGTGGATCGTGAAACCTACCTCAGGGGATCCAAAGTGAGTATTATTGGCCCCATCGGGCGGAAGGATTGCTTTGACGCCGCCGACCGTCTTCTCACAGTCAAGCGACAGAGGGAATGATGGCTAGAGAAACACTACTTATCATCACGTTGGTCGAACTGGCCGACAATCTCGTTGACGACTACGACGTCATTGATGTGTTGACGGTCCTGAGCGACCGCTGCGTAGAGACGGTGGACGTGGACGCCGCGGGCGTGATGTTGGCCTGGCCCGGAGGTGAGCTGCAGTATGTGGCGTCCTCGAGTGACTCGATGCGCATCATCGAACTCTTCCAGATCCAAGTCGACGAGGGTCCCTGCGTCGACTGTTTCAATGACGGCCAACCCATCGTCAATCACATCTTGAACGTCGATGACGGACGTTGGCCCCGATTCACTCCCCGAGCCATCGAATTGGGTTTCACCTCCGTGAACTGCGTACCGATGCGTCTACGTGGGCGCACCATTGGGGCGCTGAACTTCTTCAGTTCCCACGAGGGACAACTCGCCGTCGAGGACGTGGCGGTGGCGAGGGGATTCGCGGACGTCGCGACGATTGCGATCCTCCAACACCAGTCCTCCCTCAACGCCAACACCCTCAATGAACAGCTCAGCAATGCCCTGAACAGTCGCATCATCATTGAGCAGGCCAAGGGCATGGTTCGACAAGCCGCCGACAGCGATATGGATGAGGCGTTCGCTCGAATGCGGGGTCACGCGCGTAATCACAATGAGGGACTCACCGACGTGGCCATCGCCATCGTGACGGGTACCCTCGATCCGGGCACCCTCGACGTGCTCAAGCCAAAGAGGGCCTAGGCGCGCCACCTGGTGAGCATCGTCGGACCATCGACGTCGTGACCAGGTAGGGGACTCGCTGCATCGAGTCACGAGGAAAGCGGCGGTCACCGCAAAAATCACGAAAAGTCAACTGGACCGTCACCTTGTCACGTGCTACCCTTCAGCAAGGACGTCAAGACCTCGCTTCCTTCGCACTCGGTACGTTCCGGGTCGATACGAAGGAGTGAGATGGGTCTTCCCGGGATGGTCCTCAGCGCAATCGCCACCGCAGCGGGGGCAATCATGTACTGGGCCGTCACCTACCAGGGCACGGGCTTTCGTCTCTCCACGGTTGGCGTCATTCTCATGATCGCTGGCGTCGTCGGTTTTATTGCCTCCTCCGTAGTTTTTGGTGTTTCTCGGCGTTCCGTCGCAGGCCAACACCACACCATGGTTCGTGAAGTCGTGGACCCTCAGGGCCGCGCAAGTTCGGTGCATGAAGAGACCAACGGTTGATTGATGGCGTGTGCCCCTGTGAGCCCCGATCGAGGGCACACGCCATCACTCTTAAGTTCGGGGAAACTTCGAGTTCGCGTCGACGTCGTGTCGTGAGTGACGAACTCGTCGGTTCGAGGCGGGACCGTTGCGGTGGAGGTGCTGATCGTGAACGGCCTATTGGATGTTCGATGATGGCCCCCCTTTGTCGAACGAGTCGCACCAGGGCTGCACCGTGACGCCCGTCTCGCTAACTAAAAGGTGGAGGACACCATGGCTATGAAGGACAAAATCAAGAACATGATGCAGATCTCTCGCGGCAAGACCAAGCGAGCGGCGGGAGAGGCGATGGGCGACGACAAACTCACTGCGGACGGTCGCGCTGACGTGCAGGCAGGGAACATCAAGCAGGCCGGCGAAAAGGTGAAGGATGCTTTTAGAGAGCCCTGACCCACGCGACGCACCCAACGCACCCGGAAGGATGCCGCCATCGGAGTACGCCGCCAAACTGACGGGCTTTCGCGAACTGAGTACACCGCTTCAAGATGACGTGGAACGGCTCATCGAGATCGCGGCCCAACTCTTCGGGGCGATCGAGCGTCAGATTCATCACATCGAGCAAGACCTGAACTACTCACAGAGCAGCGGCGTCGTCACGAACCATCAGACGGTGTTCAAAGAGCAACTGATTCGAACCGCCGTCAACCTGAGCGATTCGCTCAACGAGATCGCCGTCCACCTCGGGGATCAGGCGCGAACGGCGCTCTCACCCCGCGAAGCCACGTACCTCGAGTAGTTACACGCCGTCAACGCCCGATCCGGCGTCGGTCTCTGAGTCGCGCAGTGCTTCGTGATGCGCCAGTTGGGCCTGCTCGCGTTCGATAAGTTCTTCGTCCCCGGCGACCTCGAGGTGCACGAGAAGGTCGTCCGCGTGCGGCGTGGCTCGGATGAGTTCGTCGAGCTTGAGTTGGGTAACCAGTTGTTGGCGATTCTGGGTGTGTTGGATCACGAAGAGCATGATCAACGTCACGGCCTCCGCGGCGGTCGAGAAACTGGTCTGCCAACGTCCGGGAAACCCCTTCGCCGCGAGGACGACGGCGTAGACGATGACGACGACGGTCACGATCACCGTTGAACTGGCGCGCGAGGTCACCTCGCCCACCCAGTGCAGTACTCGAGAGACGCGTTGTGATGCGGTCGAATGTTCCATGGGGCCTCCAAGGGGCGGCGGGTGTGGTAGCTGACCACGAAGCAGGGGTAACGCATCGGCGAGCGAAGCGTCACCGCTCAGGACTTCTACCCTCCAGCCTAGCGACGGTGGCTCGTCAAGGATCCGAGATGAGCAGCGCCAACAGGGGTGCCGACGCTTTATTGATTGACTCTTGGTACTCGAAGTCGCCCTGGCTGTCGGCAACCACACCGCCGCCGGCCTGGATCGTGGCGAGTCCGTCGCGGAGCGACACGGTGCGGATCGTGATGGCGAAGTCGGCGTCGCCCGAGAGCGAGAAGTACCCCACCGCGCCGCCGTAGGGACCGCGGTAGACGGACTCGAACTCATCGATCAACTCCATCGCGCGAACCTTCGGCGCGCCGGTCAACGTTCCCGCCGGAAAGAGCGCGTTGAACGCGTCGAAGGCGTCGAGTCCTTCGCGCAGCTCGCCATCGACGTGACTGACCAGGTGCATGAGGTGAGAGAATCGCTCCACGTGCGCCAAGCGCTCGACGCGAACGGTACCAGGGGTCGCGACGCGCCCGACGTCGTTGCGTCCGAGGTCGACCAACATCACGTGTTCGGCAATCTCCTTCTCATCGATGAGCATCTCGGCTTCTAGAGTTCGGTCCTCGGCGTCGTTCTCACCGCGTCGCCGCGTGCCGGCAATCGGTCGCGTGCTGACCACGCCCGCGTGCACGCGCATGAGCATCTCGGGCGACGCGCCGACGAGTTGGTGTTCGCCAGAGTCCAGGAGGTACATGTAGGGCGAGGGATTGAGTGCCCGTAGTACGCGATACAGGGTCAGGGGGTCGACGTCGCTCTTGCGTTGGAACTGCTGACTGGGCACGACCTGGAAGACGTCGCCCGCGACGATGTACTCCTTCGCGCGCTCGACGATCGCCGCGTACTCCTCGGGGCGGAAGTTCGAGAGCTCCCTCGCCGCCGCGCGCACGTTGACGCCGCCGCTGGCCTGCGGCGCAGTCGCCACCAGCCGCTCGACGCCCACCTCACTCGCCGGCGCCGGGCTCAACAGGGTGCCGACGATGTTCTCCACACGCTCGCGCGCGTCGTCGTAGACCTCGCGTGGGTCGCCGTCGCCGATGATCGCGAGCACGACGACCGTCGTCGAGTGGCGCAGGTGGTCACAGATCAGCACCGCGCCCGGGAAGGAGAAGTCGACGTCGGGCCAGAGTGGTTCACTCGCTCGGCCCGGTAGGCGTTCGAGTCGTCGCACGTAGTCGTACGCCACGAATCCGACGGCCCCGCCAATGAAGTCGGGCAGTTCGCTGATTGAAGGGGTACGGTACGCCGACATCAAAGAGCGCAGTTCATCCAGCGGGGCGCTGTCGCTGCGTCGCGGCGCCGCGCCGCTCACCACCGTCGTCGCACCCTCACTGGTGAGGCGCCAACGTCGATCCAGACCGATGAAGGAGTAGCGACCGGTCTCTTCGCCGAGCGCGGCGCTCTCGAGGAGGAAGATCGCGCGACCGGCGAAGCGTTGGTAGAGCGAGACCGGGGTTTCGCGGTCGAGTTGCAGCGTCGCACAGATCGGCACGACGTTAAAACCCTGCGCGACGAGGTCGCGAAAGCCGTCGAGCTCGAGAGTTTCCATGGCGAAAGGCTAGTGACTGGGCCGTAGGATGAGGGTCAATGTCACCGGCTCCCTCGATCCTCGTCGTTGACAACTACGACTCGTTCGTCTACAACCTCGTCCAGTACTTGGGAGAACTCGGGGCGCGCGTGCAGGTTCGTCGCAACGACGAGGTGACGGCCGAGGAGGTCGGAACCCTCGGGGTGGACGGGGTGTTGATCTCACCTGGTCCCGGCTACCCGGTCACCGCGGGCAACTGTCTGGCGATCGTTCGCCGATGCGGCGACACAGGCGTCCCGTTGCTCGGGGTGTGTCTCGGCCATCAGGCGCTGGGGGAGGCCTTCGGCGCGCGCGTCGTGCCGGCGCCGGAGTTGCTACACGGTCGAGCGAGCCTCGTCGAGCACGACGGCCGCGGCGTCTTTGCCGGCGTGGCCCGTCCGCTGGTCGTGGGGCGCTACCACTCGCTCGTGGTCGCCGAGGACGGTCTGCCCGAGGTCTTTGAGGTGTCGGCGCGTTCGAACGGCCTGATCATGGGGATTCGCCACCGCGACGTCGATCTCGAGGGTGTGCAGTTCCATCCCGAATCGGTCCTCACCCAAGACGGGTACCTGATGCTCGCTAACTGGCTGGAGCGTTGCGGCGCGAGCGACGTCGTGGCGCTCGCGAGAGAGCTCTCGCGGCGCGCCGACGACGTGCGCGCCTCGTTACCCCAGCCCGCCCACTGAGCCGCGAGCGACGCCGTCGACTCGTTGGGGGAGGTGGAGAGGGTTCTCGTCGCGCAACGCTTCGGGCAGCAGCGCCTCGGGGACGTTCTGGTACGTCACGGGGCGTAACCACCGCTCGATGCTCCCCGCACCCACCGACGTCGCGGCCGGCGCCGTGGTCGCGGGCCACGGACCACCGTGTTGCATCGACCAGCTCACCCCGACGCCCGTCGGGTAGCCGTTGACGATTACGCGTCCGGCCTTCGCCTGAGCGACCTCCAGCAACCAACCGGCGTCGCCGTCGCCGTCGGCGCTCAACACGCTGAAGGTGAGGGCCGGCTCCACCACGGAGAGGGCGTCACTGAGTTCCTCGCGGCCGTGGTAACGAACGACGACCGCCAGTGGTCCAAAGCACTCCTCACGCAGCACCGTCGAGGACTCATCGGCGAAGTGCGACGCGGCAACTTCGAAGAGTTGCGCCGCGACCTCGGTGCCCTTGGACGACGCGTCGCCCACCAGTCGGCTGCTGCCGTCGACGCCCGCGATGGCGGCGGCACCCTGGGCGAAGTGTTCGGCGATGCCCGCACTCAGCATTGTCATCGGCTCGACCCGTTCCAGTGCGGCGACCAACGCGGTCACGAGCGCGTCGCCACACTCATCCGCGGGTACGAAGAGGAGACCGGGTTTGGTGCAGAACTGACCGACGCCCAGGGTCATCGAACCCGCGACGCCCTCGCCGATCTCGACGCCTCGCTCCTTCGCGGCGGCCGCGGTGACCACCAGGGGATTCGCTGATCCGAGTTCGCCGAAGAAGGGTATGGGCGTCGCGCGCGCGTTCGCGCGTTGCCACAGCGCCCGTCCCGCGGGCACCGAACCGGTGAAGCCCACGGCGCACACGTCGGGTGCCTCGACGAGGGCGACGCCCGCCTCGAAGCCGAAGACGAGGGTGAGGAGTCCCGCGGGTGCGTCAAAGACGCGTGCGGCACGGGCGAGGGCGTCAAAGGCGGCGCGACTGGTCGCCGGGTGGGCGGGGTGCGCTTTGATCAGGACCGGACAGCCTGCGGCCAGGGCGGAGGCGGTGTCACCGCCGGGGACCGAGAACGCGAAGGGGAAGTTGGAACTCCCAAAGACCGCGACGGGCCCGAGCGGGACGCGCATGCGACGAAGGTCGGGCAGCGGTCCCATGGGCGAGTCACCGGCGTGGTCAATGGAGACACCGAGGAACGCGCCGTCGAGGACGACGTCGGCGAAGAATCGCAGCTGGAACGCGGTGCGACGCAGCTCGCCGTCGAGTCGGCCCCTCGTCAGGGCGGTCTCGTCCATCGCCACGTCGACCAGACGCTGATCGTCCTCTTCTAAGTTGTCGGCCATCGCGCGCAGCAGACCCGCGCGCCAGGCGAGTGGGCGCGACGCGAACTCGCGCGCGGCGAGCGCCGCGCGTTGCGCCGAGGCGACGACCTCGGCGGGCGTCGTCTCCACGTCTCCGAGCTCGCGCTCGACGCCCGAGGTCGGATTGACGCTGATCACGCGGCTCACGCGGGTGCTTCGACGCGGTAGGGGTAGTAGACCGGGGCGCCGTGGACGGGCAGTTTCACCGACACGATGTTCGACCCGCAGAGCGACGCCAGGGCCAGGCGGTCGAAGCGCTCGCCGTAGAAGGCGATGTTGGTGGGTGAGAGCACGTACTCGCCGGTCCAGTCCTCAAAGAGCAGCTCGAGGCCAGTTTCCTTCGTCCAGCGCCAGAGCTGGTTGGGCTGGTAGCAGGAGATGAGGAGTCCTCCGTCTGCGTCGGTCGCGAGACCGTCGGGGACGCAGCGCTCCATTTCGATGAGCGTTTCCAAGGGGCCACCACTCAGGGGCATCGCGCTCACCGCCGGCGCACTCGATTCGATGACGTAGAGCGTCGTGGCGTCGACGCAGAGTCCGTTGGCGAAGGCGATCGGCCGTGGCGTGATGTTGGTCGTCGTGCCGTCGGGATCGATCACGAAGAGTTGACCGGTCGGTTCGTCGAAGGAGCCCGAGTCCGAGACGTACAGGCGACCGTCGGGACCGAAGGCGGGGTAGTTGGGGTAGTCGATCGGGTCGCCGAAGGGTTCGGCCACGCCGTGCCCGTCGACGCGCCACACCCGGTGGTTCCCCGGGTCACAGACGTAGAGGAAGTGTTCGTGATCGAGCGCCATGCCCAATAACGCGCCCCCCTCGATGGTGCCCATGACGCGCTTGGTGCCGAAGAGTCCGATGCGGTAGAGCTGTCCGGCTTCGCCACCCGCCCACAGGCAGCGACGCTTGGCGTCCCAGCACACGCCCTCGACGTGATCAAGGCCACCCGCGACGACGCGGCGGTCGAAGGACTCGGGAATCGGGTTCGTCATCTACTTCTCCTTGAGCGTCGCGCCGGTGACGGCGTCAAAGAAGTGCGCGTGTTCGGGTGAGATCTGCACCGAAAGGACGTCGCCCACCGAGACGTTCGAGCGCGGTCCCATCTTCGCCACCAACGTCGACACTCTCGCGTCACCACCCGCGCCGGCCTCGGCGCCGACGGTCACGTCAAGGTGCGAGAGGTGTACGAGGATCTCGGAGCCGAGCGCCTCACGACGCTCGACTCTGGCTTTGATGGTGTTGGTGCTCGACGCGTCGGCGACGATCACGTCCTCGGGGCGTACCCCGACGACCACGTCGACGCCGCTCGGCGGCAGGGCGTGGCTCGTAGTGTAGTTCCACGGCAGCTCGACGACCTGGTCGCCGAAGACGACTTCGACGCGGTCCTCGCCCGCGCGCACGCGACAACGAATCAAGTTCATCGGCGGTGAACCCATGAAGCCGGCGACGAACTCATTCGCCGGGCGATCGTAGAGGTCCTGGGGGGTGTCGACCTGTTGGAGTTTCCCGTCGCGCATCACCGCGACGCGGTCGCCCATGGTCATCGCTTCGACCTGGTCGTGGGTGACGTAGACGGTCGCCACTCCCAAGAGCCGTTGGATGCGGGCGATCTCGAGGCGCATCTCCACGCGCAACTTGGCGTCGAGGTTCGAGAGAGGCTCGTCCATCAAAAAGGCCCGGGGGTTGCGCACGATGGCCCGTCCCATGGCGACGCGCTGGCGCTGACCACCCGAGAGCGCCTTCGGCCGACGTTCGAGGTAGTCCTCGAGGTGCAAGATGGCGGCCGCCTCGTCGACCTTGCGTTTGATCTCGCTCTTGGAGTCACCGCGGATCTTTAGGGCGAAGCCGATGTTCCTCTCCACCGACATGTTCGGATAGAGCGCGTAGTTCTGAAAGACCATCGCGACGTCGCGGTCCTTGGGCAAGGTGTTGTTCACCACGACGCCCCCGATGCGCAAGGTGCCCGAGGAGATTTCCTCGAGCCCCGCCAGCATACGCAGCGCGGTCGTCTTGCCACAGCCCGAGGGTCCCACCAAGACCATGAACTCACCCTCGTTCACGTGCAGCGTCAGTCCGTCGACGGCGGGCGGTCCCGCACCGAAGACCTTGGTCACCCCGTCGAAGTCGATCTCAGCCATGAGGCAGTGCTCCTTTGTGCGAACGAGTTGGCTTCACCGGTCGATACCCATCGTGAGACCCTTGACGAGGTAGCGCTGGAAGATGAGGTAGACCACCATCGCCGGCACGGCGCTGATGAGCGATCCGGCCATCAACTCCGGGATCGACGTGGTTCTCCCGGCGGCGAGCACCGCGAGGCCCACCGTGATGGGTCGTTCGTTGGTGTTTTGGATGAAGAGGAGCCCCACCAGCAGGTCGTCCCAGATCTGGATGAACTGCAAGACGGTCACGGTCGCGATCGCCGGGATGGCGATCGGCACGATGAGACGCCACAGGGCACCGAAGTAGCCCAGCCCGTCGACGATGCCCGCTTCGATGAGTTCGTCGGGCACCCCGCGAAAGTACGTCGTGAAGAGGAAGACCGAAAAGGGTGTGCCGAGGGCGGCGTAGACGAGGATGGCCCCCGCGTACCCACCCGTGAGATGCAACCGGGTGACGTTGACGAACTCCGGCATCAAGATCGCTTGGAGCGGCACCATCATCGCACTCACCATGATCAAAAAGACCGCGGTTGAGGCACGGAAGCGCAGCTTGGAGAACGCGAAGCCCGCGGGCAGTCCCACCACGAGGATCACCAGAATCGAGGCCGAGCACACGATCGTGGAACTCAAGATCTCCTGTCCGACCGGTATCACCGACGTGAGGTCGTGCCAACTCAGCCAGGAGAACCCACCCCCGGAGAGGAACTGCTGTTCGGACTTCAAGCTGGTGACGATCATGACCCAGAACGGGTAGAGCATCACCGCGGCGATGGCGAGCATCACGGCGAAGAGGATCCATCGTCCGAGTCTGCGTCGCGGCGGTCGATCGGGCGTTGGTGGCGTCTCGTCGAGCGGCGAGATGTCGGGGGGCGTCGCGAGGGTGGTCACTCGTTCGATCCAATGAGTCGCAACTGCACGATGCCGACGATCGCGGTGAGGACGAAGAGGATGAGTCCGTAGAGTGCGGCCGTGCCGAAGTCGCCCTGGTTAAAGCCGGTCTGGTAGATGAGGAACTCCATGGTCGTGGTCGAATAGCCCGGGCCACCGCCGGTCATGACGAAGATCAGGCTGAAGAGGGCCGAGAAGAGGGCGATGACCGTGACCACGAAGGCCAGTTGGATGAACCGACTGAGGTGGGGCAGCGTGATGGAGCGAAAGATGCGCCACCGGCCCGCGCCGTCGATGCGCGCGGCCTCTTCCAGCGTCGGGTCGAGCGTCGCGAGTCCGGTCAAAAAGAGGATGGTGTTGGTGCCGATCATCGTGAAGATGAAAGTGATGCCGAGCGCGGTGAGCGCCGTTGACTCGTAGCCCAGCATGTTGGTGTTGGTGTGGGAGAAGCCGAAGAAGTGGATGATGGAGTTCAAGGTGCCCTGGTAGGCGAAGAATCGCTCGGCCACGAGACCGAGCACCACCCAGGAGATGGCCGTGGGTAGGAAGTAGATGGAGCGAAAGATGCGCCACCCCGCCACCCGTTGGTGTAGGAGCACCGCGATCAGCAACGGCAGCCCGAGCGCGAAGGGCACGGTCAAGAGCAACTTCGCGTTGTTCTCGAGCGCGGTCCACAGGTCAGTGTTATGGAACGCCTGGGACCAGGTCGACCAGCCGATCCACGTGGAGGTGAGTCCGTCCCACTGGGTGAAGGAGTAGTACACGGCCTGTCCGATGGGCACGCCGATGAAGCCGATCACCAAGGCGATGGCCGGCAACGTGAAGGCGAACCCGGCCAGCTGGCGCCGCCGACGCAGCGTAAGAGAACGGGCCCGTGGCGGGCTCGTAGTGATCACGCTCATGGTGTGGGGTTCTTCACGTTCGATCCTCGATTGAAGGGGATGTCCCCACCCGGCTCGCGACGGAGCCGGGTGGGGACACTACTGACTTTCTAGCCCGCGAAGTCTTTCTTGCTTCGCTGGGCGGCCGGCAGCTGTTGCCAGGCTTGCTGCATGTTCTGCAACGCCGCCTTCGGTGACTCCTGGTTCGCGAGCACCGCCGGGAGCTCCTTGTCCGCGGCGTTGCCGACGTTGACCTGGACGTAGTTGTCCATCATCGGATAGGGCGTCAGGTGATCCTTTGTGACGAAGTTCAACATCTCCTGGTTGACCGGGTTGGTGGTGGTGAGACCCTGGATGTCCGGGATCAGGCCGGCCTTGTTGATGATGTTGCCCGCTTGCGTCGTGGTCAAGAAGTCCAAGAACTCAAACGCCTGGGCCTTGTGCTTGGAGAACTTCGTGACCGAGAAGCCGTCACCGGGGTACTCCACGACGCCCTTGATGGGGGTGTTCGAATACGGCGGGACGAAGGCCGCGACGTTCGTCCCCATGGCACCGGTGTACTGCGCGGTGTCCCACGTGCCGTCGACCAACATTGCCGCCTTACCCTTTTCGAACTGCTGGATGTTGGTGGTGTTGGTCAAGACGTCGGAGTTGGTGTAGCCGTCCTTTTCGAGCTCCGCCCACTTCGCCAACTGCGCTTCGTTCGTGGAACTCGTCCACGGGGTGGCGCCGTCGTAGAGGTCCTTCCAACTCGAGAGCGAGTGCGCCCCGATCATGAGGTAGCTCATGTCGTACCACGGGTAGAACTCGGTCGAGATCGCCTGTCCGCCGTTGCCGTAGACGAGGGGCTGGATGCCCTTGGCCTTTAACAACTTGCAGTCCGCGAAGAGTTGTGACCAGTCGGTTGGCACACTCGTAATGCCGGCTTCCTTAAAGAGCTTCTTGTTGTAGAAGCCAATGTAGAACTGCGTCTCTAAGGGCATGACCAAGGGACCGTTCGCGGCATTGAAGTTCGGCGACTCCCACTGCAGTCCACCCATCTTCGCCAGGTCCGCCGCGGGGACGTTGCCCTTGAGGTTCACGAGGAAGCTCGAGTACTGCAGGTCGTAGACGCCGGTCCACATCACCGCGAGGTCGGGGCCGTCGCCCGAGATCGCCGAGGACTGCAGCAACTGGAAGTAGTTCGTTCCGGGCTGGGCCACGTCTTTGATCGTGATGTTCGGGTGCAACTGCTCGAAGGCCTTTATGAGGTTCGTCGTGGCTGTGGCGTTGTCCTCGGTGCCGTAGTTCTGCCACAGCGTCAAGGTCACCTTGGAGCTCGCTGACGCCGGCGCGATCGCGTAGAACGTGCCCGCCACCATCAAGGCGGCGGCCAGCACCCCTAATCCTCTAGTTCGTATCCGTTTCAAAGTCATTCTCCCCTTACTCGCTCGGAGTTCACCGTGAACCCCATCTCTCGTGAAGCTTCCACTTCTCAAGACCTCCCTACAACCGGCTCAACGAGGCGCGGCGACTGGCCGCGCGGTTGAGCCAAGAAATCAAAGTCACAGCCCTCGGGTGCCTGGGTGACGTGACGCCGATAGAGCTCGACGTACCCGCGGGCGCCCGCGGCGCGAGACGGGCGCCACGCGACGGCGCGCGCGTTCAGCTCTGCCTCGGTGACCTCGAGTTCGATTTCGCCCGCGTCAGCGTCGACGCGAATCATGTCGCCGTCTCGAACGAGACCGAGCGCCCCGCCGATCTCGGCTTCGGGGGCGACGTGCAAGAAGACGGTGCCGTAACTCGTCCCGCTCATCCGGGCGTCGGTGACGCGCACCATGTCGGTCACCCCGCGTTCGAGGAGGGGCTCGGGAATGGGAATCATTCCCCACTCCGGCATCCCGGGTCCGCCCACGGGTCCGACGCCACTGAGCACCAGCACCGCGTCGTCGGGACACTCCGCCGTCGGCCCGGTGCGCTGGTCGATCTCGTCGTATCCCTCGATGACGTAGGCGGGTCCGCGGTGCGTGAGCAACGACGACGTCGCCGCCGAGCGTTTGATGAGGGCGCCCTCGGGCGCCAAATTACCCCACACGACGCGAAACGCTCCGCCGGCGTCGACCGGGTCACCGAGGGGGTGCACGACCCCATTCGCCTCGCGCGAGCGGGTCTGGAGATCCTTCGTCGTCGTGCCGTCGGCCAAGAGAACCTCAGGACGCAGGAGGTCGCCGAGAGCGCGCAGCACCGTGGGTACGCCTCCGGCGACGTCGAGGTCCTCCATCAACGCCACCCCCGAGGGCTCGACGTCAACGAGCACCGGGGTCGCGCGACTCGCGCGGTCGACGTCGGCGAGGGTGAGGTCGTGGCCCAATCGACGGGCCATGGCCGTTAAGTGGATGACGGCGTTGGTGGAGCCGCCGAGGGCGCTTAAGAGCACGAGTGCGTTCGCGAGCGCGTCGGGCGTCACCTGGCTCGTGGCACTCGCCCCTTCGAGGACCAGCGCGACGCTACGAGCGCCGATGAGTCGAGCCACATCGAGGTGCCGCGGATCGCCCGCGGGCATCGAGGTCGAACCCGGCCACGCGAGGCCCAGCGCTTCGCCCAAGGCGCCCATCGTCGACGCGGTGCCCATCGTGTTACACGTTCCCTTGCCCAGCGTGAGCGCGGCTTCGAGTTCGGCCCAGCGTTCGTCGGAGAGGGTGCCCGCGCGTCGCTCGTCCCAGAGTCGCCAGAGGTCCGTGCCGGTACCCACGCGGCGACCTTCGAAGGTCGCGACGGGTCGAGGTCCCGAGACGACCAGGAGTGTGGGGAGACCCGTGCTGAAGGCGCCCATGAGGGCACCGGGGACCGACTTGTCGCAGGCCGCCAGCACGATGACCGCGTCGAGGGGCTGGCTCCGCAGTGACTCTTCGAGTTCGATGGCCAGGAGATTGCGATACAGCATCGAGGAGGGCTTCATCAGATCCTCCCCGAGCGACATGACGGGGAACTCGACGGCGATACCCCCCGCGTCGGCGACGCCCGCCTTGATGGGTGCGACGAGCGTGTCGAGAGGTTGGTTGCAGGGATTGAGGTCACTGGCCGAGTTCGCGATGCCGATGATCGGACGTCCCCCGGCGGCGCTCACCTCGGCGCCACCCATCCGCAACGCGACGCGGGCGTCGAGGGCGACTTCGTCGTCCCCTCGCACCCATCGGTCGCTGCGCAGGCTCATGGCTCCGGCACCCCGATTCCTTCGGCCCCGGGCTTGGAGATCGCGAGGTCCACCGCCGCGAGATCGAGCCACTCGAGCGCCAGCTGGGCGCGTCGAACTTTCTCTCGCACATTGTCGATCACGTTGTCGTGTAACTGGAGGCCCGCCGGGTACACCGCCCGCGCGTTGCGCAGGCCGAACTTCGCGTAGAGCGGCGCGGCCACCGTGGCGATCTCGCCGAGTTCGTGTCCCCGTACGACGCCGCCCATGGCGTCGGGTGACTCCAAGTAGAGGTCGATCGGCGCGTCACTCAAGGTCCGGATCTCGGTGAGTTCAGCCAGAGTCACGTCGCTCGGCACATTGACGGTCGAGCCGCCGAGGTCGACGAGTTGACGGAAGGTGACCGGATTGGAGGGCGCGAGTACCGCCGAGATCTTCCAGACGATGTTGGAGGGCAGTTCGCCGGCGGCGACCATCGTCCCGAGCACCTCTAAGAGTCCGGTGTCGGCGATGAGGAATCCGCGGATGCCCGCGTCGACCGCCCGGAGGATGTCCTCGATGGCGTAGCGAAGTTGATGGAACCCGCGAAGGCGCCCCGCGAGGACGAGCCCCTCCGGGCTGCGCACCGCGCTGCCCACGCCGAACTCCTCGCGCGGACCGACGAAGAGGCTGACCTCGAGGCCTTCGTCGGCTCCAATCTGGGCCATCTCGGCGAGTTCGCTCGCCGAGAGCAACATCGCGCCGCTGCCCTGGGAGGCTCGATGGATGGGCACCCGGCGGGCGTGGGCCTCTTCGAGGACCGCCCGCAGCGCGGCGGGGTTCTCGACACTGGGGATCTCGATGCGAAAGTGCGCGCCGTCGGGAAATCGAGCCGCACTCTCGCTCAGCGTCTCGCTGGTCACGCCGACGTGTCGTGACAGGGCGGAGGTTCCTCGGGGACTGCCGGCACCATCAATCATTGTTGATCCTTTCTTGGGTACTACGACAGAACCTTGAGGGCGCTGCGCTCAAGTCCGTGAGGTCCAACGAGCACGGGCCACGTCGGGGTCGAAGTGAGTAGTTCCATCTCTTCACCGACGAGGTAGGTCTCTTCGAGCTTGGCCCCACCGGCGAAACTGGGATTCCACGCGACCGCGGTGTTGGCACGTCGCGCCACCTCCCAAAACGGTGACGCTTCTTGACCCGGTGCGAGTTCGAACTCGCGCTGCTCAAAGCCGATCGGGCCCCCTTGGAAGTGTTCGCGCCACGCCGACGGGCGACCGACCGCGGCGTAGGCCGCGGCCAATGCGTTCACCGTCTCACCCCACGTGCCACCGGGCTTCGAGGCGTCGAGCACGGCGTCGTTGACCACCTCCAAGGATTTCATCAACGTCACGATGTCGTCGTCCGGGCGGCGTACACAGATGCGCGTCGCGGCTACGTGGAGACCGGCGCGCTTCGCCACGACCACGGCCATGATGGCGTCATTAATCACCTGACCCACGGCCAGGGGGTGGCGGAACCTGCGCAGCCGTTCGTCGCCACCGACGATCAGACAGACCGCTTTCGCCCCGGCCGCCTCGAGCGTCGCGCTGATCACTGCGGCGACGTCAAAGTCGGTGCTGAGGCCTGGTCGCCACGCGTCGATTCCCGCACCGAGCGCCACTCCGGCGAGGGCGCCGAGTTCGCGCAACTCTTCTTGTTCGGCGTCGCTGAGCACGAGACGCGCCGCCACGAGTTCGTCGCGGACGCTCTCGCCGATGACGTCGGTGTCGCTGAGGAGATCGTCGGGCGACACGTTCGCGTACTGGCAGGCCAACTCGAGCGGCGCCTGCGCGTCGAACCACGGTGCCGTGAGCACGTCCCACCCGAGTCCGCGCACGTGGAAGTCGTAGTCGAACCTGGGTGCTTCGATCTCGTTGGTGATGAGTGCGGTACCCGCGGCGCAGTCGAGCACCCAGAGGGGATCGCTCGTCGCGGTGAGGTCGACGGGGTCGGAGAGACCGCCCGTGCGCCAGTTGACCGATCCGGGAGACGTGACGAGGAGGGCTCGGTCGTTGAAGTTCTCGCGCAGCGCGTCGGCGACACGTTTCGCCACGTCGGCTCTGCGTCCGGCTCGCGCGAGTCTGTTCGGCTCTACAAAACTGGTGTCGGAATTGATAACTGCATCCAAGCACGTCGACAGCGTTCGGTCAAGTTAGGGCACTATGTTGCCGCAGTGTTTCCGTATAGTGTTTTGCCATGCCGAACACCGGAAGAACCGTGGAGGAGAATCGCTACCAGGTGCAGTCCGTGGCGCGCGCGGCCAGCCTCTTGAACGTCATCGCGGACGAAGGGGCAAGTGGCCTGAGCGTCACCGAGATCGCCCTGCGTCTTTCGGTGGCGAAGAGCACCGCGCTGGCACTTGCGCGCACGTTGGCCGCGGCGGGACTACTTCGCGGCGTGGAGCCGGGTCCGCGCTACGTGCTGGGCCTTAACTTATTGCGTCTCGGTGACCTGGTCGGTCAACAGACGTCGATTGCCGAATTGGGTCTGCCCACCTTGCGAGACCTCTCGGCCGTTACCGGCATGACGGCGCGGCTCGCGATGAATGAGGCGGGCTACCCCGTGTTCCTCGAACGAATCGACGGTGAAGGTTCCATTCGTTTTCACGCCCCCCTCGGCCAACGTGAGCAGCCCCACGCCACCGCCGCCGGGAAGGCGATTCTCGCATCGCTCGGCGACCTCGAAGTCCGGCTCTTACTGGCCGAGGCGGGAATGGCGCGCTATACACCCAAGACGCTCACCGACATCGAGGCGCTACTCAGTGAACTCGACCGCGTGCGCACCGAGGGCTACGCGCTCGACGACGAGGAAGAAGCCGAAGGGGTGTTCTGCGTGGGTTCGGCATTCTTCGATCATCAAGGTTCCTGCGCGGGAGCGGTCAGCGTGACCGGACTCAAGGTGGACGTGCCGCTGCGCGAGGTCCGTCAACTCGGCATCACCGTGCGCGAACACGCGGATCGACTGAGCACGATGCTGGGCGGAGTGCGACCCGTCCCCCTTCGGTGAGGGCCTTCGTCGTCGATGAGTCGCAGCGTGCCGGCGTGCGCGAGTGGCCCGAGCCCGTCGTCGCTACCGACGAGGTGTTGGTGCGGCCCATCCGCGTGGGTCTGTGCGGCACTGACCTCGAGTTGATCGACGCGACGATCGACCCCGCCTACGTCCGTTATCCCTTGGTGCTCGGTCACGAGTGGGTTGGTCGCCTCGGCGAGGCCATCACCTCGATTGGTCCCGCGGGCACGCTCGTCGTCGTCGAAGGTGTCGTTCCGGACGGGGTGTGCGAGGCCTGTCGGCGAGGTGAGAGCAATCTCTGTTCGATCTACGAAGAGATTGGTTTCACGCGACCGGGCGCACTCGCCACTTCCGTGAGCGTCCCGACGTTCCTCGTCCATCGAATCGAGGACTCGGTCGAAGTAGACGACGCGGTGCTGGTCGAGCCGATGGCCGTCGTCTGGCGCGCACTGACCAGGGTCCCGCTCCGGGAGGGACTGCGCGTGGCGGTGATCGGCGACGGCACCGTCGCGCTACTCGCGGCGCACCTTGTCCAGACCTTCAGCCCAACCTCGACGACGCTCATCGGGCGTCGCGTTGAGCAGGCCGAGCTCGCCCGTCGGGCGGGGGCCGACGAGTTCGTCACCGCAACGTCGAAGGAGTTCGACCTCGTCATCGAAGCGGCGGGTTCCGGTGACGCGGTCTCGAGCGCGCTGGACCACTGCGCGCGCGGGGGGATGGTAATCCTGCTGGGTCTGCCGCCCCACGGCACCACCGTGCGCTTCGCGCCCGACGACCTCGTCAACAACGACCAGATCATCCAGGGCAGCTTCTCCTACACCCGGCGAGCCTTCGCCGACGTCGTCGATCGTCTCAACGCGGGCACGTTACGACCGGGATTTCTCGTGACGCATCGTTTCTCTCTCGACGAGGTCGACGCCGCGGTCGCGACACTGCGCGGTGGCGCCTCCAATGAAGTCCGCGGCAAGGTCGTCATCGACCTCGAGCGCTAACTCAAGCGGCCACCGACACCGACGCGCGTCTCTTCGATCTCGCCGTCGACGAGTTCGACCCGATAGGCCGCTGGTCCGGTATCGGGGTCGACGGCGAGGTCCGCGACGACGGTCGTTGGTTCCGTCCCCTCGTACCAGATGCCCACGCGGTCATCGGTGGCGAAGGCGAGCGGGGCGAGCGTGCCGTCTTTGATGAGTTGGTGCAGTAACGGTCGGCGCTGTTCCTCGCTGTCGTAGTGCACGCCATTCACGTAAGGCAAGAAGCCCAGTGCGTTGGTGACCGGTTGCAGCGTCGGACCAAATGAGTCGGTCGTCCCGCCGAGGTGCCAACAGAGGCTGCCCGCGGAGACTCCGCCGAGGATCACGCCGTGCTCCCACGCGTCGCGCATCGCAACGTCGACGCCGTGAAGACGCCAGAGCGCGAGGAGGTTCGCCACGGACCCTCCGCCGACCCACACGAAGTCACTGCCACCGAGTCGTTCACCGGGATCGGCCGAGGGTTGGAGGAAGAGCTTCAACTCCGTCACGTCACAGCCCGCCGCGTTGAAGGCTTCGTAGAGGAGGTTGTAGAAGAGCATCGAGTCGCCGCTCGCGGTTTCGACGAGGCAGACCCGCGGTCGATCCTTCTTCGTGAGGGCCAAGGCGTCGAGGACCATTTGGCCCAGACGCCAGGTCATCTGCACCGGGCCCGGGACCACGCCGCCCGAGGTCGCGAGAATTCGTGGGGTCGTCATAGGAACCTTTTTATCGCGACCGCGCGGCACCGAAGTGATGTCTAGGATTCGCTGTGCCACGTTCTGGCCTGTGAAGGAGAACCATGACGACCAAAGTCGCGACGTTAGACGAGTTGATTGACGAGCTCGTCGAGTCCTATCCACCCGAGACGACCGACCCCGTCACGTTCCTCGGCGCGCAGTTCGACCGAGGCTTGGCGTGGGTGCACTTTCCGGTGGGCAACGGTGGGCTCGGGCTCTCACCGGCCGACCAGGTGCACGCGCTGAGTCGCATGTCGGGGCTGCACGCGCCGACGGCGGGCTTTCGCAACGTCATCGGCTACGGCATGGTCGCCCCGACGCTGGTGATCCACGGCACCGAGGAACAGAAGGAACGTTTCTTGCGACCCCTGTTCACGGGCGAGGAGATCTGGTGCCAACTCTTCTCCGAGCCTGGTTCAGGTTCGGATGTCGCATCCCTCGCCACGCGGGCCGAGCGCGACGGTGACGAGTGGGTGCTCAACGGTCAAAAGGTTTGGACGACGTTGGCCCACATCGCGGCCTACGGGCTGATCATCGCGCGGACGAACCCTGACGTACCCAAGCACAAGGGGATCACCGCGTTCCTGGTGGACATGCACGCCCCGGGTGCGCAAGTGCTCCCGCTCTACCAGGTGACCGGGGAAGCGGAGTTCAACGAATGCTTCTTCACCGACGTACGCGTTCCCGACTCGCGCCGCCTCGGTGGGGTGGGCGAGGGGTGGAACGTGTCGCTCACCACTTTGATGAACGAACGAGTGTCTATCGGTGGCACGGTGCCACCGAGAGATTCGGGACTGATCGGCGAGGCGCTCAAGATCTGGCGAGCGCGCTGGTCGATGAGGACCGACGCGCACGCCGTCGCGGTGCGAGCCGAGTTGATGCAAGCCTGGGTGCGCAACGAAGTCGGTCGACTGACGAATTGGCGCGCCAGCGACCTGCGCAAGGCGGGAACCCCGGGGCCCGAAGGTTCCGTCGCGAAGTTGGCCTTCGCCGAGGAGAATCAGCGCACGAGCGAACTGTGCGTGAATCTGCTCGGATCAGAGGGCATGCTCTATGGCTCGACGTATCCCAAGACCCGACCGACCGAGTCGGCGATGACCGGTGGTGACATGCGCAAGGCCTTTTTGCGCATGCGGGCCAACTCCATCGAGGGCGGCACCAGTGAAGTGATGCGCAACATTTTGGGCGAGCGGGTGCTCGGCCTCGCGGGTGAGCCGCGCAGCGACAAGGACGTGGCGTGGAAAGAAGTCCCGCGAAGTTAGTCCTCGCGAGTGCCCGGCGCCTCCGGCGCCTCGGTCACTCGAAGTTGGGGCCGTCGGTTCTCGTCCGCTTGAGTTCGTAAAAACCGGGCGTACTCGCCACGAGCATGACACCATCGAAGAGTCGACCGGCGGCTTCGCCCTTGGGCGCCGGGGTGACCACGGGTCCGAAGAACGCCACGTCGCCGACGTGGATGACGGGCGTGCCGACGTCGTAGCCGACGGGGTCCATCCCGGCGTGGTGGCTCTTTCTCAGGGCGTCATCGAACTCGGTCGACGTCGCGGCCTCGGCGAGGTCGGCTTCGAGGCCGACGTCGTTGAGTGCTTCCACGATCACTTTGTCGAAGTCCTTCTCGCCGTTGACGTGGTGGCGAGTGCCCATGGCGCTGTAGAGCGGTTCTAGTACCTCGTTGCCGTGGCGCTGTTCGGCCGCGATCAGCACCCGTACCGGTCCCCAGGCTTTTTGAAGTAACGCTTTGTACTTCTCATCGAGGTCGCGCCCGTCGTTCAACACCGCCAGGCTCATCACGTGAAAGTCAACGTCGAAGTCGCGCACCTTCGCCGCTTCGAGGATCCAGCGAGAGGTCATCCAGGCCCAGGGGCAGGCCGGGTCCACCCAGAGATCGACGTGTTCGTTCATGTTCGTTCCTTACTGATTGGCGTGTGCTGCTAGCACAGTAATGACCGCGTTGGTGACGCCAACCGCCGTCGGCAGATCCAACATCTCGTCGATCGCGTGCGCGTTGGACTGCGGTCCACCGACGCCGGTGGCGACGAACTGAACACCGGGGTAGCGCCGGCCGAGCGACGCGAGGAAGGGGATTGAGCCACCCTCGCCGGTGTAGCCCACCGGGTGACCGAAGGCGTCGAGCGACGCCGCGTCGAGCGCGGTGGCGAGCCACGGCGTGAAGGTCGGCGCCGCCCATCCGTCACCGTCACTGACGATCGATACCTCCACCTGCGCGTTCGACGGCGGATCGGCGCGCAGGAGCCGCAGCACCTCGGCACTCGCCGTCGCGGTGTCCGTCGTCGGGGGGATTCGAAACGACAACACCGCGGTCGTGAACGCGCGCAACACGTTACCGGCGATGTCGGGCGCGGGGATACCGCTCATGCCGATCACCGACAGCGTCGGGTGCCAGGTTCGTTGAATCAGCCGTTCCTCGGCGTTTCGCCCCATGAGTTCGAGACCCGCGACGGTCGGCAGCTCTCGCGCCAAGACGTCCCCGAACTCGTCGGCCAACTCGTGAGCGGCCTTCGTCTCGGCTTCGGGAATCGTGACGTTCATCGACGTAACGAGGACCGTACCGGTCGTCGCGTCTTCGACGCGATCGAGGAGCTGGCGCAGGAGTCGAAACGAGGACGGTACGACCCCACTGGCCGATCCGCTGTGCTGGCTCTGCTCGAGCACGCGAACGGTGAGCTCCACGTTGATC
>Ga0182012_10000844_pt1 | contig 33696 bp, 28 predicted proteins | sample 612S2SmetaG_FD_120486 | JGI IMG/M metagenome (GOLD analysis project Ga0182012, IMG submission 120486) | Permafrost microbial communities from Stordalen Mire, Sweden - 612S2S metaG | ecosystem: Environmental > Terrestrial > Soil > Wetlands > Permafrost | place: Sweden: Stordalen | collected...
AATCCTCTTGTCGCTCCCGGTCCTTGCGTGTGCCCATCGCCATGACTTAATTCTACGAACATGTCCTGTGGATACCTCACAACCTTTACAGACAGGTATCGGGACTTTCACCACAGGCTGCTACGGGGCTTGAGATCTGTTTTCTGGCTTCTCCCAGGATTGCGTCCTCGCCCGGCGCGGCGGGCGGGGACTTCATCCTCCACCCCAAGGACTAAGTCCTGTCCTTGGGGACCCCGGCCTGGGCTAGTATCCTTCGCTCCCTACGGGAGGTCTTGCCGCTGCGCGGTTTGAAATCCGGAAGTTCCTGCGCAGATTACGGGAGGTTTTGCCGCTGCGCGGTTTGGAATCCTCAGTTCTCACGCAGACACTAGAACCTGTGATTTATTTTTGTGCGGGCGAGCACGGACTCGGCCGGCGCTTAGGCGAGAATTATACGAGCGGCGGAACGCGGCTTGCCGAGCGTAGGCTGGTGGGGCAGTATGGACGTTGGACCACGATTTAAAGCGAACGCGGAGGAACGGATGAGTACAGCTATCAAGTTTGGGACTTCAGGATGGCGGGCGATTGTCGCCGACGAGTTTACGGTGGCGAATATCCGGCTGGCAGTGGCGGGCATTGCGGCCTACGTAAAGACGCAGCCGGAGCCGCACCGGGTGCTGGTGGGGCGCGATCCGCGGTTTCTGGGGGAGTCGTTTGTGGCCGAAGCGGCGCGCGTGCTTGCCGGAGCGGGCGTAACGCCGATCGTGATTCCCGAGGCCGCGCCGACACCGGCGATTGCCTACGCCGTGCGCACGCTCAAGACCTCAGGGGCGATCAACTTTACGGCGTCGCACAATCCGCCGGAGTACAACGGCATCAAGTTCTCAACGCACGATGGCGCTCCGGCACTGCCCGAGGTGACAAAGCAGATTGAGGCGGCAATTGCAGGACTGGGCGACGGTGGAAGTATCGCCAAAAAGGATCCTCCTGCTGGAGGATTTGAAACTGCGGATGTAAAGCCGGCGTTCTTGAAGCGGCTGGCCGAGCTTGTGAACCTGAAGGCGATTGCCAAGTCGGGCATCAAGGTTGTTTACGATCCGTTCTGGGGCGCGGGGCGCGGATATCCATGCCACCTGCTTCGCGAGGCCGGCGTGACGGTGGAGACGGTGCACGATTATCGCGATGTGCTGTTCGGAGGCCATGCCCCGGAGCCGGACGACCACCTGCTGGGCGATGCAAGAAAGAAGATGAAGGACATAGGCGCGGCCATCTGCATCGCCACCGACGGCGATGCAGACCGCTTTGGCATTGTGGACGGCGATGGGACCTTCATTCAGCCGAACTACATTATTGCGCTGCTGCTGGACTACCTGGTGGAGACACGCGGCTGGAAAAACGGCGTGGCGAAGAGCGTAGCGACAACAAACCTGATCAATGCAGTCGCGGAGCACCACGAGGTTCCGTTGTATGAGACGCCGGTGGGGTTCAAGTACATTGGCGAGCTGATTATTGCGGACAAGATCGCGATTGGCGGCGAGGAATCGGCCGGACTGACAATTCGTGGGCACGTTCCTGAGAAAGACGGCGTGATTGCCGGGTTGCTGGTGGCCGAGATGGTGGCCACGCGCGGCAAGAGCCTGGGCGTGCAGTTGAAGGAATTATTTGGCAAGGTAGGTTCCTTCTACCCGGTAAGAGAGAACTTCCGCTTGACCCCGGAGGTGAGAGCAAATTTCACTAAGAAGTTGGAGACCGATCCGACGGAGCTGAGCGGACGCAAGGTTACGCAAGTGGTGCGGACCGACGGGCTGAAGCTGATTCTGGACGACGGGTCGTGGGTTTGCTATCGGCTTTCAGGTACGGAACCGGTGGTAAGGGCTTATACGGAAGCGCGCGACGAGAAGGATATGGAAGCCCTGAGCGCGGCGGCGAAGAAATTTGTCCTGTCGTAAATGCAGATTGAGGTTGGCGTGGCGGACGAGAAGCTGGAAAGCCAGAAGAGAAGCAAGGAGCCGGCAGCCGTTCCGATGCGCGAGCAGGCGCTGGAGTGGATGCGGCGAGGCTGGCGTCCGGCGGGAACCTTGCTGGCTGTGAGCCTGGCAGCGCTGCTAATGTGGCACGTGATCAACGGCAAGCACGGGCTGTCAGTGTGGCACCAGAAGCGCGCCGAAGACCGCGAGCTGCAGAGAGAAATCAAGGACGTCGAACTCGAGAATGCGCAGTTGAAGCAATCGATCGACCGTCTGAAGAGCGATCCGGACGCGATTGAGCACGAGGCGCGGGAAAAGCTGCACTATGCGAAGCCAGGTGAAGTGATTTATACGCTGCCGGAACCGGCGCAGACGCAGCCGGCGGGCGGGAAGTAGAGTAAGGCGCTCTTGGTGTTTAGCTTCTAGCTTCTAGCTTCTAGCTCTTGGCTCTTGCTTGCAAGGGCTGGCTTCTTCCCTTCCCGCTTTTGGCGTTCACCGACATTTAGAGCAGATTCGGAAATGGTGTAGACTTCAGGGCTTTCCCTCCGGGGCTAAAGCCCACTGGTTTCATTGCCATTGTGCGGCACGGCTGAAGCCGTGCCCTTTCAAAGCCGGTCTACAACAAGTGCCAAAATACTCTAGCCTTCAGTTGTCAGTTTTAACTGTCAATTCACCTTAGAAATCGATGTGGGCGCGGACCGTAGGGACGTAAACTGGGCCGCGGTCGCGGTTGTAGCCGGGGTTGTCCACCCAGGATCCGCCACCCATGGCATAGAGTCCGCGCCAGAGATGGGCGTTGTAGTACCACTCCAGGATGTTCTCGCGGCCATAGTTCAGGTTGCCGTCGCCAAGCAAAAAGCCGAGCCCACCGTAGTGAAGATAGTTCTGGTGGTCGCGTTTGATGGCGTTAGAAACGAAGGCAACGCCCACCTTATCATTGGGCCGCTTCCAGCTTTGGCCGTTGTAGTCGCCACCGACCAACCCGGTCTGGCCGACTTCAGTGTAGGCGAAGGACTCGTGCTGATCCTCGTTCCAGCCGAAGCGGCCGAAGAGCCTGAGGCTGCCCGTGACTTCCTGCTCAGTGTTCAGGCCGAAGCCATATTTGACGGCGCCGAAGCGCTCGCTTTGAGTAATATCGGGCGCGGCGATTTTGCCGGAGAGATATTGCTGCACGGACTGCCGGTAGTCGCCCATGTGGGCATGGTTCACAAAGCTGAGCACGCGGATGGCTCCCTGGCGCTTTGGATCAAGCAACGGCGCGAAGAGACCTTTGCGCAGTTCGAATTCCCAGTTCTGGCCGTTGGCGCGGCGGAAGTCCCAGTCGAGATCGATGCCGTTGGCTACGGTGGGCATGGCAGCGATAGCGTAGCGAGCCGACCAGATTTTGTCGTCGTATTCGAGGATTCCTGCGACGGTGTAGCCGCGGGTGTCGGCCGCGTAATCCCACGCGCCATTGTTGTCGATGGTCCAGTTGGTGAACTGGAGATGACTGTCGGTGCCGACGGAGTTGATGTCGAGCGAATCAGGAAGGCTCATCTTGCCGGCTCGCAGTTCGAAGCGACGCACAGGCACTTTTGTGGCCAGCGCGAACGGGCCACGAACCTGGTCGGCCATCTCGCCGGTGAGTCCGATGGTCTGGTGAATCTCGCCGCGCGAGAGATAAGGCAGTGTGCTGAGCGTGGGGTTGCGCACCACGTCGAGGTTGGTTTCGCCGGCCAGGCCGAGTGCCTGGGAGAGACCACGGCCGCCGGCGTTTTCGATGTCAACCAGGAGGTCAGTGTTGTAGCGCGAGTTGGGGCGTAACTGGTAACCGAAATAGAGAGTCGCCACCTCAGAGGCCTTGGTCTCAAAGGTGTCCTGCAGGCTGTTTGTGCCCTGATAGGGGGAGTGAAAGTGGCCGTGCATCTGGAAGATGCTGTTGGCCTGTCCTGAGACCCAGTAGCGGGCGCCGTCAGGGTGGGGAGCCATGGTGAGGAGTGGGCCGGCTTGGGCTTCAGGAGCGGATTCCTTGCCGTCTTGCTGTCCGCCGGGCGTGGGCCTGGCGGGATTGACCTGCGCGAGGAGGGCTGCGACCGCGGGCTGTGGAGCGGAGGGAAGGCCTGCGGGAGGGAATTGGGAGGGATACTGGGCCGAGGCGAGCGCCGATAGGGCGGCGACGAGCGCAAAGGCGGCGAGGGTCGAAATGGGAGGTGGGGCGGGCATAGAATGGAAGGGGATCTATACCCCCACTGGGTTAAGACTATACCGGGGGTGGGTATTGTCAAGTGAAGGAGGCGGCCCATGTCGCATAACGAGCGGGAAAAGTTGAAGTTGCTGCAAAGGCTGAGGAAACTGCGCGGACAATTGGATGCGGTGGAGCGTTCCCTGGCCGCCGACGAGGATTGCGGGGGCCAACTGATGCAGTTGGCGGCGGTGCGGGGCGGAGTGAATTCGCTGATGGGCGAGGTGCTTGAGACGCATATTCGCTTTCACCTTGTGGATGGGGCCAAGGAGCAGATTGCGCCCGAGCTGGCCGAGGACCTGATCGACCTGGTGCACGCGTATCTGAAGTGATTCTTCCAACCGATGCTCCATGCTCTGGCTATCTACCATCGTAGTTGGAGGGAGCCGCGTGCGTTGTGAACGTACGGTTGATTTCAAAGCCGCTACCGTAGCTGGTGCAGGATTTCGGCCAAATCGAGCACGTGATAGCTCAGCATCAGCGTCATCAAGATCAGGTAGCCCCGGAACACGGTGAGTGAGATCCGTACCGCGGGCACGGTTCCGCTAGGCGCACAGATGCACCATACCGGATTCGGGGCCGGCCTCATCCTTATAGGGTGCATGGTTAACAGGTTGCGGAGCCTTTGTTCTCACCCAAACGCAGGCGAGCGGCCGATTCGAATCGCCTGTAGGCACCCAGACACAGGTGAGGCGAACAGTATTCCGGATCAAAATTAGCTTGTTCTGCATGGTTCCTCCTCGCTCAGTCCAGACGTAGCTGCCGGTTCCAAACGCGCGGGTGCGCAGTTCGGTTGGCCTTGAAACGCTGGGCTGCAGGTTCGGGAGGGTGAGTCAGGCTTCTGGTACCAGCGGCTCACACGCTCAATTCACGGGTCACATGTCGTGAAGAGCGGTGTGGCAATCGTCGGAAGCCAGGCTACAGGCGGTTGCCGGAGCGCTCATCGCGGCACAGGAAAGAACTCCAGGTACTCGGAGGTTCTAGTGCGGATTCTTTGCTCATATAGGTGTTTTGGTGCTCCTGCGCAGGTAGGAGCCCTGCGACTCGTCCTTTGTACCATACCCCCGGTGGGTACTGTCAACCTGAAAAGAAACTAAACCCTAATCGGGTGGTGAATTGGGCAATTCAGGTGGAGAGGATTAGACATTTTTAGCAAGTTAGCCTCCGCTTCGCGGAGCTGGCGAGTTGGCAAGTCAGCGGTGGCGATTGCGCATGAGGTTTCATTCCTTTGCGGGTCTGAAACGCCGGTGAACGACTGATAGGAAATTGTGTTCCAGTCGGGTGATTCAGGTGGAGGGGATTAGACAATCTCAGCAAGTTAGCCTCCGCTACGCGGAGATGGCGAGTTGGCGAGTTCGCGGTGACTATTGCGCATTAGGTTTCATTCCTTTGCGGGTCGGAAACGCTGGTGAACGACTGATAGGAAATTGAGGTGCCGCTTCGACAAAACTAAGGAGCAGAGAAAAGGCCCGGGCCTGAAGGCCGCGCTATCGCCTTCCTCTTCCAGGGACCTGAAGTGTCTGCGTGAGAACTCATCGTTTGTGGGGCGGGAGAACGGCTCGCCCGTCGATTGCTCGTATTCGGTCGCCCCTTACGGGCTTAAGGTTTGTTTTCTGGCTTCTCCCAGGATTGCGTCCTCGCCCGCCGCGACGGGCTCAGACTTCATCCTCCACCCCAAGGACTAAGTCCTGTCCTTGGGGACCCCGGCCTGGGCTATTATCCTTCGCTCCCTACGGAAGGTCTTGCCGCTGCGCGCTTCGATCCTGGGCTATTATCCTTCGCTCCCTACGGGAGGTTTTGCCGCTGCGCGGTCTAAAATCCTCAGTTCTCACGCAGACACTAAAGCTCCATCGATCTTGCGGAACTTGCGGCACCCTTCGACTTCGCTCAGGGCAGGCTCTAAATCCGCGCCCTTTCAAAACATCGCGCTCTCAGGATTTTTCCGCAACCTGTTGAACCCGAGCGTGCTGGGCAAGCAAGGCGTATTCCCCGCGTGATAGGCTGCTATGCAACACAGCTTGATGAAGAGAGCTGTTCGAAATCCCGGTCCCCGGCCTTCGTCCGCAGGCAGAATGCCGCCGCGGTGAATCCTGCCGGAGGACCTATTTCCAAAGAGGACAACCGATGACGCAATTCCGTTTTCTTTCGATCGTACTTGTTGCTGCCGGCATGGCGCTGGCGCAGACGGCAAAGGCCGAGGACCAGAAACCCGCGGCACCGCCCGAGAGCAAGAGCCTTGATCTCTCGGCGATCGACAAGACCGCCGACCCGTGCACGAACTTTTATCAATATGCATGCGGCAACTGGGTGAAGAGCAATCCGATTCCAAGCGACCAAGTGATCTGGGCGCGGTCGTTCTCATTGCTGCGGGAGCGGAACCGCTACCTGCTTTGGCAGGAACTGGACGCGGCGGCGAAGGATCCGAAAAGTCCGCTGCAGAAGCAGTACGGCGATTTTTATGCGTCGTGCATGAATACTGACCTTGTGGATAAAAAGGGCATCACGCCGATTGAACCGGCATGGACGGCAATTGCTGGACTTTCTGATGCGAGTAAGCTGCCGGCGCTGCTGAGCGAGCTTGAAAACCACGGGACACCGGACGGATTTTTCAATTTCGACGTGGACCAGGACCAGAAGGATTCATCGAAACAGATCGCGGAGATCTTCCAGGGCGGAATTTCGCTGCCCGACCGCGACTACTACATTGTGGATTCGGCGCGTTTCAAAGGCATCCGCGCGCAGTACATAGCGCACGTGACCAAGATGTTCACGCTGTCCGGCGATAGGCCGGAGCAGGCAGCGAAAGAGGCCGCGGCAGTGATGGAGATTGAGACGGCGATGGCGAAGTCCTCGACCAGCCGCACGGATCTGCGCAACCCAGCGAACCGGTATCACATTTACACGGTTGGCGACTTTGAGAAGCTGGCTCCGGACTTCGATTGGAACGTGTACTTCTCGGGCATCGGGATTGGCCACTTCGATAGTTTGAACGTGGCGACTCCGGATTACTTCAAGGCGCTGGACGGGTTGCTGAAGAGCGAGCCGCTGGAGTCGTGGAAGAGCTATCTTCGCTGGCACGTTCTGCACGGACAGGCACCGCGCTTGGCGAAGGCGTTTTTCGACGAAGATTTCGCCTTCTTTGCACGGACTCTGAATGGACAGGAAGAGCCTCAAGCGCGCTGGAAGCAGTGTTCGACCCTGACCGACCGGGAACTTGGCGAGGCAGTGGGCCAGGACTGGGTGAAGGAGAACTTTCCGCCCGAGGCCAAGGCGAGCATGGACAAGCTGGTGGCGGCGCTGGAGAAGTCGCTGGGCGACGACATCAAGACTTTGCCGTGGATGAGCGACGACACCAAGAAGGCTGCGGAAGAAAAGCTGGCGATGATCCGCAACAAGATCGGATACCCGGAGAAGTGGCGCGACTACTCGAGCGTGAAGGTGGACCGCGACGAGCTGATCGGCAACGTTCATCATGCCAACGTGTTCGAGCGCAACTACAACTATGCCAAGCTGGGCAAGCCGGTGGACGAGAAGGAGTGGGGCATGACCCCGCCGACGGTGAATGCCTACTACGACGAGTCGTTCAACGACATCAATTTTCCGGCAGGGATTCTGCAGCCGCCGTTCTTCGACTTCAAGATTGACCCGGCGGTAAACTTTGGGGGAATAGGGGTGGTGATCGGCCACGAGATGACGCACGGATTCGACGACCAGGGATCGAAATTCGACGGGCAGGGCAACCTGCGGGAGTGGCAGACGGCGGAGGACCGGAAAAACTTTACGGAGCGCACCGAATGCGTGGCCAATGAGTACAGCGGGTTTGAGGCGGCTCCCGCGGTGGGCGATGCGGCGGCGGTGCACCTGAATGGCCACCTGACGCTGGGCGAAAACACGGCCGACAACGGCGGGTTGCGGATCGCCTACATGGCGCTGCTGGACACGCTGGCGGGGGAAGGCAAGTCGATTGAGGACAAGGTGGATGGCTATACGGAAGCGCAGCGGTACTTCCTGGGGTTTGCGCAGGTTTGGTGCGTGAACCAGACGGACCAGTTATCGCGGCAGTGGGCGCTGACCGATCCGCACTCTCCGGGCAAGTGGCGAGTGAATGGGAGCGTGCAGAACTTCGACGGGTTCGGAAAGGCTTTTGGCTGCACGAAGGGCCAGCCGATGTATCCGGTAAACTCCTGCCGGGTTTGGTAGGCAAGAGCCGGGGTCTGTTGGGGTGGGAAGCATTCGGGCGGCTTGGAGGCCGCCCGGACAGCCGGGCTGGAGCCCGGCGCTACGCTTGCGAGCGTCTTTTTGGGTGACATTTCAGCCCGGGTGGGCGTCAAAACTCCAACCGCTTTGCAAACTAGACGGAACGAAGCTCGCGAAGGAGCTGGGTAGCGTCTGTTAGGAAAGCCAGACCGTGGAAAACAGGCATATTTGCCCATAGTTTGGGTGAAACTAGGCACAAGCGGCCCTCGGCTTTTACAATGCATCAGGGACCCGTCCCAACCCAGCTCTGCTGTGGAACTAGCAAACTTGGCGGCGCACGCCCGACCAGGATGAAGGAATCGCATGAAGTTCACGAAATTCGGCAAGGCACTTCTGATGAGCGCCCTCTCAGCTGGCGTCATTCTCTGCGTTACGTCTTGCGTTCGTAGTTATACGGTTGGCTATTTGTATGTCACAGGTACGGTGACGGCCGAGTCCAATGGCAGCGGAATCATCAGCGGCTACAAGATCGACCACAATACGGGATTTCTGACCCCCATCAACGGAATGCCGATATCGTCAGGAGGCGCCAACCCGGAGCGCGCGGTCTTGATTGTGGGGAGCAAGTTTTTTTACGTGTTGAACGCGGGTGTGAACGCCCAGGGTGGAGCGACCTGTACGACGGCGAATCCCTGCCAGAACTCGAACATTACGGAGTTCGCGGTGGGCGGCAACGGCATCATGACGCCGCAAGAGACGTTTTACACGCAGGGGATCAACCCTTTCCGAATGATGGCGGACACCTCAGGCAACTACCTTCTGGTTCTTGACCACGACTCGCCCAACAACGCCACCTGCAAGCTGGCGCTGGGCCCGTTGGCAACAACCTGCGGCGACATTACGGTGTTCCAGATCAACCAGACGACGGGGCGGCTGACGCTGGTGGTCAATGCGCAGGTGACGGGATCGAGCGGAACGGGTCTGACGTACTTCCCGGTGCCGGCCAACCCGATCGACTTTGTGCTGGCATCTGGCTACGTAATGACGTTGAGCGGCCTGCCGCCGCCGGCGGGGACCGGCGACTCGGTGTTCCCGTATGTGTACTCGTCCGGAAGCGGGCAGTTGTCGCTGGGCCAGAACAGCCCGCAGCCCATCACTATCGGCGGGAACAACCAGTCGGCGACGCAGGCGACAGCGATTGTGAGCGCATCGGGCGTGATTTACGTGCTGGACAACGAGCCGGTGACGTACACGCCGAGCGGCTCCAGCTCCCCGGTGACTTCGCCGAGCCAGATTGTTCCATTCACGGTGGGCAACAACGGGGCGCTCCAGGCGCAGACGGGAGGCGTAATCCCGGATGCCACCACGGTGGTGAATCCGATTTACCTGATCGTGGTTTCCAAGACGAGCAATAACTTCCTCTACGTGGCGAACCAGGGAAGCAACGTTCTGGGCGTGAACGCGGATAGCGGAATCGCCGGATACACCATCACCACGTCGCCGTCGTACCAAGCCACGCCACTAACGCCGCCGACGTTCGGATCGGGAGCTGGCCCCCAATGCCTGGTTGAGGATCCGTCGGGCCAGTTCATTTACACGGCGAACTTCAACGATTCGACGATCACCGGGCGTTCCATCGACGTGAACGACGGCGTGCTCAATCCACTGCGGGTGGCCAACAGCTACACGCTGCAGGGTCAGGCCACATGGTGCCTTGTGGACGGGCGCACAGACTAAGGAACCGGGCCGGGAGGGGATGACAGCTGGCGTGTGCGCCAGCGGTAGGCCGGGCTCCCGGCAGGCAAGAACAGGCAGCAAAACAGAACGCAGCCGAATGCCGGGCGCGGCTTTTCAAGAAGGGCGCTTGGGGGTTCGATTCCAAACCTGATTGACAAGGGACCCGCGGTAGGGCCCCGTGACGAAAGATGCGCATGAAGTTGAACAAACCGAGCCAGCTGCTGCTGGTCGCCCTGGCCAGCATCCTGGTAGCTGGATTTATGACCGCCTGCGCCACGCTCACCGTGGATTTTGTTTTTGTCGCCAGCTCAAAGGCAGCCGGCACGAACAACTACGGAGAGCTCGACATCTTCGAGGTGAACTCGGAGTCGGGGCACATGCGCCAGATTCCAGCGTCGCCGGTACCTTCCCAAGGCCGGTTGCCGGTGGCTGAAGCGGTTTCGTCGGACGCAGCCAGCCTGTTTGTGGCCAACCAGGACGACAACAACATAGTCCAGTTCGTGATTGGAAGCGACGGCAAGCTTTATCCGTACAACACGGTAAATACGCCGGGCGTATTCCCACTAGGTCTGGCGTCGAGCGCAGCGAACCTGTTTGTGGTGGACACCTATCAGCCTCTGCCGACCTGCTCAACGGCGGCGCCGTGCTCAGGTTCGGTCGGGGTGTTTCCGCTGACAGCGGCCACCGGCTCAACGCCGGTGGCGATTGGATCGCCGGCGGTGAATGGGAGCATCAGCTCTAACTACTGGCCGCTGACGGTGGCCGGCAGGCCGAACGATGTGATTGCGCCAACGGCGATTGCGGTGCTTGCTTCAGGAACCGATGTGTACGTTACGGCATACGACACGTCGGTGAGCCCGACGGTGGGCTACATTTTTGGATTTTCAGTAGGCTCTGGCGGCGTTCTGACGGCGCTGGCAGGATCGCCGTTCGCTGCCGGGATTCGGCCTTCAGCGTTGGCGAGCGACAAGAGTGGGACCTACCTGTACGCGACCGATTACGCGGGCAACGACGTACTGGCGTACACGATTGCATCGGGTGTATTGACGCCGCTGGCGGGCAGCCCGTTCAAGGCGGGGACGAACCCATCGGCGATCGTGGTGGACCAGAAGTACAGTTTTGCCTACGTGGCGAACGCGACCGACTCCAACATCACAGCCTACTCGATGAGCAGCGGCAAGCTGACCAGCCTGGGAACGTATGCGACGGGGCTGGAGCCGGTGGCGCTGGGCGTCGACCCCTCGACGAGCCACTTTCTTTACAGTGTGAATTATCTTGGCAACACCGTGTCAGGCTTTGAGTTGAGCGCAACAGATGGCACGCTTCTTGACACGCAGAATTCTCCATTCCCGTCCAACGACCTGCCGACGGCGGTGGCAGCGATACCGCACGCGGGTACGGGCGCGGGCGTGCCATAGGGACGATGAGCGATTGCCCGGGATCCGGCGACGGAACCTGGTAGCAACACCCCGCAAGGTGCTTTTACAATGACTACGGGGCAACCTAAACAAGTTTTTCTGGGACCAGAATGTGATGGTCCACGACGAAGGAAGCGCATGAAGTTCAACAAAATGAGCCAGCTGTTCCTGGTTTCGACGGTCGGCCTCCTGGTGGCCGTGTTCCTGGCTGGCTGCCAGCTTGTGACCATCGACTATGTTTTTGTGGGCAGTTCGTCCGGATCCGGAGGCGGGAGCGCCGGGCAGATTCAGACGTTCGCGGTGGACTCGGAGTCCGGCGCGCTTCGCCAGGGAGAGCCTACGGTCTCCTCAGGCGGAGTGGGACCGCTGACGATGGCCGTGACGAGCAACTATTACCACCTGTACGTAGCCAACGCGACCAGCAAGACGGTGGTTCACTTCAGCATTTCAACCAACGGCACGCTGACGGCTGCGGATACAATCACGCTGGCTTCGGCACCGGTGGGGCTGGCCGTGAACCAGGCGAACACCTACCTTTACGTGGTTTCGGGGACGACGACAGCAACATTGTCGGAGTATCCGCTTTCGACGATGGGCGTGATCGGCGGCCTGGCGGCGCAGCAGACGCTGACGGTTCCGGGCTACGGCGGGGACGAGATGGTTCCGGTGGCAGTGAACGTGCTGGCGAACAACAATAACGTGTACGCGGCGACCTACGACCTTTCGGCGTACAACCCTGGCGGGACGCCAACCAGCTCAGCGAATCCGGGATGGGTATTCGGCTACTCGGTGGGCACGGGCGGCGCGTTGACGGCCACCGCGGGGAGTCCGTACAAGGCGGGCGTAAGGCCGAGTGGGATTACGAGCGATCCGGTGAACCGGTTTGTGTACGTGACCGACTTTGCCTCAAACGAACTGATCGGGTACTCGATTCAGACCGGTGGCCCACTGGCGTTCATGGTGAACGGTCCGTTCAAAACGGGCAACGAACCCTCCAGCGTGGCGATTGATCCGCGCGGCATTTATATTTACGTTTCGAATGCGCTGGATTCGTCGGTCACCGGCTACACAATTGCGTTGCCAACAGGCACTCCGTCAGCAGTTGTGAACAGCAACGGCAGCCAGGTGTATGCCACCGACACGCAGCCGGTTGCGATTGCGATCGATCCGGCACTGGGACGTTTTGTCTACACGACGAACTACCTGGGCAACTCGGTATCGGGTTTCCGCATGGACACCAATACGGGCGTGGTGACGCCCACACAGGCGACTCCATATCCTTCAGGATCGGAGCCGACGGCGCTGGTTATTGTTCCTCACGGCAACCACTCGCTGCAGTCGGTTACGCCTTAAGCGCCCAGCAAACGAAATGAAGAGCCCAGCCGATTGGCTGGGCTTTTTTGCGCAAGGGAAACTCCTGAGCAAAATGCATGTTGACGGAAGCGCAATTCGCCGCTTGAAGCAAGCCCGCGCCTTGAAGCGAGTTTACGCAGGTTAATCCTTTTGGTTCCCAAACTTCCTGCTATCACAGCGCGCAAAGCCACGGCTTGCTTACAATCCCGCTATCAAACCCAGGTAGGAAAATGAAACTAATTATAGTAAGTGCCTTTGTGGCGCTGTGTGCAGCGCCGCTCGTGGCAGGGCCTGCGCAGCAAGCTCCGCTTGGAATCGTTTCGGATTGGACGCTTCATCACGTTCACTACCGGGATTCGAAAGACAGTGCGGCGATGGCCCGCATCCAGAAAGACCCCCGCTGGCTGCAGAGTTGGTACCTGCACCATCGGGAGGCCTGGTGGCCGGAATCGAATCCCAGGCACAGGGAGGCCGTCCCAGGCATCCCGAGAGACTGGAGCTTGCCCCTGTCGGGCTCTCCTTCGACTTCAGCCTTTGAGCCTTTGTTCGACTATTCCTTCTCCATCCTTCCGGAGACTGGGTATGGCAGCCTGAATACAACTGACGCAGGCAATGGATATTTTCTTGCCACCGGGGGAACCCTCACCATGAACGGAGGGTATGACCTTGGCACGTACCCCGTGGATCCGGGGGGACCGGGCATCTTAACCAGCCCCATGGGCGCCTTCTATTACGACAATCTGCTCTACCCTGCCACAGCCAACCCGCAGATTGATGTCGACGGGCTTCTCTTCAACGCCGCCGGCATGGAGATCAACATCTGGGGCAACAGTCCCGGGAATTATTCGTACTACGACTACAGCTCCGGCAACTATGGCGTGCAGTTGACAGAAGCAGGAACCTTCAGCTTGAACTCCGCACCGGGCGGCGGCCAAACCTTTCCTGCCAAATATGCGTTTGACGTGACCGCGGCTCCGAGCTGCAGCAACGACTTTGTGGTGATCGGGATCCCCGCGAACCCGGCGGCGGGCGGTCAGGCCAACATTGTGGGAGTGAACAATCTCTATAGTTCGCCCGGCTCAACCGGTTTCTGCCCTACGAACGGTCCTACGGTGAAGTTCGCCTACGCCTCAGGCAGTGGACAGGTACCGGCATCGGTAACCATCTCTCTGACCGGGACGCAGATCGCCTATGTTGAGAATCTGCTTACGGGCAGTTCGTACTTCCACGTGCTGACCATCGGCACCACCGAGAATGAAGGGGCAAGCGCGACGGCGGCAGTGGCGCCAGGCACTGGAGGGAGCAACGCCGTTGATGAGAGAGTGTTGCTTTCTCCGGACGGCGGCACGACAAACCAGGAATCCACAAACAGCGTTTACGTTGATTACAGCCGCAATATCGCTTACACCGCGACCTATAGCCGGACCGGGAACGGTTCCGGCTACCTTTACAAGATTGGCAACGTGTTCGGCTGCGGTGCGGCACCGGAGATTCTCTGGAGCGTCGCCATCAATGCCGTACCGTCCACTCCTGTGTACGATTCGGTGTCGAACAAGGTCTTTTTTACAGACAGCAACGGTCGCATCGACTTTGTGACGGACAGCGGCGCGTCACCCTCGGTGGTTTATGGCCCGGTTCTGGCCCCCGGCAACACGGCTGAGAATCCGGTCATGTTGGATAGCACCGATCAGATGGTCTACGCTACGTTCAACTCCAACGGCACAAACGCCATTGTGGTGCAGGCCCCAACGAACCTGTCAAGCGCCGTCTCGGTGCCTGTGGGCTTGGCTAACACCACCTACACAGGCCCGTACGGACCGGACTTTAACAATGCGTGGTACACCGGATCGGGAACTCCCTTGATGTATGTGGCCGGAACGGGCAGTGGGATGCTTCCAACCCTATACAGCATCGGGTTCAACGCCAGTGGCGTTATGAACTCGCGCGCGGGCGCGAAAACGGCGGCTCTGGCTACCGGGAACGCGGACTCTTCGCCGGTGACGGAGTTTTACAACGCTTCTCTTCAGAAGGACTTTCTTTTTGTAGGGGTCACGAATAACTGCATCGCTGCCGGCGGTGGAACGGCGGGCTGCGTCATGAGCCTGGACATCACCAATGGCTTTCCAAGCGTCGGTGCCGGCAGTACGGCTCTGCCGGCCGCCGGCGGCACAAGCGGCATCATCCTTGATAACGATAGTAGCGTTGACGAGGCTTCGAGCGTTTACTACGCAACCAAGACCGGGGTGACCCTGGTGAAAGCCACGCAGTCGGGGCTGAACTAGGGCCTGTTAACACTACCTGAGCGGCGAAGCTGAGCGCCGAATTTGCGGTTAGTGAGAGGCCCGGGTGGGAGTGACTTCGACGCCGGATTGCTTGAACTGGAAGTTGAGGATCCAGTCGCTGGGGGCGGGCTGACCGCCTGGCTGCGCGGGTTTGAACTTCCACTTCTGGGCCGCATCCAAGGCAGCCTTTGAGAAGTACTTGCTGGGGCCTTCGGACTCGAACTCCGCATTGGAGACGTTGCCGCCGGAGTCGACGGTGACCCGCACCTCGACGTTGATCTTGCCCTGGATGGAGTGGACTGCGGTGGGCAGCAGATCGGGCAGGACCTGGGTGACGACTTCCGCGTTCAAGGGGGCGTTGCCCGGGGGCAGGGACGCGGGTGACGGCGTGGACTCAGCGGGGGCGGGGGCCTCGGTTTGGGGTTCGGGCTGAGACGCGGGTTGCGTCTGCGCCTGGTCGGGCGGAGGAGCAGTAGTAGCAGAAGGCTCAGTGGCGGCGGGCGCGGGGGCCTGTTCAGGAGCAGGTGTTGCTGCCGAGGGCTTGGGCTGAGCGGCGTCCGGGACGACCTGCTGTTGCTGGGAAGCCGATATGGCGGTTTGCCGGGCGCGCATGTGCATACTGACCTCGCGGACGACCAGCACCGCAGCAATGACGATGATCGGGACGACAAGAATGCCAAGGCGGCCGAGGGGCGGAACCTTGCCGGGAGCAACCTCGGACGATTCCGGGGCAGGACGGCCAATGCCAAGCGCATCCCTGACATCTGCGACGGTGAAGCGCTGAGCGGGATTGGAGCGGAGACAGCCGCGGGCGATCTCAGCAAAAGGATGCGGAATGGAGCTGGGAATGACAGGATCGTCCTGGTTCATTCCCGGGCTGGAAGGACGGCGCTGCGTAAGCGCCTCAACGACCGTGACGCCGAGCGACCAGAGATCCGCCTCAGGATTGACGGCGCCCGAGGCACTCTCAGGAGCCTCGTAAATGCTGGGGTTGGGGGGCGGATTGCCGGGATGACCCGCAATACGGAGACTCTCTCCGGAGAGCTTGAGCCGTTCGTCAACAACCATGATGTTGGTGGGCTTGAGATGGCCGTGGACGAAACCCTTGCCGTGGATCCATGCAAGCGCGTCGAGCACGGGGCCGATCATCTCCCGGGCTTCAGTCGTGGATAGGGGGCGCCCGGGCAGGATATCGGCGAGAACCTCTTCAGCGTATTCGGTGACGGCGTACAGCATGGAGAGGCCGTCGACCTCGCAGACGCCGGTGGCAAACAGGTGCATGAGCGTCGGGTGGGAGAGACTGGCGGAGGCCTTCCAGCCCTCCACACGGGCTTCAGCATCCCAGGCATCGGCAGGGATGAGCTTGATAACGGCTTTGCGGTTCTTGCCGCCTTCAGGGAATTCGGTGCGGAAGACAGCACTCTGCTCAGAGCCGCCCAGCCATTGGAGGAGGGTGAATCTCTCATCAATGACGTGGCCGACCCAATCGCTTCGAATTGCCGATACGTTCATGGCCGAGATCATTTTATCCGAGGTTCAGAGGAAGAATAGCTGAAAATGACATGCGGGTGTAACACCTTTGGGCGATGGACCCTACGGGTTAATAGCAAGAGCCTGCGATTAACTTTCGCGTGGGCGGCGTTGCGAACGGAAATCGGGCCAGACCGGGCGGAGGTCGAGTCGCCGCGTCGACCAGTATGGACCGATTTCGACCCCGGATTTGCGCCGCAACCCGGGGGGCTGGGGCCGGTTTTCCCCATTTCGTTGTCATTCGTCGCTCGAAGATTCCCGATATTCGTCGCTCCTCATTCCTAGAACTGGGAAAAACCGGCGCCCAGCGCCGCCCACGCGAAAGTTAATCCCAGGCTCTAGCGCCAGACATGCATCCAGGAGCGGAGGAGGCGCTGTGCGGGCTTTTCGACAAAATGGAGGGCAGCCAGAGCCATGGCAATGAGGATGACGTAGCTGATCCAGGGATCGAAACGGGCGAGACCGAGGTGATCGAGGACGTGGTAGTCGTGAATGAGGTTCCAGAAGTTGAAATGGAGCAGGTAGAGGCAGTAACTGGCCTCTCCGACGAAGACCAGGGGAGGGCGGCTGAGGGCCCAGGATAGGGGATTGTTGCCGGCCAGCCCAAGGATGATGCAGCCAAACAGGGGCATGAGCAGGCCATCGTGGACGACGGGATAGGGGACGAGCGGGCCGAGCTCAAGCAGGCCGAAGGTTGCAGCGAAGCCGAAGACGCCGAGAATGAAGCGGAGGCGGCCGGAGCGGCCGACCAACTCGTCGAGCGAGGCCAGCAGGACGCCGAAGACGAAACTGGCGAGATGCGGCAGCGGCGTGTACTTGAGGGCTTGCAGCCAGGGACCCCAGCTCCAGCGATCGGTGGGAGCAATGCCGTCAGGGTTGAAGACGATGTAGAGGACTCCTGGGACCATGCCTAGACACCAGACACCCGCCATCTTGAGCAGGTGGGTGGGGATGGAGACGGGGCGCTTCCAGCGGGCCATCCATGGAAAGACGACATAGAAGGCGGACTCGGCCGACATGGTCCAGGCGGGGGTGTTGAGGAAGGTGGCGATGGACGGAATCCAGCCCTGAAGGAGGAGGGGCGAGAGGACCATGCCGGTCCAGAACATGGCGTGGGTGTGGGCCGCGTACTCCAGGGGAATCATGCGCCAGCTGAGGATAAGGCTGAGCAGGTAGATGGGATAGAGGCGGGTGAAGCGTGCTTCCCAGAAGCGGGTGCGGTCAAGCTGGCCTTCGCGGGCCTTGGCCGCGTAGTTGTAGGCGAGCACAAAACCGGAGAGCAGGATGAAGAAGCTGACAGAGGCAAAGCCGGCATTGACTACGGGGGCCATGAAGCCGAACCACTGGGGATTGGAGAAGTGGAAGAAGACAATGTTGAGGGCCGCGAAGCAGCGCAGGCCTGTAAGCGCATTCAGCCGGGCTGGCTTGCTCGAGTCCACGGTTTTTTAGACGTCTCCGAAGGGCAGGTTTCTAAGGCATCTGCTCGGCTTCCGGCTCTCTGCCTGGAGCTTCAGGAACGTTCTTGGCCGGCTGCTGGCAATTGGATGCAGTTGAGCAGGGCAGAGGTCGAAGCCTGGGGTCGAGGCCAGGGGTCGAGGCCGGAGTTGGGAAGGCCCGGGCGGTTCAAAAATGGAAGATTTCCTAAGCAGTAACCAGGGAACCGACTTTTTCGCCCAGGACAACGCGCCTGATGTTTCCGGGCTGGTTCATGTTGAAGATGATCATGGGCAGGTTGTTGTCTTTGCAGAGGCTCACGGCGGTGAGGTCCATGACCTTTAGGCCGAGGCGGAGAATTTCCATGTAGGTGATTTCGTCGTATTTGACGGCGTCTTTCACAAGGACGGGATCGGCGTTGTAGACGCCTTCGACCTTGGTGCCCTTGAGGAGCACGTCGGCCTTGATCTCCATTGCGCGGAGGCTGGCGGCGGTGTCAGAGGAGAAGAAGGGATTGCCGATGCCGGCGGCAAAGATGACGACGCGGCCCTTCTCAAGGTGACGGACGGCGCGGCGGCGGATGTACGGCTCGGCGAGCTGATTCATGAAGACGGCGCTCATGACGCGGCACTGAACGTTGCGTTTTTCGAGGGCGTCCTGCAGGGCGATGGCGTTGATGACGGTGGAGAGCATGCCCATGGAGTCGGCGCTGACCCGATCCATTTCGCGGGCCTGGCCTTCGACGCCGCGAAAGATGTTGCCTCCGCCAACGACGATGCCCAATTCGACGCCGAGCTCGTGAATTTCTGCCAGTTCGCCGGCAATTTCAGAGACTTTTTCAGCGTCGAGGCCGAATCCGCGAGGACCTGCCAACGCTTCACCTGAAAGCTTGAGAACGATCCGCTTATACATGTCTTTCCGAGTATCGCATAACGGCCGGAGGGCTGTTTCAAGGGGTGGTGAGAGGTTTTGAGGGGCAAGGCGGATGGAGGCCTGAGGAGTTTCAATTTGGGAGGTCGTTCTGCCGGATTCAAATTAGGGAACTTAGCGCAGGTTTTTGGGTGCGTGAAGGGCTGGCCTGGGGGTGAGTCTGCCTATTCTGGAACCAATCCGGCAAAGAACGGCAGGCACGGCATGGTTGTGAGGACGCAAAGCACGGGATGCGCATTCACCGGGTTGCAGGTGGGTGCAGACAATGTGAGGCGGTATTTCGAGCAGGGCACGGTGGCGATTAGTCTGCAATTGGACCATCTGGAGATCCAGTGCATTCTGGGGCCGGGTTTCTGGCAGGGACAGCCGGAGATCAGCGACCGTCGGCTGGGGGCATGGCTCGAAGCAAAGAACTTCCACGAGAGGCCTAGCCGGACGCCGGTGCCGCTGGCGATGATTCCGACCGGGAAAAACTGCTTCAAGCTGCGGGCGATCGGACTGAATGGGCGGGGTGCGAAGAAGCTGAACGGGATCAATGCGGCCTGAAAAGTACAGGGAAAATAGAATAGGAAACAGGGATTAGAAAAGCCCTGCGGGAGGGCTGGGGCTCATGATGCATGACAGGCCGTAAGTGTTGATAGACTCGAGATGCGATGAGTGCGAGCGAATCCCTTCCCGAATTGCAAACGACTATTGAGCGGCTTTTCAAGGCTGGAGCCGAGGCTCAAAACGATCCTGCGGCGATGCCGGCTTTTCTTGCCCTGCGCGAGGCCCTGGAAAAGGGCGAGGTGCGGTCGGCTAGCCCAGATGCCAGCTCGCCGACGGGCTGGCGGGTAAATGCATGGGTGAAACAGGGGATCCTGCTTGGGTTCCGGCTCGGCGCGCTCGAAGAGATGCCGGGCGCAGGGCTTTCTTTCGTCGACAAACATACCTATCCCGTGCGCCACTTTGGCGCAGGCGACGGGGTGAGGGTGGTTCCGGGCGGATCGTCGATTCGCTCGGGAGCTTACCTGGCACGGAGCGTGGTGTGCATGCCGCCGATGTATGTGAACGCCGGGGCCTATGTGGACGAAGGGACGATGGTGGACTCTCATGCTCTGGTGGGCTCGTGCGCGCAGATTGGCAAGCGCGTTCACCTGAGCGCCGCGGCACAGATCGGCGGCGTGCTGGAGCCGGTGAATGCCGGTCCGGTGGTGATTGAAGACGATGTGCTGGTGGGCGGCAACTGCGGCGTTTACGAAGGCACCATCGTACGCAAGGGCGCTGTGCTGGCGGCGGGAACGATCCTGACGCGCGGCACGCCGGTGTACAACCTGGTGAGCGGCGAAGTGCTGCGCGCAACGGACGAGCTGCCGCTGATGGTTCCAGAAAATGCGGTGGTGGTTCCCGGCTCGCGCGCCGTGACCAAGGGCAAGGGACATGAATGGGGTCTGAGCCTCTACGCCGCGGTGATAGTGAAGTACCGCGACGACAAAACCAGCCTGAGCACGACGCTTGAGGACCTGCTGCGGTAGGCGCCTGTAAACCCTGCAGGGTGCGCATGTTCACAGGTCCTGGATCCCTCCCTGCGAAGAAGATCAGACAAAAAATACCCTCCTGAACACAATTGACCAACAATGGGGGTTGCTGTTCCCGCATCCTAGTTATTGCCGCAGTCGCGGTATGTTTCCTGACCCTGTAAGAACCAACAGGTAACCGTCAGGAGACAAGGAGACAGCAAGCCATGACTAGATCCCCCAAGATAGTCTCGGCGATTGCACTTTTCCTCGCCTTCACCGGACCCGGATTTGCGAAAGTATCCGGCCAGACCCAAACCCAATCAACTACTGCCGATCGGCAGTATCGCGATGCCTGGGATGCGCCTCCTCAAGGATTGCCGGAAGCACAACTCATGGGTTTTCGCGATGGAGTCGCAGGCGCTCGCAAGGACTTTGACAAGCACCGCGAACTCAACGTGAACGACCGCAAGGAGTACCTGAACCCGCATCTTCCGGCCGACCAGAAGGACGCCTATTGCGACGGCTTTCGCCTCGGCTATGAGCGGGCAGCGTCGCACTTCATCAGCGGCCCTGAGCAGCCAGTTGCTGTGCTGGAAACGAAAATGCCCGAACCAGCCCGCAGTGGGCCTCCTGACGTTGCTTCAGGTGCGGGTCACGATGCAGCGGCAGATTCGACAAGCGAAATCCAACTCCGTGGATTTCAGGACGGCATTGCTCGCGCGCGGACAGATTTGGAGAACCATCGCTGGACGAACCTGAACGATGGTAAAGAGTTTCGTGAATTGAAACTATCTCCGGGTTTGCGATTGCTGTACCTTGCGTCCTTCAGCCAAGGTTATGACCAATTCATGTCTCAGCAAGCGGGTGGACCGCTCGACCGGCATTAAGGGACTTTCCCGCGGCTCCAATGCAGCGGCGATGCCTGAAGGTGAAATTCGGGGCGGTTTGATCCCTGCTTGTTTTCTGTCGATTTCCGCGAACTGGTAACGATCGCCTTCGGGCGGGGCACTCCGCATTAAGCCGGCGGCGGGGGAAATGTAATTCCGTAGCGGGCAGCTATGTCGATCAGCGTGGGGATGTCATTGGGAATCGTGAGGGGCGAAATTTCTTCGAGGAAGTGTTGAAAAGCCCCAGGCACTACAAGCATCAGCAACCTACCCGTGCTCTCGCCGCAGTTGCGGAAGGTATGCACTGAACCGCGGTTGGTGTGAAACGTTTCGCCGGCCACGCCGCGCACCCAGGCTCCGTCCACAAGAAACTCGTACTCGCCTTCGACAATGTGAAAGGTCTCATCCTCATTTTGGTGCATGTGGGGCGGCGGGCCTCCGCCGGGAGGAGAAATCTCCATGAGCGTTACCGAGCGCCCCTCGGTCATCTCGCTGCTGATCAATACCTCAACCTGACTCCCAAGGATGGGGAGGGTTTTGACTGGGATCATGACTTGTCCGATCGTGCGGCCCGGGATTTTGGGGAAGAGCCGTTCGCCGATTCTAACAGCGGCGACGGATCGCAAACACAGAGATGTGTGAACAGCTCCGGCTACCTGAAGGGCCCTGGCAACTAGAACGGCTTCACCGGTGCATTCTGTTCCGCGCCCGTGTGCCCGGCTGTGATTTCGGCAATGTAGTAGTTTTCGCCGCGGATGGGGCTGCCGGCGAGGCGGCGCATCATGGCAAGCTGGCCGACGTGGGTAAATGCATCGGCGACGGGACCCTGAAAGAGCCGGTCGAGTGGAGCATGGATACGGTTGCCGGAGACGATGTAGGCGTCGAAGGCCGAGAGGATGGCAAAGAAGCGGCGCTGCTCCTCCGGCCAGGGGAGCGGCTCGGAGTTATGCCAGCGCTGATTGCCTTCAGCCATACTTAGTGCCCAGTCAAAGAGATCGCCCATGTGGGCAAGGATTTGCGCAGGCTGGCGTCCGGTGCCAGCGAAGGTGGCAAAGCTCTCAGGCGAGCCTTCAAGGGCGCGGCTGGCGCGGTAGGCGAGGGTGGCGAGGGTGTGGCGGAGTAGTTCGCGGTCAGAGTTCATACGGGAAAACTATAGCGCAAAACGGCTTAGAAGCGATTAGGCACCGGGCCCTTTTCTCTGTTAAACTGGAAGTTCTGAGTTCAACCGCAGGAAGAGACCATGTCAATACATCCAGTAATGCAGCGCCTGGCCGATAAGCTGAAGCGCACCGATTTGCCCGCTTTCGTGCCCGGCGACCAGGTTCGCGTCCAGGTAAAGATCAAGGAAGGCGATAAAGAGCGCCTGCAGGCGTTTGAAGGCCTGGTGATCGCCATCAACAACGGCCCTCAGGGGACGTTTACCGTACGCAAGATGAGCTTTGGGCAGGGAGTGGAGCGCATTTTCCCGTTCAACTCCAAGGTCATCGACAAGATTGAGAAGGTACGCAGCTACAAGGTGAGGCGCGCCAAGCTGTTCTACATTCGCGGACTGCGCGGCAAGGCCGCCCGGTTGCGGGAAGTGGACCGCGTTACGGGCAAGGTTCGCGCATAAGCGTTCGAACACGCCTGATTTTCCAGAGCCCCCGGCCCATACGGCTGGGGGTTTTGCTTTCTATACTCAAATGCATGGTGAGCGGTCCGGTCTGCGGATGGAGTCTGGAAATTGCGGCGCGCAAGCGCGGGGCGCTTCGCATTGTCGGGATTGACGAGGTGGGGCGCGGACCGCTGTTCGGGCCGGTGGTGGCAGCGGCAGTCATCCTTCCCAAAGGCTGCCGGCTGCAAGGCCTGACGGACTCGAAGAAGCTCTCAGAGAAAAAGCGCAACGAGCTGGACGTGGAGATTCGCGCCTGCGCGGTTGCGTGGGCGGTTGCGGCGGTGGATGCGGAGACCATCGACCGGATCAACATCCGGCGGGCCTCGCTGGAAGCGATGCGGCGGGCGGTGGAGATGCTGGCGCAGGGACCGGATTTGCCGCTGCCTGACTTTCTGCTCATCGACGGGCGCGACACCATTGAGTGGGACTGCCCGCAGCAGGCGGTCATCCAGGGAGACGCGACGAGCTATTCGATTGCGGCGGCGAGCGTGCTGGCCAAGGTGCATCGGGACCGGATGATGGTGGAGTTTGATGCGGCCTTTCCGGGGTATGGGCTGGCGCGGCACAAGGGCTACTGCTCCGCCGAACATATGGAAGCGCTGAGGCTGCTGGGGCCGACGCCGTTGCACCGGAGGAGCTTTCAACCGGTGGCGCAGGCGGTTTTGCTCTTCGATTGAAAGCGATGTTGAAGCTCGTCCGGCCTCAGGCGGCGACTGCGGAGCGCTGCTTGCGGCGGCGGTTCCAGGCGATCAACGGACGCACACCCAGCAAAACCAGAATGACAACCGTGTAGGGTGCTGGCGAGAGGACGCCGGTCTTCACCTTCCACCAGTAGTGCACACCGGCGGTGAGTGCCGCGAGATAGATGAGCATGTGAAGCTTGTTCCAGTTTTTTCCGCCGAGCTTGCGGATTGCCCATGTAGTAGAGGTGAGGGCGAGGGGCAGCAGCAGCAGCCAGGTCGCCATCCCCATAATGATGAATCGCCGCTTGGTTAAATCGGTCGCCATCGTATTGAGATCGAAGCCAGCATAGAGCCCGAGCCAGGTGAGCATGTGGAGCGTGGCGTAGAAGAAGACGAAGAGACCGATCAGGCGACGGAGTTGAATGAGCCAACTGAGCCGCGGCGAAAGAGCGCGCAGGGGCGTAATGGCCAGCGTGGCAACGAGCAGCCACAAGGCGGTGAGGCCGGTGACGGAGGCGATCTCGGCGGTTTGATCGGGGCCGAGCGTGTTTGTCACCAGGCGATAGAGCAGCAAGGCGAGCGGCGAGAGGCAGCCGATCCATGCGAGCGTTTTGAGAACGACGATGGTCGATTGCTTCATGACTTGCGTGTACTCGCTAACTTCCGTTTGGATTTGGCTTGTGTGCCGGGGCGCGCAGCTGGTGAAGCGCTCTTGGCCGCGGGCCGGCGGGGCCGCTGATTGGCTGAGATCGATTTGATGATCAGCTGGTGGGCGCCCCGCGGATCGAACGGTATTTTCGCAAGGTCTTGCGCTTGCCGCATCAATTCCCGCACAGCAGGGTCATCCAGCATTTCAGGTGACGCTAGAACGACGTGTTTGGCAACTGTTCCGCTGCCGCGCAGAATTCGGCCTGGATCGGGCAGCCCCTTTGCCTGCAGGAAAAACAGACTCACCCATTTTGGATAAAGCGCAATCGAGAAGATCGCCTCGGAGGCCCGTCCAGAGGGAGCAAAGCCGATTGCGAGCGCGTTGTAATTGTCATAGACGAGTTCGAGCGCGGTGGGAAAGAGAAGCCGCATCCTGCGGAGAATTGCTTCGGCCAGGCGAGCGACCTCCGGATCGAATTTGGCAATGAAGGAGGCCAGCTGCTCCTTTGCGTTCTTATCCCCGGTCATCGGCTCTCCCTCTGCTCTCAATCCTTAGAAGTCCCTTTTCAGGTTCATGCCGGTGTAGAGAGAGGCCACCTGGTCAGCGTAGCCGTTGAACATGAGAGTGGTGCGGCGCTGCGCGTAAAAGGGCAGGCCGATGCGGCGCTCGGTCTTCTGGCTCCAGCGGGGGTGGTCGACGTTGGGATTGACATTGGAGTAGAACCCGTACTCGCTGGGAGCCTGATCGTTCCAGGTGGTGGGCGGCATCTTGTCAACGAAGCGGACGGTGACGATGGACTTGGCGGACTTGTAGCCGTACTTCCAGGGGACGACGATGCGGACGGGCGCGCCATCCTGATTGGGCAGCACCTGGCCGTAGAGGCCGAAGGTGAGGAGGGTGAGCGGGTTCATGGCTTCATCCATGCGCAGGCCTTCAGAGTAGGGCCAAGAGATGGTTGCGTCTTCCTGCGCCCACTTTTCCACGTGGCGATCGTAGTAGGAGAGGAACTGGACATACTTTGCCGAGGGGAGCGGGTCGCACAGGTTGATGAACTCAGAGAGCGAATAGCCGATCCAGGGAATGACCATGCTCCATGCCTCGACGCAGCGATGGCGATAGACGCGATCTTCAAGCGGACGGAGCTTGAGCAGCGCTTCAATATCGATGGTCTTGGGGGTTTTGACTTTGCCTTCCACCTTGACGGTCCAGGGACGCGTGGGCAGGGCGCCGGCGTTCTTTGCGGGCTGATCTTTCTCGACGCCGAACTCGTAGAAGTTGTTGTAGGTGGTGATGTCTTGAAAGCTGGTGAGCGTCTCGCCGGTGGTGGTGAGGGGGCTCTTGATGGTTTCGAGTTTGGTGTCAGCGTGTGCGGCGGTGGAGGGCGAGAGGAGCTCAGTGAGGCGATCGGCACCGAGCGCGAGGGCGCCGGTGGCAGCGGCAGAACGCAGAAAACGGCGGCGGGTGATGTACCAGTCGTAACCGGTCTGGGGCGTGATCTCAGAGGAGGGGATGTCGGGCGGTTTGCCGATGAGCATTTTGTTGACCTCGCGTGGGGAAGAACGCTTGCACCCATTAGACACGGTGAAAGGCACGGGCGTTACAGGAAAAAGAGATTGCCGCGCCAAATATGCTGCCGCTTGAAGTACGGCTTTCGAGGGGATTTGGATGGGCGCAACAAAAAGCCGTTCAGCTTTAAACAGGGCGCAAAAATGGCCATTGGCCCAATCGCCGGGCGCGGATGAGGTAGATGGCTGTTCCGGAGACGGCGATGAGGGTAGCAACGAGGAGTCCGCCGAGTGCGTGGCTGCGGTTGAGCAGGATGAAAACGAATCCGGCAATGGCGGCAAGAGGGGGGAGCGGGTAGAGCGGGATCTTGAAGGGGCGATCGAGCTGGGGGCGCTGCACGCGGAGCAGCATGACGCCAGCCTGCTGAAGAAAGAACTGCAAAAGGATGCGGGTGACGACGAGCATGGTGATGACTTGCGCGAGCGAGAAGAAACAGAAGAACGCTCCGACGAGACCGAGGGCAACCAGCGAACGATGTGGAATGCCGTGCCTGGGATGGACGGCGCCAAGATAGCTGAAGTAGTTGCCGTCACGCGCGGCGGCGTACGGTACGCGCGAGTAGCCGAGCTGGAGCGAGAAGACTGAGGCGAAGGCCGTCCAGATGACAAGAGCAGCAATGGTAAATCCTGCCCAATGGCCAAAAGCCGAGCCTGCGATATCGGCAACCAACTGGACGCGGAGCGTGGCGCTCTCGGCCGTGTGGGCGGCCGCATCACGGAGTGAGGGCAGGGCGGCGAGGTTCATGAGCACGTAAAACGCAGAGACGAAGAGAACGGAGAGCAGAATGGCGCGGGGAATGGTGCGCTCAGGGCGGCGGACTTCACTGCCGAGGAAACAGATGTTGTAGTAGCCCCAATAGTCGTAGGTGGTGATGAGGGTGGCCTGCGCGAGCCCGCCGACAGCGAGCGAAAGCGGGAGCGCGGGCGAGGGAGGCATGTGCCATCCGCCAGTGGCCGCGGCATGAGCAAAACCGGAGACGATGACGCCGGCGATGGCGGCCATGACGCCCGCAAACAAGACCCAGGCAAGGCGAGTGATGGAGGTGAGGTTTCGGTAGAGCAGAACCGTGACGAGCAGGCAGGCGGCCGCGGCGGCGAAGTTGGAGAAATGAACGGCGGGCAAGGCTGCGAAGGGCGCGGAATCAAGACCCGGCCAGAACCAGGCGAGAAAACTGGCGAGGCCGATGCATCCGGAGGCAATCGAAAGCGGGGCGGAAAAGCTCAACTGCCAGACGTAGAGGAAGCTGAGCCAGTTTCCGGCGCGATCGGGTCCGTAGATTTCGCGGAGGAAGGCGTACGAGCCACCGGCGCGCGGGAAGGCAGCGCCCAACTCGGCCCAGACCAGGCCGTCGGCCACGGCGATGGCGGCGCCCAGCAGCCAGGCCCAGACGGAGAGATGAAATCCCGCGGCGGCGATGACGAGGGGCAGGGTGATGAAGGGCCCGACGCCGATCATCTCAAGCATGTTGAAGAGAACGGCGGATCGAAGGCCGATGCGGCGCTCAAGAGTGGCTGAACCGGGAGGCTGGGAGTGGGTTGAAGACATGAGGCTGAGGCGCTCACCGGATTGTACACTGACAAGTGACCATGTTTCTTTCCCTGAAAACTCATCGATCTATGTTGGCCGCGGTGTTGGCCGGGCTTGTTGGGCTTGGCGCTGGAGTTCCGGGCCGGCTCGGCGCGCAAACAACCGCTCCGCAAGTGGATCTTCCGCCCGCTGAGCCGACAGTAACCGCGCTTCCCTTGCCCGAGGATCGCGGCCAGGCAGCGCTGGAGCAGGCGCTGAAACGTCTGCGCACCACGGCGAGCGTGCTCTACATTGTGGCGCACCCCGACGATGAGGATGGCGCGCTGATGACGTATCTGGCGCGCGGCATGGGCGCTCGCGTTACGGCGCTCACGCTTACCCGCGGCGAGGGCGGGCAGAACGCGATGTCTGCCGATACCGACGACGCGATGGGGCTGATGCGCACCAACGAACTGCTGGCGGCGGACGAATATTATGGCGCGACGCAGCTGTGGGGCACCGAAGCGGATTTCGGATTCTCGAAGACGCAGGAAGAATCGTTTGCGCGCTGGGGACACGAACGCGTGCTCTACGACGCGGTGCTGGCGGTGCGGCAGACGAGGCCGCAGATTATTGTGGCCACATTTGTGGGCGGAGTCTCCGACGGGCACGGCCAACACCAGGTGAGCGGCGAGGTTGCACAGGAAGCCTTCAGAGCCGCAGGCGATCCGAAGGTGTTTCCCGAGCAATTGAAAGACGGATTGGAGCCATGGCAGCCCTTGGCAGTTTATTCGCGCGCGCCCTTTGCGCGGATCACGAGCCAGGGCATTTTTGACTACGCCACCGGCAAGTGGGTGCAGGCGCGCTTCCACAACTACATCACGGACGAGTGGATTACCGGCTCACCCTCCGTCGACGTGAACGTTCCAGTGGGGACCTGGGATCCGCAACTGGGGCGCACGTACGTGCAGATTGCGCGACAGGGCTGGGGCGAGCAGAAATCGCAGTACGGCGGAGCAGTGCCTGCGCTGAGCGCGCCGTCGAATTCCGGATACCACCTTTGGGCGGTTGTGCCTGAGGACGCGGCGAGCGGCGGCAGTAGCAATTCGAGCCTCTTCGACAACGGCAAGGTGAAGATCGATACCAGCGTAGCGGGATTGGCACGGCATGTGAAGGGCGCTCCACCGGCGTGGCTTGCGGATGGGCTGCGCGGAGTGGATGACAGCCTGAAGCAGTACGAGAGCGACTGCCGGAACGAAAGCGGCATTGAAGGCGCGCACAAGCTGGCGCCTATCTACCGGAAGACTCTGGACCTGTATGCAAAGGTGAAGACGAGCGATCTCAATGCGAAATCAAAGGGGGATTTGGAGTTTGAACTCGGCGCGAAGATTGAGGACTTTCAATCGGCGCTGAAGGACTTGCTGGGGCTGGATCTTGCGGCGTTTACCGCGGGCGGCGGCGAGCGAGGCGGATATGGTGGTGGGCCCGGCGGCGGTGGCGCCGATGAAACTCAGCGCAGCGTTTCGCCGGGACAGGAGTTCCGCGTGCGCGTGCATACGGCCAACGCCAGCGGCGAGGCGCGACTGGCGCGGGTGTGGCTTGTGAGCCAGAGCGGTTCGCCGTGGAAGACAGACGATATGGGCGGAGGGTTGAAGCCGGAAGCGCCGGTCAACGACGATCTGTTTCGCGTGAAGGCGGCTGACGATGCTGTGCCGACCGCACCCTTCTTCACGCGGCCTTCCATCGAGCAGCCTTACTACGATATTGCGAACGAGGCGTGGCGAATTCGCTCGTTTGCGCCCTGGCCGCTGGCGGCATGGGCGGAGTACACCTTTGATGGAGTTCCGATCCGTCTGGGCGAAGTGGTGCAGACGATGCAACGGGTGACCGGGCCGGGCGGCATCTACGAGCCGCTGGTGGTTGCGCCCGCCATCGGAGTGCGCATGGAGCCCGAGGCGCGGATTCTCCCGCTGGACGGTTCTGCCCTGCCCGTGAAGGTCACTGTGCACGCGCAGGCCGCGGCCGAAGGAACCGTCACGTTGAAGCTGCCGGAGGGTTGGCGCGCGGAGCCGGCTGAAGCGCACTTCAATTTGAAGAGCGCGGGCGACACCGCGCCGATTGTGTTTTCGGTTTCAACGGACGAGGCGAAGACAGGCGTCTACAGCGTGAAGGCGATTGCGCGAGTGGGCGAACGGAGCTATGAAACCGGCTGGCGCAGCATCGGCTATCCGGGGCTGCTGCCGTACAACCAATATCTTCCCGCGGAGTTGAAGACGCGCAAAGTGGATGTGAAGATGGCGCCGGGATTGCGCATTGGCTACATCATGGGCCCTGGCGACATGGTTCCGGAAGCGATTGAGGAGCTGGGCGTTCAACCCCACGTGCTCAATGCGTCGGAGGTGGCCTCGAGCGACTTCGCGGCATGGAATGTTCTGGTGATCGGGATTCGCGCCTACTCCACACGGCCTGAGATTGCAGCCATCCAGCCACGGCTCGACGAATTTGTTCGCAACGGCGGAACGCTGATCGTCCAGTACCAGAGCGAGACCTTCCCTGCCCCGCTTCCGCTTTCCATGGGGAGCGGGCGCTTGCCGGAGCGCGTCGTGGATGAGGCATCGACAGTGAAGCTGCTGAACACCGACAACTCTCTGCTGAACTGGCCGAACAAGATTACAACCGCCGATTTTGACGGATGGGTGGAAGAGCGCGGGCACTCGTTTCTTGATTCGTGGGACCCGGGCTACGCGGCGCTTACCGAAACTGCCGACGAGGGGCAAGACCCGCAACGCGGCGGATTGCTTGTGACGCATCCGGGCAAAGGGACATACATTTATGTTGCGTATGCGTTGTATCGCGAACTGCCGGAGTTAGTGCCGGGATCATACCGTTTGCTGGCCAACATGCTAAGCGCGGGACAGGTAAGCACCAAGTAAGAATTCATCGTTCTGTAACACGGGACAAACACCACGAGCCGCATGCCGAGCATGCGGCTCGTGGTGTTTTGAATAGATGTTTTTAGATAAGAGATGCTGATCGCCGACAAGGAATCAGCAATGTGAAAAATAGGTAAATTCGTCAAATGTTCATCGAACTTTGAGAGGCTTTATTGCGGAAGTAGTTGGGAAGAATTAACACCGTCCTGATCGTTCTTCTGAGAGTTACAAAAATCAATCTGCATACCGTTGGCGACGCTCTTACAGCCTGATCGAGAAGGCAACGGGATGCGGAAACAGAGAGCGCCTGTTTGCTACGGCGGGCGCAAAAAAAGACGCAAACAATTACCAGAGAGGATGAGAAACCCCATGAACTTCAGACTAGGGACTGCAGCCGCCGGAATACTGGCCGCGAGTCTTGTTGTTTCCTACGCCCATGCCAGCGACGCAACACCGCCGGCGAAAAAACATGCAGCAGCCAGGAAGGCGGCAACCCCGCCGGGACCGACGGTCCAGGAACAGATCGAATCGCTGCGCCAGGAGTTTCAAGGGCAGATCGACGGCCTGAAGAGCAATCTTGCCGACAAGGATGTGCAGTTGAAGCAGGCCCAGCAGGCAGCGGCGGACGCACAGGCGGCTGCTGCGAAGGCGCAGGCGGCTGCGGACGCGCAACAGCAGGCGTTCACTGAGAATACGACGGCCGTATCAACGCTGCAGAACACGGTAAAGGATCTGCAGGGCAACCAACTGTCGCTGACCACGACGATTTCCGACGAGACGTCGGCGATCAAGAAGGCGATCGATAGCCCCGATGTGCTCCATTACAAGGGAATCACCCTTTCTCCCTCAGGCAGCTTCCTGGCGGCTGAAACCGTGTGGCGGCAGGGAGCCACAGGCGGCGACATCAACACGCCGTTTACCGGCGTTCCGCTGGCTAACTCCGACGCGGCAGCGATCAGCGAGTTCCAGGGCTCAGGCCGCCAGTCGCGCATCGCGCTCAAGGCAATTGGCAAGCTCCCTGCCTTTACGTTGACCGGCTACTACGAAATGGACTGGCTCAGTGCAGGTGTCACTTCAAACAACAATCAATCGAACAGCTACACCGTGCGCCAGCGCCAACTGTGGGCTGACGCCAAAACGTCGAGTGGATGGGATGTCTCCGGCGGTCAGGGTTGGTCGCTCGCCACTGAAACCACGGCGGGCCTGACACGCGGCACTGAGATTCTACCGGCCACCATTGATGCACAGTACGAAGCAGGCTTTGTGTGGTCGCGCCAATACAGCTTCCGCGTGTCAAAGGACTTCGGCAAGACCTTCTTCCTCGGTGCTTCAGTTGAGAACGCCGAAATGTTGAATCCTTCCGGCCAGGGCCTGCCGACCAACGAACTGTTTGGCTCTACCGGAACCGGCGGCGGTCTCTATAACTCCACTGCCAATTACTCCTTCAACTACACACCTGACTTCGTCGTCAAAATTGCAATCCAGCCCGGTTGGGGTCACTGGGAACTGTTCGGCATCGAACGTAACTTCCGCGACCGCATCTATCCCACGACAGGCAGCCCATATAACAGCACCGCAATCGGCGACGGTATCGGCGGAAGCATGCGCGGTACGCTCGCCGACAAGAAGGTCACCATCGGCCTGAAGGGACTTTGGGGCCAGGGCGTTGGCCGCTACGGCTCCTCCACCATCGCGGACGCCACACTGCGTCCGAATGCAACCATCTCACCGATCCACGGCTTCTCCGCGCTCAGCACGGTGGAGCTTAATCCCACGCCGAACTTCAATCTTTACCTCAACTACGGCGGCGACTATCTTGACCGTGACTACGTACTCAATGGGTCGACCCAGGTTGGCTACGGCACTCGCAGCACCAACATGTCGGGCTGCCTGGTTGAGACGATGAACGGCACGGCAGCCGCTGGAGGCGCCGCATCCGTGGCCCCAGCCAATTGCGGCGGCAGCAACAAGGACGTGCAGGAAATCACCGTCGGCTACTGGTGGAACATCCACAACAGTCCGAAGGGACGTCTGCGCCAGGGTATCCAATACAGCTGGTTCGATCGCACGCTGTGGTCGGGCGCAGGTGGCACGGCCAACCCCGGCAACGGCGCGCACGGCGACGACAACATGGTGTTCACTTCGTTTCGTTACTACCTGCCGTAGACCGCAAACCAGCGGTTGAGGCGCAACGAAGAGGGGCAGCCCATTGCGGGCTGCCCCTCTTCACGTTTGCCTGAAACAGGATTACTGTTCGGTTGCCGCCTTGATTATTCGGCAGCTTCGATGCCTTTGGTCTGGGCGACGGTCCAGTCGGGCGCGCCCACTTTGAAACGAGCGAAGCGGCGGACGGTGATGTTCTCGCCGAGCTTGCCTACCTTCTGCGCGATCAGTTCCTTGATGCTGACGGCCTGGTCCTTGATGAAGGGCTGCTCGAGCAGGCAGACTTCCTCATAGAACTTGGCCATCTTGCCGTCAACGATCTTCTCGATGACCGCAGGCGGCTTGCCGGTGGCGGCAGCCTGGGCACGGAAGATCTCCTTCTCGCGCTCGAGGTCTTCGGGGGTCACGTCCTCTGGCTTGACGTACCGCGGATCGCTGGCAGCGATGTGCATGGCGATGTCCTTGAGCAACTCCTGGAAGTCCTCAGTGCGGGCCACGAAGTCGCTCTCGCAGTTCACCTCAAGCAGCACGCCCAGCTTGCCGCCGGCATGGATGTAGGGGTAAATCGAGCCGTCGTTGGTGGTGCGGGACGCCTTCTTCTGCGCGGAGGCCATGCCCCGCTTGCGCAGCACCACAAATGCGTCCTCGATGTTTCCCTTGGCTTCCTGCAACGCCTTGAGGCAATCGCCCATGGGCGCTCCGGACTTTTCGCGGAGCTCTTTAACCTGTTTTGCATCAATCTTTTCAGTCACAGTCATTCCTCGTCATTTCCCTTCTATAAAAACGAATCCAAAACTCTGCCGCACTGCAAGTGCCAAAAGAAAAGCGTGGCACCTGAACCCGGGCGGCCACGCTCGTCTCAGTTTGCGCACTTGCGTGCGCAGCAAGAACTAAAGAACGCCCTCGGTTGCTTCGGCCTCGTCAAGAGCCGCAACCGCAGCAGGAGCCTTCTTGATGCCGCCACCCAGGGCAGCTTCAAGGTCCACTTCCTCGGCCGGAGCAGTTTCTTCCGCGATGGCTTCAACCGGCTCGGGGAGCACTTCGGCAAAGGCCTTGTCGCCGACCATGTTCACGCCCTCGGCCGCCGAATCGGCGATCTTGGAGGTGA
>Ga0182012_10000846_pt1 | contig 33655 bp, 29 predicted proteins | sample 612S2SmetaG_FD_120486 | JGI IMG/M metagenome (GOLD analysis project Ga0182012, IMG submission 120486) | Permafrost microbial communities from Stordalen Mire, Sweden - 612S2S metaG | ecosystem: Environmental > Terrestrial > Soil > Wetlands > Permafrost | place: Sweden: Stordalen | collected...
ATAGCGCGGATTACATCACTCCAAAGTTCTTCAGATTCCTCGGGAGAAACGAGTTCACCGTAGCACCCGAACGCGGCCGTCGATCCCGCCGGCCCCCAAAGCCTTGTGCGACGCGTGGCGCCGCGGGCTGCGTGCGGCACTGGGCGTCGGAGATTTGGCGGGGCGGATGAGGCGGGGTTGGTGGGCGTGTCGCTCGGGAATGGCGATGGCACGTTCCGGACTCCGGTGACGTATACCATTGACGCGGCTGCGACGGCACTCACGATCGGCGACTTTAACGGCGACGGAATCCCCGATCTGGCTGTGGCGGACGGGCTGGCCAACGATGTCTCCATTCTTCTGGGAACCGGGAACGGTGCCTTTGCGCTCGAGCCGATCAGTTTCGGCGTAGGCGGAGTTCCGGTGTCCATCGCGTCGGGGGATCTGAATGGCGACGGCAAGCTGGATTTGGTGGTGGGGCAGGGATCGGGCGTGGACGTGTTGATCAACATGCCGAAGTAGGGGGCAGTTCTACGCGGAACTGGCGGCTGTTCAATAACTGAAGCTATGGCTTCGCCAGGCGGATACTCCCGTTCGATGTCTCCAGATCCAGCATCGGTCCCCCTCCATGAATCGTCCCTTCCAGATGAGTCTTGGAAACCGTCCCCGATTGATCCACCTGGAAATCCGAAGTGATGCTCGAATTCGACGTGGAGGCCCGCACGCGCACCGCGCTCGATTCCGGCATCGAGACCTCGATTGAGGAATTGCTCGTCTCAGCGTGAATGTCGCTCTTGGGCGGCGCTTCGAAGGCAATATTGATCGACCCGTTGGAACTCGTCGCCTCCACCGGACCCGTCAGGTGATCCGCCTGAATGTGCCCGTTGCTGGTGGTCAAAACCGCGCGGCCCGTCAGTTCATTCAACTCGATCGCTCCATTGTTTGTGGTCGCGTCCACATTCCCCTTGATCCGCGAAAGGTGAATTCCTCCATTCGAGGTGTGTACGCGCACGCCGCCCTCCAGATCTTCGACCTTGATCTGCCCGTTCGAGCTGGTAATCCGGTCCAGCACAAAGTTCAGCGGCACCCGGATCACAAAGCGCGCGCCCATGTTGCCGCCGTGATGTTCGGAAGGCCGGATCACCCGCACCTCCACGCCATCGGGAGTGGCATGGGAATCAATCTTGATCTGGTCGCGCAGGGCTGCGGAATTCGCATACTTGGCCCCGGAGACATCCACCTTGTTCTGATCCCAGGAACGGATCTCTACGGCCCCGTTGAACGTCTCCACTTCCAGCCGTCCGCCCGGCTTCACGTCGTAGCTGTAGTGAAACGGAGATTCGACGCGCGTGCCGCCGCCCTCACCGAAATCAAAATCCATGTCGTCGCAGGCGACCGTTGCGCACGAACCCGCGAGCACGCAGAAAAATAAGATGTTTCGTGTCATGTTGCTTACCTCAAATCAATACTCTTACGGGTAATCATACGCTTCAGCATGAACCGGCGTTCGCACAAATGCAAAAATAAGGGTTGCGAAATCGGATCATGACGGCGGCCAGCCTTCTCGGGGCGGTCGGCCTGCTCTCCACGGCCGCGGTCGATCCGAATGCCACCGGCGAAATCCGGGGCTCCGTCAGGTTCCACGGCCCCAGGCCCGCGATGAAAGTGATCGACTTCTCTTCCAATCCGCAGTGCGAGCGCGAGCATCACAAAAAGCAGGTGCGCGAAGAGACCGTGATCGTCAATCCGAATGGTACGCTCCGCAATACCTTGGTCTGGCTCAAAGCCGGCGTGCCCCAGCGCCACTGGGAAACGCCCTTTTCAACCGTCACCCTCACCCAGGCCGGCTGCGTTTACCAACCCCACGTCCTGGCCCTGATGACCAATCAAGACCTTGAAATTCGCAACGAAGATCCTGTCAATCACAATGTCCACATGGAATCCACCGTCAATCTTGGCTCCAGCGAAATCGAGTTCCCGCGCGGCGAATCCCTTCACAAACGGTATCTGCGGCAGGAGGTCTGGTTCCCCGTCGGTTGCAGCGTGCATCCCTGGATGCATGCTTATGTCGCCGTGATCGCGCATCCCTTTTTCGCGGTTACGGGTCCCGATGGCTCGTTCGACCTGAAGGGCGTTCCACCGGGCGAGTACACTGTGGAAGCTGTCCATGAAAAGTACGGGCGCAAAGAACAGCATGTCACCGTGCAGCCGCACCAGGTGAAAAGCATGGAGTTTGCTTATGGCGGCTGACACCGCAATTGCGCTGAAACCCACGCCCATGATGGACTTCGTGGCCCTCACCAAGCCCCGCATCACCTGGCTCATTCTCATGAGCACGGGCATTGGATTCTTTTTCGGCCTCGAAGACCGCACTGGAACCGGTGCGTGGAACTGGGCGGAACTCCTCATCTTCGTCTATACCGTGATCGGTACGGCTCTCATCGCCTCCGGCACCGCCGCCCTCAATCAGTGGTTCGAACGCGAGGCCGACGGTAAAATGCGGCGCACGGAAGGCCGGCCGCTCCCCGCGAAAAAACTCACCCCGCGCGCCGCTCTCCTGTTCGGGATCGGTCTTGCCGCCATCGGTTTCGCGGGGCTCGCGCTCTTCGTGAACCTGCTCAGCGGCTTGCTCGGCTTATTCACCCTGTCGGCGTACCTGTTCGTCTATACGCCTCTCAAGCAGCGCACTTCGCTCTCCACGGTTGTCGGGGCGCTGCCCGGAGCGGTGCCGCCACTGATCGGCTTCGCCGCCGCCAGCGGACATCTCAACCTGCAGGCCTGGTCGCTGTTCGCCATCCTGTTCCTCTGGCAGTTTCCGCACTTCCTGGCCATCGCCTGGATGTACCGTGAAGATTACGCCAGGGCCGGCATCCTCATGCTTCCCGTCGTCGAGCCCGATGGCGAATCCACTTCTCGCCAGATTGTGGCCTACGCCTCGACTTTGATTCCAATCAGTCTGCTTCCCACGCTGCTCGGCATGACGGGTCGCGTCTATCTTGTAGGAGCGCTTCTGCTGGGCGGATGGTTTCTTTCCGCGGGCGTTCGCGTTGCCTTCAACCGCACCCTGGTGAACGCGCGTAAAGTCCTGCTGGTCTCCGTAATTTATCTTCCGTTGATGTACGGGCTGATGATTCTGGACCACGCGCGCCTGTGACCGCGCGTTTCGCCCTCATGGCCTGTCTCCTGCTCGCCGGCTGTTCCCGGGAAACGCCCCTGCCTGTCCTCGGCCAGGTTCCCGGCTTCACCCTCACGGCGCAAACCGGACAGGCCTTCAACGGTTCCTCTCTGCTTGGCCGCGTCTGGATCGCCGACTTCATCTATACCCACTGTCCCGGTCCGTGTCCCCTGATGACGCAGCGCCTCAAGCACGTCCAGCAGGCCACTCCGGCTTCCGTCCGCCTGGTTTCCTTCACGGTGGACCCGGCGCGTGACACCCCGCCCGTACTCACCGCCTATGCCGCCCGCTTCGGCGCACAGCCCGATCGATGGACCTTCCTCACCGGCGACCCGGCGACCCTCAACATGCTCGATCGCGACGCCTTCAAACTCGGCTCGCTGGACGCCACCTTCGACCACAGCACTCGTTTCGTCCTCATAGACCAACAGGGCCGGATTCGCGCGTACTATAGTCTCGGCCTCGAAAACATGGTCGACCGCATCGGCCACGACGCGCATCAATTAGAAAAGGAGACAACTTGATTACCGTTCGGGATTTACCGCTTGTGAATGCGACCCTCAATGGCCTCGCCGGCATTCTATTGATCTGGGGCTATATCCTGATTCGCCGGCGCAAGATCGCTGCGCACCGCCGGGTGATGATCTCCGCGTTCATCACATCCATGGTTTTCCTTGCCTGTTATCTCACTTATCACTACAAGGTTCACGGCTCGATTCACTACCCCAATCCCGGACCCATCCGCTACGTCTACTACACCATCCTGATCACCCACACTATGCTGGCCGTCACAGTTCCCGTGCTCGCCATCATCACCCTGAATCGCGCCCTGAAAGCCCGCTTCGACAAGCACCGCAAAATTGCCCGCTGGACATTCCCCATCTGGCTCTACGTCAGCGTCACCGGAGTCATCGTTTACCTGATGCTCTATCAGTTCGCGAATCCGATCATTCCCGGCGCGATGATACTCCGCTAAGTTTCGGGGCCGCCCCAGGGGATCACCGATTGCCGTTGGGAAATAGGAGAACTACTCGCGGTAGCGGAATAGCGACCGAAAGGGCTCCGATTCAACCAAACTCCAGGCCGGTCCGTCTGTCTCTCGCCACATAATATACTTGTAAGCGAACAGCATAATTGACTCGTAGTGGCGCGCGCAGTTGATTTCTATCCCGAAATTCGTCTGGAAAGCGCTGCCATGCGGTCACACTAAGGGGAAGCCAACCTCCCGTTTCTTTCTCTCCCCCAATCGTTTACCCTAAGCCTTATGTATCTGAAGGAGCGAAGCCTCTCTCCGCTTGTGCGCGCAATGCTGACAAGCGTCACGCTAATGCCGCTTTTCCTGCAGGCTCAGGATTTCCGGGGCAGCCTGGTGGGCGCAGTGAATGACTCCAGTTCGGCCGTGGTTTCCGGCGCCGCCATCGAGCTGCGCGCCGTCGAATCTACCGTAGAGCGGCGCGCGTCCAGCGACGCCCGCGGCCAGTTCCGCTTCGATGACCTTCAGCCTGGGACTTACTCCATCACCGTCAACTTGAAAGGCTTTGCCGAGGCGCGCGCCCAGGTCAAGATCGAAGTCAGTACCTCTCGTGAGATCGCCGTCACCATGTATCCGGCATCGGTGACCCAAGCCTTGACGGTCGCCGGTCAGGCTTCCTCCATCGCTACCCAGCCCATGAACACCACCAGCGCCGTACACGGGGGCACTGTCACTTCGCAGGATTTGGAATCCATTCCGCTGGCCATGCGTAGCTTCGCCAACATTGCCTACCTCATCCCCGGAACGGAACCAGTCGAGCCATCCGACCCTACCAAAGCCAGAATCACCGCAATGTCCGTCGGCGGCAGCTCCGGGTTGAATAACGTCCTTTCCGTCGATGGGGGGGACAATTCCGACGACTACATCGGCGGCTTCTTACAGAACTTCTCGCCCGATGCCATTCAGGAGTTCGCCGTGCGCACGTCCCAGGAGGACGCGGATACCGGCCGCACCGTTGGCGGGTCCGTCGTGATCACCACCAAGCGCGGCAGCGACGTGTTCCATGGAGATCTCGCGTTCTATGAGCGCGCCGCCGCTCTCGACGCTCGCTATCCCATCGAGAATCCCGCGCCGCTGCCCAAGCAGCCGTTCTCCCGGCAGAATTATATCGGCACCCTGGGCGGTCCGCTCATCAGGGACAAGGTGTGGTTTTTCGCCTCCTTCGAAGCGGTGCACGAAGATGCCAGCATCGCCTACAGTCCGGCCAGCCTGACGCAGTTCAATGCACTGGCGTCCCTCGCGCAGCAAGGTCTCATCCCCGGAGTTACTTCCATCCCTGTACCGGATAACGTCGCCGTTCCTTTCCGCGACTATCTGGGAACCATGCGCCTCGATTGGGCCCAATCGCCGCGCTCCAACTGGTTCGGGCGCGCGGCGGAAGATAACTACACCACCGACAATGCCTTCGTGCAGCAGGCCACGCTCGCCTCCACCGGCGCCACCTGGCACAACAACTACCTGAATGGAGTCATCGGCAACTCGTTCATCTTCAGTCCCACCTGGGTTGGTTCATTCACGCTCGACGCCAGTTATCTGCATCTCACCGAAGCCCGCAATTCCTACCTGGGTTTCGCCCTCGCGTTCCCATTCAGTTCCACTTTCCAAACGATCTCCGGTTTTGAAACCTTCGGCGATAACCAGTTCGTGACGCCCATCACCGCATTCCCCGTTCTGCGCAATCAGGAGAAATATCAGGCGCGCTACGTGGTCACGCATTCCTCCGGAAACCATGCGCCCAGTTTCGGAATCGATTTCATTCATGAGCCTGTGCTCAGCGGCGCGCTTCCGGGCACGGCGGAAAACCTGACCGTGTTCGCGCAAGATCCTATTGACTACCTGAACAATCCCCAGCAGTTCTCGGCAGACCTCACTTGCACCCCCACCGCCGCCGTGCAGGTGACCGCGGGCACAACCTGCACAACCACGCCCGCCGGGAATGGCAGCTTCTCTCAAAATGTCCAGCGGCTCGGTTTCTACGCGCAGGATTCCTGGCGCGCCACCCCGCACCTGACCATCAACTATGGGCTGCGCTACGACACAACTTTCGGATTGTTCACCGCTTCCGGGCGCTCGCAACTCGATAACCCGGCTCTATTAACGCTCGAAGCCTTGCAAATCAATCTGTTCGCCCATCCCGGCGCGCCGCATGACTATCACAAGCAGATTGCTCCCCGTCTCGGTCTCGCCTATGCGTTTGGAAAATCCCGCAGCACCGTGCTTCGCGCCGGCGCCGGCCTCTACTACAACGACTTAGCGCAGAATGGCTGGGTGACTGCTTTCCAGGCAGTCAACCAGGCGCCGGGCGCGTGTGTTTCTCCCGGCGACGCCGGCTGCCTTCCGGGCGCGTCCAACGGTGGCATGGGCTCACTGATCGATCCCGCGTACAAGACGCCGTATGCATTGCACGCCAGCGCCGGCGTGGAGCACGCGTTCAACGCCAAATGGATGATGAGCGCGGACTGGACTCACGAAGAAGGCGTTCACGGCTACCGACGCTATCTCTATCAAGCCGGCTACACGTTAAACTCTCCGCTTTTTTCAAGCGACGTGGCCACCCAGCAGGCCAACGTTCCGGACATCAACGTATTCCGCACCGATAACCGCTCGCGTTATGACGGCATGTCCGTCCACTTACAAGGCAATGTTTCGCGCCGCCTGAATGTCATCGCCAATTACACGCTCTCGAGCGCGGAGACCTGGGGATGCGTGCTCGGCGAACTCTTCGATTACGTCAACGGAGTGTGCGATCCCCTGAACGCGTTCGCGAAGGGCGACTACGGCCCTTCAGGAGAAGATGTTTTGCATCGCTTTGTACTTGCGGCGACGGTACATGCCCCAGCCGGATTTGAAGTCACGCTGCTCGGCCAGGCGGAAAGCGGCCGTCCCATCACGCTCACGACCCCGGTGGACGTGAACGGTTTCGGAGATACTCTCGACGATCGCGCCGTGGTCAATGGAGTGCAAACCTCACTCGATGAACTTCGCGGCACGCCTTACATCCAATTCGATATGCGCGTCAGCCGGCCTTTTACGAAGGAGCGGTGGCAAGCCACTCCATTCATCGAGTTCTTCAATCTCTTCAACCGCAATAACCCGGGCGCGAACTACGTGACCAATGTCGCGGCCTTCCCAATGCCCGTCAACAACCTGGCGAACATCACCGCATTCTGCCTCAATCCTTCCTGCACCCAGCAGCAACCGATCACCAGCCTGAATCAACTGCGCGTTCCCGCCGGTGCATTAGGTGATTTCTTCGGACCCGGAACCACGGTCGGGATTCCATTCGCCGCGCAAGTAGGCGTGCGCGTCAGCTTCTGACCACAACTGGCCGAAACATGAGCCTAGACGGCCCGGGTCAATTTGCGGGACCCGTGTTGATCCTGTTTATCGGCGGCTATGTCTTCCGTCGGGTCTATCTTCCGCTCAACGAGTCAGTCACAATAGTCAAGTGAACACTCTCAGCACCCTCGGCTTTGCCATGGGTTCGGCATGGCTATCGGGAATCAACCTCTACGCCACCGTGTTCACCTTGGGCCTGCTCCAGCGCTTCCACCTCGTGCAGCTCCCCGGCGACCTCTCTCGCATCAGCGACACCTGGGTTCTCGCCATCGCCGGCGCAATGTACCTGATCCAATTCATCGCCGACAAAATCCCCGCCATCGATTCCACGTGGGACGCCATTCACACCTTCATTCGCATCCCCGCCGGCGCCATCCTGGCCGCCTCCGCCTTCGCTCACTTCGACCCCGCTATCCGCATCGCGGCCCTCCTCATCGGTGGCGGAGTTGCCCTCGGCTCGCATGGCACGAAAGCCACCGTCCGCCTCGCAGCCAACACCAGTCCGGAGCCGTTTTCGAATATTGCTCTCAGCCTCTCGGAAGACGCCCTGACCTTCGCATCCACTCTGTTGATGGCCTTCCACCCCGTCATCATCCTCGCGGTCGTCATCGTCTTCGTCACCCTGTCGGCCTGGTTCGTGCCGAAGATCGTCCGCACCCTCGCGCGCCTGTTCCGCCGAGCGCCCAACGTCAAATCCGCAACCGCATAAACTGGCCAGATGGCCACCCTCGGATTCATCGAATACCAGGACGCGAGCGCGGAAGTCCGCGCCGTCTATGACGACATCATGCGCACCCGCGACACGGATTGGATCAATAACTTCTGGAAAGCACTGGCGCACGATCCAGCCACGCTGCGCCGCACATGGGAAAGCATCCGGCAGATCATGGCGCCCGGAACTCTCGACGCGCTCACCAAAGAGATGATCTACCTGGCGGTCAGCGTCACCAACGGCTGCGGCTATTGCATCGTGTCCCACACCGCCGCTTCGCGCAAGGCCGGTATGTCGGACTCCATGTTCGCCGAGCTCATGGCCGTTGTCGGCATGGCCAATGAGACCAACCGCCTCGTGAACGGCTACCAGGTGGAAATCGACGAGCGCTTCAAACCGTCGCCGGCCCACCGGAAGGAGGAAGATTCCACCGTGAAATAACGCGCTGCTCGCGTTCATAGCCCAGAATACTCACCGTGGCCGTGCTTAACGCGAACAGCCGTCCCGCGTTTGGCGGCAGCGCCAGCCAGCAGGCCGCCAGAATGCGCAGAATGTGCCCGTGCGCGAAAAGGGCAACATCACCCGTCGCTTGCATGGCCCGGTCGATCACTTTGGCCGCCCGCGCATACACCTGCTCCACCGTCTCGCCGTTTGGAACGCCGTCCTTCCACAACTCCCACCCAGGCCGCACCTCGCGAATCTGCGGCGTGGACTTCCCTTCGTAGTCCCCATAATTCCATTCCGAGAGGTTCGCGTCCACCTGCGCCCCGTCCGCATAGCCCGCAATGCGGCAGGTCTCCCTGGCCCGTTGCATGGGACTCGTGAGTACCAGCGCGAACTGCTTTCCGGCCAGCATTTTGCCCAGAAGCGCCGCGCGCCGCTCGCCTTCCGCCGTCAGCGGCAGGTCGGTCGTGCCCGTGTGGGCCCCCGATAAGCTCCACGCCGTCTCGCCGTGCCGGATTAACCATAATTCATTGGGCATCCTACGAGCATAATTGAACCAAACCCGCCTTCGCTCCGTCTACTAGGTGGAGGAACAAATGACCCCGCAGGAAAGACAACTGCTCGAATCCCTGGCCGCCCGCATCGCCAACACGCCGCCGCCGCAGAAAGACCCGGAGGCGGATCAGATGATTCAGGAGCGGATCGGTTCCCGGCCGGATGCGCTCTACATACTGGCGCAAACGGTTCTGATTCAGGAAATGGCCCTCAACCAGGCCAACGGCCGGCTCCATGAACTCCAGCAGGCCCAGCAAAATCCGCCGCAGCATACCAGCTTCCTCGGCCGACTCTTCGGCGCAGATCCTCAATATGCCCAGCCGCAATACGCTCCGCAATATTCACAGCCCCAATACGCTCCGCCCCAATATCCACCGCAATACCAACAAGCCCAACCCAGCTTCCTGCGCAGCGCGGCCACTACCGCAACAGGCGTAGCGGCGGGAGCGCTGGCCTTCGAAGGCATCGAATCTCTCATGCATGGATTCGGCGTCGGCGGCGGAGGTAACTATGGAGGAAACTACGGCGGCGGCGGATACGGCGGCGGTAACGAGACCGTAGTCAATAACTACTACGACGAGCCCCGCGCCGGCGACGGCGGCGGCGATGACAACTCGCCCGACGTCAGCACGGCCGATGACTCCGGCGGCGACAGCGGGGATTCTTCGTTTGACGATTCATCCGGCGGAGACAACAACTAAACACAATGACAACTGCCGGATCTTAACGCTGCGCAAGATCCCGCGGCAGTTCCGGCCAATCTGAAATCGGATCGATATCCACCGGCACGCCCTTCACGTTCTTGATCGCCGCTGTCAACTCCGCCGGCATCGTGTCAAATTTCGCGAACCAGGCTGCCGCGCGCTTTCCATCCCCCGTGGCTTCCATTTCCAGCAGTTCTTTCGCCAGCGCGGCAATCACCACTGGCATCAACTCGTAATTAATCGCGTAGCGGCCGCTCGCGTACTCCACGGCTTTTTTCTCGTTCAAATAATTGAACTCCATCATCTCGGCGCGGCCATGCGCTTCGGCGGTCCCGTAGCGCACCGTTCGGAATACGCCCGCTACATAGGAGGCGTAATATTCCTCCTCGCGGCGGCTCGGCAGCGCGCCATGGTCGATCAGCCAGTGCAAACCGAACATGCCCACCACATCCGCCTTCGCCTCTTCCAGCGCCGCATACACCGGGCCGATGGCCGCGCGAATATCCTGCTGGTGGCCGCCCACCGTCGCATACGACGGCCCCAATCCGTGCGAGATCTCGTGAAGCACCACGGCCGCCAGATACCCCTCGCCGGAAGCCGATTGCGCCTGGTCCGCGCGCATCAACTGCTTCGCCAGAGGCAGAATCACGGAATTCACGCGAGCGTCCATGAAATTCTTGAAGAAGATCTTCTTCGTCCCCTTCTCCGCATGAATCCGGGGATCGTTCGGAAGGTTATCGGCTACCGCCTGGTAACCGTGGCGCAGGTCTCCCGCGCGGAACGGCGAATCCATCACCTCCAGAGGCGTGGCCTGCCCTGCCTTGGAAGGCTTGTCCGCCGCCGCCACCGGCAGCGCATTCTGAATGTCCGGGACGTACTTCTCATAAATCGCCAGCTTCGCGCTCTCCGCTTCATTCCGGATTAACACCGCCGCGCCCCACGATGCCTTCACCCCCAGCACATCGTCCAGATAAGTCTCGTAAGGAGCAAAAATGAGGTCGATCCGCGGATTCTTCAAATCCACCCACGCGGAATCGCTCTTATAGTAGTCATCGTCCAGCAGCGCCGCCGCCCGCAGACGCAGGAAGTTCGCAAAAGCCGCATCGTCGCTCAAATCCGCCGCTCGCCGCAGCGATCCAGCCGCCCGCCCGAGCTGCCACTGGTATTCCAGGTGATAGGGAATTGCCCGCAGCTTCTTCGGACCAGGCTCGTTCGAATCGGACCACCGCAAGACCGTCAGCGGGTTGTAAATTGCCGCTTTCTGATCCGGATGCTTCGCCACATACGCTTCAATGTCTTCGCGCGTTAGCTTGGCCGGATAAATCTGCCGCCCTGGGCGAAATGGCTCATTGCCCGCAAATTGCTTGTTCTCGTGCAGCAGGTCGAACCGGCTCCCGTTGATCATCAGCATCCGCTTCAGCTTTGCGTCTTTGGTGGTCAGCAGAATGCGCAGCCCTTCCGGATCGCTTTGTTTCCAGTAGATCAGCTCCAGATCCTGTGACGCCCGCACCAGTTCTTCCACCATCTGCCTCTGCTTCACCGTGAGCCCTGTGGAATCATAAGGCATCTTCACCGGCTGCCACTCGGCCAGCGTCGCATCCATCTCAGACGCTGTTTCCGATGCGGTGAGTACAGTGATCACGGCGAGAGCAAGCAGGAGGCGCATGCCAAGATTGTATTAGATCTTACGGGCGTATAGCGCGACCGGAAGTTGATCCGGTTCAAGAATCGGACTCGTCCACAGTCGAATTTCCCTTGCGCGCACCGCCAGAGCCGCCGCGTAATCCTCCGGCGCTGCTACATCCGTAATCAGCCACTCCAATTCCAGCCCCGGGTTTCCGCGGATCTCCAGTAACCCCGCCGGCTCGCCCGGCAACAAAGACACCCGGAAGCTTTCAAGAGGCAGGGAAAGTCCGATACCCAGCGCCTTAATATAAGCTTCCTTGCGAGCCCAACAGTGATGGAACGCTCGCGACCGCGCCTCGCCGGATAAACTCGCCAGGTCTCTTGCTTCCGCCTCGCTAAAGAACCTTCCCGCGACGCTCATCAGATCCGCCAACGGCCGCACCTTCTCAATGTCGATTCCCACTTCCAGCCCACCAACCGCGAAAAGCGCCATTTCGCCCGAATGCGCGACATTGAAGTGAATGCCCGCCTCAGCTACGAATGGCTTGCCGTGAGCCGCGTACTCGAATTCCAAACTCCGCGCCTCCACGCCCAGGTAGTGTCCCAGCAGGAATCGCAGCACTCCCCTCGAAATCGCAAACTTCTGGCGGTGCTCCTCCGCATGAAACGAAGCCGCTCGTTTGCGCTCCGTCGCCGAAAGCAGGTCGGCGAGCATCTGCGACGCGGCGCCCCGGCCGCCCAGGCGCACGCACCAAACGTCTACCTCCATTTCGTTCACCCCCACAAAGTACCACTCGTCTCACATCGGTTCGCACCCCACCCACACCTGATATGTGATATTCGCCGAAAGTTGGTATATCAATCCGTCCTACACCCCAAACCCACAAGTCTTTCATTTCTCATAGGTTACGGATTCCATTCTTGGGGCTGTAACAACGTGTAACGCGACCACTAAGTTACTGAATAGAAAAATCTTATGGGGCTTAACAGTATCAAACCCCTTGAAACTTGTGCTGCGCCTAGTGCAGATACATTATTAGACTGCACAAAGAGGTTTGTCTTGGTCCTACTCGGGAGGCCGTATGGACCCACGTACATTGCAAGGCGAAAGCCTTGCCAAAAAGGAGAACGCGAACAACATGTTCAGGTATCGTCGTTGCGCGACTATGCTGGGATTGGCCGTAATGCTCTTCGCGAGCGTTTCCGCCAGCTTTGCCCAACAAGTCTTCGGCAGCATTTATGGAACCGTTACCGATGCAAACGGGGGTGGGGTACCCAATGCAAAGGTCACAATCACGGATCAAAACAAAGGAACCGTTATCGATATCGTCACGGACGCGTCGGGTAACTACAACAGAGGCCAGCTCATCCCGGATGCCTACAAGGTAACCGTTGAGGCCCCTGGATTTTCGAAGGTGACCTCCGATGTCATCACCGTCCAGGTGGATGAAGCACAAAAGTATGACGTCGGCCTGAAGGTCGGCGCAGTCACCACCGAAGTGGAAGTCAGCGCGGAAGCGCCGCTCCTGCAAGCCGATCGAGCGGACGTCGCCCAGACGTTCACCGCGAAGGAGGTCAACGACTTGCCGAACATCGGACGCAACCTGCAGTCCATGGAGCTCCTGAATCCCGGTACCGCGAAACTCGGCTGGCAGCATGCCTCCGACGAAAACCCGCAAAACAGCGTCCAGTTGATCGCCAATGGCCAGTTGTTCGACGCCATCGGTTATGAGCTCGACGGCACCACCGACCAGGACCCAATTTTGGGCATCATCGTCATCAACCCCAACATCGACGGCGTGCAGGAAGTGAAACAGGCCGAGCAGAACTTCGACGCCGAATTCTCCTACGTCGGCGGCGGTGTGATCAGCTATTCCACTCGCTCCGGCACCAACCAGTTCCACGCCGATGGTTTTGAAACCCTGCAGCTCAACACGCCTGGTTTCACAACGTTTGCCGCGAATCCCTTCTCCGGTTTGCCCGCTGCCACGTACCGCCAGAATCAGTTTGGCGGAGCCATTGGCGGCAGAATTATCAAGAACAAGCTGTTCTTCTTCGGCGATGCGCAGCTCAACCGGCAGTCCCAGGGCGCCAGCGTCGTCACCACCGTGCCGGACGCGCTCGATAGCACCGGCAATTTCAGCGAGTGGTCCGCGGTCAATAAGAATTACACGATTTTCGACCCCAACACCGGCGACCCGTCGACGGGCGTTGGCAGAACCGCGTACGCGAACAATACAATTCCCGCAAGCGAGATCAGCCCGCAAGCTCTGGCGATCATGAAGTATTTCCCCGCGCCCAACTTCCAGCAGATCGCCGGCGAGCCCTTCGTGAACAACTACGCCATCAACGGAGCGGTTGCCATCACCGGGAACGCATTTGACACCCGCGAGGATTACTACCTCAACGAGAAGAACACCATCTTTGGCCGTTACAGCTACTATGCTTACACCGAGCAGGCGCCGGGCGCATTCGGTTCCGAGGCCGGCGGTCCGGCTTTCGGAAACTACGCAGGTGACTCGCAGGCGCTGAATCAGAGCATCGCCCTCGGTTGGACCACCACCCTGAGCCCCACCCTGATCAACGAATTCCGGTTCGGCTATATGCGCTACCACGTGTTCGACGTGCCCAACGGCTACGGCACGGACCCCGCCACCGCGGCCGGAATTCCCGGCCTGAACCTCGATAAAACCTACACCTCCGGTCTGCCTTATTTCAATATCAACGTGCCGACCGGCGACGGGCTCGATCTGGGCTATGCACTGGGAGCGAATCAATGTAACTGCCCGCTCACCGAGACCGAGACGCAGTACCAGTTCGTCGACAACTTAAGCAAGACGGCTGGCAAGCACACCTTCAAGTTCGGAGCGGACCTTCGCTATGCCGAGAACCTTCGGGTCCCCAGCGATAGCCACCGCGCCGGCGAACTCACCTTCGGGGACGGCGAGACCGGCTCGGTTTCCGCAGTCGGCGCCAATGCCACGGACGGCGTTGGTCTGGCGACCTTCCTGCTCGGCGACACCACCTACTTCCAGCGTTACGTCAGCAGCAGCACCAACGCGCAGGAACACCAACGCCGCTTCCTGTGGTACGGACAGGACGAATGGCGTCCCACGCCGAAATTGACCGTTACGTTGGGTCTGCGCTGGGAAATGATCTTCCCGGAGAGCGTCAACGGCGCTGGCAACGGCGCAACTCTGAATTTGAACGACGGCTTGATGTACGTCTTCGGAGTCGGCGGGGTGCCGCTTTCCGGCATTCAGGCGGAAAACTGGAAAACCTACGCTCCTCGCGCGGGCGTCGCCTATCAGATCAACCATAAGACCGTCATTCGGGCGGGCTACGGCTGGGGATACGACCTTGGCGTGTTCGGGTCCACCTTCGGTCACAATGTCACCCAGAATCCTCCGGTTCTCAGCAACCAGCAGTTAAACGCCGTGGGTAACTTCACGGACGTGTTTAACCTCGCTCAGGGTCCCCCTGCTCCGGCGGGCTACACCGTCAGCGCCAACGGAACCTTCCCGCTTCCCAATGGCATCGATCCGAAGTTCCGCCCCGATCACCAAACGCTGCCCGTCACTTACCTGTACAACCTGTCTCTTCAGTACCAGCTCACCAACCGGATTGCGCTCACCGCTGCCTATGTCGGCAACGCGAACCGGCACGGATTCCTGGGAACTGGAAACTCCTACTCGTTGAATACGCCGGACTATGTCCCTGGAGAGAATAACAACCAGGAACGGCCTTATTACGCAAAGTATGGGTGGACGCAGGATATCAGCTATTACGGCGATGATGCCAACGAGGAATATAATTCGTTCCAGGCGCAATTCAAAGTCAACAACCTGGCTGGCTGGACCCTGCAGGGCAGCTACACCTACCAGGAACAATGGGGCGATGGATGGGGTCCGGATGCGAATTACACCTTCCTCTACGACCGCTCCTTCGGCCAGGGCTATAGCAACACTCTACCCCGGCAGCAGTGGACGCTCGCCCAGATCTACCAGATCCCCTACGGAAGGGGCCAGAAGTATGGTTCGAGCTTGAACCGTCCGCTGGATGCACTGATCGGTGGTTGGCAGATCAGCGGCGTGATGACCTACTACAGTGGGTTCCCGTTCATGCCGTCTCTTGAAAACTACGGAACCGATGCGAACGGTAACCCGGTTCTTATCCCGAACGCGGGGCCGACGGGCGTGCCCAACATCGGGAACGTCAGCCCCTACGCCGGCGCGCCGGGCAACCGCAGCGGCTGGATTACCGGCTTGAGCAGCGGTGCTTACACTCTGCCGGCTGCCGGTACGTTCGGCAACTACCCGATCAACACCTTGTTTGGTCCACAATTCATCCAGCAGGACCTTTCACTCTCGAAGACCTTTAAGGTCACAGAACGGCTCAACTTTACGTTCAAGACGGAAGCAAGAAACGCCTTTAACCACACCAATCTCGGGCTTCCGAATTCCGACATTCAAAGCTCGACGGTCGGCTTGATCACCGGTTTGGCCGGCGGCGCGAACATGCGCTCGTTGCAGTTCGACGGCGCGTTCCACTTCTAGAAAGCACCCTCCTACAAAAGGCCGGCAGAGTTCAACCTCTGCCGGCCTTTTTTCTTGTGTGCCGAGCATGTTCGACAGCTCGAAGGTGAAAGTCCTTTTGACAACCTGATGGAGGTGAAGTCATGGCGAAGCGCAAGGGCGTCGTCGCCGATGAGCAAACGCCGGATGAGAGGAATGCAGCGCCGACCACTTGGCTGATGAAAACGAAGTCCCTATCATGGTGGCGTTTCTCAAAAGCGATATACGACGCGAGGGCGACTTCTTCAGTCTGGAACAGCGTACGGCTCGACATCGAACGCAGTTTTTGGCTTGATCGACCCGCTCCTTCCTTAATCGCACCGCTAACGCAGAATGCTCGATACTGCGCAGTCGCCGCTCGTCATAGATTGTAACGTTCGACCCGCCCCGGCCCGGCAACGGACGGCAATCAAATTCCCAAGTGGGCTTTCGCCAACGATTCCAATAGCCGCTTAAAACACGGCCAGACTCAGGGTGCCACCCACACTCTTAGCCTTTTCCTTGGCGTGCCCCCAAGGGCGTGTCGCCACGCGCGGCGGCGATAAAATCGTGACCCTCCCATGTCAGACTCAGCGGAATGGCATGTGGCCCGTCGAAACCTACCGAGGTAACGTCGACGACTTTCATCAACCCCGGCCGCCCCAACAGCCAAACGTGGGTATCCGATCTGGTCCGTCGTATAACCCTCGGCGGCGTAGCCCTGAGGTGCGAACGCATCCGAGCGATCTTCCATCCTGAACAGAGCTGGCGGATCAAGCCCATGTCTCCCTGAATACCGCCTTACTGCTTTTCGAGTGTGCTTTGGATGGTAATCAGATGCCCATCCGGGACCACATGTTTTTCAACTGCCCTATACCCTGTCAACCGGATCTCAATAGTTCGAGGGGCATCGCCCTTCTTAAGCAACACAAATACGAATGGCGTGACGGCCGCCTTCAGACCGTCTATATACACCTCGGCCGCCGCTGGCTCTGTGATAATCACGCACTTCGAAGCCAACCCGTCTTTTACCAGCGCCTCAAGTTCCGCGGGATTAGTTTTGTGCGCCGCCTCCGCTGCGGGTGAGCTTTTCGAGGCCTCAATGTTCGTTCTAAGCTGTCGCTCTATGGGAGTGATTGCTCTTGTCGTCGTTGGCGCTGCCGACGGGGGCTGGGCGGCGCATGGGGCGCCTTCCTCGAACTTGATGCAGGTCGAGGCGTCAAAAATCTTCTTGGTGCCGTCACTCACTCTGAGTGTCGTCGCTACGGAGTAACCCGGAGAGGACTCAATGACGGCGTACCGGCGGGACTGATCGATAGGAAAGGAGATGCCCGCCCTCGGGGAAACGGTGGAGGGCAGCGCGGGGCTGGCGCAGTTTGGATGATGATCATCCTGACACATACTGACTTGAACCGGGTACTCAGACAGGTTCACGAAGTAAAACAGGAAACCAAGGTTGTTGGCGACGTTGTATGTCCACCGATGCGGCGATCCGAGAGGTGACCGTTTTGTAAGCGGAGGGCTTCGATAAACCGCGCCTTGGGGGATGCTCTCCAAAGTATTTCCCTGTATCGTCTCAACAGCCGCGGACACACTGACGCCCTTGCCCGTGGACAGCACCCGAATCCAGCCAAACTCAGGTTTGGCCGATGACAAATCCGTTCGCACTTCCGTATGTCCACCCGCTGGGACGGCCTTCGTGACGGTTTCAATGAGACGGCCAGTTGCCGAGTAGCGCTCTATATCGACGCTCTGCTCTCTTTTGTCCGCGTTGGTCAGATGAATGGATGCAGTGTTGCCGTCAGCGAGGAAAGAGCAGGACGAGATCGATGAAGCGGCGATGCGAGACGCTCCCGGTGAATTAGTGATGGTTGGGATACCACTTGCCGCGAAGGGCGAAGCTCTTGCCAGCAAATGTCCGATGTGGCGCGGAAGAAAAAGCGGCAATACGTTGACGGCGCGATCAACATTATCGCTATCGACAGCAGCAGCGATTCTATGGTCCCGCCGGAGGCGATGGCGCGATCTGTGGGCCGGAACTCACGGAACGTGGGATTCGAGATGACGTGGTACGCGCTTCCTAACCCGCAGATGAGTTGGAAGCTGATTGAGGGTTTAAAAAGCATCGGTCAAGGATAAAGGCCGGGCCGGTTCTCCGCATCTGTACCGCCCCGCGCCTCAATGCGCATACTTCGGATCGATCTTCGCCGCCAGCGCCATCTCCGCTTCCGCTTCTTCCTTCTTGCCGGTTTGATCCAGCGCCACGCTCAAGCTGTAATGCAGCGATCCGCTCAGCGGGTTGATAAAAATCCCTTTCCGGTATAACTGGATCGCTTCTTCATACTGGCCCTTGGCAAACAGCGACCCACCCCAGTTCAGATACGCAGGCGCATAGTCCGGATCAATCTCCAGAGTCCGCTGATACTCCGCAATCTCGTTCGCATTCCCCATCGCGCCATACGCGATCCCCAGATTGAAATGCGCGCCTTGATCTCGCGGGTACATACGCGTCGCCACCGCCAGCACGCCCGCGCCCGTCTGCGGATTGCCCGTCTGCGCATACGAAATGCCCAGATACGTCAGTGCGCGCAGGAAGTACGGGTAAACCTTCAGCGCCCGCACCAGCTCAGCGACCGATTCGTCATGCTTGCCATCTTTCTGAAGCTTCAAAGCCTCGTTCACTTTGGCATCCGCATCCTCGCGAAAATTGCGTGGCATCCGCTGCATGATCACGTACTTCCCGTTCGCTTCCACCACATCGCTGGTCTCTCCAGGCAGCAGCTTCAGCACCGCGGCCGACCACGCGGGGTCGAACCTGGCCGCCTCGATGTCTCCCATATAGCCGCCGTTCAGCCCCGTCGCCCGGTCCGAGGAATTCGCGCGCGCCAGTTCGAAGAACGATTCTCCCGAGAGAAGCCGCTGCCGCACCGCCGCCGCTTTTCCCGCGTCGTCCGAAACAATTGTCCGGAGATACAGATGCCGTGGCGTCACCGTTGTACGCCACGCCGGATCATGCACCGTTGCTTTCACCCCTTGCTCCGGACGCACCCGAATCCAGTGATCCGCCAGATGAAACGCCCCTCGGATCTCATCCGGCATATGGCATCCCACGCAGCCGCTGGTCCGGTTCACCGGGCACAACGCCGCACGGTTCGTCACGCCCGCGCTATGGCAGCGCAAACACGTTTGTTCGCTCCTTGCCACCAGCACGGAATGCGGCGCATCCTGATGCGGGTTGTGGCAGTTGATGCATGTGATCTCGCCCCCGCTTTGACGCCAGCATTCGCTGTTCTTCATTCCCGTCACCTGATTGGAAATCAGCAGGTTTACCGCCAGGGGGTCTTCCACGAAGCCCGACCCCTCATGGCATTGCGTGCACGGCTTCATCCGTTCCGCCACTGGCAGCTTACCGGGGTTCAGAATGCCCAGGTCTTTCGAGTGCGCGCCCAGCGCCGCCAAATGCGCCTGGCCGGGCCCGTGGCAGTTCTCGCACGCCACGCCCGTCTCAACGCGCGTTCCCAGCGTCCGCGGCGCGGGGTGGCAACTGAGACATCTCTGCTCCAGACTCGGCGTCAACACTCGCCCGAAACCGGTCTCATACGTCGTCGGCTTGTCTTCCGGAAAGCCCAGTTCGAGCGCCAGCCCGTTTTCCAGCACGGAGTGGATGTACCGGCCTTCCACTAGCGCCGCGCGCGGCAGCGCCAGCCCGTCGAGCGTCGGTACGCGGAACAGAAACGTGACGCCATGGCGTTTGCCGCCCACCGTCGTCTCCACCGGAAACTCCAGCGGCGTCTGCCCCGGCATCTGCACCCGGTATCGCAGTTTCCCGCCGGCCCGTTGGGCCGTGTATTCGATCAGGGGAGCAGGCCCCTCCGCATGCTTCTCCAGATAATTCGCCGGCAGTTGCTGCGTGTCCGCGCCCTGCCAGGTCCCAGCCATCTTGGTTTGCGCCTGCGTCCTGGCGATTTCCTTGTGACAGCCCGCGCAGACGTCGCTCCCCACATAGCCGCGTTCTCCCTCGCTCGCGAGCGAAGCGGCCATCAGCAGCAGAGCGATGCAACCGTTTCCCTCAATGGTGATCACGCTCACGATCTTATCAAGTGGGGTCCTTTAACCGATCGATCGGTTTGGAGATCGTGTAGGTTGCAAGGGCCAGCATCGAGGCCTTCGGGCCGCCGTCTCCGGGGATCATGAGGATGAAATTGACGATCTTGCCCTCGGTCCGGAAGACGATGGATTGCTGGGTGAAGTTGACCCCGAGGTATTTGGGGATCTGCTGGCCCTGTTTCAAGTCGTAGTAGGCGGCATCGCCGACGCCCGAGACGAGGTGCTGGGTGGGCCCCATGCTACGCAAGCGTTGGTCAAAAATCGTCTTGTAGACGCCGGCGTCGGAGATCGTGTCGGCTGTCAAGGTGATCGGACCGTTGGAGGCGCCTTTGTAGTCACAGCCGTTACCACCCTGGGTGTTGGGCGCGGCGGTTAAGGTCACTGGGATGCCAAGGGGGGACTGCACGACCGCCGCCGGCACGAGTTCGCAAAGGAACATTCGCCTCGCTGCCGAGCATTGCGGCAAACGGTTTCAGATACTCGGCCAGTCGAGACATCGGAAGAGTACCCGGCGTAAAAGCGTCAATGATGAGGAAATACGTGTTCGCGCTTCATCTCTCTTCCATACTCAATCGTCGCATTTCGGCGCGGGTTTGTTGAGTATATAACGCCGGGAGCCTGGATTTTCGCCTTCATGCCTTTCTCAGCCGGCCAAACCGGTGGATCCGCCTTTATCCTTTTCATCGGTGGCCATCCTGACGCCGCGACTCCGCCACACCCTCTTTGCCTCTTACCGCTAAAATCAAATTTCCATGCCCAAGTGGCCGTCCGTGGCGTCTACCTTTCTGCTCGCCGGGCTCTCCACCGGAGCCGCCCAGCAGCCCTGTGCCCGCTGCCACGCCTCCGAAGTCACCGCCTTCGAAAACTCGCCCATGGGCAGATCCATCAGTCCGCCTACCGTCTTCACCGAAGGCCGCATCGTCCATAAACTCTCCGGCAGCACCCTCACCGTCTCCAAAGATGGCCCGGTCCTCGAGCATTCGCTCGACCGTCACGGGGTAACCACCAAATATCCCGTTGCATATTCCGTCGGCGCCGGCATCGTCGGATACAGTTACATCGTCCGGCTCGGCCAATATCTCTACCAGTCGCCCATCTCCTACTACACCCAAACCAAGGGCTGGGACCTCACGCCGGGATACGAAACAGACCCCAACCTCGATTTCACGCACCAGATCTCGAGCGGCTGCCTCTTCTGCCACACCGGCTCCGTCAACCTCGTCAAGGGAACCGTGAACCGGTTCTCCGACCCTCCCTTCACCTCCATCTCCTGCGAGCGCTGTCACGGCCCGTCCGCCGCGCACCTCAGCAATCCCGTGCCGGGCTCCATCGTCAATCCAGCCAAACTCACCGCCGCGCGCCGCGATAGTGTATGCGAGCAATGCCACCTCGAAGGCGATGCCAGAATCCTGAATCCCGGCCGCGATTGGTGGGATTTCCAGTCCGGCCAGGCCACCGAAAGCGTCTTTGCGACTTATCTCAAGACTTCCGACCCCGATCATCTCCGCGCCGTCAGCCAGAGCGAATTACTCGCCCGCAGCCAATGCGCCACGCAAAGTGGCGGCCGCCTGTGGTGCGGCACCTGCCACAATCCGCATGGCGACCCGCAAAACCGCGCGCAGGAAATTCAGAAGGTGTGTCTCTCGTGCCATGCCGCGATCTTCAAGGCAGGTGCACACCAGCCGGCCGAGGAATGCACCAGTTGCCACATGCCGCGCCTGCGGCCCACCAATGTAGCCCATTCCGCCGTCACCGATCACAGCATTCCCCGCGTGCCGCACCAGTCGCGCACTGCCGAGGGCCCCGAACTGAAGGCCTGGCGCGAACCACCCGATCCCGTACTCGCCCGCCGCGATCTTGGCCTCGCCTATTTCGACCTGGCCACCGCCTCGCGGGCCGCTCCGGATCTCCAGCACGCCTACCAGCTTCTCTCCCAATTACCGTCCAGCGCGCGGCAAAACGATCCGCCCGTAGAGGCAGGCCTCGCGTCGATCCTTCTCGCACAGGACCAGGTGAAGCTGGCCGTTCAACTCTTCCGCAATGCCGTAATTCAGCAACCCACCGACGCCCGCTACGCCTATTGCCTGGGCGCCGCGCTCGAGCGCGAGGGCGATTTTCGGGAAGCCGTGAATCAACTCCGGCGCAGCATCGCGCTCGACCCATCCCAGCCCGACGCCTACCTCGAACTTGCCCAGTTTTATAAGAAGACCGGCCATGAAGCCGAAAGCCTCGACGCCCTTCGCGATTACCAGCGCTTCCGCTCAGTGAATTAAAGATGGAACAATTTAGCCCGGCTGAAGTCTGTGCCAGCGGGTGAGAGGTATACTGGCTTCACAATTCACAACGGCGTGAAGCAATGGCCCCGGAACAACAACTGGTCACACGACTGCTCCACGAGTGGCGGGGCGGAAACAAGGAGGCGCTGGATCAGCTCATGCCTCTGGTGTACGACCAACTGCGCAGGCTGGCGTCACGCTGCCTTTACGCCGAACGTCCGGAACATACGCTACGCGCGACAGCGCTGGTGAACGAGGCGTATCTGCGGCTGGTGGATTCCAACGCCGCGTTCAATGACCGCGTGCATTTTTACGCCGTTGCCGCCAAGCTGTTACGGCACATCCTGGTGGATCATGCCAAAGCGCAGAACCGGCAGAAGCGCGGCGGCGGCGCCGAAAGGCTTCCGATTGAGGATGCCATCCTGGTAGGTCCCGGACCCACGCCCGGCCTCGTGGAACTGGACGACGCCCTTAACCTGCTGGCCGTTCACGATGGACGCAAGAGCGAGATCGTGGAGATGATTTTCTTCGGTGGACTCACCTATGAGGAGGTGGCGGCGGCGCTTGATATCTCGGCCGCCACGGTTCATCGGGAACTGAAAATGGCGAAGGCATGGCTACATCGCGAACTGGCCAGGAACTGACTCCCGATCGCTGGCGGCGCATCGAGGAACTCTTCCATGAGACCTCCGAACTGCCGGCCGGCGAGCGAACGCCTTTTCTGGACCGGAATTGCCAGGGGGACGCCCAACTGCGCCGCGAAGTGGAATCGCTGCTGGAACACTGCGGCGATGAGTTCGTCGAGCAGTCGGTTCAACAGGCCGCGCTCAGTTTTTCAGCCGCGGCGGATCTGGGGTGCGGCGCCCAGCTCGCCCACTACCAAATTGTATCCATGATCGGTTCGGGCGGCATGGGGCGCGTGTACCTGGCCGAGGATACCCGCCTCAAACGCAAAGTTGCGCTGAAGACGCTGCACCCCGAGTACGTTTATGACGAGCGCGGCCTGCACCGGTTCGAGCAGGAGGCGCTAGCCGTTTCCGCACTGAATCACCCGAATCTGTTGACCATTTACGACATCGGCGAATCCGCTGGAAAGCACTTTATTGCGTCGGAATTTATCGAAGGCCATACGCTGCGGCAAAAGCTGGCGGGCGGCCGCACGGAGATTGCCTTCGCCGTAGACACTGCGATTCAGGTTGCGGCAGGATTGAACGCGGCGCATGCCGCCGGAGTGACGCATCGCGATGTGAAGCCGGAGAACATCATGATCCGGCCGGACGGGCTGGTGAAGCTGCTGGATTTCGGGATCGCCAAACTCAGCGATCGCAGGGACGGTGCGTCCTATCGCATCAGCCGCATCACACAGGCCGGGACCGTGGTGGGAACAGCGCGCTACATGTCGCCGGAGCAGGCGCGCGGCCTGAAGGTGGACCCGCGCAGCGACATCTTCAGCCTGGGCGCAGTGATCTACGAAATGATCACGGGAAATCCGGCGTTTCCCGGCGACACGGCCAGCGACCAGATCGCCGAGATTCTGAAGGCCGATCCCGCGCCGCTGCGCGCGGCTGTTCCTGGCGCGCCGGCCGAGGTGGAACGCATCGTAGGCAAAGCGCTTGCCAAGGATGCCGGCGAACGGTACCAAAGCGCCTACGACATGCTGGCGGACCTCAAGGCTTTCAAGAAGGAATCGGAGTTCCGCGAGAAGCTGCAAGCGACACCGGCGGAGGGGTATGCCGCCGCCAGGGGCGCGTCGCGGTTCCGATGGCTGGCGCTGACGGCGGCGGTACTGATCTGCTCCCTGGTTGCTCTTTGGGTCTGGGATCGCGCGCACGAGGCATCGCTCGTGGCCTCGCATGGGGCGCACGGCGCGGAGCAGCCGGTGCGTGTTGCGATTCTACCGTTCCGCAACCTCAAGCCCGATCCGGAGACGGAGTTCCTGAGCTTCTCTCTGGCGGACGCTGTGATCACGAAACTCGGCTATGTCAGCTCCATTGTGGTGCGGCCCTCATCGGCGATTGAGAAGTATCGCGATCGCGCGATCGATCCGCAGCGAGTGGGTAATGAACTCAACGCAAACCGGCTAGTGACGGGGAGTTACCTGAAAGATGGGGACAAGCTGCGCGTGAACACGCAACTGATCTCACTTCAGGCTAATAAGATTTTGTGGCAGGATACGTTCGACGTCAAGTACGATAACTTACTTGGAGTTCAGGACCGGGTGGCGCAGCAGATCATATCCGGGCTTGAATTGAAGCTATCGCCACACGAGGCAAGTAACCTGAAGGTGGACAGCCCGGCTAATGAGCAAGCCTATGAATACTATCTGCGCGGAGTCGATTTCTACTCGACGAATAACTTCGGTTCCGCGATTACGATGCTGGAAAAAGCGGCGTCGATTGATCCCGAATATGCGCTAACGTGGGCATATTTGGGCCGCGCATACACCACGGACGCTTCGCTGCACTTTGGCGGCCGCGAGGAATATGGCAAGGCGGAGCCGGCCTACGAAAGAGCGATCTCCCTAAACCCCGCTTTGATTGAGCCGCGCGTTTACATGGCCAACCTTTTCACCGATACGGGCCGCGTGGAACAGGCCGTGCCCCTGCTGCGGGAGGCGTTGAAGACCAATGCGAATAGCGCCGAGGCGCACTGGGAATTAGGTTATGCTTACCGCTTCGCCGGGGCGCTGGATGAATCCGTCGCGGAATGCGAGAGGGCGCGCCAACTGGACCCTCAGGTGAAGATCAATAGCTCCGCTTTGAATGCCTATCTCTACTTAGGTCAGTACGACAGGTTTTTGGCGAGCCTGCCGGCGAATAACTCGGTCTATATCCTTTTCTATCGTGGTTTTGGCGAGTACTACCGGCAGGATTATCCCGACGCCAAGAGTAGTTTCGAGCAGGCTTATCGCGGGGATGCCACGCTGCTGCCCGCCGAAATTGGACGAGCACTGGAACTGGCTATGGATCGTCAGAACGCGCAGGGACTGGATTTGATGCGCGAGACGGAACAGAAAGTAAATGAGCGCGGCGTGGCGGATGCGGAGGGGCTATACAAAGTGGCGCAGGCTTACGCCGTCCTAGGGGACAATGCATCGGCGCTGCGGGTTCTCAGGCGAGCGATTGACGGAGGTTTTTTTCCTTACCCATACCTGGCGAGCGATCCATTGACAGCAAGGCTTCGCCACGAATCGGCGTTCCCGCAACTTATGAGCCAGGCGCGGCAAAGATATGAGCAATTCCGGGGTATGTTTTTCGGACAAGGGAAGTGACAGGCCACGAACTCAATGTTCGGTCAGGACTGCTTTTCGGCCGCGCTTTGCCCGAATCAGCTCAGGGAGATCGAGGACGGCGATCTGGCGACCGAATGCGTCCACACGTATCGATTGCCGATTTACTTCGTCAAAATTGCCCAGACCCGCGACCTCAGCCAGAAGATCGATTTCACCTATGTCCGTTTGAAGAGTGAAAACCGTTCCGCCACGCAGAGTCGCCTCATCCCAGATGAAAGGAAGATCAGCCGGAAACCCCCTTGGCCGGGGGTGGAAAGGAGCGAGGGCCACGACAAGGCGGCGAAGATTGGCGGAAGAGCGGGAATAGCAGACATCCAAATCGTAGGTCACGCGCGCGCTTCCATGGAAGGTGGCGGCCAGCCCACCGATTACAACAAAATCGACGCCCGCGCCGGAGAGGGCCTGAACCGCCGTCTCAAGTTGCATCGGGAGCGCCTGCGCGCGACGCCGAACTCGTTCCAGCACCGTCGACGCGATCTCCAGCTTTCTCGCCCGTTCCGCCGGCGTCAACCGCAAAATTGTTCAACCAGCAGCGTCAAATCGACGCCAAAGTCCCGGGCCGCTTCGATCCGGCTCCCGCGAGCGGGTTGAAGCAGAGCGCGTTCCGCTCGGCACAACTCCTCTGGCGTCAGCGGAAGAAGCGTCCTCATGCGTTGATGTTGGCTCTCAGGCGGTTTCTACCTTCGCAGACTCTAGAAGAGAGGGCAGCACCAAAGACACCGAATCTCCTCAGGCTGAGTTGAGTTCCGCTATTTATCACCTATGCGGGTGAACGCCCGCCGCTTGGCCGAACACATCGAGCGGGCCGGTCAACTGGCACCGCCACTGCTCATGCTATATATAGAGCTTAAACATAATCCATCCATATGCCGCAGGTTCTCGTCCACTTCGATGAAGCGACTTTGAAAGCGATCGACCGGATCGCTCCCGCGGCAAAACGGAAGAGGGCGGACTTTATCCGTCGGGCCGTCAAAGATGAGATCTTCCGTCAGGAAACGAATCGAATGCGAGAAGCTTACCGCTTGCAGCCGGATTCAACCGATGATTCCGATGCGTGGGAACTTCCCGAGGAATGGAAGGAGTGAAGCAGTTCGAGATCTGGTGGGCCGATCTGCGCGAACCGGCCGGGCGCAGACCAGTAATGTTGCTGAGCCGGAACGACGCCTACGAATATCTTTCCAAGTTCATCGCCGCGGAGATCACGTCGACCGTTCGGCAGATCGCGAGTGAAGTCCCTCTTGGGGAGGACGAGGGACTGCCCAAAACCTGCGCCGCCAACTGTGACAACCTAAGAATGGTTTCCAGGCAGTCGCTGAGCAAGCGCGCCGGACAACTCGCCCCGGAGCGTTGGATCGAAGTCAAGCGGGCCGTGGGCGCCGCGCTCGGATGGCGCGAACTAACGGACCTCGATTAGCTCGTTCGCATCCACGACCTCTGGACGCCAGTCCGAGATTGAGCGCCCCACGCGGGTCGAGGGCGATTTGAACACCCGCCGCCCGGCCGAAAAAAGGCCGGAAGCCCTTCCGGGCGTCCGGCCAAGAATTTCAACCCTTCCGGCGCGGCCTATTCGGTGGCCATCGCCAGTTCAATCGTCGGCGAAACCAGCTTCATCGCGGTTTTCACCTTGAGCCGATATCGCGGGTTGCGATTATACGTAAGCAGTAAACTATCAAGCGTTTTATCCTTGTAATACCGGGAGTTGGACAGATGCCAGGAGACCTGACGGATGGCATCGGAGAAAGAGGAAAATCCCACTTTGCCGTTGGCCCATCCGAAAAGATTATGCCGGTTGCAGCGTTTGCCGCCGCCGGATTCCACCATCGCCAATCCCGGGAGGAGACGCCAATCCAGACCATTGTTATCGGCCTCCCGAACGAACACGTCTGAAACGGATTCAGCCGGGCTCTGAAACTTCCGGAAGAAATTGCGAACCGAAACAATCCGGGGATCTTCGTCTGAACGGATCTGCGCCTTCTCCGCGGGCATCGTCTCGGCTCTTACGGGGGCCGCATTCACACCGGCAAACCCCGCCACCAAGACCAGTCCTTGGGAAAGAAAGCTCTTCATTCGATCAATCGACCTCGTGTTTTGGATTGCTCGTACTGAGCGTCTGACCCGAATGGGTCACCATGGGTTCATGCGCGGGATTTTGTACGAACAAATCTCCGCCCGGACCGTTTGTCCGGCCAATAGCTAACTCTTGGACATGGGGTTAGTCTAGCACGGGCGGAACCCAATTTTGGCAAGTTTAGTTACGTTTGCTTTACGCTAGGCCGAGTTGGCTCCTGGCCCATCAGCCGTAACGCGGCGAAGACCACGTGCTCCGGCGTAAACCCGAAATGCCGCATCACCTCTTCGCCGGGCGCGGAGGCGCCATAACGGTCGATGCCGAGGACGATTCCATCGGTTCCCGCCCACTTGTGCCAGCCGAAGGTGGCGGCGGCTTCGATGGTGACGCGCTTGCGGATGGCGGCGGGTAAAACGGTCTCGCGATAGGCCGCATCCTGGCGCTCAAAGAGCTCCCAACTGGGCATGCTGACGACGCGGGCCTCGACCCCGTATCCCTTCAAAGTTTCCCGCGCCGTGACGCAAAGCTGTACTTCCGATCCGGTGCCCATCAGGATGACGTCGGGCTTTCCGTTCGCGGCGTCGGCCAGGATGTACGCGCCCTGTTCAACTCCGGAAGTGGAACCGGGGATACGTTCCAGAATGGGCAGGTTCTGGCGGGAGAGTACGAACACGATGGGGTGGTTTTGCTCCAAGGCCACCGCCCAGGCTTCGGCGGCTTCATTGGCATCGGCGGGACGGACGACGGTGAGTCCCGGCATGGCGCGCAGTCCCGCTAGTTGCTCGATGGGCTGGTGGGTGGGGCCGTCCTCGCCCAAGCCGATGGAATCGTGGGTAAAAACGTAGAAGGAGTGGAGTTGCATCAGCGCACCCAGCCGCATGGCGGGTTTCATGTAATCGGAGAAATTCATGAATGTGGCCGAGAAGGGAAGGATGCCGCCGTGCGCGGCCATGCCGTTCACGGCCGCGCCCATGGCGTGCTCGCGAACGCCGAAGTGGACGTTGCGGCCGGCAAAGCTCCAGACTCCGCCGGTGGTGCCTTGCGCGGTGTCGCCGTAGGCCCCCGCAGGCTCAAAATCGCCCATGCCTTTGAGCGCGGTATTGGTGGAGGGGTCGAGGTCGGCCGATCCGCCCATCAGGTTGGGAATCCGTTTGGCGAGGGCGCTGAGGGCCTGGCCGCCCGCCACGCGCGTGGCCACGGCCTTGTCGCCCACCTTCCACTTGGGCAAGTCCGCTTTCCAGTCATCCGGAAGTTTGCCTGCCAGCATTTTTTCCAGCTTGGCGGCTTCGTCGGGATACGCCTTGCGGTAGCCGTCCATGATCCCGGACCAGGCTTTTTCCACCGCTTCCCCTTTGGGGACCTGTTGCCGGAAATGGGCGACCGCCTCCTCGGGGAGGTAGAAGTAATCCATGGTGGGCCAGCCAAGGTTCTTCTTGGTGGCGGCCACTTCGTCCTCGCCCAGGGGCGAGCCGTGCGCGTGGAACGTATCCTGCTTATGAGGACTGCCGAAACCGATGTGCGTGTGGATCAGCAGCAGCGACGGGCGATCCGTCTCCGCCTGCGCCTCGCGAATGGCGGCGTCGATGGCTTCGGTATCGTTTCCGTCGAGCACCGTCTTGGTGTGCCAGCCGTAGGCATCGAAGCGCATGGCCACGTCTTCGGTGTAGGTGAGATCCGTCCCACCCGCGAGCGAAATGTGGTTCTGGTCGTAGAGATAAATCAGCTTCCCCAGCTTGAGGTGGCCGGCGAGCGAGGCGGCTTCGGAAGCGACGCCTTCCATCAGATCGCCGTCCGAAACGATGGCATAGGTGTAGTGGTCGACAATCCGGTGGCCGTCTCTGTTGAAGTTCGCGGCGAGCCAGGCTTCCGCGATGGCCATGCCGACGCCCATGGCGAAGCCCTGGCCGAGCGGTCCGGTGGTCACCTCGACGCCTGGCGCATCCCCACGCTCTGGATGGCCCGGGGTTTCGCTCCCGAACTGGCGGAACCGCTTCAACTGGTCAAGCGGAAGATTGTATCCAGTGAGGTGCAGCAGGCTGTAAAGCAGGGCCGAGCCGTGCCCCGCCGACAGGACAAAGCGATCGCGATCGGGCCACTGCGGATCGTGCGGATTGTACTTGAGGAAACGCGTCCACAGCACGTAAGCCATTGCCGCCGCCCCCATGGGCAAGCCCGGATGCCCGGAATTGGCTTTCTGAACGGTGTCAATAGAGAGAATTCTGATGGTGTTGATCGAGAGCTGGTCGAGAGCTTTTTCGTCCAGAGTTTTGACTTCGGTTGCCATGCTGATTTCGCTTTCCTTCAGGAGATAGTCGCTTACGCGGCGAGAGTACGATTAAAGTGTACCTTTCGGCTTCCATTACAAAGTGTTCACCGGGCTATAATCGCCCACGCGGTTCACTTCCAGGGATAAGGAGCCATCCTGGTCCACCGTGAACGCCTGGGTAAAGCGGGCGCCCCAAACGATCTCTTTGAACGTGTAGGAGTATCGTTGAAAAACATTCTGGCTGAAGGTTTCGTCCCAGGCTTTGATCATGACCAGCACCTCGGCCTGCATGGCGGCGAGATCCTCCGCCGTTTTCCCGTAGAGGGGGCTTTCGGAATCGATGGGATGCACGACGGTCCAGGTCAATGAGAAGAATAATACTTTCGTGCGTTCGAGCTTCAACAAATCGAAGGTGCGCTGCAGTTCGCCGTCTTTCTGCGCAACGCGCATCAGCACCACGGTCGCCTCTAGTTCGATGAGGTTGTTGGTGCGCCGGTTCACCACGCGGAATTGGAGCGACGTTCCGTCCTGATAGGGCGCGATGAGAGCCTTCGGACTGAAACCGATGCGCGCGGAAGGCCGGGCGATCCGTCCGAACAGCAGCCCTGTAGCGACAGCGAAGCCCAGCAATCCGATAAAAGCCTCGAGCCCCGCCACCGCGTTTGCGGCCCCGTTGCTGGGATAGATGGCGCCATAGCCGACGGTGGTGAGGGTCTGCGAACTGAAGTAAACGCCCTGCCAGAAACGGTCCGCCACACTGGCGACAGGTATCGCGCCCTGAAGAGCCGTGCTGCCGAGGGCAAAATACACGCACGCGAAAATGGCGTTGACGACGATGTAGGTGAGAAAAATGAGGCCGAAGAATCTGTACCAGGGTAGTTCCACCAGATGCAGGTACGGGTGTACGTCGCGCCAGTCACCGCCGCGCCGCTGGACGTTGAAACTGCCATCTGGGTTGATGGCGCGCCGGAGCCGGCCGGCGTACTGCTGGGTCAACCCCGGGTCGAATTGTGGCTGCTGCATTTTAACGAGTCTACAAGCTTGCCCTACACTAAAAACTTCGATGATTCAAAAACGCAAGCGGCGAGTGCGACGGATGCCGGAGCCGCGCATCCGCGTCAAGCCGTCGCCCGAAATTGAAGAACGGGTTGGGTTGGAGGTCCAGAAAGCGGGGGAGATACTAGCGAGCCCGGCGCCGGGCAATTTGTTCTCGAGCGGTTACCTGACATGCGCGGTTTACTATCACGACGGTTTGTTCAACCCGGAGCTTCCGGATCATCCGGATGGCGACCCGGCGGACCGCATCATCACCAGGATTGTGGGCCGGATGCCGGCGGACTTCAAACGACGGTATGTCGAGGTACTGAAGGAAAGGAGCGCGCTGAGTGCTTCGGAATTGGCGCCGGACCGGTTTCAGTTGCCGCTGACTTATGAGCCGATTGCCACGCACGGGGCCACGCATCCTTCGGCGATCGACTTGTTTGCCGACGAAGGCACGCCGGTAAAGAGCGCGACTCGCGGCCTGGTGGTGCTGGCGGAGAACGGCTGGGAGCCGCAGGCGTGGTTTTCCACTAGTTCGGTGCGGGGCGGAAATTGTGTAATCGTGTTCGATGCGGATGCCAGCCGGTTCCTGCGCTATGCACATCTTGGCGAGACGTTCCCCAAAGCCGGCGCGTTTGTGGAGGCGGGCGAGAAGATTGGCGTCGTGGGACATACCGGGTTCAATGCGGAGCGGCAGGGCCATGGACGGCACTTACATTTCGAGATGAATGAGTTCAGCGACCGGACCGGGTTGGTGACTGTGGTGGTACACGATGACTTGAGGGATTTGTTGGAGGCTACGAGGCTGGCGGTGGGGGTGAGTTAAGCCCTTGGATTTTGCCGACCTATCGCGAAGCGCGACGCTGGCGACGCGCCAGGCGCAAGGTTCCAATTTTCTTGTTGGCCTCTAACCATTCCTTAAAAGCGGTCGACGGTAGCTCGAATCTCATCAGAGGATTTCAAGTATTTTTGGGGGTCAAGGACAGCCTCGCCAACCAGTCGGGCATCATCGGCCTTCACATCCTCGAGAAACTCTCTTCGCTCCACTTCAGGCAAGCGATCGAATTGAACCTATCGGCTGAGAGACGCTGAGTCTTGGGGGTTAGCTGCACCATGCTTTGATTTTAGCTCTGTTTCTCTGCCCTCGGTGCTTTGATGGGATGGACGCCGGAAAGAGTCGGGAACGCGCCCGCGGCATCGTCACCTCTACCGTCCGCAGTATACTCCTCCTTGTAACGAATCGATAGCGAGAGCGCTACCGCGTCACTTCCTGGAGGCAATTCGATTTCGGCTGCACCACTGAACGCGTCCTTCCAAATCGCGATAACACGAGAACGGCTTGGGCCTCCACGTGGTCGACTAAGCTCTGACATTCCTAGGGTGGTGAGGGTCAAAACGGAACAACCCGGATCGTCGGCAAACACTGTAGCGTAGCGAGCTCCCCAACGCTCTGTTATCTGAGGCCCATCCATCAGCAACGCGATGAGCAGGTTCGGGCCGACGGCGCGGACAAGACTCGCAACGGGGTCGGGCCTGGCGAGGTCTTCACAAATGAGGACCGAGAGGACAAGGTCAGCGCTGATTGAAATGAAATGGAACTGTCGATCGGCGATGTCGGCGTACTCCCACCACTCGCGCGAAGGGTCAAGTCTGCCGCCCAGCCCATATTGGATAACTTGAGAACGATCCAGCTTCCAAGGATGGTGCTTCTTTTGAATCACTTCTAGTAGAGGCGGAAATGAGAACCTTACCTCGTTTGTGCCACGTCTGCCATCGGTCGCCTCACGACCGACGCCGCAAACCAAAGAAACAGTCGCTCGGTAAAATCGCCACCAGATGATGGAATTGCCTCTCGGTCGCCGCCATTTCGGGCCATCCGTATCAGGCAAATCATAAGTGAAGAAGCCAAAGCCTGTCGGCAACTGGCTGGGCGAAACGCCGGTTACGTCGCGGAACTGTTTGGCAACAACTTCGCGGGGCCAGGGAATGATCAGCAGGTTGAACGAATCTCTTTGGATCAAAGGCGTGGAAAGCCACCTGGGATTAACTTCGGACGAATCCGCCAGGGATAAATAGAGTGAGAGTGATCTTTCGGTCAGGCCATTCTGGGAAGTGTGCTCACGCGGTAGCACTCGGATCCGAGTCCAATCAATCTCTTGGCAGAGTGTGCCCGCATTTTCCAAGAACGCTGACGCCGCCGCAAGGAAGTAGTCGTCTGCCTCGGCCTCGTCCGTGATCGGTGCGCCGACGTTCTCCGACGCTTCGTCTGCCACAGCGACTAGCCTCATGAGGGATTCGCATAAGCTCCGATCTTCCTTGACAGCATAGAGCTGCATTGAGAATGAGCTGCACACAAGACGCCACTCCTTCTCGAGTGCGACGAACTTAGCATGCGACTTATAAGCAGGCGCCACTCTTGGCCGAGGCCGCGCACGTCTCGGCTCCATTTCTCCAATGCGCCGTCCCGGTCAGGATCTGGTGGCCA
>Ga0182012_10000847_pt1 | contig 33650 bp, 23 predicted proteins | sample 612S2SmetaG_FD_120486 | JGI IMG/M metagenome (GOLD analysis project Ga0182012, IMG submission 120486) | Permafrost microbial communities from Stordalen Mire, Sweden - 612S2S metaG | ecosystem: Environmental > Terrestrial > Soil > Wetlands > Permafrost | place: Sweden: Stordalen | collected...
AGAACACGAATCCACGCGCTCACCGGACCAGTTCGGCTCGACGACGCTGAACCTGGCGACGTCTTGCAAGTGGATGTGATCTCTACTCAGCATCATGGTTGGGGCTGGTCAAGCGTGGTTCCCGGTCTAGGTTTTCTCAAGCAACGCTTTTCTGTTCCGCATCTGTTCCACTGGCACTTGGATGGCGGCGAAACGCGGTCACTGGCGCCGGCAATTCTGCCGCTGCGTCCATTCCTCGGGGTCATGGGCGTCGCTCGCGCGGAAGACGGACAATTTCGTACCAGGCCGCCAGGCAGCTTTGGCGGCAATCTGGATGTCCGCGAATTATGCGCCGGGTCGAAACTTTATCTGCCCATCTATAACAAAGGCGCGCTCTTCAGTTGCGGTGATGGTCACGCGGCGCAAGGTGACGGCGAAGTTTGCATCAACGGCATTGAGTGCCCCCTGGATGTCAAGCTTCGTTTCCATTTGCACAAAGGCGAACCGCTGCCCGGGCCTTTAGTAGAGTCCAGTGAAGCAGTGGCTCCGGACGCATTTGGTGATGCCTGGCTTGTTGTGGAATCGGGCGAAGATTTGCCGCAAGTTGCTCGCAACGTCACGAGCCGTATGGTCGACTTGCTGGTGAGCCGCTGGAGCTTTCAAGAAGTAAATGCCTACATTCTTTGCAGTGTTGCTCTCAAGCTGCGATTGAGCCAAGTAGTCAATGAGCCCGTTTTTACGGTAAGCGGGTCCATCAGTAAACAGATTCTACCTGCCAGACAGTTGTTTCCTCTTGTGCCATGACGATCGACCCAAACGAAGTAAATTTACCAGAAGTAGTTGCTGAGTTACGTGAGCTCTATCCACACTATGAACAGGCGCTGGTGACGAACGACGTCGATACGCTGATCGCGATGTTCTGGGCTTCGCCCCAAGTGATGCGTTTTGGCATTACCGAGAATCTCTATGGTTTTGAAGAGCTGGAGTCCTTTCGCAAAGGCCGCCCCGCGGCCAATCTGGCGCGCGAAGTGAAGCGCCTAGATATCGTAACTTTCGGACATGATTTCGCTAGCGTTACTCTCGAGTTTCATCGAGAGACTGCCAAAGGACCCGTGTCAGGCCGGCAGAGTCAGGTGTGGGTCCGCTTCCCACAGGGGTGGCGCATTGTCTCAGCGCACGTGTCGTTATTGCCTCAAAGTTAGAACGATAGCTTCAGGGCGAAACGCAGCTGGCGCTCGTTGCTGGCTGAGGTGATTTGGGTATAACCGTTTAGCGCTTTCACGCTCCCGTCGGAATTGAACGTCGCCGACGTTACTGTAGCGCCGGGATTGCCGAATTGGGGAGTATTGCTGAGGTTAAAGGTTTCCATGCGGAACTGTAGCTTGAACCTCTCCGTGATGCTGAAATTGCGAAATATACTGGCGTTCACGTTGAAGACCCCAGGGCCACGGAGAATGTCACGGCCGCTGTTTCCGAAATTTACCGTAGTTACGGGCGCGAATGCCAGCGGGTTGAAATAAGATGCGCCGTTGGCTCCGATGCCGTGACCACCAAGAATAGTTACGTTGGGCAGGATCTGATTGGCTGTTTGGGTGTTGCCAGGAGCGTTTACCGAACTGCCCGACGACCCGACGGTAAACGGTGTGCCACTTTCGCGGCTCAGTATGCCGTTCAACTGCCAGCCACCCATAATCTTTGACGCGATACCTTGCGAAACCCAGCGCTTGCCGTGGCCGAAAGGCAATTCATAGTTGCCATAGGCTTGGAAATTGTGAGGTCGGTCGAACCCGGCGACAGCATAATTGCGGCGGTACATCGGCGCCCAAGCCCATGTTAGGCCGGAATCATCGTTGTCCCCGTAGTCTAGAGCTTTGGAATATGTGTAAGTAGCGCCGACGATACTTGCTCCGACGCGCTTCGTAAGCTGAGTTTGCAAAGCGTTGTAATTGGATGTGTTGAACGGAGTGCTTTCCGTGATGTCGGTGATTTGGCCGGTAATCGAGTAAAACGCGCGGCCAGCGTTTCCACCACCGGGGCCGGCGGGGTTGATATTGATGTCATCTGTGTGGCGGATGGCGCGGGTTTGAACGTAGGCAGCCTGAACGTTGAAGTCTTTCGCCAGTTCGCGCTGTAGCGTGAAATTGAAGGACTGGATATAGCCGCGACGATAATTCTGAGGGTACGTAGTGGTTGTAATGTTAGTGGGGAGCGCGATAGGTCCGGTTCCGAGCGTTGGGCCAACGATGGGCGGCAGACCGGTTGCGAGTGAGCCCGCGGCCTGATAAGAAGTGGCGCCGCTCAGAGCAAGCGCGATCGTGGCGGGGTAAGCGTCGCGCATCGCCCGATAGCTGTTCGGATCGACGCTCAATCCATAGCCGACACGGGCGACCGTTTTTGCACTTAAGCGATAAGCGATACCAATACGCGGAACCACTTCGCCGTTACCAACATTCACGCCGCAATTGTGCGGCTGACCGCTGACGCCGCCAAGACAAACCAAGCCGGTTTGAGGATTGTAAATGTCGGCGCCGTAGTGATCGCGAGTGGCTAACGGATAAGCTTCGTAACGAATTCCATAGTTGAAGGTAAGTTGACGATTGATCTGCCATTGATCACGAGCATAGAAACCATAATTGGATTCACGCACTGTAGCCGGGTTGATGTATTCCGTTGAGATTCCCATGGATTGCGGGAGACCCAGGAGGAAGTCGCCCCAAGCGTTATAGAGGTTGGTTGCTGAACCGCCGTTTAACGAAGTGACACCCCCCGTAAACGTAAAGCCACCGCGCGGGCCAAACGATGTTTGGGGCTGGAAGTGGTTAATTGCGAAGTGCTGATATTCGCCGCCAAAACGAATAGAGTGGGAACCTTTGATCCAGCTCAAATTCACTGCTCCTACATATTCGTTGTCGCGAAATAGGAAGGGATTAGAAACATTTGAGTTACCGAACGAAGAAAAGCCTGTAACGCCGAAATTGGGGTAGCCACCGTCAAGCGCATAGGAACCATTGGTGCCTGGAATGTTTAAAACTTGAGTTCCGTAGTTTTTACCGATGTCGACGTTTTCCGCTTGCAAACGAATGCGGGTGTAGCCTACGTTGCCATCCAGCAAAAGGTTCGGGGTGAACGAATAAGTGCCACCCGTGCCAACGCTTTGCACACGCCCGGTTGCGGTTCCTGGCTGGCCGCCGTCCAGAGTGTTGCCTTCGGCGGCGCCTAGTCCAGGTGGGTCAAAAATATGACTCGGCGAAATACTGTAGCGGCCGAAAACGGAACTCTTATCGTTCGGGATGTAGTTGACCTTCGTATCGACATTATGGTGAGTGGAAGAGTAATCGGCGCTGCCGAAGTAATCGTTTGTTGGCGTGCTTGACGCCGACGCTTGATTCGGCTCGGGCATGAGCGAGATCATTTTCATTGAGGCGAAGGCGAAACGGCTGGTGGGAATCATGTCGCCGGCGAAAATTGTGCGGCCTTTGCCATTAACCAGACCGGTATTCGGGTCGTAGATGTTCGTGCCGGTTGCGGAAAAATTACCTTGGCGGAGTGCGTCGGGAGCTACGGTTTCAAGGGCGGAGACGTTGGCGCGCTTATTGGTTTCTTCCCAACTGCCAAAAAAGAAGAGCTTGTTCTTTATGATGGGTCCGCCAATGTTAGCCCCGAACTGATTGATGATGTTTTTCGGATTGTTCGCGCCGTAGTAAAAGTAATTGCGGGCTTTGAGTGCACTGATCTGATTAAACTCCCAGGCTCCCCCGTGAAACTCATTCGTGCCGGATTTGATGCTGATATTAACGGCCGAACCGCCAGCCATGCCTTGCTCCGCGTCGAAGCTGGCAGTAACTACACTCACGGTTTGGATGGCTTCAGAAGATGGTACATAGGCGACGATTTCGGGCAGCCATGGATAAAGGTCGAGAGCGCCATCAATGCGGGTAGCATTGTTGTTGTACGACGCACCATTAACATCGGTGGCCAAAGCGCCTTGCGGGTTACCGGCTTCCGAGTGAGAACTGGCGGGCGGGCTGAACCCCGGCACAATGATGAAGAGACTTTGGAAATTACGGGTGGCGTTTTCCGGCAACTGGGTAACTTGAGAAGATTGAAGCTGGACATTGATGTCTGCCCGGTCTGTTTGCAGGCCCACTACCGATGCGTCTACCGTAACGCTTTGTTTAACGCCGGCCAGTTGCAGTTGCGTATCGATGCGTCTTTCGCTGTTGGCAAGAATTTGTAGCCCTTTTTGCACGAAAACACCAAAAGACGACGCGGAGATCGTTACGTCGTAGGTGCCCGGTTGTAGATCGGCGAATAGATAACCGCCGTGGTCATCGGTAGTTGCTTCCTTAACGATGCCGGTATTAACGTTGAGGGCCTGTACTTTGGCGCCTGCGATGCTTGCGCCGGAAGCATCGGTTACGGAACCGGTGAGTGTGCCGTAAAGCACTTGCGCGGGAGCAGGCAAAGAACATAGAAGCAAGGCAATCAGTACGTACCTGATGGCTTGTGAATGAGACATAACACGGATCTCCTGAATTAGTTTGAAGCGCAATCTAATTCGGAGATTCTATCGCATGCGAAATTCAACAATGGCTGAAAGTCAGTTGGAGGCGCATTTCATTAAAAAGAGATAAAATCGCAATTGTCATGAAGCGACTCTTTTTCGCCAGTCTTTTCTGCTTATCTTGTAGCCTGTTTGGACAGAACTTGCCCTCTGTGTTGACGCGCGCGGGACGTTTGCAAAACATGCAAATCGAGCTGCCGCACCTGGGTCCTGCCAGTCAATATAGTCTCTTGTATTCGCTTAATGGGTTGCGCGAATTAGGGCCGGAAGCCCGCGTACAGGTTTCGGTTGAGCAGGGCGGAGTTGTATTGATCGAGAAGACGCTGCATGCGGGAGACGCCGACCTCTATTCGCAATTTCGGGTGCCCCGTGCGGGTAGCGTGTTGGTGAAAGTGAAGGCTGAGGCGGCCGATGGAAGTTACCAGTTGCAAGTGAACCGCTGGCCAATTACGAATAGTGTGAAGAGCGCTCCGATTCACGATTGGGAACATGCCCTAACGGTTTCGCTGGGGAAGAGTGTTTTTGCTTACGGGGACGATGCGGAAATATGTCCCGCTGCCAGGGACGCCGCGTAAAGCTCTGCTGGATGAGACAGTCAACACTGATTGGTACAAATTTGATTTCGACGGCGTTAAACCAAAGTTGGTCTTCTTTCAAATTGAGCTGATGGAGCGCGACCAGATTCCAGTGAATGTGGCTGTGTATCGATTAAAGAATGGGAAGTTGGCCGAGTATCTAGATGGTTCAGACCCGGTGACGCAGCCGCACGAGGTACAGGCGCTAAACGGAAACAAGTTTACGCCACGAGTTTTGAAGGAAGCAGGAACGTACTATATTTCGGTTCGGGCGAGCCATCCGGAATACAAGTTGGTTACGCGCGTGTACGATGTGCCGCCCTACCCGGATGCAAAAAGCGCCGTCCGAGCAGGGCTAGATTATATTTTAGCGGCGGGGGATTCGTGGCATGCGAACACTCCGAGGCGTGGCGGGGTCCTGGATCGAGTGTCGACGCCGCACCAAGAGACGTCGCTCTGCGTAGGCTGTCACACCACGCACTTCCCGCAACGTGCCCAGCTTTATGCCGTGCGAAACGGGTATCCGGTGGTGCAGCGCGAAGAGCTGAAGTTTTTGAGTGAACGGTTCTACAACAATCCGCGGCCGTTTTACGGCTTTGAGGAGCAAGGCGCAGTCTGGTCGCGGGTGATTTCCGCGCCGGCGAACGTACTGGGGCGGATGTCTCACTTGATGAGTATTTATGAGGACCAGATTAGCGGCGTGCGCAGGCCTAACTATCACGAAGGGATCGTTGAGTATTTGAAGCTCTACTATGCGGGGCGCGACAAACTTCCTCCCGACGAGACCAATGGCAACATTCCCCTTGTCAGCGCACATGAGGTGGCATGGTATGCGTGGACCGAGACTAAAGATCCAAGGCTTCCCGAAATGGTGGCTCACGGTGAGGTGAAGAACGTCACTGATCTTTGCTACCAGACATTGGCGCTGGCGGATATGGATAAGGTCCGGTATCGCGACATCATCCAAAAGAATGTCGAGCGGCTTTTTGCTATTCAGCGCCCGGATGGTCAATGGTCTTACAAGTTTGAGGCCGACCAGCCGGAAGTCGAATTTCAAACGGGGCATGTGCTGTGGACGCTCCACGAGGCGGACGTGCCGGTGACAGATCCACACGTGGTGAAGGCAGTGAACTACCTGCTTGGGCGGCAGCAAGAGTTTGGCGGGTGGCTCGATCCGCTGCAGTCGTTCGAAAATTTCCGCACGCCCTTTCGAGAGACTCAGTTTGCCGTCATGGGTTTAGCTGCCTATTACCCGCAGGGTGGGCGAACAAAAGGTTGGAATTCGCCGGTTATCGAAAAGCTGTCGCATGATCCGGTGCAAATGTTGGAACAGTTGGACGATCTTTGGGATCGGCCCTCAGATCCAGTAATGAAGGAAGTTTTAGCGGCGGCGCATTCGAACGACGCCATGATCAGGCAGGCGGCAGTCGAAGTTTTAGGGCGTCTGGGGGACCGCCACGCTGAACTGCTGCGTGCGTTGGGCGACCCCAGCAAGATGGTGCAGAGAACCGCGGCGTGGGCGGTGCGCCAATCCTACAGCCAGCACTTGGAGACGCCGTCGGCTGATTTGTTAAATGCCATGAATTCGGCGGATGACCGTGTGCGGTGGGGCGCGGCACGCGTGTTCGCGCAGCATTTTTCTCAATTGGCGCGGCGCGCTGAGTTTGAACCCGCTCTAGCCAAACTGGCGAATGATCCTGCGATAAGCGTGCAGATGATGGGGATCAAAGGACTTTGGCAGTTTTGGTTCTGGACGGCCGATTCGAAAGTAAAGAGCAGTATCGAAGATACGCTAGTGAGCAAATTAGAGAAGCCCCAGCCTATTTGGATCGAAAGCAACCTCCACGACGCGATCTACAATCTGGCGGATGAAAACATCCGGTACCTATATAACAATTGGGTTCCGCTCTTGGGCCATGACGAAGATCGCGAGCGAGCGATTCAAGGACGATTGTCAATTGAAGCGCGACTGGCGAATAAGTTTGCGGCGGTTTTGGATGGCGGGCCGGATAGAGAAAAGAAAGAGCTGCTGCGCTTTTTGACGCAATTTCCACTGCGGCGGGCAGATGTGTATGACCTCAGCGTGGATTTGAGCAAGCCGGCGCCACCGCTTTATAACCGAATCGGAAACGACATTGAGCAGGTAGTGTTCTTTGGACCCAGTGCCGAGCGGTTGGCCCATTCACTTTCGAACCTGCTGGATTCCAAAGATCCCGAGATGCGACATCTAGCCGCCCAAGCCGCTTTGCTAGTTCGAAAAACAAGCTTTGGCGCAGTCGATAAGGTTGCCGGAAAAACAGGGCCTGAAGTGAGTCTTGTTTCGCTTAAAGTGGAAGCGATGCCGGAAGAAGCGGATGTGCAGAAGGCGCTCAACCCCCCGCCTCCCGCATCGAAAGGCGGAGCAGTGTCGGCAGTGGTGGAAAAGCCGACTGTGAAGCTCGACCAGGCGTATTTTCGCGGCTATATTCAACCCATACTGGAACGTAAGGGCAAGGATGGATACGCTTGTGCCCAGTGTCACGCGTCGCACGCAATATTTCGCGCGACCTATGAGACGGCGCTGAAGGTGGTCGATCCCGCACACCCGGAAGACAGTTTGCTGCTTCGAAAACCAACGTCAAGTTCCGAGACGGAAGGGTTGGCGGGGACGCTGGCACATGGCGGAGGGATTCGTTTTGCGAAAGATTCGCCGGAATACGCAACGATTTTGGAATGGATCAAAGGGGCGAAAGAATAGGAATTCCGGCCACAAGCCCGGACATTCTAAAGATCACCGCAGGTATGGGTCACATATAAAGTTACGCGGCAGCTCCGGCGCCAGCTTTGACGGCAATCTGGATGTCCGCGAATTACGGCCAAGTCGAGACTTTATCTGCCATCTGTAAGAAAGGCTCGCTCCTCGGTCGCGTTGACGGTCATCCGGCTTCGATTCGGCTGAAAGGCCCCGGAAAGCGCGGCAATTCAACGCGACATCGAATGCGCCTTCAGGTGCTGCGATGGTAAAGTCCTGTTCCGCAACAGTAAGCCTGCAGCTGTCCCAGCCGCCGAAAGACACGCTGGTTTGTTGCATCAACGACGACCAGTTTGTGAAGAGGGGATGGGGTGGCACGGCGGCAAAAGCCCTTTGCGCTTTGATGGCGATGGGTGAAAAATCAGTCGCCATGACACCGCAGCCAAGGCACGAGTAGAAGCGCGGTGCTATGTCGGTTCCGCAGCCGGGGAACCAAATGCGGTCGCTGTGCTCTTTCTCGAGATCGAGAAAGCCTACCGGTTGCCAGCCCCGTGCGCCGGCCTCGGTCGGAAGCGCGAATGGCCCTTGGTAATAGGTGCCATGGAGATATCGATCCCACGTTTTTCGGTCGGTCCAGTCCACAGGCGCTGTTTCTGAGCAGAGAGGCGTGTCCTTTAATGCTAGTTTTTCAGCTACTTGTTTTTGCTTTGCCATTTCAACCTGTGGTTTCCTTTGTTCTAGAGCGCTTTCTGCTTGTTGGTGCGGTTGTTGCAATTGGAGCTTTTGACGAGCACGAGACTCTTGCAAATACAGGCGGGTTCGCGCGCGAACGAGTTCCCGATGGGCGGCGCGCCATTGCAAGACGATCTTGTCACCGTTCCGATGAATACGACGGTTTTTCGCGGCTTCGGCGTGGCCGTGCGCGTGACAGTACTTGGCATGCTGCAAGCGATCTTCCCCTATGGGCAAGCCGCACGCAGGGTTTGCGCAAATGCGCCTTTAATTCACGCATAAACAAAACGACCAGTCTTTGATTTTTGTTGAACTCGCGAAGGGTCCACCCCGGAGGTTTCCCTTCCGCATAGATGCTCAGATGCCAGACAGAATCAAAATTACTGCTTCAACTGAGTAATTGAATGGAATGACGGAGAGGCCGGTAGGCAGAGGACTGCTACCCCTGCGATGTGAGGCACGCAACGCGGGGATGCTGCTTTTGGCTGCAGAAGGCCCGGTTTTGATTATTGAGGCTGCCATCGCGGCCTCGTCTACCCGTTTGGACGCTAGTCTAGACCAGAAGTAGCGGCGAACGCAAGCGTAAGCAATCAGGTAGGCGGCTTGGTCCGCTAGCTAGCCGCGCATCTCGCCGTTGAGACCATCGATTTTTCAGCGCTCTTCAAGAACGCTACTTGCCAACGCCATAGCAGAGGATGGCCCGCTTGATCAGCTCTTAAACACCACTGGCAACACGGGAATTAGTAGTCTCGAGACGACAGCTGGTTGGATAAGCCCTACCGAGCCCAAATTTAATACGTCAATTCTCGGGCCGGGCGCTGAACGAAAGACCTTGATAGCATGTGCCGCGCCTCCCGAACCAGCATTATTTCTAGTTATCTGTTCAGGCGCTTCGAGAGTCAAATTGCACAGATGAAACCAAAGGTCCAAGAAAGGGCGTCTTAGTTGTCAGTCAAGGTTAGCGGAGCGCGGTCAAGCTTTGACATGATCGCTTACCGTTCCTGCTGATCTGGTGGAGGCTACGGATTTACGACCTATGAGTTCGAGCAACACCGCCACCAGAGCGTTGACGAAACTTGGGACGATGTCTTTGGGCGGCCCTGGCACCGAGATGGAGGTGCGCATTGCAGGGCTTGATTGGTCGGAGACTCCGCTCGGGCCGATCAGCCGGTGGCCGCAAAGCCTTCACACTGTTGTAAACATACTTCTTTCTTCGCGTTATGCGATGTGGATGGCTTGGGGGCCTGAGCTGACGATGCTCTACAACGATGCTTATCGGCCTACACTTGGCATTAAGCATCCATGGGCGCTCGGCAGGCGGGCGAGCACAGTTTGGGCGGAGATCTGGCGCGAGATTGGACCCCGTGTTGAGGCTGTACTCACAACAGGCAAAGCTACCTACGATGAGGGCTTGCTTTTATTTCTTGAGCGGAGTGGCTTTCCCGAAGAGACTTACCACACTTTTTCGTATAGCCCGTTGCTGGATGATGAAGGTCGAATCAGCGGGATGCTCTGCGTAGTAACCGAGGAAACCGAGCGCCTAATAGGAGAGCGGCGCGTGCAAACTTTGCGGGACATATCTTCCGCCTTGGCAAGTGCAAAAACGCAAGAGGAGGTGGTACAGGCCGTTAGCGAGCGCCTTCTTCTGAACCAGAAGGATTTGCCATTCACGCTTACTTACTTGTACGACGACGCGGGAGATGCGCGGCTCGTATCGTCGACCGGCATTGCGAAGGATCATCCCGGTGCGCGGGAATGTGTCAAGCAGGGTTCGGACGTTCCGTGGCCGACTCACCAGATGCGAGTTCGTCCAGCATCGATTATCATCGAAAACTTGACCGAACAAGGTAGTTTCGCTCCGCTACCGGCGGGCGAATGGGACAGGCCGGTAGAAAAAGCGGCTGTGGTTCCAATCAAACAGCAAGGGCAAGAAGAGCCCGCCGGAGTTTTCGTTGTCGGCATAAATCCCTATCGACACTACGATTCGGCCTACAACGGTTTTATCACCCTCCTTTCTGGTCAACTTGCCGCCGGATTGGGCAACGCGCGCGCCTATGAAGCTGAGCGCCGGCGCGCCGAGGCATTGGCGGAAATCGACCGCGCTAAGACCACGTTCTTTTCAAACGTGAGCCACGAACTTCGGACACCGCTTACGCTCATGCTTTCGCCTATCGAAGAGTTGCTAGCAAACGAGCAAAGGCAAAGGGGCTCCGAGGAAAGGGAACTCCTCAAGTTAGTTCACCGCAACGGTCTGCGCTTGAAAAAGCTTGTTGATACATTGCTTGATTTTTCTCGAATTGAGGCTGGCCGAATGCGGGCGACGTTTGAGCCAACCGACTTAGCTCAATATACGGCGGAGCTGGTGGCCAATTTTCGTTCGGCCATGGAGAAGGCCGGGCTTGACTTGAAGGTCGATTGCCAGCCACTCTCCGAGTCTGTTTACGTCGACCGCGAAATGTGGGAAAAGATCGTACTAAATCTGGTATCAAACGCCCTGAAGTTTACATTTGAAGGCGGCGTGACAGTTAAGTTGACTCAGGGTCCAAGAAATGTTGAGCTTACCGTTCAGGATTCTGGCATTGGCATCGCGAGAACGGAGTTGCCCCACATTTTTGAGCGCTTTTATAGGGTGGCCGGAGCCAGAGGCCGCAGCATGGAGGGAACAGGCATTGGACTGGCGCTAGTTCAGGAACTCGTCAAAATGCACGGTGGATCTATCAAGGCCGTCAGTGAAGAGGGACTCGGCAGCATGTTTACGATTGTTGTTCCGCTGGGATCCGATCATCTACCCAAGGAGAAAGTAAAAGAAACCACAGATGATGTTAAAGGCCCGGCGCGACCAGATTCGTTCGTCACGGAAGCGCTGCGGTGGCTCTCGGACGATGTTGCGGATAACGGGGATTCTGGCCTGCACTCAGTGCCTGAAGTCGCTGCGGCAGGCGTGTTAGAGCGAGTACTCCTGGCGGATGACAACGCTGATATGCGAGAGTACGTATCCCGCCTGATAGGCCAGCGATACCAGACCTTAACTGTGGCGAACGGTAACGATGCGCTGAAAGCAGCAATTAGCGATCCCCCCGACCTGATTCTTTCTGACGTTATGATGCCCGGCCTGGACGGGTTTAGGCTTCTGGAGGAGCTGCGCGCTTGCCCCCAAACCTCCACTATCCCGGTGATTCTGCTATCGGCGCGGGCCGGTGAAGAGAGCCGCGCCGAGGGCCTGGGTGCGGGCGCCGACGACTATCTAATAAAGCCTTTTACCGCGCGCGAGTTGCTAGCGCGGATAGGGGCACACCTATCGATGAGCCGGCGAAGGAAAGCTGCTGAACGAGCACTGAAGGAGACTCAAAATACCCTGCAGAGCTTCTACGACAGTTCGCCTTTTCTTATGGGCGTTGCCGAAATCGATGGCGAAAACATAGTTGGGATCTATGGCAATTCAGCGGCCGCACGTTTTTTGGGGTCTGCTGAGCGCGAAATCTTTAACCGCACAAGTCAAGAGGTGGGACTGCCTTGGGCCATTGCTGCGCTGTGGTTGGAGCGTTTCCGCGAGAGCCAATCTGAAGGCGGCGCGGTGCGATTTGAATATGAGCACCCGCGTGCGGATGGTGACTGCTGGCTAAGCGCTTGTGTGAATTTCCTAGGCTTTGGACCAACTGGCCGACCGCGTTTTAGCTTTATTGCCGAAGACAGCACCGAGAGAAAAATGAACGATGAGCGCTTGCGCCAATCGAACACCGACCTGCGGCGCGCTAATACGGATCTTGAACAGTTTGCTTATTCGGCAAGTCACGATCTGCAAGAGCCGTTGAGGCAGATTGCGGTGTACAGCCAATTGCTGGAAAAGAAATATGCCGATAAGCTTGAGGGCAAAGGATCGCAGTACCTGGAATACTGTATTGAGGGCGCGCATCGGCTGGAGACTTTAATCAGCGATCTTTTGGCGTATTCGCAAGCCACGAAGACCAAAGATGCTTCGCTCGAACCGGTGGACGTTAGCCAGGTGATTGAGACAGTCAAGAAGAATCTGTCGACGACGATTGCAGAAACTGCCGCCGAGATTTTGACAGGCAATTTGCCGGTGGTGTGCGCCAACTCGGTGCCTTTGGTCCATTTATTTCAGAACCTCATTTCGAACGCGTTGAAATACCGGAGTGAGAAACGGCCGCGGATAGAAATTGCGGCAAGCGAAGATGGAGGCTATTGGCGTTTTTCGGTGCAAGACAATGGAATTGGAATTCCCAAAGAATTTCAGAGCCAGATTTTCGGGATTTTCAAGCGCCTTCACAATCGGGCGGAGTATCCCGGTACTGGCATTGGCCTTGCGATCTGCCATAAAATTGTAGATCAGTACGAAGGGCGGATTTGGGTGGAATCGGAGCCGGGACGAGGCTCAACCTTTTTTTTCACTCTCCCGCACAGAAACCTATGAGCGAAAAACGACCAGTCGTGCTTTTGGTTGAGGATAATCCAGCGGATGCGGATCTAGTTGAAGAAGCTTTTTCGGAGGCCCACATCGATTGCCTTCTCGATATTTTGCGGGACGGTGCTCAAGCCATCGATTTCATCGAACGGCTAGATTCCGGGCTGTCGGAAGCGTGTCCGGATCTCTTCTTACTAGATTTGAATTTGCCGAAGGTGGGCGGAGAAGCTGTGCTGAAGCGGGTTCGGTCGAGTCCTGTGTGTAAGAGTGTGAAGGTATTGATCGTGAGTTCGTCGGACGCCCCATCCGACCGAAAACGGGCGATGGATCTGGGCGCCAGCGACTATTTCCGCAAGCCCTCGAGCTTGGAGCAGTTTATGGAATTTGGTTCCAAAGTGCGCGTACTGCTTCAAGGGACCAACTTGGCGAAGAGTTAGGTTAAGGCGCGTCCAACTTCTATCCCTGCGAACTGGCGTGGGCCTTCCTATTATCGAGCAAACCTTTCAAGATAGACCCAATTTTCAAAAACTCTTCCAGTTCGGAGGGCTTTGTAATGTATATGCCGATGTTGTAGCTTTCGATTTTGGCCCGGTCGCGCGCCGAGGGGGAGGAACTTAGAACCGCAACGGGTACGAACGCGAACGCTTCGTTGGCGCGCATCGCTTCCAGTACATCCAAGCCGCTACTCCTCGGTAGATTTAGGTCGAGAACCATTAAATCCGGGACTTCGGGACTGACGGGATCTTGCTGCGTGCCGATCAAGGCCATTGCCTTTTCGCCGTCGTCGATTAGTATGACGTCACAGTCAAGGTCAACACTATCTAGGGCCATTCGAAGCAGTTCGACATCGCCTGGATTGTCTTCGATCACCAGGATTTGGGGCTTACGGGCAGCGTGGGAAGCAGTCATCGAATTCCGTCTTCCACAAAAGTCAAAAGTGACGGTAGGGTGAAAAAAAACACCGATCCGCGATCTTGGCGCGGCTCGACCCAAATCCGCCCGCCATAACGTTCCACTACGCGCTGGCAGATGGCCAAGCCGATGCCGGTACCTGGAATTTCTTTGCCATGCAACCGCTTAAATGGGCCGAAGATCTTTTGGCGGTATTCTGGGGCAATGCCAATTCCGTTGTCCGCCACGGCGAAGCGCAATTGACCGTCGGCCTCCTGAACGGAGACCTTAACAAGCGGTGGCTCAACGCTGCGGTATTTGATCGCGTTGCCGGTCAGGTTTTGAAAAAGCGGAATAAAGTGCCCCTCGAAGGCGTGCAATGTAGGTAAGCGATCAACCATAACCCGAGCACCATTATCTTCGATCGCAATCTTAAGGTTTTGTTTCACTTTTTCGATGACTGTATTGAGGTCAACCGCTTGGACGGGCTCGTCTGTCCGCGCACCGATTTCGGCGTAGGTCAGCAGATCAGCCAAAAGGTCGCGCATTTGTTTGGTGCCGGCCGCGATGGTATCAACATACATTTGGGCCTGCTCGCTGAACTCACCGAGGTGGCTTTTGAGAAGGAGTTGCGAATAGACAGTGATCATGCGCAGGGGTTCCTGCAAGTCGTGGCTGGCCACAAAAGCGAACCGTTCGAGATCTTCGTTCGAGCGTGCGAGGGATTCGTTGGAATGCTCCAGATCGGCGTTCAGCCGGGACAAACGTTCGACGCTGCGAACCTGCTCGCTGATATCCCGGGCGATTTTGGAAGCGCCGATAATCCGCCCGAGCGAATCATGGACCGGCGACACCGTTACGGCAACATTTATGGTTTGGCCGCTCTTCGTTTGCCGCAGCGCTTGATACTGGTCGACTCGTTCCCCTTTGCCAATGCGGGAGAGGACTTGCGGCATTTCGTCAACGCAATCCGCCGGCGTGAGCGTGGAAGCAGGCAGTCCCAAAATTTCTTCCGCCGAATAGCCGAATATGCGGCCGGCACCCCGATTCCAACTGACGATTATCCCGTTTAGATCGTGTCCGATGATGGCATCATCGGAAGATTCGACAATCGACGCAAGGAGGCGGCCAGTGACTTCTGCCGACCGGCGGGCTGTGACGTCCCTGAAAACGAGCACGGTGCCCTGCACAGTGCCGCCTTCACCGCGAATGGGAGCACCACTGTCGTCGATGGGAACTTCCGTGCCATCTTGCGCAATCAGAATGGTGTGATTCGCCAATTCCACAACTGCGCCCTCACGCAAAACTTTTGTCACCGGACTTTCCACGTTGGCGCGGGTGAATTCGTTGACGATTCGAAAGACCTCATCGAGAGACCTGCCGACGATCTCATCGGATCTGAGCAGCGACTTCGCAACGCGATTGGCGAATACAATGCGGCCTTCGACGTCGGTTGAGATGACGGCATCGCCAATACTCGCCAGGGTTGTTTCCAGCGAGTCTCGCGTTCGCTGGGTTTCCCGCAGCGCTTCTTCCCGTTCCACCAGGGCTTGCTTGAGGTTGTTGTCGCGAGACTGTATTCCGGAAAGCATTTCGTTGAACGCGTCGACCAGCACGCCCAACTCGTCGTTCGAAAGTTTCCCTACACGAATGGCGTAGTTGCGGCTCTCGGCGACCGATTTTGCGGCACGCGCCAATTGCACGATGGGCGTTACAATGACGGCGCGGAGGCGCGAGGAGAGCAGTACTGAGATAAGGCTGGCCAGCAGCAAGAGCACCAGAACCGTTGCCCCATAAAGTCCCATGCGCTCGTATACCTCGCCTAAATCGAAAAGCAACGCCAAAGAGCCGATACGGCGGCCACCGAGGACGACGGGATGCGAGAGCAGAACATCTGTAGAGGTAAAGCGGAGTTGTTCGCTCGTGTCGGAAGACGGACACGCTAACTGGCCCCCTGGGCGAGAATATCGCTCGAAAACCGTTCCATCAATCCGGTAGAGACAAGCAATGACGAGATGAGTTCTTGCTTTCAAAGCAGCCAGGGTTTCGCGGGCTGACTGGTGGTCGTCGAATTCAAGCGACGCGGTGCTATTGTCGGCGGTAATCTGCGCCAATGCGGTCAGCTCGCGCCCCATATAGCCACGCAGAAAAATCGAGTCCGCGACAACCATACCGCCGCCGGCCAGCAGGAGGGCGGACGTAGTTGTAACCAGTATGATGGCCAACAGCTTCTGTTTGATCGGTCTGTCGCGGAAGGTTGACATATTTCGGGCTCGCTATTTTTCGACCAACCTCGCCACTCGCAGCAACCTCGAACTAAGCTTTATGCCGGCGTTTTCGGCGGCGGTTTGATTGACGTCAAAGCGTACATGCCGATCTTCGACAGTGAAAGAAATAACACCGCCGGCGCGCAGAAAGTTATCTCCGACCTCGCCCACCGTGAGAACACCGCGCTCCAAGTTAGCTAGAATTTTCGAGACGTCTTTGGTGATTGCGCTTACGAAGAGCACTTGGCACAATTTCGCCGGTGGCGGCTGCTTGATCCTTCTAACAAGCAGCTTTCGACCACCCACAACTTCTCCTTCCACCATTTGATCTAGGGCGCTCCCGAAGGGATCGTCGCCAAGAACGCAGATGGCGATCGGTGAGTGGGCATCTTCGAAGGCTGCTTCCGGCCACTCGACGAACTTCGTGAAATTAAGCAGGAATGCGGCTTTCACCTGCGACTCCAGAAACGGTTCGTCGGCCGCTCGGCACGCAAAAGCTCCCCCCAGGCAAAGGCCGAACAGTAAGGAACGCCCTGCCGCGCGAAAGCATCCAGTAAGAGATCGTTTTGGCAAAGTTGCCCGAACACGGGTTTGCTTACGGAAACGAGGCGCATTCACTTTGTCCACCTGACTTCCAAATAAGCGCTACGCTTAATCCCAACAAGCGGTCCCGGATCGCCTCCGTACTCGGGATGCGAACCTTGTAAAAGATTACGGCCGACGAACGACAATTCCCATCGAGGCCTGACGCGCCATCCAAGGCGGGCATCAGCTGTGGAATAGGCGCTCACTAGCTGGCCGGGCAAAGCGCTCACGTAACGGTAGTCAAAATCAAGCTGAAGCGCCTTAGAAAGATTGAACCCGCTTTGCACCAACGCTTGATGTTGTGGGCTAGACCCTTCAATGATGGGCGCCGTGCCCACATCGCCCGAATTAGGCGACTTTTCCAGAGTCATATGGAGATACGAATACGATCCACGCAGCCGCCAGTTACTCTTGGGTTCCCACTCGGCGGCAATCTCGCCGCCTTTGGTGTTACCGAGAAGACCATTGCGGAACTCTGCGGGAAGCAAAAGATGAAGCGGAGGCGGATCGGCCTCTAAAAAAGGTGCGCCAATTATGTCCTCGCTGAAAAGATCGTGGTAGTGGTTATAGAAAATGGCGAGATCTACATAAACACTCTTGCCGAGCAGGCGGCGGTAGCCAAGCTCGTAGCCGTTGAGTTGTTCCGGTGCGAAATTCGGATTGGCGATAAAGCGCGCAAAATAAGGGAGGCCCGACGGCGTAGTGCCGACGTAACCCAGCAGATTAAAGTCTTCTTCCGCGTCGGACGGAGTTCGCACAGCATGGGTATAGGCCGCCCATATTGTTTGCTTCTCCGTGGGTGTCCACAGAAGCCGCGCACTTGGCTCCAATTCAAGGCCCGTAAAATTGGTGCGCAAGAATTTCGTTCCCAGAACGAGGGAAAGCCGATTTTCGATCAGACCAATCTCGTCTTGGACGAACAAGGTAAAAAGCTCGTCGGTTCTTTTCGCAGGGACGAAGGTGAGGCCTGACACAACTGGGATATCGTCACCCCTGCTGAAACGCGCACCCAATCCCCAGGAAACCTGTTGACGAGCGGGCAGACGTAGGCGCTGTAGAAAATCGAGATCGTAGGTGCTCCTTATTTCGCCAAAGTTCGGCTCATGACGGTTCGTCCGGTCGTAATAGGTTTGTAGCTGAATATCGTCACCGTCTCTGATGACCTTGCTCCACCGTGCTGTGAGATTGCCCCCGGATAGAAGCGCGTTGGCATCCACCACCCGCGAGTAGGGTTTTGTATAGCTGGTGGCTTGAACGCTTTCCCCGGCCTCCTCGTCGTATATGTCTCCTTGGACGGTAAAAGAGTCTCGGTGGTCTCCTTTCCAGTCGATTCGGAAGCCGCCCTGGCCGGATCGCCAGTCATCGAAATTGCGGTTGTCCGAGTGAGTCTCGGGACTGCGGGTGAATGCTTTGGCATAGAAGCGGTAATTGAGGTCGGGGCCCTGCTGACCTCCGTAGCGAAAGTTCAGAAAGCCTTGCTCCTCGTTTCCGGTGCCTGCGGAGACCAACATCCCATGGGTGTTCTTAGCATTCTTGGTGATGATACTGATCACCCCATTGACGGCATTTGGCCCCCAAATTGTGCCGCCCGGCCCGCGTATAACTTCGATGCGGTCAATGTCGTCTATGATCGTGTCTTGCACTTCCCAATAGGTGCCGTCGTAAAGAGTGGTGTAAACGGTGCGGCCATCAATGAGGACGAGTACGGAGCGGGACAACCGACTCCCGAAGCCACGAATGCCGATGGACCATTTGTTCGCGTCAATGCGTGCCACTTCGACTCCGGGAGCCAGGCGCAGCGCTTCCGGAATGCTGGTTGCCCCCGAGCGCCGGATCTGTTCGCCGGTAATCACGAAGATAGCCACTGGGGAACGAAAGGCCGCCGTAGGTTCCTTGGAAGGCGTAGTTACTTCAATCTGAGAGAGTTCTTCCAGAGTCAGGGCCTTCAGTGTTGCTTGGGCAGCGCGGCTTGAATCGTCCTGGCTTGGCGCCTGAGCTTGCAAGCTGTAAGTCGAGGCTGCCAGAAGAAGATACAGCACTGCGAAGACAGCTTTCCCTGTTGAGTGCCGGTTGCGGATATCGTCAAAAGGCGATGTTTTCATGGAACAACATCCCAATGGCAAGAGCTTACTAATGTATTAGGGCCACCAACAACCGCGCAAAAGTCCTAGCGCAGGACTATACCTCAACACAGGTGGGAATTGGGGGAACGCAAGTGTGGCCGCCTCCGGTCGGTAGTTGCCCCGAGTGCTACGACGCAGCGCTTAAGCTCTTTACCTGTGCCGTTTCCGCACCCAGCCACTCCGGATGTTGGGCGGTGCTATCAAAGTGCATAGTGGTTTTGAAAAGCTCGTACTTGCCGTCCTCTGCCGCCTTGCTTGTTTTGTCGACGATAGCCTTTACCTCAGTAGCGCTGAGAGGACGGAACGATCCGCCAATCTCAAGCGCCTGCTGGAGAAGAGCCGGCTTATCAATTCCAGTGATCACAACAGAGGTTGGCAGGTTGAGTGCATAATGCAGACACTCGGTTGCGGAGACAGCCTTGCTCTTCAAAATAACGGCGTCTCCCATACTCTTCATACCCAGGATCCCCATTTTGAGGCGAACCGCCTCTGGCAAAACCAGTTTCGCGAAGCTGCGAAAATGGTAATCCATTACATTGAGGGGCATCTGCACAGTATCGAAGCGGAAGTCGTGTTTGCGCGCGAGCTCGAGCATATAGAGGTGAATATGCGGGTCTTTGTGACCAGTGAACCCTATGAAACGGGTCTTACCGGCCTTCCGCGCGTCCGTCAACGCCTCCACCGCTCCGCCCGGCGCGAAAAAACGGTCGGGATCGTCGAAGCGGATCGTTTCGTGAAACTGCAGGAGGTCCACATGGTCAGTCTGCAAACGCTTCAGCGATTCGTCTATCTGCTTTGCGGCTTCTTCTTTGGTGCGACCATCGAACTTCGTCATCAGAAACGCTTTTGTCCGATAACCGTCGCGTAAAGCCTTTCCCATACGAATCTCGCTTTTTCCGTCGTTGTAATCCCACGAATTGTCGAGAAAGTTCAATCCTTTATCTAAGGCTGAACGAATGAGATGGATGGCTTCGCTTTCGGTCAGCGGCGCCTTTCCAATGTGCGATCCGCCCAATCCAATACAAGAAACCTTTTCGCCCGTCGATCCCAGAGTTCTATATTGCATGCGGTTTCCTCCTATGGCAGCCGGTTGCCCGGAACGTAACAGGGCTAATCCCGCCCCCCAAAGCAACTCACGCCTGTTCCAACTCAAATGGGTCATCATACGTATTGACTGAGGCCAAACGGAATTGCGGACATCTGAAAAAATGCGGGCAGAACTGGTGGCGAGCAAAGTGTGCGGCATTCCGCGAAATTAGAAGAGTAAGGCAGACGGAAGCGCCTGCCTTACCCAAAGTGGTGATGGCTAGTAGGCTCTGGATGCCACGCTACGAAGCGTGTCTGAATTGATCTCTTGGACGGCTAAAATTGTCAACTTCCGATCCGCTTGTTCTTCCTCCTCAAGGGTGCTTTGCAGCAAATCTACGGCCTCTGTTAGACCCAACTGTTGCGCAAAAGTCCGCGCCGATCCGTAACCGGCCATTTCGTAATGCTCAACCCGTTGAGCCGCTGCGATCAAGGCAGCGTCTCGAACAGCGGCGTTGTTACCTTTGGCATGGATGGCTTCGGATCCCTCACTAACCAGACCTTTCATCGCCTGGCAAGTCTCACGCTCCGCTTTGACACCCATGCTGCTAAAGACTTGTTCCAAACGAGCCACGTGATTCTTCGTTTGCTCCAAGTGTTCTAAGAATGTGTTCTGTAGGGTGGATGAAGTTGCCGCTTCGGCCATTTTCGGCAAGGCTTCGACGAGCCTGTGCTCGGCGTCGTACAAATCCTTGACTTGCTCCACTAACAAGTCTTCCAACGAATTGTATTCTGTACTACTAAGAAATCCCATGTTTTACCTCTTTTGTTGTTTGGCCGCGCAATTGCCGCAACCTTAGATGGGACTCTCTTCAATAGGCAACAGTGACCTGTCACTTCTGCTGAATTCTTTTGGCCTCGGCCACGGGCTTGAAATCGTAGTACCAGTCTTCTTCGGCCGATGCCCTGTTTACGAGACCTAGCACTTTCGCATTTGAATACATTGAGAAATGCGAGATTTGCCAAACGCCGGCAGCCACGGGCATCTTCTCGATTTCAAAGCGTGTGCCAGGTTCCACTCGCGCGAGAAACCCTTCGATGGAAACTGGCCGGATCACTTCGGCCGTCACTTTCACCCACTCATAAGTCTGTTGATCGATCCACATTTCGCCACTCATGCCGGGAAGAACTTTGCTTGCCATGTTTGGCGGCTGGTAGTCGAGCTTTGGGATCGCCCGGAAGATCCAGACCTTGCGCTTATTAAGATTGCCTGCACCGGCCAATCTAAAGTCAAAGGCTTTCGAAAGCTGCGCCATCATAAGATGATCGGTCTGGCGATCTTTCTCATAAGCAGCCAAACGCCGGCTTCGCTCCGCCGGAGTTTGGGTGCGCCGTAGCGCAGACTCATTCTCCTCTTTCCTCCACTCCTCTGAAGCATCGGCCTGGGATAAAGGCTTACCATTTATAGCAAGTAATCGCCGATAGGGCGAACCGTCGATCATAGTAACTTGAAACGTTTTCGTCGATGTGGTGGTGTGATCTCTCTCTTTATAGTTGAAATGCTCGGCAGCTTCGAAATCTTTTTCGTTGGCGGAAGCCGACCGCTCGACGATCATTGTTACGGGAAGCTTAGGAGCCGCGCACCAAACCAGGGACACGGACAATGCGAAGCCAAGCAACTTCGGTAAAGTGTGCCTAAAGACTCGACGGAATGGGTGTATCAACGCGGCTCCACTCTATAGATCTCTCAAAGCGGAGGGATGTTTCATCTCCGCATAAGTGACTCGGCCCTTGGCGGCAAGAGACAGGCGGATGCGGGAATTTCAAGGCGATCACACATAGCGTGGTGGCCAGATCACGCCGCCGTTCTAATAAGTGAAGTTTACAGTGTGTTCAGAAACTTCTGCCGAATTGCCTTAGAACTCAGTCAAGAACGGGGCGAGCTGAACTCGATCACTTTGGGTGCGCTAGTAGCGCGGCGGTGCGTTCTGCTTCGGACTGTTTCTGAGCTGCCAAGAGCACGAGCGAACGGTCTCCTTTGCGGAGTCCTTGCGACAACAAGGACCATCCTTGTTCGCGGAGACTCGCGTATTGTTGAAGCCCTTCGACGATGTCTCGCTGCTTGTCTGGGAGGTTGCGTAAAAGAGCCAGCGGTTTGGAGGCAGCTTGCCAAGGGGCAATGACGTTTTGGTCGAGAAGGTCGGCCATCTGGGTGTCGCGCAATTGTCGGGCGCGAGAGCGGCGAAGAAGGTCGTTATAAGCCGCGAGAGTTGTTTTCTCCGTGGCGGCAAAGTGCTGCAGCGGACCGATAACATCGGAGGGACGCGGCAGGAAGGTTAAGGCTAAGAATGAAACGATGGCGAAGAAGGCGATGAGATTCAGCCGGTGGACAGAGCGCCTAGGTAGCGGGTCGTACATGATGGGAACACTGAGAGCCAGACCGCAAAGGAAGCCGGAGACGAGTCCGCCAAGGTGAGCAGCCGCGTCAACGCCGGGGCCAGAGCCGAAGATCAGGTTATAGACGACAAAGGTTGCCGCACTGGTGGCCAGAGGCGAGAGTACCTGACTTGGCATGTTAAAGCGCTGCATCATCAGAAAACCGAGGAGCGCCCCGTAGAGGCCGAATATGGCGCCGGATGCGCCGACGCTAATGAGAAATGGATGAATGGTGAGGCTGGCAAGCGACGCGCCGATGATGGAAATGAAATAAACCGCTAGGAAGTTGATGTTGCCGAAGAGACGTTCGACGAAAGGACCCGCCTGCCAAAGGACAAACATATTTAAGCCGAGGTGGATTAAACCTCCATGCAGGAAGCCGCACGTTATCAATCGCCACCATTCGTGGTTGCTAAGCGTAGCGGGCCCGTAATCTGCTCCCCAGAGTAGGATTTGATCGAAAGTAAAATCGTGTCCGCCAGCGCCAGTTTTCCAGGCCATCACAAGGTAAATTGCGATATTCAGGAACAGTAAGACGCGCGAAAGGAAGACGTGCGGGGTGACGGATTCGAGACGGGCGCGGTAAAGCGTGGCCGGGTTTACTGGGATGTTGCTGAGGTTATAGAGATTGACTGGCGTTTCTTCGTGCACTCCGAGGCTATACATTGACATGACTGGTGGCTTGGCTCCGTTTTGCTTTTACTTGGAATAGCGTGAAATCTGGGAGAAAGGGGCCATGGTGATGGCGCGCACGCCCGAATTATTTGAAACGCTTTGCTCTGAAGGTCACTATAAGGTGGTGTCAGAAATACCTCGCACACTAGTTCGGTGGAGTCGAATGAAATCTTTGCTCTTCATTCTTGCGATCGCCACGCCCTCATTTGCTCAAGTCGCTTTCTTGGGAGTAAAGGTAACAGTTCCCTTGGGAGATGTATTTACAAGCAATGCCGATTCTCCCTTTGGTCTGACGTCTGACTCGCGGCTTTATCTAGTGGGAGCAACCGCAGAAGTACATTTGCCGTTAAGGTTCTCGGTAGAGTTGGATGCAATTTACAAGAGAACTGGATTTTCAACCTATTTTCGATCAATTGGCATAGGACAGTCCACGGACCGCGTGGGCTCTCGTGTATTTTCCCGTTTCCTCAACCGGCTACACAAAAAGTAATAACTCTCAATTTCTGCAGAACAGGAACTCGCCCGGTTTTGTGATCGGTGGCGGGCTGACGTGCAAATTGCTCCGCATGCGGATTTCACCGGAAGTTCGGTATCCGCACTGTGGAACAAACACATTCGGGCCGGCGATTTCGAATGCGAATCAAGAGGATTTTATGGTTGGTGTGACCTTTTAACAAATTCTCTGGTAAGCCGCGCCGTGGGCCCGCAGCGTCTTGAATTTGCGGATTACCATTTCAGTCTATTTCCTCTCTCGAAGGCGCCAATCAATCTCATCAACGGCAGCTCATCACGGGCCGGGACCCCGGCGTTAGCGTAGGCTGTTCCTAAACGGAATTTCCTTGTTGTATTTCTTTCATCTTCACAGAGCCTTGGTAGACGATCTTAGAGAGTCCGCAACGGTAGCCCTCCGCAAGGTGGCCGCATCATGCTGAGTGGCGCGTACATTTACGAGCTCTAATTTACGAGATTCGACATACTAGAGCTCCGAGGATACAAACCCGCTGCAAATTGAGACAATGATTTTTTCACTGCTATGTGGATCGTAAAAATCGCTCTCACGCGACCTTATACATTCATTGTCTTGGCCATCCTAATATTGATTGCCGCACCGGTGGTTATCGTCAACACTCCCACGGATATCTTTCCCAGCATCAATATTCCGGTGGTGTCGGTAGCGTGGAATTACACGGGATTGAATCCGGAGGAGCTTGAGGGTCGCGTCACGACTCCCTTTGAGAAATCGCTGACCGTCTTAGTCGACAATATTCAGCACATTGAATCGACCACGGTTTTTGGGCAAGTCGTGTTGAAACTTTACCTGCAGCCGACGGCTAGTTTAGATACTGCGAACTCTCAGGTTTCGGCTGCGTCGGAGTTTCAACTCCGCAGTCTGCCGCCGGGCATTCTGCCGCCGCAGATTATCAACTTTTCTGCTTCGAGCGTGCCGATTCTGCAACTTGGTCTTTCAGGACAGGGGCTGTCGGAACAGGCTTTGAACGATCTTGGATTGAACTTTGTGCGGCCAGCACTCGTGACTGTCCCAGGGGCCGTGATTCCGAATGTGTATGGCGGCAGGCAGCGTTCGATCATGGTCAATCTCGATCCGAGGCGGCTGCAGTCGCTAGGGATCGCACCGTCTGAAGTTCTCAATGCTCTGGGACTGCAGAACGTGGTGCAGCCAGGGGGTACGGCCAAAATCGGCCACGACGAATATGACATTCATCTAAATTCGGCTCCAGTGACAATTGCGGGGTTGAAAGATCTGCCCGTGAAGCAATCGCCGAACGGAGTGATTGTTTATTTGCATGATGTGGCAAGCGTCAGCGACGGCAGCATTCCGCAAACGAACATTGTCAGGCAGGATGGTAATCGCGGTGTGCTGGTGACGGTATTGAAATCGGGTACCGCTTCGACGCTCTCGGTTGTGAGCGGCATTCTGAATATTCTGCCGCAGGTGAAACTAACTTTGCCGCCTTCGCTGGAGATTAAGCCTATCGGCAACCAGGCAACGTTTGTACGCGGTTCGGTGGTAGGCGTGATCCGGGAAGCGGTGATTGCGGCCGTGCTAACAGGCCTGATGATTCTGCTGTTCCTGGGAAGCTGGCGGAGCACTGTCATCATTGCGATTTCCATTCCGCTGTCGATTCTGACGTCGGTCATCGCGCTGGGGCTACTGGGTCAGACGATCAACATCATGACGCTGAGCGGGCTGGCGCTGGCGGTGGGAATTCTCGTGGATGATGCCACGGTGACGATTGAGAATATTGAGCGCTATCTGGAAGAAGGCGTGGCGTTGAACGAGGGCATTTTGCAGGGCGCAGCGCAGATTGCTACGCCGGCGCTGGTTTCCACGCTGTGCATCTGTATTGTTTTTCTGCCGATGTTCTTTCTCTCGGGCGTAGCAAAGTATCTGTTTGTGCCGCTGGCCGAGGCGGTGGTGTTTGCCATGCTGGCATCATATATTTTGTCGCGCACGCTGGTGCCCACGCTTGCCATGTACCTGTTGAAGCAGCATGACCATCATGCGCAGAAATCGAGTAACATCCTGGCGCGCTTTCAGCGCGGCTTCGAGCGCGGATTTGAGAAAGTGCGTTCGGCTTACCAGGACTTGCTTGGGCGGCTGATTGAAGCGCGCTTCATTTTTGTTCCGTTGTTTTTATTGTTGTGTTTTTCGGGCTTCCTGCTGATCCCTTTTCTGGGGCAGAATTTTTTCCCCAGCACGGATAACGGTTCTTTTACTCTGCACATGCGGGTGAAGAGTGGAACTCGTATTGAAGAAACCGCCAAGTTGTGCGATGAGGTGGAACAGCAGATTCGTAAGGTTGTGCCTGCCTCGCAGATGGATAATATTTTGGACAACATCGGGCTCCCGTATAGCACGCTCAATTTTCAGCATGCGACGTCGGGGCTGATTGGGGCGGGCGACGCGGACATTCTGGTATCGCTGAAAGAGGACCATAGTCCGACAGCGGATTATGTCCGGACGCTGCGCAGCGAATTGCCGCGTGAGTTTCCGGGCACGACTTTTTACTTTTTACCTTCGGACATCGTGACCCAGATTCTGAATTTCGGGTTACCTTCGCCGATTGACGTGCAGATTGACGGGCCGAACGTCACTGGCAACCGCATTGTGCTGAACAAGATTCTGAGCGAAATGCAGCAGGTGCCGGGGTTGGTCGATTTGCGCGTGCAGCAACCGGATAATTATCCGGTGCTGGACCTAGTAGTGGACCGGACGAAGGCGGCGCAGGGCGGTTACACGGAGCGCGACGTGGGCAGCAGCGTGCTGAATATCCTAAGCGGAAGCACACAGCTTTCGCCGCAGTTTTATCTAAACCCACAGAACGGAGTAACTTATAACATCGTGGCGCAGACGCCGCAGTACCAAATCACATCGCTTTCGGATTTGCGAAATATTCCCATTGCGTCGGTGTCGGCGAAGCGCCCCGAGATTGTGGCGGATGTGGCGGACATCAAAAGGTCTACGGAAATGCAGGTGGTGACCCATTACAACATCCGGCGCACGCTGGATATTTATGGCAATGTGCAGGACCGTGATCTGGGCGCGGTCGCCAAGAGCATAGACGAGATCGTGAAGGAAAATACGCCGGCCCTACCGCGCGGAAGTTTCATTCATGTGCGCGGGCAGATTGAGACTATGCGGTCGTCGTATATAGGTCTTACCTCGGGTTTAGGATTTGCCATCTTGCTGGTTTACCTTTTAATCGTGGTGAATTTTCAGTCGTGGCTCGACCCCTTCATTATCATCACGGCCCTGCCCGGGGCGCTGGCGGGGATTGTTCTGCTGCTGTTTATCACAAACACGACGCTCTCAGTTCCAGCGCTAATGGGGGCCATTATGTGTATGGGTGTGGCGACGGCGAACAGCATCCTAGTTGTGTCGTTCGCTAAAGAGAGATTTGAAGAACATGGGGATGGCCTGATAGCGGCGCTGGAATCGGGCGCCACGCGATTCCGCCCTGTCATGATGACGGCTCTGGCGATGATCATCGGCATGATACCGATGGCGCTGGGCGCGGGCGAGGGCGGTGAAGAGAACGCGCCGCTTGGGCGAGCGGTGATTGGCGGCTTGTCTGTGGCCACCGTCGCGACGTTGATTTTTGTACCAGCGGTTTTCGGGCTGCTGCATGGCCGCCGTAAAGATCCTAAAGGCGTGGTGACAGCGCTAAGGCATACCGCGAATGCAGGAGCTTAAGAATGACTAATCAAGAGAACGCCCAAGAGACGCATCTAGATAATGACCGGCGTGATGTGGCTGTCGCGCCGGCGATTGCAGCGCCGAAACGTGGATTGCCGGCGATAGTCTGGCTGGGCCTTCTGGCGATTGCGGCGGTGATTGCAGGCGTGGTGATCATGGGGATTCTCTCGCGCGCGGCGGCCGAGAAAAAGCTAGCGGATAAGGCAGTGGCGGCGGCGATTCCTACGGTTACAGTGACTCACCCATATGCGGCGCGGCTTTCCCCGGAACTCTCGCTGCCAGGCAATGCGCAGGCGTATGTGGAGACACCTATTTATTCGCGCACGGACGGCTATTTGAAGAGTTGGTATTTCGATATTGGAGCGCGCGTGAAGGCCGGGGAGTTGATGGCGGTGATAGAAACGCCCGAACTGGATGAACAATTGCAGGTGGCGCAGGCACAATTGAAAAGCAGCCAAGCGAATCTGGATCTGGCGAACATTACTTCGGCGCGCTATCAGAATTTGTTGAAGAGTAATTCTGTTTCGAAGCAGGAGACGGACCAAGCGCTTAGCGATGCGAAGGCGAAGCAGGCGGCGGTGGAGGCTTCGAACGCAGCAGTGCGCCGGCTGCAGCAATTGCAATCGTTTGAAAGGGTTTACGCGCCGTTCGATGGGATTGTGACGGAGCGAAATACGGATGTGGGGCAATTGATTCAGGGGGGATCGTCACCTCACTCGCTGTTTCATCTCGCCGCCATTGGCACCATTCGTGTGTTTGTGCCGGTGCCGGAAGCGTATGCAGCGGCGGTGAGGGATGGCGGCACAGCGACCTTGACGCTGGATGAGTATCCAGGGCGGGAATTTACTGGGCAGATTGCGCGCAATTCGAGCACAATTGACCCGTCGAGCCGGACACTGAACGTGGAAGTGGACGTGGCGAATCCGAAGGCCGAGATTTTGCCGGGTGCTTATGTGTTCGTGCATTTCAAGGTGCCGGATCAGATCCAGGGTCTGACGCTACCATCGAATGCGTTGATTTTCAGGAGCGCAGGTTTGCAGGCGGGCGTGGTGCGGAATGGGCGGGTGGTGCTGGTACCAGTCACCATTTCGAATGACAGTGGTGCGTTGGTTGAGATTTCAGCGGGATTGACGGCAAGCGATTTAGTTGTGCTGGATCCGTCGGATTCGTTGAGCACAGGGCAGCAGGTGGATGTGAAAGAAGTTAAAAATGCGGGAGCGAAATAGTGGGGCGTTGGTCTAAGAGCACTCCGGCCCTAGCGTTAACGATGATGGCGGTGCTGAGCGGGTGTATGGTTGGTCCGAAGTATGTTCCGCCGACGGTGCCGATGGCGAAGGCTCCGGACACTTATAAGGAACTGGACCCAAACTGGAAACCCGCGATTCCGGCTGATGTAGAACTGAAGGGCGACTGGTGGACGATTTTCAATGAGCCGGTGTTGAATGAGCTAGAGGCGAAGATAGCCCTCGCGAACCAGAGTTTGAAAGTGTCGGAAGCGCAGTTCCGGGAGGCGCGGGCACAGATTCGGATCAACCGGGCGAACCTTTATCCAACTATAGGGACGTCACCTTCGGCAGTGGGTGAACGCTACGCAGCGGATCGGCCCTATTTCAATGCCGCATCGTCAAATAATGGGGAAGCGGACTTGCAACTGCCATTCGATCTCAATTACGAAATTGATTTGTGGGGACGGGTGCGGCGCACGATTAGTGCGGCCAAAGAAGAAGCGCAAGCGAGCGCGGCTGATCTGGCCACCGCGCGGTTAAGCCTCGAAACCGAATTGGCGATAGATTACTTTGAGCTGCGAAGCGCCGATGCACAGAAGAAGCTGCTGGCGGACACAGTAACCGATTACCGGGAAGCACTCCGAATTACCACGAACCGTTTTGAGGGCGGCATTAGCGCGATTTCGGATGTCTATCAGGCGCAGACTCAACTGCAAGCAGCGTTGGTAGCGGAGTCGGATATTGCGGTTGCGCGGGAACAGTATGAGCATGCTATTGCTGTACTAATTGGCCGGCCGCCTGCGAGTTTCTCGCTAGCGGAAACGCCTTTGAATGCACAGCCGCCGGTCATTCCGACGGGCTTGCCTTCCGAACTGCTAGAACGGAGGCCGGATATTGCAGCGGCGGAACGGCGGGCGAATGAGGCGAACGAACGAATAGGTATCGCGCGGGCGGCATTCTTCCCTTCTCTATCGCTGAATGCGGCGGTAGGGTTTGAAAGCAAGTCGATCAAGAGTTTGTTTAACGCTTCGAATTTCGTTTATGCGCTGGGGCCGAGCCTGTCGCAGACTTTTTTTGACGCAGGCCGGCGGGCGGCGATTTCGGAGCAGGCTTACGCGAGCTTTGATGAGGCATCAGCGAACTTCCGGCAAACGAGTCTGAACGCTTATCAGCAGGTGGAGGATAACCTGACGGTGCTGCGAGTGTTGTCACAAGAGTCAATTCAGCAGCATCAAGCCACAGTAGCGGCACGCGGTGCGCAGGAGATTTTTAATAATCGGTATGTGGGTGGGATCGATACGTATTTGCAGGTGGTGACTGCGCAGAATGCGGCGCTGGCCAATGAGCGGAACGAGATTGATATTATGCGGCGGCGTATGGATTCCAGCGTTCTGCTGATCAAGGCGCTGGGCGGTGGGTGGAACAGGTCTCAACTTCCGAAGTATCGATAGACCGCAGAATTCCTCGCGCAGGTAGAGTTTTCCGGCCCGGGCTCGGGAACATGTTATTTTGACGGCATGCGGGTTTTGGCGCTCTTGCTTTTCTCCACCGCGGTTTCTTGGGCGGCCGATGCCACTTACACGGGAGCGGCATCCTGCGCGTCCTGTCACCCTGACGTTCAAAAGCACTGGGCAGGCTCGCGGCACAGCATGATGGTGCAGCCCGCGACGAAACTGAGTGTGCGCGGAGACTTCACGCTCGGCAAAATCACGCTGCGTGGCGATACTTACCAACTCGCCAACCGTAATGGCGCTTGGTACATTACGGAGTCTTACCTCACCGGAAAACCGCTTGAGCACCGCATCGATTACACGCTCGGCAACCGCCGCATCCAGCACTACTTGAGCACGCTGCCCGACGGGCGCATTCTGGTGCTACCGCCGAGTTGGGATATTTTGCGCAAGCAGTGGTTCCACAACTTCGACATTGGCGACCCGGACGAGTCTGGCGAAGTGGAGGTTCAGCTCTGGAACAAAAACTGTTATTCGTGTCACGTTAGCCAGGAAGAAAAGAATTTCGATACCAAGAAAATCGAATACAAGACAACATGGCTGGATTTCGGCGTGAACTGCGAACGCTGCCATGGTCCGGGAAGCGATCACATTGCCCGCTACTCGACAAAAACGAAACCCGCGAAGATGGAGGAGCACTTAGGCGACATGGTGGTGCAGACCCGCCTAGACCCGGCGCGCAACACAATGGTTTGCGGCCAGTGCCACTCTTTCCGCGACATCTTCGTGGCGGGGTTTAAAGCGGGTGACGACTACTATGACCACTTTGTCCCGATTCTCGAATACGATCAGCCTGGCGGCAAAGATCCCGCATACTGGCCTGACGGGCGCACGCGGCGGTTCTCCACTGACGCGTTTGGGCTGTGGCAAAGCCAATGTTTTTTGAAAGCCGGACTGACATGCGTGAAGTGCCACGTTGACCCGCACGACACCGCCATCGAGAAGAACCCGCTGTTAAAACCGACGTACGCGGCCATCTGCACGCAGTGCCACGCAGCTATTGGCAAAGCCGTTAGCGCGCATACGCACCATGGAGAGAAGAGCGCGGGCAGTTCGTGCGTGGAGTGCCATATGCCACGCACGGTATTGAGCATCAAGGCGCAGATTCGCGACCACTCGATTACCGTGCCGGTTCCGGAGAACACCACGCGCTACCAGATTCCCAACGCATGCAATGAATGCCATCAGGATCATGACGCCAGATGGGCGGCCCAACGTATGGACGAATGGTGGGGAAGTGCGTCCCGCAGTAAGTCGATGCGGCGTGCGGAGGCTTTCACGGAGGCCCGTGCGGGCGATCAGAGCGCGATTCCGAAGCTGCTTCAGATTGCCACCGATCCGAGTGAAGGGCCATTTGCGCGCGCCAATTCGCTCGGTTACCTGAGCCGCTTTGGCTCCGATCCGCGCGTGTTTCCCGTTTTTGAAGAGGCACTAGGAGACTCGCATCCGTTGCCGCGCATTGTGGCGGCGTTGCGGATGCCAGTCTCTGCGGACGTGAGGGAGAATGCGATTGCGGATCTGAGCCGAGCGTTGCGAGACCCTACGGCAACGGTGCGGTTGGGCGCCGCGGTATCGCTGGTTGGATTGGGTGTGCGGGAGATGCCGGGAGAAGCAGGCCAGTTTTTCTCAGACGCACTGGGGCTGTATGCGAAGCGCGCCGAACTTAACTCGGACGATGCGGCGAACGAGTTTGCGGCGGGACGTTTTTTCCTGTTGACTGGTGATCCGGCGCGAGCAGAACAATGGCTCTCGACGAGCATGGTGATGGATCCGCAAACCCCAGCGAAATTTTTCCTCGCCTATGCGCTTGCACAGCAGGGGAAATATCTAGAAGCCCGGGCCATCCTCGAGAAGATTGAGCCGTCAGATCCGCACTATGCGAAGTCGCAGACGCTCTTGAAAGCGATAAGCGGACGCTAGCGTCCAGCCAAATCAACACCGGTAGATGCCTCGCGTAGGAGGGGAGGAATAAGAAGCGTCATTTTCTGCCGAATAGACGTCATCCCAGGAACGCAGCATCGATTGTAGACTAGGCGTGTACGCGTTTCACAAGTGGGAACTAACTTGCTTTTCCCCGCTAGTGCCCGTCAGCTCGCTCTGGAGCAGGCCATTGTAGGTTCGTAAATTGTTTAGGAGTTTGAGGAAGATGCAACAGCGCAGGCTTGGAAAGAGTAATTTGAAAGTGTCGGGAGTTGGATTCGGCTGCATGCGAATGACGGGGGGTTACGGCCCAATCCCCGACAAGGCGGAGATGATTGCGGTCATCCGGGGAGCGGTGGAACGTGGAGTTACTTTTTTTGATACGGCTCAAGTCTATGGTCCTTTCGCAAATGAAGAACTGGTGGGCGAAGCGCTGACTCCGTATCGTGGGCAGGTGAAAATAGCGACGAAGTTCGGCTTCCAATTTGAAGATAGTGGGAGTGGACCCCGTTCGGTGGGCGTGAATAGCCACCCGGAGTACATCAAGCAGAGCGTGGAAGGATCGCTCAAGCGGTTGCAAGTCGAGTTCATCGATCTGCTATATCAACACCGGGTAGACCCTAAAGTCCCGATTGAAGATGTGGCCGGAGCGGTGAATGAGTTGATTCAGCAAGGCAAGGTGAAACACTTCGGAATGTCGGAAGCCGCGGCCCAGACGGTCCGCCGCGCCCATGCCGTGCAGCCTGTTACCGCCCTGCAAAGTGAGTATTCACTGTGGTGGAGACGACCGGAAGAAGAAATACTGCCGACGCTGGAGGAACTCGGAATTGGCTTGGTTCCCTACAGTCCGCTCGGCAAGGGCTTTCTTACGGGGACCATGACAGAAGACACGTCGTTTGCCAAGGAAGATCTGCGGAGCCGCATACCGCGCTTTTCAGCAGACGCCCGTAAGGCGAATCAGCCCATCGTCGATTTGCTGGCCGCGACGGCAGAACGGAAGAAGGCGACGCCCGCGCAAATTGCCATTGCCTGGTTGCTGGCACAGAAACCATGGATTGTGCCAATTCCAGGCACTACAAAGTTGGCTCGACTGGAAGAAAATATTGGAGCCGTTTCGGTAGAACTCAGTCCGGACGATCTGCGAGAGATTGAAACTTCCGCCGCGAAGATAAAGGTGGAAGGTGCGCGCTACCCCGACGATCTAGAGAAGATGACGAATCTCTGAGCCGACTCGACAGCGAGGTAAACGATGGATATTTCATTTGAAGGCAAGGTAGCTCTGGTAACGGGCGCGGCATCTGGCCTAGGTTTGGCAACAGCCAATGCTTTTGCACAGTCGGCAGCATCCGTCGCGCTGGCAGATTGCGATGAGCAGGAAGTGCAAATCGCAGCCAAACTACTCGCAGATAGAGGGTTCAAAACACTGGCGCTCCGCTGCGACGTATCCGATGATGCGCAGGTGGAAGCAATGGTGAGACATACAGTTGCCGCGTTCGGACGCCGCGTACAACAATGCCGGCATTCAGAATGTCCTCGCGGAAACGGCTGACTCTCCCAGGGATGACTATGATCGAGTGATGTCCGTCAACTTGCGGGGCGTGTGGAGTTGCATGAAGTTTTAATTGCAGCAGATGCGTCAGCAAGGCAGCGGCGCCATTGTCAATTGTTCCTCGCTGGGAGGTCTGGTGGGAGGCGCCCGTCGTGGCACCTACCATGCCGCAAAGCATGGTGTGCTTGGATTGACGAAGAGCGCAGCTCTCGAATATG
>Ga0182012_10000848_pt1 | contig 33638 bp, 24 predicted proteins | sample 612S2SmetaG_FD_120486 | JGI IMG/M metagenome (GOLD analysis project Ga0182012, IMG submission 120486) | Permafrost microbial communities from Stordalen Mire, Sweden - 612S2S metaG | ecosystem: Environmental > Terrestrial > Soil > Wetlands > Permafrost | place: Sweden: Stordalen | collected...
ACCTTGCCGTAGGAGGTTTCGACCTCGGAGATTTGGCGTGCGAGGACGCGGCGCTCGGCTTGGGAGATGCGGAGGCCGAGAGTGCTGGTTTCGGAGAATATAATGGCGGCGAGTGACTCAGTCCGTTCGCTCGTAGTGATGACGGAGATCATCGTGCCTGGGCGATTCTTTTTCATATAGATGGGAGTGAGTGTTACATCGAGCGCACCAGCTCCGAGGAGGCGTTCCATGGCATAGGCGAGAACCTGCGGAGTGGAATCGTCAATGTTGGCTTCGATGATGGAGACCGAGGTAGCTTCGAGGGCCTGCGTGCGTTCGCCGATGAGGACGCGGAGGACGTTGGCTTGGCCTGGAAAATCTTTGTCGCCTGCGCCGAAGCCTTGCGACTTGAGTTTCATGGCGGGCATAACGCCGAAGCCGGTGGCGAGAGTGGTGAGAAGGGCGGCGCCGGTGGGCGTGGTGAGTTCGGTTTGTGGACCGGCGCTATAGACAGGGCGCCCTTCGAGGAGAAGGGCAGTGGCGGGTGCGGGGACGGGGAGTGTGCCGTGTTCAGTTTCGACGGTTCCGCCGCCTACGTTGATGCGCGAACAGTGGATTTCGGAAACACCGAGCGAGTCAAGAGCGACGCACGCGCCGACGATGTCGCAGATGGAATCGACGGCGCCCACTTCGTGGAAGTGGACTTTCTCAATGGGGACGTCATGCGCTTTGGCCTCGGCTTCGGCTAGGCGTTGAAAGACCGCGAGGGCGTTGGTTTTGGCTTTGGTGGTCAGTTCGCCGGTGTTGATGATTTTTTCGATGTGCGGGAGGTGGCGGTGTTTTTTTTGCTCGGTGAAATCGACGCAGAATTTGGAGGCGGCCATGCCTTTGCGCTTGGTTTTGAAGAGGCGGAAGGAGGCGTCGAGTTGGAGGCTCTTAAGGGCGGTTTCGAGAGTATGCCAATCGGCTCCGGCATCAAGGAGAGCGCCGACAGTCATGTCGCCGCTGATACCGGAAAAGACGTCGAAATAGCAGAGGGTCATGGAAGTACTAGTGTAGCGAGGGAGGGGACGGCGTCCCGGTCCCTGATCAGTCAAATTTTTCTCACGCCTGGATTTCCCTTCGAATCAGGAGCTTCCGGTCCAACGTCCCCAAGCGCCGCACGCCACCCTGCCAGACTTGACACGAAAAGGATATCTCCGGATGCGCTTTCCCTTCCGAATTCTGGGCCCATTACCGCCAACCATAACTCTAAAGACATCTTTGGGCCGTAGGTCAGTTCGTTTCGTAAAAAACGCCTTTTGTTCGCCTCGCAGCCACGAACCTCTATCGCCACGTTGGCTTCGTAGCGCAAAATTTGGCTGCGCCCGCTGCCAGCCCGGAAATCCGTTTCGCAAAAAACGCTTTTTCTTCGCCCTCATTTGCCCCATAGCTGTGGAAATTGGCTTCGTATTGCAAAACATGCTTTATTGGACTGTTAGTTCCGCGCAGGCTTCAGTTATCATCACTGGAAGTAAATAGGAGCTTTTGATGAATAAGTTTGTCATTGCATTTTTGTTTTTGACGTCGGTTGTGTCGGTGTTTGGGCAGGGGTCGCCGGCGCATGGCGGAGCGGATCAGCCGTACGTCATGGAGTACTATTACAAAACTCAGTGGGGACATCAGCAGGAGTTTTTGACTTTGTTTCTGGCCAATCATTATCCGTTGCTGAAGAAGCTTACGGAAACGGGGCGCGTGTTGAGTGTGAAAATCGAGACGCCGGCGAACCATTTGCCGGAAGCGGAGCGCTGGGATTATCGAGTTACCATTCGGTTCAAGAACGCCACCTTGGGCACAACCTCAAACCCGGACGAAGCCACGCTGATCAAGCAGCTTTGGCCTGACCAGGCGAAGTATGAAGCCGAAGAGAAGCGGCGGTTTGAGATTCTGCTGGCGCATTGGGATGTGCCGGTGACGGACGTGACGCCCCGGTAAGGGGTGGACGAGTGATAGAGTAAATTTTCGGCGCGTCTCAGTCGCCCTGCCGACAGGAGAAACGAATGATAATTCGAGGCCGATGGCTTCTTCCGCTTTGCTCGCTTGCTGTATTTGGCATTGCTTCTGCACAACAATATGACGCCGGGTTGCTGGCGGGATTGAAGTGGCGCGATGTGGGCCCGATGCGCGCAGGCCGCACGTTTGGTGTGGCTGGACACGCGGACCAGCCAGATACTTTCTACATGGGGTCGGTCGGCGGCGGTGTTTGGAAGACTGAAAACTCCGGTCGCACGTGGTTTCCGATTTCGGATGAAGGCATTCCTATTGGGTCAATTGGAGCCATTGCGGTGGCGCCTTCGAACGCTAACGTCGTGTACGTGGGCACGGGCGAATCCGACATTCGCAGCCAGAACTCTTATGGCATCGGAATGTATAAATCGAGCGATGCTGGGAAGACTTGGGCTCATATCGGCTTGGAGGGGACGCGGCAGATTGGGCGGGTGGTGGTAGATCCGACCAATGCGAATCGCGTGTATGTGGCGGCGCTGGGAAATATCTATGCATCGAGTGCAGAGCGTGGGGTGTTTCGGTCGACTGATGGAGGCGCGCATTGGAAGAAGGTGCTGTTCGACAAGGAGCGGCCGAATGATGTAGGCGCGATTGATATAGCAGTTGACCCGAAGAATGCCCGAGTGCTGTATGCATCACTTTGGGGGACTCGGCGGCCACCATGGAGTGTGTACGCGCCGACGAATTTGCCGGGAGGTGGGCTGTTTAAGTCGATTGACGGTGGAGATACTTGGAAGCGGTTGGCGGGTGGGTTGCCGGCCGATGAGTTTGTAGGTCGTATTGGGATTGCGATTGCGCCGAGTAACCCGAAGCGGCTTTGGGCAGTGGTGGATGACAGTGGACGAACTGCGCCGCTGCCATTACGCATGGGCGGCGGCGGTGGCGCTGCGGATACTGCGAAGGCGAGCGGAGGTGTTTATGTCTCCGACGATGCGGGCGCGACCTGGAGGTTGGTTAACTCGGAGAACCGGTTATGGGGACGTGGTTGGTATTTCGGAGGTGTGGCGGTTGATCCGGTGAATCCTGACCGCGCTTATGTGATCAACACGGCGACCTATATGACGACTGATTTGGGCAAGACGTTTGTGCCTGTGAAGGGTGCGCCGGGTGGCGATGATTACCACCAATTGTGGGTGAATCCGAAAGATGGCAACCGCATGGTGTTGAGCAGTGATCAAGGCACAGTGGTGAGCGTGGATGGATCAAAGACGTGGAGCAGTTGGTACAACCAGCCGACGGCGCAGATCTATCACGTTGCGGCGGATAACCGGTTTCCGTATTGGCTCTATGGTGCGCAGCAAGATAGCGGCGGCGTGGGTGTGAGTACCCTTTCGCGTGAGGGTGTGTTGAGTTTTCGCAATTGGGAGCCGACGTGTTTGGCCGGTGAGAGTGCGACTGTGATTCCCGATCCGAAGGACGGAAATATTCTTTATGGGAATGGGAACGGGCAATGCGATCAGGCGTTGAATGCTGCGGTGCCGTTGGGAGGTGAGTTACCTCCGGCAGATCCGAGCGATCCGAATCGCAAGACGTGGACGCTGCCGCAAGTGTTTTCGCTGGCCGACGAAGCGTTGTACTACGCGAATCAGTTTGTGATGCGGTCGCGCGATCGGGGGAAGACTTGGGAGAAGATCAGTGCGGATTTGGCGCGGGTGAATCCGCCGGTGCCGGAGACGCTTGACCCGCTGACGGCGAAAGATATTGATCAGCCGATGACGGACCGCTTTGGAGTGGTGTATTCGATTGGGCCTTCGCCGATTGAAGCGACGACTGTGTGGGTGGGGACGGATGATGGGTTGATCTATGTGACTCGGGATGATGGGAAGAAGTGGAATAATGTGACGCCAGCTCCTATGACTCCGTGGAGCAAGGTTTCGCAGATTGAAGCGGGCCATTTCGATGCGGAGACGGCGTACGCGTCGGTGGACCGGCACAGGTTGTCTGACATGAAGCCCTATATTTATCGCACGCATGACGGTGGCAGGAGTTGGCAGACTGTGACGGCAGGCATCCCAGAAGGCGCCTATGTGAACTCGGTGAAGGAGGACACGAAGGTGAAGGGGTTGCTTTTCGCGGCCACGGAACTGCGGGTTTATGTGTCCTTTAACGATGGTGAGCAATGGCAGCCCTTGCAGAACAATATGCCGGTGGTTTCGGTGCGAGACCTTGTGGTGCATGGAGGTGACCTGGATATTGCGACACATGGGCGCGGGTTCTGGGTTATGGATCAGATGACGCCGCTGCGGGAGATGGCTGCGCGTGGGCCGGAAATTACTTCCGCGCCCGTGTGGTCGTTTAAGCCGGGAGAGGCGATTGCGGTGCGGGCAGGCAGCATGAATGGCACGCCGCTACCGCATGAAGAGCCGCAGTTAGTAAATCCGCCGAGTGGGGTGATGGTTTATTACTCGCTAAAGGCTGCGGCGCGCCAACCTGTGAAGTTAGAACTTTTGAGTGCCAGCGGGGCAGTACGGGCGTGTGCGGCGAGTGATACGCCGGTGAAGCCGGTGGACACGGAAGCGATTAACGTACAGGCTGTTTGGGAACAGCCCACGGAGCCGCCTTCGGCGAGTGCGGGTATGCATAGGTTCGCGATTGGAGGCGGTGGTGGGCGTGGAGGCTTTGGTGGGTTTGGACGTCCGGCGGCTCCGCCTGCGCCTGATGCTTGTACTTCGTCTACTCCGGCGGCGGCAGCGCGTCCGGCAAGGGGTGGGGGAGGGATGGGAGGTCGCGGAGGTGCTCCGGTGTTGCAGCCAGGAGAGTATACGGTTCGACTTACTGTGGATGGGCAGAGTTATACGCAGACGGTGACGGTGAAGGGTGATCCGAGAGAAGTGCGCTTGCCGACTGCGACGAATTAAGTATGAGAAGTGAGGCGGGACGGGGATGTCCCGCCTCACTTGATTAGAACTCAGGGACTTTGACAGGTGCGGGCATCTGGTCTTTCGAGAAGCGCGGGACCATTTCGTCGCGATTCGCTAGATGTAAAACCGAAGCGGCGACGATGGCGGCGGCTTCCTTCACGTCGTCGGGGATGATGCGTTCGTAGGTATCGAGATTTGTGTGGTGAGTCATAGTGCCGTAATTAATAGGATCTTGTTGCAGACCGATACCTGGGAGACCGGCGTTGTTGAATGAAGTGCTATCGGTACCTGCCACAAAACGGCTGGTCGAAGGGATTGTTCCGGCGAGGCCCCAATCGGCATATTGCGCGAAGACCGGACGCAGGATGGCGGCCGCTTCGGGAGGCCCGAAAATACTGGCGCCGCGGATACGGCCGGTGCCGCTGTCGACGTTGAAATAGGCGTCGAGAGTGGCGAATTCGGGCTTGGGATCTTCTGCCGTGCCGAAGTGAGCCTTGACATAAGCAAGAGAGCCGAGTAGGCCTTCTTCTTCGCCGGACCAGAGAGCGACGCGGATGGTGCGGCGCGGTTTAACTCCCGAGTTCTGGATCAGTCGTGCGGCTTCCATCATGATGGAGCAGCCGATGGCATTGTCAGTCGCGCCGGTGCCGCCGTGCCAGGAATCAAGATGACCTCCGAGCATAACTACTTCGGAGGCTTTATCGGAGCCGGGGATTTCGGCGATCGTGTTGTAACTCGTTTTGCCTTCTGGGTAGAGGTGGTTGGTGATTTCGAAATCGAGTTTGACTTCTTCGCCATCGGCAAGGATGCGTTCGATGCGGCCGAAGTCGTCGTTGCGGAGAATGACGGTGGGAACAGCGGTGGCGGGATCGTAGCCGCGGTGTTGTTGGGCCACGATGATGCCATCGGCGCGGGCGGCATCGTTAACGCGGACGGCTGCACCGCCAGCGACGAGCATAGCGTCGACTTTGGCGTTCGCTTCGTTGAGAGAGTAACGAGTTGGGTCAGTGGGCGGAGGTGTGCCGCCACGACCATAGCCGCCACCTCCAGACGGATGAATGGGATCGAACTGGGCTTTGACCTGGTCATCGGGACGACGAGTTGCGAGGGGGTTGAAGCTGACGGGGATTACCGCCGCCTTGCCGATGAGGACAATCTTGCCCTTGACTTTGGATTGGGTTTCGGCGATCCATTGATCGAATTCGGTTTTGAGCGGACCGAGGCGGCCTGCGGGAAAGCGGCCGGGCGCGCCTGCGCCTGCACCACCACTGCGTGTTGCGCCATTAGCAGTGACTGGCGCTTCGGCTGGCATTGGACCTTGCGGGGGCACAATCTGAACGGCAGAGGCAACTACTTTTCCCGGGGTCGACGGAGTCCAAGCGAGAACTTCGAATTTGATATTTTCGTGGACCGGCGCATCGAGGTGGCCGGTGGCGGATTCGTTGAGCCAGCCAGGATGACCGAACTCCCACGCTTCCAGGTGAGCGTTCTTGAGACCCCACTTGGTCATTTCCGCCGCTGCCCATTTGGCGGCCATTTCGTGATTCGGCGTTCCGGTGACGCGCGGGCCGTAGCGATCGGTCAGCATATGCAGTGTATGCATGATTTGCGAATGCTCCAGCTCTTCGCTGCGCATTTTAGCGTCGGTGACTTCATCTACCCGTTCCTGCGCGACAAGGGGAAGGAGCAGGCATAGAGCGAGTAACGATGTTTTCATGATTTATACAGCATATCGAGTTCCCAAAATCCTTTGCACTATTTATCAATTGACAAAGGGAGTAAGTTCGCGGTACTCTCATCGAATCTGGAAACACTCCGCGGCATTTCCTGTCTTGTGCCCGTTGTTGCCTCCCACGTCGGTTCATTCCAGTTGAATCTTGACAAGTAAGTCCTTTGGGGAGGATTGTGTGTTGCACGTTCGATTTGCATTACTGTTTGCAGTGCTGAGCGCTGGCGTTTTTGCGCAGACGTTTCGCGGGGATTTGGCAGGCGTGGTTACTGACGCCAGTGGTGCGGCCATTGTCGGCGCAGCGGTTAAGGTAGAAAGTCCATCAACGGGATTGAGCCGCTCGACACTGACTAGCGGCAATGGAGATTTCTTCGTTGCAGAATTGCCGGTTGGGATGTATGAGGCGACTGTCAGTTTGCCGGGGTTTGAAGTAAGGAAAATCACCGGCATCGAAATTGCTGTCGCCAAGACAACGAATCTTCCGGTGCAGTTAGGTATAGCCAAACAACAATCGCAAGTGGAAGTGTCGGCTACGGCGGCTGCGATTGAGACAACCTCAAGCGCACTGGTAGCGGTGGTGGATGACAAGTCGGTGCAAGAGATGCCGATGAACGGACGCGATTTTACGCAGATGGTGAAGTTGTCGCCGGGAGTTACGCCCTCGGGCACATCGGTGAACGGCATGCGGACGAATGGCAAGAACTTCCAAATTGATGGCGCGGACAACAATGACGCGTACTCAAACGCGGTGGCAGTGAATCAAGGCGGAGTTTCGGGCATTGCGGGCGCGCTGGTGCCAATTGAGGCGCTGGACGAGTTCTCGATTGAGACGAATGCGAGCGCGGATGCGGGACGGAACGCCGGCGGTGCGGTGCAGATGGTGATCAAATCGGGGACCAACTCACTACATGGCAGTTTGTTTTTCTTTGATCGGAACGAGGCGCTCGCGACAAGGTCTCCGGTGCAGACGGCTAGCAGCCCAAAGCAGGAGATTCGCAATAACCAATTTGGTTTTGCAGCGGGCGGACCGATTATCAAGAACAAGACATTTTTCTTTTTGACAGGCGAAGTGCAATTAGCGGTGGCAGGATTGTCGATTTTAGACACGGCGCCGTCGGCAGCGTGGGTTACGGCAGGCCAAGGGGTGTTGCAGAAGTATGGTGTGCCGGTAAATCCGGTTGCACTGAATCTGCTGACTCTTTTTCCGGCGAACGCTTTGACTGGGCCTGCAACGGCCAATAACTACTTAGCTAACTCGCTAAATACCTACAACAGCTACAACGGCATTGTGAAAGTAGATCACCGCTTCAGTGACAATCATACGCTCGCGGTTCGCTACTTGGGAGGTACGGGGACACAGATTGCCGACGTGGGTTCAAATTTCCATGACTACTTCCAGGAAGCGCCGATGCACGTGCATAACTTCTCGGTAGTGGAGAACGATATCTGGTCGCCCAAATTGGTGAACCAAGTGACGCTCGGTACGAATTACTTTCTGCAGACGTTTGACGATGTGAATACAAGTGCGAATCCGGCGGCGCTCGGGCTGAATACGGGCTCGTCGGTTTCGGGAACACCCACGATCAAGATTAGTGGATTTGATTATGTGGGCGCTACGCCGCCGCTGGGTCGGACGGACGTGGTGGGACACGTGACGGATAATCTCTCTTACACGTTGGGGCGTCACCAATTCAAGTTCGGCGGGGAATACCGGCATGCCAATGTAGATGTGGCTTACTTTAGTAATTCGCGGGGATCGTTTTCGTTTGACGGCAGCCGCGGACCCTGGGCTTCGGACTCTACGGTGCCTTCGGCTCTGAAGTCACTGGCTGATTTTCTGGCGGGTGAGCCATCGAATTCGAGTGGTGCGACGATTGTGCGCGGAGACCCGGAACGCAGCTATCTCGTGAACTCGTATGACGGGTGGGCGCATGATACGTTCCAGGTGAATCAGCAGCTTTCCGTGAATTATGGCGTACGTTACACGTATGAAGGTGCGCCGCATACCAGTGGGTTGCTCTATAACTTCTTGCCTTCCACAGGATTCGTGACGAGTCCGCTGTATAACCCGAGCAAGCTGAATTTTGCACCGCGCATGGGGTTTGCCTACACGCCTGAACGTGGCGGCAAGTGGGTGATTCGTGGTGGTTTCGGAGTTTTCTACGACGTACCCGCGGTAAGTGAATTTACGGCGGCGGGTGGTGTTGGTAACGGTGGCGCGAATGGAGCAGCGTACAATCCGACCGGCGCGAGCCCAGTCTATACGCTGTCCGCGACGAAGGTGACGTTCGTGTCGGGAGTGCCGGTGTTTGGAGCGGCAGCGGCGACGCCTCCTTTCGGAGCTTTTTCCGTGAATCCGAATTTCACGATGCCGCATGTGTTGAATTTTAATCTGAATATTCAGCGGCAACTCACAAAGTCGACGCTGTTTCAGGTCGGCTATGTGGGTAGCGAAGGGCGCAAGCTGGCCGACATTCTGGATATCAATCAGCTGGTGGGTGGTTTGCGGCCGTACCGGTTCCTTTATCCGACACTGGGCGCGATTAATCAGTTGAGTTCGTCAGCCGATTCCAGCTTCAATTCGATGCAAGTGAGTTTGCACCAGCAAGTTTGGCATGGGCTGACAGCCAACGTGAACTTCACATGGGGCCATGCATTGGACGATGCTTCGAGTGTGACTTCGCCGGAGAATAGCTATAACTTGCGCGGTGACTGGGGGTCGAGCACGTTCGACACGCAGTACTATACGACGAGTTATGTGAGTTATTCGGTGCCGAAGACACATTTTGTGCCGGCGGTGACGAGCGGCTGGCAGGTCAATTCGCTGATTACATTTACTTCGGGGAATCCGCTGAACATCTTGGCGGGGACGAACGTTAGTGCAACGAGCGAGAATAAGGACCGGGCGAATTTGACTGGTAATCCGTATCTGAATGTTCCGACTTTGACCGGAACGCTGGCGGTTCAGTATTTCAATCCGGCGGCGTTTGGGAAACCTGCGGCAGGCACCTACGGGAATTTGGGACGGGATGTGCTTTACGGGCCTGGGTTTGGAGCGGTGGATTTCTCGCTGTTTAAGAATATTCCAATCGCCGAGAGAGTTCACGGCCAGTTCCGAGTGGAGGTTTTCAATTTGTTCAATCGGACGAATTGGGCGAACCCGACGACTACGTTTACGAGTTCTTCGTTTGGAGAGTTGACGCAGACGAAGAATGCGAGTTCGGCGCCTGGATTAGGGTTTGGCGAGCCGCGGAATATTCAGTTGGCGTTGAAGATCATTTTCTGAAGGTGATTATGCGGCGTCTTCCGCTGCGGTTTGCCAGCGGAACAGGAAGAAATGGCGGCCACAAAGACAGCAGCGGTAAGGTTGCAAGAGCCAGTGAAACGCTTTTTCAAGGCCGTTGCGGATGCCCACACTCCTGAGGTCCATGGACCGGCAGTGTGGGCACCGAGCGGAGAGCGAAGCTGTTCTAGAATCATTCATGATTGTGGCCGCCGAGTTATGAGTTAAGCTTCTACTTCGTCGGGAACGCTGCAGATGAGCGCTTCCGTAGTGAGCATGAGCGACGCGATGGAGGCGGCGTTTTGCAGGGCTGAGCGAGTGACCTTTGTAGGATCAATGACGCCGGCCTTTACTAGGTCTTCGTATTGTTCGGTAGTGGCGTTGAAGCCGTAGTTGGGGTCTTTTTGGCCCTTGATGTGTTCGACAACGACGGCACCTTCAGTGCCGCAGTTATGAACAATCTGACGGACGGGTTCTTCGCAGGCGCGTTTCACAATGTTGACGCCGAACTGTTCATCGACATCGAGCTTGAGGTCTGCGAGTGCGAGGGAGGCGCGTAGGAGGGCTACGCCGCCACCGGGGACGATGCCTTCTTCTACAGCGGCGCGGGTAGCATGCAGAGCATCTTCGACGCGGGCTTTCTTTTCTTTCATCTCAGTTTCGGTAGCAGCACCGACCTTGATGATGGCAACGCCACCGGCTAGTTTGGCGAGGCGTTCCTGGAGTTTCTCGCGATCGTAATCGGAGGTGGTTTCGTCGATTTGCGTACGGAGCTGTTTGATGCGGCCTTCGATGTTCTTTTGAACGCCGGCGCCGTCGATGATCGTGGTCATGTCTTTGTCGACAGTGACGCGTTTAGCGCGGCCGAGATCGGACAATTGAACGCCTTCGAGTTTCATGCCGGTTTCTTCCATGATGGAAGTGCCACCGGTGAGGACGGCAATGTCATCTAACATGGCTTTGCGACGATCGCCGAAGCCTGGTGCTTTCACGGCGCAAACGTTGATGGTGCCGCGGAGTTTGTTGACGACGAGGGTAGCGAGCGCTTCGCCTTCGATATCTTCGGAGACGATCAGAAGGGGCTTGCCTGCACGGGCAATTTGCTCGAGCAAAGGAAGCACGTCTTTCATGCTGGCGATTTTCTTCTCGTGAATCAGGATGTAGGGATCTTCGAGAACGCATTCCATGCGCTCGGGATCACTGACGAAATAAGGAGAGAGATAGCCGCGGTCGAACTGCATGCCATCGACTGTTGCCAGTTCGGTGGTCATGGTTTTGGATTCTTCGACGGTGATAACGCCATCTTTGCCTACTTTTTTCATAGCTTCGGCAATGACGTCACCGATGGTGGAATCGCTGTTGGCGGAGATGCGGCCGACTTGGGCGATCATATCACCCGAGACCGGTTTGGAGATTTTCTTGATTTCTTCGACAATGATGTCGACCGCTTTATCGATGCCACGTTTGATGGCCATCGGGTTCGCGCCTGCCGTAACGGCCTTGACGCCTTCGCGGAAAATCGCTTGGGCGAGAATGGTGGCGGTAGTAGTACCATCACCAGCCACATCGGAGGTTTTGGATGCGACTTCCTTCACCATTTGTGCGCCCATGTTTTCGATCGGATCTTTAAGTTCGATCTCCTTCGCCACGGTGACACCGTCTTTCGTGATGGTGGGGCCGCCGAACTTTTTCTCGAGAACGACATTGCGTCCGCGTGGTCCTAGAGTGACCTTGACCGCATCGGCCAGTTGGTTGACACCGCGCAGGATGGCCTGGCGGGATTGATCGCTATAAATGATTTGTTTTGCCATTTTGTTTTCTTTGTTCTTTTTATTTACTTGGCCGCGCCATTGGTGGCGCCGCTGAGAATGCCTAGGACGTCGTCTTCACGCATGATGAGATATTCGGTACCGACCAATTTGGTTTCGGTGCCGGAATATTTGCCGAAGAGGATGCGGTCGCCGACTTTCACATCGAGCGGAACGAGTGTGCCATCTTCCTGACGTTTGCCATGCCCGATGGCCATGACTTCACCTTCCTGCGGTTTTTCTTTGGCGGAGTCGGGAATGATGATGCCGTTGCGGCTGGTTTCCTGCTCTTCGATGCGCTTGACGACGATGCGGTCGTATAGGGGTCTAATGTTCATATGTTTAACCTTTCAATTAAGTTGTTGTCGAAAAAACTGTGCTCAGCGCGCGTCCTTCTTGCGAGCAGCGCGGGCGGCCCGCTTTGTCGAGTGAGCGGCCTTTTTTAAGGGATGTCGTAGGCCTGATTGATTTGCTATGCCTTGCAGCCTCTCCACTAGTTGTTTGCCCAGGCGCAAGGCCCCGGGATTCGCGCGGTGACCAGGCACTTTCGGATCAATGAATTCGCGGCGGAAGATTTGATCGGATGCAAGACTGGCGAGCAGTTCCACTTCCTCATTCGTAAATTTGACGTTGATGGATGTCAATCGACAGCTTTAAGTCGGGCCTAAGGGGAGACTGTCAGATCGGCTTGACTTAGCTCAGACGATCCGCGGGTGGGCAAAAGCGCTCAGACATTTACTATTATTGGTTAATTGCGCTTGCTTGTCAAGCGATCTGCGTGTGATAATCGACTTTCACTTAACCAAGTATGGTTAAGTGAGGCAAACGGAGCCTACTGTGGATGTTGCGTTAATGATCAGATTACGTTTACGGGAGTTGGGGATCGAGCAGAGAGACTTGGCGAGTGCGATAAACGTGACTGAATCATATGTTTCACAGCTCTTAAGCGGGAAAAAGGCTCCGCCCGCGCCGGGACGCACGGACATCTACCAGAAGGTGAGCGGATTTCTGAAGCTTCCTGCGGAGGAATTGTTGCGATTAGCGAAAACGCAGCGACGGGATGAGTTGAAAAAGCGTGTGACTGAGCCGACTGATCCGCTTTTCAAAGACTCTCGCGATTTGGTGCTGCGCAAATGCAGGGCGGGCATCCGCGCAGAGGTGCGACGCATTTTCGAGAAAGAACCTTTTGGTGTGTTGGAACGGCTGGTGACACAAACGCTGCTTGATGTGGCGCAGAGCGTGGCTAAAGAAGAGGTGCAAAGCGAAGAGTGGCTGCGTTTGATGGCACAACTGAGCGGGCGGAGTCAGAAGCAGATGCGTGCAGCGATTTTGGAGATCCTCAAAGCGGATACGTTCAATGTCTCGCTCAAGAATTGCATTTCGTTTCTCGATCCCATGATCGATTCGTGGGCCATTGACCTGAAATCTTTCCGGATGGAGGTTCGGCTGGACAGTCAACTCGCGCCTGGAAGGATTCGGCGATTCGAATTTGTAGAACAGCAGCCGCAAGAAGCGAATGTGGTGGAAGAAGGGCTGAAGCAGTTCTTACGGGACAAATCGTTGAGTGGAGATGTGACGGAGGAAGAGATTGAGTTTTTGATGACGTTGAGAGTGAGGGGGCGGCGGCCGGCTGCGTTGTATTACTACCGGGAATTGCAGAATTTGAGGGATCCGCTGCACTTTGAGTTGTAACCACGGGGTGGAGTTAAAGGGCTTGGAAAGACCGGGTGGCGTCGGCAAGGGCTTGTTCGACAGTGGGTGCGAGTGCGGTGAGATGGCCCATTTTGCGGCCTGGGCGCGGGGCCAGTTTGCCGTAGAGGTGCAGTTTGACGTTAGGGATGGCGGTAGCGGCGGCCCAATTTGGTTCGCCCTGCGCCCATTGATCGCCCAGCAAGTTGATCATAGCTGCGGGGGAGAGCTGGGCGGGAGATCCGAGTGGAAGGCCGCAGACGGCGCGTAATTGCTGTTCGAACTGACTGGTGACGCTGGCGTCGAAAGTGAAATGGCCGGAGTTGTGGGGCCGAGGGGCTAGTTCGTTGATGAGCAGGCGGCCGTCTTTAGTGACAAAAAACTCGACACAGAGGACACCGACAACATCAAGGGTTTCGAGAACAGTGCGTGTGATATCGACCGCGGCGCGAGTGATGGAATCCGGAACGCGGGCGGGCGCGAGCGAGATGTGAAGGATGCCGTTGCGGTGTTGGTTTTCGATGGCACCGTAGTGGATGAAAGCGCCCTCGGCCGAGCGTGCGGCGACGACGGAGATTTCGCGGTCGAAATCAACGAAGGCTTCGAGGACGGATTCAGCGTGGGAGACAGTTTCCCAAGCGGCGCGGAAATCGACAGGCGTTGTGATGCGGTGTTGACCTTTGCCGTCGTAACCAAAGTCGGCGGTTTTGAGAATGGCGGGGAGACCAATCTCGGAGGCTGCTTTGGCGAGAACGTCGAGGCTGGCGACGCGGCGAAAGGGTGTGATGGGGAGGCCGGCGCTTTGGAGAAACGTTTTTTCGCGTAGGCGATGTTGTGTGGTGTGAAGGATGTGGCCAGCGGGACGGACGGGCGCGCAGCGTTCAGCAGCAGCAACTGTATCGGCAGGAACGTTTTCAAACTCGAAAGTTACTACTGACACTGCAGACGCAAACTTTGCAATGGCATCAAGGTCTTCGTAGGGAGCGTTGACTTCGAGATCGGCGACTTGGCCAGTGGGTGTGTCTTCATCTGGCGAGAGAGTGTGCACGCGATAGCCCATACGACGAGCCGCGATGGCGAACATGCGTCCAAGTTGCCCACTGCCAAGAACACCGATGGCGCTACCGGGCAGGATGGGCTTCAAAGGTTGCGATCTCCGAGCACGGTTTCGGTTTGCTGCTTGCGGTATGACTCGAGGCGAGTGCGGACGGCTGGATACTTGAGGCCAAGAATGGCGGCGGCGAGAAGGGCTGCGTTGGCTGCGCCGGGAGGGCCGATAGCGAGTGTGCCGACCGGTACACCCGCAGGCATTTGAACGATGGATAGAAGTGAGTCAATGCCGTTCAACATGCTGCTGCGAATGGGAACTCCTAAGACGGGTAGCGGTGTATGAGCGGCCACCATCCCGGGCAAGTGGGCTGCCCCACCTGCTGCGGCGATGATGACTTCCAAGCCGCGGGATACGGCGGTTTTGGCGTAATCAGCCATCCAATCGGGCGTGCGATGAGCGGAGACAATGGTGCACTCATGTGGGATGCCCAAGGCTTCTAACATGTCACTAGTGCGGGAGATGGTCTCCCAATCTGACTTACTGCCCATGATCACGCCAACCAGAGGCTTGTCGGACGATGGCAATGCTTGACCGCTACTGCTCATTTTGGTATCGAGATTGAATCGACTTATTCGCCTTCGGAAACGAAGCCCTTTTGGCCGTCAAAGGTATAGAGGTTCTCAATCTTGATGAAATCGAGATTGGCTTTGCCGGTGCGATCGAGAAGACTTACGATTTGCTCGTGCGAAATAGCGGCGCCTTGCGTTTCGCTCATGAAGCGGGCGCGCCAGTGGTCGGTACAGAAGGTTTCTTCGAAACCGTTCGGATAGACTTTGGTGCCGCGATTGGAAAGGGCGAACATCTTGAGGCCACCGCCATTGAAGGTCTCGACTTTTTTGCCGAACTCGATGGGGTTGCGGTCTTTGGAATCGAAGAATACATCGACTCCGATGAGTTCCTTCTTCTGCGGGGCGTGCACTTTGAGTGTTTGATTAAGTGCTTTGTTGGGTTCGCGGGAATAGGTGACGGCTTTGAGTTGCTGGGGCTTCTTGCCCATGTTAGCGACGACGGCTTCGGCAAATTCTTTGGTACCGACCTTCTGTTTGCTGACGCCTTCCTTAAAAATGTCGTAGGTGTGGACGCCTTCTTCGAGAGTGCGAAGCCAGGCATTGTGGACAAGTTCGGCGACATCGGGCTGGCCGATGTGGACAAGCATGAGAACGCCGCCGAGGAGGAGGCCCGAGGGGTTGGCGAGATTTTGACCAGCGCGGCGCGGTGCTGAGCCGTGAATCGCTTCGAACATAGCGCAACGGTCGCCGATGTTGGCTGAGCCGGCGAGGCCGACCGAACCAGCGATTTGGGCGGCGACATCGGAGAGGATATCGCCATAGAGGTTGGGCATGACGATGACGTCGAAAGCTTCGGGAGTATCGGCCATCTTGGCGGCGCCAATATCAACGATCCAGAATTCTTTTTCGAACTCGGGGTATTCGGCGCCGATTTCATCGAAGACCTTGTGGAATAGGCCGTCGGTGAACTTCATGATGTTGTCTTTGGCGAAGCAGGTTACTTTTTTGCGGTTGTTCTGGCGCGCGTACTCGAAGGCGTAGCGGACGATTTTTTCAGTGCCAGGACGTGAGATGAGTTTGAGGCACTGGTAGACTTCATCGGTTTGCCGGTGTTCGATGCCCGCATAGAGATCTTCTTCGTTTTCGCGAACGATGACGATGTCCATGCCGGGGTGTTTGGTTTGGACGTAAGGATGGTAGGAAACGCAAGGGCGAATGTTGGCGTAGAGGCCGAGGGTCTTGCGGGTGGTGACGTTGAGTGACTTGAAGCCGCCGCCTTGGGGAGTGGTGATGGGGGCTTTAAAGAAGACCTTGGTTCGGCGCAGAGATTCCCAGGAACTCGGTTCAATGCCGGCGTTGATGCCGCGCAGATAGACTTTTTCGCCAATTTCGATGGTTTCTTCCTGAATTCGGGCGCCGGCGGCCTTCATGATGTGGAGAGAAGCGGCCATGATTTCCGGGCCGATGCCGTCGCCATGTGCAACGGTGATGGGGACTATATTCGATGACATGTGTGTACAGTGCTATTAAATCAGACTGCCTAAGTGGGAAACCGGATTTCGGAAGAGGGAGTTCAGTTTGAGTGAAACTCACAAGTTGCCGACGGCGTTTTTTTGGGCGAGTTGATGCGATTGGGACTTATCATAGTGGAATGAGAATTAGCGGCTCTGCTGGTTTTATTAACTGCGCGATCGGTGCGAGTCGGGCGCTCGCGGTTCTGATGATCTTGATGGTGATGGGCGGACTTGATGCTTTTGCTGCGCGTGCGAGTGCGGTGGAGACGTGGAGCCCTAGCGCGGCTGCGCAGTATCTAGACCAGCGCGCGACGTGGTGGGAGAGTTGGCCGAATTCGAAGCGCGATCATGACACGGTTTGCGTTTCGTGCCACACGATTCTGCCGTATGTGTTGTCGCGTTCGAAGCTGAGTGCCGCGTTGGCGGAGAAGGGTGTGCCGGGTGCGCAGAGTGCTGCTTTAGGGCATGTGAAGAAGCGAGTGCGTTTGTGGTCGGAGGTGCAGCCGTATTATCTGGATGCGAAAAGCGGACCGGGGAAATCGCGTGAGTCGCGAGCGACGGAATCGGTTCTCAATGCACTAGTTCTGGCGAGCAGTTCAGCGGATCAAAAGAGGCTGGACCCGTTGGCGCGCAAGGCCTTCGACGCGGCGTGGGCATTGCAACTCAAAAGCGGGGAGCATGCGGGTGCCTGGGATTGGCAGGTGTTTCATCTGGCTCCGTGGGAGGCGGGTGATTCGCAATATCAGGGTGCCACGTTTATGGCATTGGCGGTTGGGTGGGCACCGGAGCATTATCGACGAGACCGGGCGGTTCAGGCGAATTTGCGATTGCTGCGAGCGTACCTGCGACGAGAGTATGCGAGTCAGACTTTATTGAACAAAATGGTTCTGCTTTGGGCTTCGGAAAAGTTCCCCGGGATTCTCTCGCGCGGAGAGAAGAAGGATTTAGTGGCAGCAGTGCGAAAGCAGCAGCAGAAGGACGGTGGCTGGAATTTATCCACGCTTGGGGCGTGGGAGCGATCGGATCACACTACGCAGGATAACGCGAGCGATGGCTATGCGACGGCGCTGGCGACGTTGGCGTTGGGGCATGGGCATGATCGACGTCAAGAGGATGCTTGGAAGATGGGGCGCACTTGGCTGGAACAGCACCAGAACAAGGAAGATGGTTCTTGGCGCACGTACTCGTTGAATAAAAAGCGGGATTTGAAGACGGATGTGGGTAAGTTTATGACGGACGCGGCAACGGGTTATGCGGTGCTGGCGCTGGAACAGACCCGTTGACTTGGCTAAGCCGCGACCGTGGTGCGAATCTCCTCCAAGGCTTTCAGCAAGAGCTGGTAGCGAATGGGTTTGGTAAGATAACCGTCCATTCCGGCGGCGAGGCAGCGTTCTTTGTAGCCAGCCATAGCGTGAGCGGTCATGGCTATGATGGGGATGTGCGCTCCAGTGTGGCGCTCCATTTCGCGTACGGCGGCCGTGGCTTCAAAGCCGTCCATGCCGGGCATTTGGATGTCCATGAGTACGACGTCAAATGTCTGAGCAGCCAACTTGACAGGCACCTCCCGACCATCTTGGGCGACTTCGACCGTGTGGCCCGCTTTGCGGAGGATTCCACAGGCGACCAACTGGTTGACCGGATTGTCTTCGGCTAGCAGAATGCGAAGATGTTCGGAGCTCTGGCGTATGGCAGAACGCGCGGGACGCGGCATCTGAGGTTGTGCGGCCTTAGGCGGGTTTGCTAGAGATCGGTTCGTAGCGAGAGCGGCCGAAACAGCAGCATAAAGATCAGCGCGGCGAATGGGTTTCGTCAGGTAAGCGGCTATGCCCATCTCGTGCGCGCGCGCGAGGTCGCCTCGATATTCGCCCGAAGTTAATATGAGTACGACCACGTCGCGCATTTGCTGAGAGCCGCCGCGTATTTTTTCGACCAGGCCGAACCCGTCGACTTCAGGCATGTGGAGATCTGTGAGGACTAACTGGAACGGTTGGCTTTCCGCATTTCGTGCGTTCATAAGCCCCAAGGCTTCGGCGGCGCTGGAGGCTGACGCGGGGAGCATTCCCCAAGTTTTCAGCAACTCTTCGAGCATTAGACGGTTGGTGGGGTTATCATCGACGACCAGTACGGAGATACCTTCGAGCGAATCACGGTATGGTTGTGTTTTCTCGGGGACGTCGATCGCGGATTGAAGTGCGACGGTAAAGTGAAACTCGCTGCCTCTGCCTATCTCGCTCTCGACCCAAATTCTTCCTCCCATCGCTTTGACAAGCCTCTCTGAAATCGCTAGCCCGAGTCCGGTACCGCCGAATTTGCGAGTCGTTGAGCCATCGGCTTGCGCAAAGGCTTCGAAGATTAGTTGTTGCTTGTCGGATGCGATTCCGATACCCGTATCGCGGACGACGAAATGTAGCGTTAGATCCTGATCTTCTTGTTTGTCGAGGATGACATCCAGCGCAACTTCCCCGTCGGCCGTAAACTTGATGGCATTGTTCAGCAGATTGACCAGAACTTGGCGCAAACGGTTGCCATCGCCGACAACGAACTCGGGCACGTTGGGTTGGCTGTTGCCGGTCAGTTCCAGTTTCTTCTGATGGGCTTTAACCGCCATTACCTTAACGCTCTCTTCCACAAGATCGCGGACATTGAAACAAGTTGGATCGAGTTCGAGACGGCCGGCTTCAATCTTGGAGAAATCAAGAATATCGTTGATGACAGTGAGCATCAAGTCGGCTGACATCTTGACGGTGTCGAGGTATTCGCGCTGTTGCGCGGTGAGTTGTGTATCGAGCGCCAAATCCGTCATGCCGATGACTCCGTTCATGGGAGTACGAATTTCGTGACTCATGTTGGCGAGGAACTCGCTCTTTGCCCGGCTGGCTGCCTCTGCCTTATCTCTAGAGGCCATGAGACTGAGATTCGACTGAACCAGTTCGGCCGTGCGTGCCTGGACTTGCTGCTCGAGGCGATCGCGATGGCCGCGTAGATCTTCATCGCGCCGCTCAATTTCTGCGAGCATTCCATTGAAGACATCGGTCAGTTGACCCAAGTCGTCATCGGCCACCTTAACCGCACGAGTGGAATATTTCTTTTCTTCTGAAACGATCTTGGCGGCACGCCCAAGGTGTGCGATCGGGTCGAGTATGATACCTTGCAGTCCCGATGCGAGAGCGAAGGCGAGTAACCAGGTGGCGAGCAGGATTACGGCCGTGATCAGAGCGAAACGCTGAAGGCGTGCGTCGAGTTCCGAAAGATCAGACTCGAGATAAATCGTACCGATTTTAGCTCCGCTCAATACTACGCTTTTGTAGACAATCAGACGCGTCGGTTCGAACCAAGCGCCATCGGGTCGAAGGGTTGGGGATGACTTGGCAGCCGATGCACGGCGATAGGAGGCAAAAGGGCGGCCGGTGGCTCCAAAAATTTGCGCGGCTACGATTTGGCGCTTGGCAGTAAGCGTCGAAAGTAACTCAGTGCCCGTTTTTGAATCATCGAAACTAAGCGCGGCCGTAGTATTCGCACTTAACATTTCGGCAAGGACCTGAAGGTCGTTACGCATGGCGGTGCGGGCAGCGACTCGATCATAGGCAAGAACGGCGCCGGCGGCGGATAATAGGGCCATCGTTACCGTTACCATGACGATGAGCCGAAGCTTTTGCTTGACCGGTAGATTCCGATAGGAATTGGGCATCATCGTTTACCTGCTTGTGCCAAGCTGAGCAGCTTGGAGCTAATTCGAAGTTTGGCGCGGTCCGCCGAAGCCGTATTGATTTCGATCCGGACTTTTTCTTCTTCGAGTCTGAAGTTGATCACGCCGCCGCTGGCGATAAAGCCTTCCCATTCGCCGACCGTCAAAACACTGCCGCTTTGTAAAGCTTGCAACAGTGTACGGGAACGTTTCTTTTCCGCGGCACTCAAAAAAACAATTTGACACTGAGCGGCTTGTTGAGCATCGGAAATCTCTCTGACACTGACGCTGCGGTTGGCAACAATGGTGTCCCTTGCCGCTCGTTCGAGGCCGGGGCCGAATGGATTTTGACCGACAACGCAGATTAAGATCGGGTCGCTGGGGCCTTTAAAAACCTGTTCCGGCCAATCGACAAATTTCGCGAAGTTAATCAGGAAGGCACCCTTCACGTGGTACTCCTCGGCCGCAGGTTCGGCGGCCGAGACAAGCAAGGCCTGCCCGAGCACCAGCGCGAGGATGAATCTGGAAAGCATGACTTCACAACGATTCCATTACTCAGCTTTTTGACAAACTTCGAATCCGAAAAAGATCATTCTGCTGTGATTGACCGGGTTTCGTGTTCTGAGTGCCACTTCCCCCGTTTGGTAGCCAAATTGGTGTGTTCGCCAAGTTGTCGCCATGGGCGAATAGAGCAAAACCGCGGTTGCCATTCTTGAGCACACGTTTTGATAAATCAAAACGCAGGTGATCGTGTGACGCCTGCTGGCAATTGCCTCCCTTAATCCCAAGGCACAAGATGGATAAGCTGACGACTATACGACGAGAGATTCTCAAGTATTTGTTCCTTGCTCGTAATATCGACAACTGTCACATCTGACATTAGATCGGCGAATCACTGTTTCCGTCATTGGTATACGGTGATAAGGTTGATCCCGATTATTGAGTTCAAGTTTTCAAATGCTGCACCCCACTCCTATTCTTGAGACCGAGCTAAAGTTACCAACTGGAAAGCCGATTAGCATATTGAGGGCAGGCTGTGGTATCCCAAAGCGGATGCTGGGTGGTCTGTTATTGAATCAGAAGGGGTGGCTCAAGATGGTTAATTCTAAGATTAAGGCGTTTTTTTACGAAGAAGATGGCCAGGACATGGTGGAATACTCGCTATTACTGGCATTCATCGCCTTGGCAGCCGTGGGGTTGCTGAGCGGTATAAAGACTCAGATTAGCGGTCTTTGGTCGACTATTAGTAGCACCTTGAGCAGTACGAACACGGCTGCGTCGTAAAAGGGCCGGTCCGGAGGGGGTGCCTGAATCTAAGGTGTTGCTTCGCTGTTGGTTGGATCTCGTGTAAGCTATTATCCGCTGCGGAGAGACGGACGTATTCACTGGTAAGTCTAGGTACACGAGCCATCCGTTACGGTTGGCTCTCCGCTTTGGCGTCGATATACTTTAGGCCGAGTTGCTCCAGCTTGGACCGCATGTTGTAAATGTCGAGGCCCAGTTCGCCGGCAGCTAAACGGGTCCGCATGGTTGCTTCCCGCTGTTCGCGTCGTTGGGAAGTCGCAATCACCTTCTCGATGTCGGCTCGCGCGACAATCACTACTCCATCATCATCGGCGACCACGGCGTCGCCCGGATTGACGAGAGTTCCTGCACAAACTACCGGCACGTTCACTGAACCGACGGTCGCTTTTACCGAGCCTTTCGCGGAAATCGCTTTCGACCATACCGGGAAGTTCATCGCCGTCAACTCGCTTATGTCGCGGCAACCGGCGTCAATGACCACGCCTACGCCTCCATGCGCACGAAAAGAGGTGGCGAGCAAATCGCCTAACATGGCATCCGTATTCGCGGAGCTAAGCGCCACAACGATCATGTCGCCGGGTTGGCAAAGATCCGCGGCCACGTGCATCATGATGTTATCGCCGGGATGAGCTAGCACGGTCAGTGCGCTGCCCGCTGCTTTCGCGCCCGCATAAATCGGACGCATATAAGGAGCGAGCAAACCAGTTCGCCCTTGGGCCTCGTGAATCGTGGCGACGCCAAACTGGCCGAGCCGTTTCAACTGGTCAGACTTTGGTCGTTCGATATTTCGTACCGCTATACTCATTCCTTATTCCTTCCCAAACACTTCGCCGTCAAACAACTTGCGGGCCGTACGAACCAATCCGGCACGTTTGACGACAGGCGCCTGCGCGCCGTACTCTATGTCGAGATGGACCGTGAACTCGCCGGTCGGATGCTCGATCGAAAGCAGAATGTCGTTGCCGGGCGGCACTTTGGCAATCCCCTTCGCGACGGTTCCCGGGAGGACACATGCCGTCGCAACTGAGACTGCCCCAAAAACGCCGATGGAGGTGTGGCAAGCGTGCGGGATGAAGCTCCGAGTTGCCACCGCGCCTCCTTGTTGAGCTGGAGCAAGAAGCGTCATTTTGGGAACTACCTTCTGCGCGACATCTCCGAGTCCCATCAGTTTGCCGGCGGCGAGACGTACGGCTTCGAGTTTTGCTTTGAGCTCGGCATCGGCATTCAACCAATCGACACTCTCATTGCCGGTGCGGCCAAACGACTGTGCGGCGATGACGACCACGGGCATGCCATTGTCGATACACGTTACGGGTACGCCTTCGATTACATCCGTTAGCGAACCAGTAGGCAGAAGACTGCCGCAGACTGAGCCGGCGACGTCGAGAAAATCGATCTTGATCGGCGCGCTTGTTCCGGGAACTCCATCAATGCGAGTTGGCCCGTTATATGTGACGATGCCCTTGGGAGTGCAGACAACCAAATCGGCGACCGTCCCAGTGTTGAGTGTTCTCACTCGCACGACTGTCTCGCCGTCGAGAGCTCTGACGAGACCGCGCTCGATAGCGAACGGCGCAACGCCGGCGAGAATGTTGCCGCAGTTGGGAGAAGTATCCACGAGAGCTTCGTTCACGGCGACTTGGGCAAAAACAAAATCAATGTCGATGCAAGGCTCTTTGCTTTGTTCGACAATTGCGACCTTGCTGCGCAAGGGATGAGCGCCGCCGATGCCGTCAATCTGATTTGGGTCTGGGGAGCCCATTAGGTCGAGCAGCAGTTTGTCGCGTTCGGCAATATCCTTAGGCAAATCTTCCGCGAGGAAATAAGCGCCCTTGGAGGTACCGCCGCGCATCCACATGCAGCGCACCCCGCGCCGGCTAGTGCTCGATCGGAGGTGTGCCATAGGTATGGAATGACTCAACTGTCTTTAGGCCCCATGCTTGGCCGCGTGCTCGGTCAGATTGAGTCCATACGATCGGCTTCCAATCGGGCGCGAGAATGGTGTAGCCACCGGACGCTAATTCGAAGCGATTGCCACCGGGTTCGAAGACGTACAGAAAGAACGTCTGCCCGATGGCATGTTTGTGGGGACCGGTCTCAATCGTGATGCCGTTTTCGACGAGCAAGTCCGCGGCGCGCAGCACTTCCTCTCTCGTGTCGGTGAAGTACGTGAGATGGTGAAGACGGCCGTGTCCGCCAGTGTTGTCGCGCGTAATCGCTAAGTCATAGGATTTGTTCGTGGCGGTGAGCCAACCTCCCATCTCCGTTCCGTCGTCAAAGATAATTTGCTCGGTTACTTTCATGCCGAGCATGGTTTGGTAGAACTGGCGATTAGCGCTGACATCCGCCGCTAAAAGATTGATGTGATCTAAGCGTCTTGGCGCGACGCCGTGAAGACCGCGCCTTTGCGGATTGTTTTTTAGGTGAGTGATTAGACTGGCGGGAGCCTCGAAAAGCTGGGTATCGTAGTAAAGCTCTACAGAATGGCCGTCAGGAGAAGGGAACCGGTAAGCGCGACCGTGTCCCAGATCGGACTCGATCCATTTCCCTGAGACATCGTTCTGTTGGAGATGGTCCGCAAGTTGTTCGAGAGTCTCGGCGTTGGCCGTGCGAAAGGCGAAATGACCAACGCCCGGGGTCTGTGAGGCGGTTAGTTTGAGAGTGGCAAATTCATAGTCACCCCAGGCACGCAAGTACACCGAGTTTCCTTGCCGCCCGCTTTCGTATAACCCGACGATCTTGGTGAAAAACTCGAGGCTTTCCTGGAGTTTGGGAGTGAGCAGTTCGATGTGCCCAAGATGAGCGACGTCGCGAAACCTTGGTTGAAAACTCATTGTACAGGCGATAAAGTTCCGTGTAAGGTCGCATTCGAATCGCTACCGACCCAGACATCGAAATCGGAACGGTCATGGACCCATTTACGATCAGTGGCGCTCCAGTAGCTTAACTCATCGTCGGTAAGTGTGAAATGAACGGTTTTGGATTCGCCGGGGGCAAGTGTGACGCGCTCAAATCCTTTGAGAAGGCGGACTGGCCTTGAGGCACGTCCAGACTTCTGGTGTATGTAGAGCTGCACCACTTCATCACCCGCGCGGGCGCCGGTATTTTGAACGTCGACAGAAACCTTATGGTTTTCCACTTTGAGATTTGAAATCTTGAAAGTGGTGTAACTCAGTCCGTAACCAAATGGATAGAGTGGAGAACTAGGCTCATCCCAATAGCGAGAGACGAAGCCGGGCGATCCCTCGGGTTGGTGAGTCAAGGTGTGTGCGTAATATATAGGAACCTGACCCACCGTGCGCGGGAAGGTGACGGGTAGTTTACCTCCGGGATTGGCGTCGCCGAATAATAGATCGGCCACAGCATGACCGCCTTCAGCACCCGGATACCAGGCTTCCAAAATGGCTGGAACGTGTTCGGCAGCCCAGTGAATGCTTAAGGGGCGACCATTTAGAAGAACGAGCACGAGAGGTTTACCGATTGCCATCACTTTCTCGAGGAGTTCCTCTTGTCTGCCTGGTAGGTCGAGCGAGGTGCGGGAGGCCGCTTCTCCGCTCATGTCTTGCGTTTCACCTAAGACCATGACCGACACATCGGAGCGACTCGCAAGAGTCACAGCCTTCTCGATTTCTGTTGTGTTCTGTTGGTCCGTTAGAGGTGTGCCCCGTTTAACTCCCAGGATCATATCGAACATGGACGGGACGTTGCGGCGTATCTCACAACCCATTGCCGTTTCGACTCGAACGCCATTGCCGACTTTCTCGCGAATACCGCGCGCTACGCTGATTGCCTGCGTGGGGTCGTCTACGAGTGCCCAGGAACCCCGAATATCGATGAAGGAATCCGCCATAGGGCCAATGACAGCGATTGACGAATAGCGCCCTTGTATAAGTGGTAACAAGGCTCCCTCATTACGCAGCAACACTGCCGAGCGTTGGGCAGCGCGACGCGCTTCGGCTTTATGTTCAGATGCGGCGAAGATGCTTTTGGTGGCGGATTCGTCGACATAGGGAGTCTCAAAAAGTCCGAGTCTGATCTTCATCGCCAAGATGGGACGCACCATCCTCTCAATTTGTGTTTCTTTAAAACGTCCTTCTTTGACGAGAGTTTCCAGATTATCGATATAGGTGCGGCTACCCATATCCATGTTTACGCCCGCGGAGATGGAGAGCGAAGCGGCATCGGCTGGATCTTTGGCAAAGCCGTGAGTTACCAGATCTCTCACGGCGAAGGCGTCACTCACTACGAAGCCCTGAAAATTCCAAGTGTCGCGGAGAACGTCTGTCAGGAGGAATCGATTGCCTGTAGCCGGTACGCCGTTGAGATCCATATAGGCGCTCATGACTGTGCCCGCTCCGGCTTCAACGGCCGCATGGAAGGGAGGGAGGTAGACGTTCCAGAGTTGCTCATCGGAGATGTAGGACGAATCATAATCACGTCCACCATCGGCGGCGCCATAACCCGCGAAATGCTTGACGGATGTAAGCACGTGCCCCGGCTCGCCAATGTAGGAGCCTTGGAAGCCTTTCACTTGGGCGCGTGCAATGGCTGACCCTAGAAATGGATCTTCGCCTGCACCCTCCATGATTCTGCCCCAGCGAGGATCGCGCGCGATATCCACCATCGGGGCAAAGGTCCAGCGAACTCCAGCGGCGCTAGCTTCGCGCGCTGCTACGGCTTGTGCGCGCTCAACCGTTGCCGGATCGAAGGAAGCGGCCATAGCTATCGGCGCGGGGAAAACTGTTTTGAAACCGTGAATCACATCGAGGCCGAAGAGCAGTGGAATGTGTAGACGCGACTTATCTACTGCGATGTGTTGTAGACGATTAATTTGCGCAGCGTCCGAGACGAAGAGGAAAGAGCCGTAATCACCCTTGGCGATGTCTTCGTCGTTCAGCGACGGCATACCTGGTACGGGTTGCGGAAAAACGAAAAGTTGATTCAGTTGTCCAATCTTTTCGCGTAGAGTCATTTGTTTGAGAAGCGAATCAACGCGTTTCTCGACTTGCTTTTCAGGGATGGGTTGCTGTGCTGGAGCCGCCAACGTGATGATGGCGCTCAGTAACAAGGAGCGGCTGAATATCGACACTTCATAGATTTATCACAGTTGGTTCTTTAATGGGTAGTTCGCAATGCGCGGCTAGATGCCGAGGTGAGCGCGATTTGCAGTGCATTCCTCACATAGCGTTCGTCTGTCAGGCCGGCGGTGATTTCGTCAGGAAATTTAACCAGCGCGCGAAAGCGGTCGGCCAGGAGCCGGAAAACTTCAAGCTTCACGTCGGATTCAAGTTCATCGCGGCGAAGAAGGGATTGGTAAGCGAGTTCTACTAAATCGGGTGTGATCTGCTGGCGGAGGCGCGCGGCCAAGTGCGGCACAGATGTGAGTGAGTTGAATTTCTCATCCAAGTTGAGCCGCATCAAGTCGGGTAAAGCCAGACGGTGCTGCTGAATAACGATAGTGTTCGCAACCATGTCGCCCAAGCGCTGATGACGTTTCGTGAGCAGCACGGCCATACCGCCGACGAGATACGAACCGGGCAGGGAATCGATGGCGCGCATCAGATTGCGAACGGCAATTTGCGATGCCTGGAGTTTTAGGCCGTTGGCATCCATAACTCTGAGTGAAAGTACCCGCTTGCCCGGGGTTTGGCCGTGCCAGATCCACTCGAACACGATCCCGTAGCCGATGATTATGGCAAAGTAGCCGAGGATTGTCACGGCCGCCATGCTATCCGGACTTACAGCGCCGATGACTGCGGCGATCTTTTCGAGAACACTGCCGATTGTTGCGATCGCTAGCAGGTCGATAATCAATGCTAAGAAGCGAGCAACCACTCCAGCCAAAGGCAGCGCGAAGCGAACGCCTTCGGGCGTTTCAATTACAACGGCGTTCGGCGTGGCAGTCAAACTTTACCCGCCCTTGAAAGGAAGGTTGTGAGGAGTGTTAGTTCTACCAGGCCGAAGGCGATTTTCCAGCTATAGGGCAATACAGGGTAGTGATATTGAGAGACGAATGCTTCCACGATGCCGGCCCAAACAAGCATAACGCCGAATCCACCAGCGAGCGTGAGCACGTCGGGAAGAACACTGCGGAGGCGTGCGCGCTTGGTGGACGATTCGCCCCAGCCGATGAGCGCGGAAGCGAGCACGAAGCCAGATTGGCCAGCCACTAGGATGGCGGGTATTTCAATCACGCCATGAGGCAGCAGCCAACCGAGCAGGAACTGGATTTGGCCGGCATAAATGTAGTCGACTGCCACCGCGCCGAGTATGACTCCGTTGTAGAACAACATAATCACCGTGCCCAAACCCCAAGTGGCTCCTAGCGCGAAGGTGAGAAGGGAAACGCGGATGTTGTTGGTCATCAATTGCGCGGAGAACGTTTGTTTCTTCCCGCTGAGGCGGTCGGTCTTCGCGGATTCTTCCTGCTTTACTCGTTCCGTAGGAGAGCCGAGTAGCTGGGAGAACGGCAGGATGACACTTTTCGCACTACTGTCTGCGGCAATTACGCCCCATCCGAATGCTGTACCGGCGAGTGTCAGTGCAACAGATAGGACGAACGCGCGCGAGTGTTTGCGGAACGTGCGTGGGAATGTCTTGAAAAACCAATGAATGGGGTGGAATCTTTGCGACGCTACGCGGTTGGGATGGCATTCGGCATAAGCGCGCGCGACGAGAGACTCCAGAAATTCCGTCGTTTTGGGTTCGGCGGAAAAGGTAGATAAGCGAGCCAGGGCGGAGGCTGTGCGCTGATAAAGGTATTCGAGGCGAGTGACTTGCTGGAGAGTGAGCCGCTCAAAACGGTCTCTATCGATGCGGTCGAGGAGTTCATTCAGTTCTTCCCAGTAGGGCCGCTCGGTATTTAGAAAGCGAGCAAGATCGAGAATCAAAGGGCCTGCCTCCTTTTGACGTTGTTGTACTTGGCCACTAGATCAAGACCAACTGAACCGGGGGTGAGCAGTGACATACCAACACCCAAACGACCGAGGTTGCGCTCCAGATCTTTTAAGGTTGCCCATTGCAGATGACCTGCCAAACGCGCGCTGATTTCATCCTGATTCGCTGGTAGCTGACCAGAGAACAAGGGCCGGACGTCTTGGTCACTCAGTCGGTTGACGAGAACGATGTGGCGGCGGGATACGAGATGCACATCACGGAGAAACGTTTCGGCCAGGAGCGGATCGGCTAGATCTGTGAGGAACAGCAAGAGCGAGCGACGGCGAATGCGCAGTTGCAGGAACGAGAATAACTCGGCGAAGTCGGGGGAAACGGAACTGGCTTTTAGATCGAAGATGGCGTCGCGGCAACGGGCGAAATGGAGTTTGCCGCGCGCGGGAGCGACGAAATGGTCGACGCGATCACTAAAGGTTAGAAGGCCGAAATTATCGCCGTTGTTTTCAGCGGCGAGCGCCAGCATGAGAGCGGCGCTTACGTATTGTTCGACGGCTCCGGAGCGCTGACCCAAGCGAGAGGAATCAATGATGGCAAAGACATCCTGTGTGCGCTCGACTTGGAATACGCGCACGATGGGGCGACCGCGGCGGGCGCTGGCTTTCCAGGCGATTTCGTCGTAGCTGTCGCCGGGAGCATAATCGCGGAGGCGTTCAAATTCACGGCCTCGACCGATAGCGCGCTGGGTGCGCAGTCCGCCGATGCGTTTCATGAGCAGGAGTTTGCCGCCCGGTTCGTGTTCCAGGTCGGGAAAGACGCGAATTTCGGTTTTGATTGGTTTGGCTGCGCGAATGTGCCAGAGATGCAAGGGTGACGAGGCGCGGAGGTAGCAGCGGGTGAGTTGATAGCGGCCGCGCTGTTCGGGTAGACAGACGAACTCGGCAGTAATCTGATTCGCGGACAGCGCGATCACGGGTGTGGTGGTGGTAAGGCCGCTTGGGAGTTCGAGCGTGGCGTCTAAGCTGGAAACTTGCTCGATGCCGGTGAATCCGAGTGCGAGTTGCGCGGGTCGAGCTTTGAACCACTTCAGGAAAAGCGGCGCGGTGACATCTATACGAGATAGTCTTTGGCGGCCTACGGCCGCGTCAATGGCAGCCACCATCGCAAGAAGGAAGAGCAAAAGTAGACAGGGCTGGGCCCACTGCGGTGCGAGTCCGGCGAGGGCGCAGGTGGGCACCGCCAACAAGGCGCACAAGACAATCAACAGTGGGCGAGGAGAGATCATCGCGGTACGGGCACTTCGTTGAAAATTTGCTCAATCACTTCCGAGGGGCGGACGCCTTCCACCTCGGATTCGGGACGTAAGATGAGGCGGTGTTCGAGAACGGACAAAGCCATGGTGCGGACGTCGTCGGGAGTGACGAAATCGCGACTGTCCATCGCAGCTCGGGCGCGGCTGGCGAGGAGCAAGCCTTGCGTACCGCGAGGACCGGCGCCGAGCAATACGCCTTCGTGCGAGCGCGTGGCGCGGACAACGTCGACAATATACTGACTCATTTCGGGGCGTGCGGTGACGGAGGCTAAAGCGGAGCGAAGAATTTCGATCTGGCCTTCGAGTACTGGCTGAACGACTCCCTGTTCGAGACTCACCTCCGGAGCGCTACCTCCTAAAGTGCGATCGGCCAGGGCGAATTCTTCTTCCCGCGAGGGCCAAGTCATGGAGATTTTCATCATGAAACGGTCTTTCTGCGCCTCGGGGAGTGGATAGGTGCCTTCGAATTCGATGGGGTTCTGGGTAGCGAAGACTGCAAAATCCGGAGAGAGCGCTAGGGTTTCGCGATCAATGCTGACGGTGCGTTCCTGCATGGCTTGGAGGAGGGCTGACTGAGTTTTGGCGGGGGCGCGGTTGATTTCATCCGCGAGTAAGAACGTGGTGAAGACGGGCCCGCGGACGAGGGTGAATTCGTTACGCTGCAGGTTGAAGACGTTGGTGCCGGTAATGTCGGCGGGCATGAGGTCCGGGGTGAACTGGATACGGCCGAAGGGACAGCCTAAGACGTACGCGAGGGTGCGAACGAGGAGGGTTTTCGCGATGCCAGGTACTCCTTCGATGAGCGCGTGCTGGCGCGCGAGGATCACGATGAGAGCCTGGTCGACGGCGGCGTGTTGGCCAATGATGACCTTACCCACTTCCGACTTCACTTTCTCCATCAACGATTGAAACTGATCTAAAGATGTGCTCATATTCGATTGCGCTTGCTGTGGAGGCTCTCCTGTAACTGGCGATAGGTGGCGACGGGATCTGTCTTGCGAGAAAGTTCGGTTGTAATCCGTTGCTGCGGTTTCACGCGATTCCACTCAGCGATGCAGCTTTCGATGAGGGCTTGTGGAGTGAGATGGCGGGAGATCAAGCCGGCAAACATGCCGCGCGCGTCAGCGCCGACGACTCGCGAATCGCGGTCGGTTTCGAATGGCGGCGGAGGCGGAAAACTGACTGACTGATTCCAGATGAACAAGCCAACCAAAAGCAACAGACCGGCGATGAGACCCTGGAGTTTATAACGGCGCGCTAGTGCGGCGATGCTGCCTGATTCTTCAATGCCTAAGTGCGTTTCTTCGAAAACGATGGAGGTATTTGGGCCGATCATCGACGGGATCTCTTGCAAGTTGGTCGGATTGGTGGCGATGTATCCGTTGGAAAGTGCGTCGCTGTGGAGGGCAATCACGATGACTCCCGAATTGCCGAAATGCTTTTCAATGGTATAGGTCATGCCGGGGACAGGTTGCCAGGAAGAGTCGTTGTCTAGGAGGGGACTCGAGGCAGAGGCGTCGGTTTTGGGGCCTTTCACGATCTGAACGCCCCACCGCATTTTGACGGGATATGGCTTTTTCGGGTCGGGCTTGCCGATGAAACCAGCATCGCGGACGCCCAGAACGATGCGGTTGTTGTGTTGCGCTAGGCGCTCGAGTTGGATGAGGTCGTCTTTTTCGAAGGAATTGAAGGTTTCTGGAGTGATGCCCAGCATGAGGACGGTGGTCGATGACGGATGCCATTGGCTAAACGGAAGGTAATTTCGGCTGACGGATAACGGATGCATGTTGCTCAGGGCGTCGAACAGGAGCTTCATACCTTTCGGGCCGCTGTTGAGCGAGGACATGCTGGGGTAGGCGTCGGGCGTGGTCAAACCGGCGAAGTGGAGCAGCCCTACGACGAGGGTTAACAGAAGCAAGGCCGCGAGAGTGACCGCCGGCCATTTACGCTTTGGCATGCCGGCGAATGGCCTCCACGTTCTGTTGGAATCCTTCTACGAGTTCGGGTGTGACTTCATGGAAGCCGTACCAAACTCGTTCGAAGCTGCGGTTCGACTGAGCGAACGGGGTCGAGACTTCGGTGCTGCCGGGACGAAGGCGTAACTCACGTTCGTAAATGGCATTCGATTTCGAACGGGCGATATGGATGAACTGTTCGCCGCCGAGGTAGGAGAGATTGGATAAGTAGAGAGCGCGAACGCCGAGCCGCAGTTCGCCTTTAGCGAGTAACTCGCGAGCCATGCGCAACCACTCTTCTTCCGGGAGATCGGACGCCAGAACGTTGTCTTGGGTGATGTCGGGAGTCGGAAGAGGCGCAGACGAAACGATAGACGGAAGTGCGGGTTTGTTGGCGGTACGCCAGATAACCACGATGGCTGCCAGTAAGACTACTGCGGCCAGAACATAGAGGAGCCAGAGAACGCTGCCGTTGATCGGCTGATTGGGGGATTCAGCGGGCGCGTTCTTTGCCGCTTTATCGAGCAAGCCCTTGAGCCAGTCTCGGAGGCCCGAGAACAAGGAGCCGACCGTTTTGAATAGGTTGTCTATGTCGCGGTTTAGCCTGGCGAAGAAGTTATTGTCGTCTTCCTTGGATTTATGTTGCTGCGCGCGGAGCCACGCGTAGTCGTCGCCTTTGGAGGCTTGATCAATGGCTTGAGAGAGTTTGTCTTTGCTGATCGTTTCAGCAGACAAGCGCGGGCTGAACGGGAGAGCCAAGAGAACGAGTGCCAGGACAGCGGCGGGGCGGAGTCGAGTCAGGAGGTCTCGGCCATCCGTGCGGGCTTCAGTGTAAAAGCAGCGAACTACTGCGTACGAGAGAACGAGTGGGTCAATGATGAGCCAGGTGATTGCAAGCACGACACAGAAGACGTTAAAGCCGCCTAAGCTTTCCGGGTTACGGGTGAAGAGTGTTTCGACGCCGCTGAACATGCGAAGAAGAAGGGGCAACAAGACGAGGAGTATGTAGACGTTAATGAAGGTGACGAGGTAAATGACAGTTAGAATGCCGATGGCGATCCAGTTTGAACGCCCGTTCACACCGGCGCGTTTGGCGGATTTACGCAGGACACTGCGAAGGCTGCTATCGGCCAGCCCGGCTTCGACGGTGGCGTTGCGGAAGAAACTGGAGGTCCAAGCGAGAGGAACGATGGATGCTATCGCGAAGGGGAACAATAACAGTTTCAGTGTTTGGATGATGCTTTGGAGATACAGTGCATGCCAGAAACTTCCCTGGGGAGAAGTTAGTTGCTGGCCGTTCATGGTGGCCAGAAGAGTTGCGCCGAATTTAGCTTTCCAGGTGGACGCCCATAAATACGCAACGGTGCAGGCGAGGGCTTCGATGGCACAGCGGCTTGCGAGATAGCCGGCGGACATGTCATGGACGAACAGCAGCAGAGAGAGTAAGAACGGCACAGCGGCCAAGAGGTATTGCGACCAAGCACGCATGTCTTGGCGACGCAAGAGAAAGATGGCTTCTTCGATTTGACGGATGGGGTTAGTGTCCATGTTAGCGGCCCACCACGGGTGCTGGAAACGACGCGAGGACGACTTGGCCGATGCCGTAGAAGTACAGCCACGCTACTAGGAATGCGACAGCGCACGCAACAGGAGTGAGCAGCCAACGACCAACTCGCGAGCGGGATTTAGCGGCTGCTTTGGGGGCGGCAAGTGTGCGAAGGCAGGAGGAGCAAACGAACTGGCCATTGTGTTCGGTGACGCACTCGCGGCAGTAGAAATGTTCGCAGCGCGGGCAACGGCAGACGGCTTCCCGCTCGGTGTGCAGATAGCAGCGGACTTGACTTAGCTTCTCGATATTTCACCTCTGCGGTATGTTTCCCATTTTGCAAATATCAGCAGGATGCCACCGGCGGCGAAGGCGAGTTGGAGTGAGCCGTTGACGTTTGTGTAGTAGCGCTGAA
>Ga0182012_10000852_pt1 | contig 33550 bp, 31 predicted proteins | sample 612S2SmetaG_FD_120486 | JGI IMG/M metagenome (GOLD analysis project Ga0182012, IMG submission 120486) | Permafrost microbial communities from Stordalen Mire, Sweden - 612S2S metaG | ecosystem: Environmental > Terrestrial > Soil > Wetlands > Permafrost | place: Sweden: Stordalen | collected...
ACCTTTAATGATACGCGGTGTTGTGGGCCCAAAAAGACTCCAGCGGACTAAAGTCGGCAGACGTGACCCGCCGTGCCCGCCCCCAGCCGTGCCGGTGGTGCGGTCGAGACGTGACCGATATCGGGATGGGCCGTCGGCGCCAATACTGTCGACAATCCTGCCGGCAGCGGGCTTACGAGCAGCGGGCCTCGATGACCAGGGGTGAGGCCGGTGGGCTGGCGGCATTGCCGGCCGACGTCGTGGTGCTGTCGGCCGACGATGCGGCTGACCTATCGGATCGCGTCTATCAGGTGCGATGTGCGGCGGAAGATGTCGCCACCGCGCTCCAAGAGGGAGCCGGGGAGGCCGAGCTGCGCGAACTGTGCGACGCGCTGGTTCAGGCCGCACGAGCTGCCGACGGCTGGCGCCGGGTGAGTGTCTGACCGGCAGTGATGGCTGGCTGAGTACAGTCAACCCATGCAAGGTGTAGTGGGGGCGCGGCTCGCCTCCGGGATCAGGCCAGTTCTGTGACCGGCGGACTCGGCGCGGCCGATCTGGCTCGAGTCGGCGGGGACGGCATCGTTGCGATGTCCTCGGACGAAGCGGTGGAGCTGATGGACAGCGCGCTCGTCGCCGACGAGCCTTTCCTGGTGCCCGCCCACACTGACACCGGCGCCCTGCAAGTCAAATTCACCCTCCCGCCGATGTTCGTCGATCTAATCAATGCGCCGAGCCGGCGTCAGGTTGAGGATTCCTTGGTGGCAGAGAAGTCGAAATCGGCTCTGGTGCAACGCCTCGAGGGACTGGCCGACGACGACCAACACGCGGTGTTGCTTGACCTGGTGCGCTCCCACATCGCCATTGTGCTGGGCGCCAGAAGCCCCGAGACTATCGACCCGGATTGGGCGTTCCAGGAACTGGGCTTCGACTCGCTGACCGCGGTCGAGCTTCGCAACCGACTCAAAGCGGCTACCGGTCTTGCGCTTCCAGCCACAATCATCTTCGACTACCCGAATTCCGCCGCGTTGGCCGGTCACATGCATTGGGAGCTCGTCGGCGCCGCGGCGGAGTCCGCCACGGCAGCGCCTGGGGAGGCCGAGAAGGACCTCGCGGACATGGACCTCGACGACTTGGTCAACGCCGCGTTCATGAACGACGACGACGACGGTTAGCCGGGTGAGAATTGCGGTCACCGGTGCCGGCGGAGTTATCGGCCGCGGCCTCGTGGCCCGATTGCTCAGCCAGGGCCACGACGTTGCCGGGCTCGCCCGGCACCGGCCTGAAAGCTGGCCCAGCGCCGCGGACTTCGTCGCCGCTGACATCCGGGACGCCGAGGCCGTCGGGCAGGTTGTCGTGGGGGCTGACGCCGTCGCGCACTGTGCATCGGATGATGCCGGCACCCGGAACGTCCTCGACGCGATGGCCAAGACCGGAACCAGGCGCATCGTTCTCGCCTCTTCCGCGCACACGGACCGGACCCGCGCCGAGCAAATGTTGGCGAACTCCGGCGCGCACTGGGTCGCGATCCGTTGTGCCCTGGTCATCGGGCGAAGCGTCGATGACCGGGTGCGCCAACTACTGGCGCAGCCCGCCTTTGCCGGCTCATCGGTGGATCGGCCCGTGCAGGTGGTGCATCTCGATGACACGCTGCGGTTGCTGATTCGCGCGCTCTTGAACACCGAAATAGACAGCGGACCAGTCGATCTCGCTGCACCGGGTGAGTTGACCTTGCGCCGTATTGCCAAAACGCTCGGGCGGCCGATCGTGCCGTTGCCCGCTGGGCTGGCGCGGCGGTGGGCCTCCTTGGCCGGTCTGGAAGCGGTGCAGCGGGCGCCGATCCTGAACACTTCGCGATTGCTTGACACGTGGGGATTTTCACCCGCGTGGAGCGCCGACGAATGCCTCGAAGACTTCGCGCGCGCGGTGCGCGGGCGGGTAGCCCTCGGCAGGCGGGTGGTATCGCTGCCCTGGCGGGTGCCCAGCGTGACGGACGTGCCGGCCGTCGACGCGGCCGCGGCCGACGGAGTGGTTCCCAGATTGGCCGGCCCGGAGGGCGACAACGGCGAATTCGACACTCCGATCGACCCGCGGTTCCCGACCTTCCTGGCCACCAATTTGTCGGAGGCGCTTCCCGGCCCGTTCTCGCCGTCGTCGGCCTCGGTGACCGTGCGCGGTTTGCGTGCCTCGGGGGCGGGGATCGCCGTACGGCTGCGGCCTGGCGGGATCGTCCAGCGCGAGATCGCGGTGCGAACCGTCGCGGTGTTCGCCCACCGGCTGTACGGGGCGATCACCGCGGCGCACTTCATGGCCGAAACCGTGCCGTTCGTCAAGCCGACCGTCGTCGTCAGCAACAGCGGCTTCTTCGGGCCCAGCATGGCGTCGCTGCCGATCTTCAGCGAGGAGCGCCCGCCCACCAATTCCGTTGGCGCGCGCAGGCACCTGCGCACCCTACGCAACATCGGCGTGTTCGGCGTCAACCTGATTTGTTTGAGCGCAGGCTCGCACCGCGACACTGACGACTTCGTCGCCGATGTCGATCGTCTGGAGCAACTCGCGGGCGGTGATCTTGCCGAGCTCGATGATCGCCGGCTCGCAAGCCTGATCCTGCTGGCACGTGACCATGTGGTGCACGGGTGGTTGCTGGCGGCGGGGTCGTTCATGCTGTTTGCGGCGTCAAACGTGTTGCTACGGGGCCTGTGTGGGCGCGACATCTCACCCCCGGCGGGGCCGGATTTGGCCAGCGCGCGATCGGTGGAGGCGGTGCACCGGTTGGTGGTTGCCGCACAACGCGATCCGAACGTACTTGCGCTGTTGGCCGAACCGGGGGAGCGCCTCGGCAAGCTGGCCGTCGAAGCGCCGGAGTTTCATGCCGCGGTATTGGCTGAGCTGGCGCTGATCGGACACCGCGGTCCGGCGGAACTTGAGATGCTCTCGAACAGCTACTCGGACGACCCCGAGCTGCTGGTCCGGATGGTGACCAAGACACTAAATGTTGTGCGTGCGCAACCCGTTTCGGCGTCCGCACACCGCCGGATTCCGTTGCGAGCCCGGCCTGTGGCGCTGCTGGCGACCCGCCAATTGCGTGACCGCGAAGTCCGGCGCGACAAGATGGTGCGCGCCAACTGGGTGCTGCGCAGTCTGTTACGTGAGTATGGGCGCCGGATGGTCGAGGCCGGTGCTTTCGAGAGCGCTGACGACGTGTTCTATCTGCTGGTCGACGAACTCGATGCGCTCCCGGCAGACGTTTCGAAGGTGGTCACGCGGCGCCGAGCCGAGCGGCGCCGGCTGGCCGGAGTCGTGCCGCCGACGGTATTCAGCGGCAGCTGGGAGCCATCGACCGCGTCGTCGAGGGTCCTCCTTGGCGCCGGGGACATCTTGCTCGGGGTCGGCGTGTGCGGGGGACGGGTGCGCGGCCGGGTGCGGATCGTGCGGCCCGAGACCATCGACGATCTGCAACCCGGCGAGATTCTGGTCGCGGAAGTTACCGACGTCGGCTATACCGCCGCCTTCTGTTACGCCGCGGCCGTGGTGACTGAACTCGGCGGCCCGATGTCACACGCCGCCGTGGTGGCCCGGGAGTTCGGGTTTCCCTGTGTGGTGGACGTCCAGGGCGCAACCCGGTCGCTGCCGTCCGGGGCGCTAATCGAAGTCGACGGGGCCACGGGCGAAATCCAGCTCATTGAACTCTAACCGCGGCGTTAGTGTGGGAGAAGTGAGCATCGTGCTGCAGGACCGCTTCTGCCGCGAGTTGCCGGAGATGGCTGTCCGTTGGCAAGCTGAGACGCCCCCCGACCCGCAGCTGCTGGTGCTCAACGAGCCGCTGGCCGCCGATCTGGGACTCGACGCCTCCTGGCTGCGAAGCGCCGACGGGTTGCGGTTCTTGGTGGGTAACCTGCTGCCGGGGGGTGCCGCGCCGGTAGCTCAGGCCTACGCCGGGCATCAGTTCGGCAACTTCGTGCCGCGGCTGGGCGACGGGCGGGCGCTGCTGCTGGGGGAGCTCTTCGACGGCGACGGCGGAGTTCACGACCTGCATCTGAAAGGTTCCGGGGCCACGCCATTCGCGCGTGGCGGTGACGGCCTGGCCGCGGTGGGGCCGATGCTGCGCGAATACATCGTCAGCGAAGCGATGCACGCGCTGGGCATCCCGACCACGCGATCCCTGGCGGTCGTGAGCACCGGGCGCCCGGTACACCGCGAGACGCCGTTGCCCGGCGGACTGCTCGTTCGAGTAGCGAGCAGCCACCTGCGGGTAGGGAGCTTTCAATACGCCGCGTCCACCGGGGACGCCAACTTGCTGCGGCGGCTCGCCGACCACGCGATCGCCCGCCACTATCCCAGTGCGGCGGACGCCGAGCGGCCCTACCAGGCGCTGTTCGAAGCCGTCGCCGGCGTCCAGGCGTCGCTGATCGCTAACTGGATGCTTGTCGGTTTCGTGCACGGGGTGATGAACACCGACAACATGACGATCTCCGGCGAAACCATCGACTACGGACCGTGTGCCTTCATGGAGGCTTACGATCCCGAGACCGTCTTCAGCTCGATTGATTCCTGGGGGCGCTACGCCTACGGCAACCAACCGGTTATCGCCGGGTGGAATCTCGCCCGGTTCGCGGAGGCGCTTCTTCCGTTGTTCTCCGCCGACGAGGATGAGGCAATCTCGTTGGCGGAGCAGTCATTCGACGTATTTCGCGCCCAATACGAGACCACCTGGTTGTCGGGTATGCGCGCCAAGCTGGGCTTGTCCGCGGCTGTGGAGGCTCAAGTCGCCGCTCCGTTGATCGGCGATCTGCTTGTCCTGCTGCACGACAACCACGTTGATTACACCTCGTTCTTTCGGCACCTTAACCAAGCTGGCCAGGACCCCGCCGGGTTCGCAGACTGGATAACGCGCTGGCGGGCGCTGGATCCGGATGCAGGAGTGATGGACCGGATAAACCCGATCTATATTCCGCGCAATCATCTCGTGGAGGAGGCTCTGGCCGCGGCGACGGCGGGTGACCTGAGTCCGCTCGCTCCGCTGCTTGACGCTGTGACCGCCCCGTACGACGAACGCCCGGGCCTCGACAGCTATGCGTCCCCGGCGCCCGAGGAATTCGGCACATACCGAACCTTTTGCGGCACTTGAGCGGGTCGATGCCACGCTTTCAGAGGGGCCAGCTATTCGGCTCGGAGGTATAACAGAAGGGAGTCGCCGGGGGCAGTGGCTGTCGTGCGTTGGTCGATATCGCGTCCAGCATCAGTGCGACGTAGCGTCGCCAGCCATCGCTGCTGGACTCCATCGTCGATAGGACGCTATAGAGCATCCCGATCAGGCGCGGCAGGTCGTCAGTGACCAGGTCGGCGCGGACGACGCCGGCCCGCTGGCCCCTGCGGACAAGTTCGTCGAGCGCCTCATTCAGCGATTCCGAGATGTCGGCGGTCAGCGATCCGGTCCGGTGTGCCGCGATCAAGAGGTTTTGCTCGCGCGCCCCGAGCGATATCGCCGCGTCGATCAGTTGCTCCAAACCACGCAGTGCGTCCTCACAACGCCGCGCCGCTCCGATCGCCGGAGTGAGATGCTCGGCGATGCTCTGATCCAGGGCTGCCCGGACCAAGTCGGCTTTGGCCGGAAATCTGCGGTAGAGCGTTCGTTCACCTACTCCTGCGCGGCGGGCGACGGCCTCCGCAGGCGCGTCGGGGCCCAGCTCGCCGTATACGTCGCGCGCGGCGCGCAGAATGCGCTCGACGTTGCGGGCCGCATCCGCCCGCAACGGCCGATCTTCAACCGCCGTCATCGTCGTAGCCTAACTGACAGTTGACTGCCACAAGCCGCGGCTCTAGGTTAGTATAACTGGCAGCCAGCTGACACTTAATGGGAAACGCGGTATATGTCAATAACTTCCAAGGTCTCCGAGTCCTACAGCGCCGTTGATCTTCCGGTGCTCCCCGTCCCGCGCGCCCCGCGCTGCCCGCTTGCGCCTCCGGCCGAATTCGCAAACTGGCGGCGAGAACCCGGGCTGCAACGGGCGATGTTCCACGGCAATCCGATCTGGGTGGTGAGTCGTTACCAGGACATCCGAGCAGCGCTCGCCGATCCGCGGCTCAGCGCGAAAACCATCCCGGACTCCATGCTGCCAGCGGGCGTAGGCGTTATCTTCGCGCGGACCGACGATCCAGAGCACCATCGGTTGCGGCGCATGCTGACCAGCAACTTCACCTTCCGGCGGAGCGAAGCAATGCGGCCATACATCCAGGAGATGGTCGACCACTATCTCGGCGAGATGATCGACAAAGGGCCGCCGGCAGACCTCGTGCACGACTATGCGTTGCCGGTGCCGTCACTGGTGATCGCGCTGCTGCTCGGGGTGCCGCCCGAAGATCTCGGGATCTTCCAGCGCGAAACCACTATTGGGCTGGACCAAAAGTCCACCGACGAGGAAAAGGCGCAGGCCATGGGCACCATGTTCGCCTATATACAGGAGTTGGTGCAGCGCAAACAGCGCGAACCCGGGGACGATTTGATCAGCCGGCTTATCACGGAATACGTCGCGACCGGCCAAACCGACCTAGCGACCACCGCAATGACCAGTGTGATCATGATGCAGGCCGGCCACGAAACCACTGCCAACATGATTTCACTGGGAACGGTTGCGCTGCTGGAACATCCTGAAGCCTTCGAGCGGCTCGGCCAATCCGACGATCCTGCCGTCATCGCGAACATCGTCGAAGAGCTGATGCGCTACCTCACCATCGTGCAAAGCCAGGTCGATCGCGTGGCGACCGAAGATCTCACGATCGGTGGTCAGCTCGTCCGGGCCGGGGAATTCGTCATGATGAACCTGCCCGCAGGAAACTGGGATGCCGAGTTCGTCGACAACCCAGAATCCTTCGACATCGACCGAAACACCCGCGGGCATTTGGGTTTCGGCTACGGCGGTCATCAATGCATCGGACAGAACCTGGCCCGCGTCGAGATGCAGGTGGCGTTCGCGACACTGGCGCGGCGGCTTCCGGCCCTGAAACTAGCGGAATCGCCGGATGCGCTCAGTTTCAAAGAGACCGACATTTACGGCATGAAGGAACTTCTCGTCAGCTGGTGACCGTGTACTCGCAGTGAAATGCCAACTCGCCTTTTAGGAAAAGCCTCTGATGTCAACGACTTCCGATTTCTACCCCGACACGGATCTTCCGGTGATACCCGTCCCTCGTGCGGCGCAATGCCCGCTGCATCCGCCCGCCGAATTCGCGGAGTGGCGCGAGCGGCCGGGGCTGCGACAGGCGATATACCACGGACAGCCCGCCTGGATTGTGAGCCGCTACCGGGACATCAGGACGGCGCTGCTCGACGAGCGCCTATCCGCGGACACTATCCCGGCATCCCTGAAGCCGACGAGCCCCGACAGCACCACACCGGTGATGTTCGCCCGGGTCGACGACCCGGAACACAATCGCCTGCGGCGCATGATCACCCGCGACTTCACATTCCGGCGCTGCGAAGCGATGCGACCCCAGATCCAGGAAATGGTCGACCATCACCTCGAGCAAATGATCCGCAACGGTCCGCCGGCGGACCTCGTTAATGACTTCGCCCTGCCGGTGCCATCGTTGGTGATCGCGCTGCTGCTTGGTGTGCCGTCCGAAGACCTGGGTCTGTTCCAACATCACTCGACCGTTGGACTGCAGACGAGCACGACCGACGAGGAGCGGGCGCAATCCTTCGGCGCCATGTATGGCTACATCCAAGAGTTGGTGGGTCGCAGGGAGCACGATCCCGGCAACGACATGATTAGCCGCCTCGTCACCGACTACGTGATGACCGGTCAACTCACGCGCGAGACGGCGGCCATGACAGCCGTGGTCATGATGCTGGCCGGCCACGAAACCAGCGCCAACATGATTTCGCTGGGAACGCTCGCGCTGATCCAGCATCCCCACGTCTTCGAGCGGCTGGGCCAGACAGACGATCAAGCCGCCATCGCGAACGCGGTCGAAGAACTGATGCGTTATCTCAGCATCGTGCACAGCCAAGTGGATCGTGTGGTAACCGAAGACTTCTCGCTCGGCGGTCAGTTGATCCGGGCCGGGGACATGGTCTTGATGAATATTCCTGCGGGCAACTGGGACACCGAGTTCTTCGACAACCCAGCGGATTTAGACATCGATCGAAACACGCGCGGGCATTTGGGTTTCGGCTATGGGGTGCATCAATGCATTGGGCAGAACCTAGCCCGAGTCGAAATGCAGGTCGCCTTCGCCACGCTGGCGCGCCGGCTGCCCGGTCTGGAATTGGCAGTACCGCCGGACGGGCTGAGGTTCAAAGAGGCGGAGATATACGGAATGCAGGAGCTTCCCGTCACCTGGTGACGGGAAAATCGGCCAACCCTTGGGATGCAATGACCTCACCAAATTTACGATTCGACGAACAGGTCGCCGTGATCACCGGCGCCGGCGGCGGTTTGGGCAAGGAGTACGCGCTGCTGCTCGCGTCGCGCGGCGCGCGCATCGTGGTCAACGATACGGGCGCGTCGGTCATGGGGGATGGCTCGGATGCCAAGGCGGCGGATGCGGCAGCCGCCGAAATCCGCCTGCTCGGCGGCGAGGCCGTCGCCGACAGCCACAGCGTGACCACTCCGGACGGGGGACAGGCGATCATCGACACCGCCCTTACCGCGTGGGGCCGAGTCGACATCGTGATCAACAACGCAGGCATCGTCGGTGACGCGCCGTTCGAAGAAATGACCGCCGACCGGTTCGAACCTCTGCTGGACGTGCACTTGCGGGGCGCGTTCCACGTGACGAGGCCGGCCTGGAAAGTGATGCGCGAGCGAGGGTATGGCCGGATACTCAACACCTGCTCGGCAGCCGGAATCCTGGGCTCTCCAGGAATGACCAACTACGGCTCCGCCAAAACCGGGTTGATCGGGCTCACCCGCGTTTTGGCCGCCGAAGGCGCCAACCAGAACATCAAGGTCAACGCCATCGCCCCGATCGCGTATACGCGGATGCTGGCGCACTCCGTTGACGGCGTCGTGCAGCCGGACGACCCGTCGGCGCAGGCCGTTTTGGATGACCTTGTGACCCAGTATCTGCAGAAGCTGGATCCGGCGCTGGTGGCTCCGGTGACGGCCTTCCTGACACACCGCGATTGCCCAGTGTCGGGGGAGATCTATACCGTTGGTGCGGGCCATGTCTCGCGATTCTTCATCGGCAGGACAAAGGGGTTCTACAGTCCAGCGCTATCCATCGAGGATGTGCGTGATCATCTGGACACGATTCGCGACGAAGCCGACTACACCGTGCCCGGCGGAACCGCCGACGAGATGGCTGAGCTCTTCGCAATGATCATGGCTGGCAACTGAACGCTGTCCCGACGCCATCGGGTGCCGGAACCGACCGCAAACAACCGAACTGCGCGATTCCGGCGCTGCTCAAGTGTACCGCCGACTGATGCGCGTAATTCACGCAGAACAGGCCGATTTGGTCGGCGCGACAACGGTAGTCGTCGTATGACAACGAGTCCCCGCTCGCCAACTGGGAACCGTTGCCGTCAACGAACGGACCCGGATCGCCGCGAGCCGCCCCGATCTGCAGCTTGGTGCCGTCGAAGTCGACCCAGCCGCCTTTCCATTCGCCGTAGGCCGTCACGGGCCGGGGTGGGGGACTGGCCATATCAACCAGACAGGTCAACGCGCCGCCGGTGTGCTTGGAATCCGTCATGCACACGACTGGGCGGCCGGGGGGCCCGGCCGCCACGGTAAAGGCGAGGTCGTTACCCAACGGGGTGATGACGCCATCGCGCGTGACGTTGTGATAACGGGCGGGATCGGCGGGATGACCGGCCTCGATCCACGCGATGACGTCTGAGATCGCCGCCCCGGCGGCCGGCGGCGCCGACGGCGCCGAAGGTTTGCTGAGGGCGGTGCTCGGCGTCTGCCCCGACTGGCTGCTGCCGGCGTGTGAGCACCCGGCAACCAGCCCGGCAGCCAGGAAACACACGACTATCAGCGTGGCGATCCGCATTCCGCCAGGCTAGCCGCAGATGCCGGATTTAGGCACAGGGCAGCGCCTCGACTACCGTCGGGTCATGCACGAGCGCACTCTGCGCGCCCACACCGCGGCCGGCATCGTCGAAGGATTCACCCGCGACGGGGTGAACCGCTGGCGATCCATCCCCTATGCCCGGCCGCCAATGGGCCCGCTGCGATTCCGAGCGCCGCAGCCTGCCCAGCCCTGGTCAGGTGTGCGGCATTGCCACGGCTTCACCGGCTGTGCGCCACAGCAGAGCCGCTACACCATGCTCGGTATCGGTAAGTACCAACCCATGAGCGAGGACTGCCTCACCCTCAACGTCGTTACACCCGAACATCCTGCTGGGGATCCGCTGCCGGTCATGGTCTTCGTGCACGGCGGCGGTTACATGATGGGCAGCTCCGCGACCCCGCTGTACGACGGTGCCGCCTTGGCCCGCCGCGGTTGTGTGTACGTATCGGTGAACTACCGCCTGGGCGCCCTGGGATGTCTGGACCTGTCGTCGCTTTCGACACCAGAGATCACGTTCGACAGCAACTTGTACCTGCGTGATCTGGTACTCGCGTTGCGGTGGGTGCAAGAAAACATCGCCGAGTTCGGCGGTGACCCCGGCAATGTCACTATCTTCGGCGAAAGCGCGGGCGCGTGCATCACCGCCACGTTGTTGACGGTGCCCGCCGCCGAAGGCCTGTTCGCCCGGGCGATCTCGGAGAGCCCCGCGGCGGGCCTGGTGCGGTCGAAAGAGATTGCCGCTGAGTTCGCGAAACGCTTCGCCGACCTGCTTGGCGCGCGGACCCAGGACGCCGCCAATACGCTGCTGCAGGCGACCCCGGCGCAATTGGTTAAGGCCCAGCACCGCCTGATCGACGAGGGTTTGCAGAGTAGGTTGGGTGCCTTCCCAATTGGCCCAGTCATCGGCGACGATTGTTTGCCGGCGGACCCCGTCGAAGCGATGCGGTGCGGTCGGGCACAACGGCTACCGCTCATCGTCGGCACCAACGCCGACGAGGGTCGGTTGTTCACCCGCTTCCTGCGAATGCTACCTACGAACAAAGCGATGATCGACGAGCTGCTCGCCGATACGGAACCGGCTACCCGCGAACGCATTACCGCCGCCTACCCGGGCTACCCGGCGTCGTCTGCATGTATTCAGCTTGGCGGCGATTTCGCCTTCAGCTCGGCGGCGTGGCAGATTGCTGAGGCCCACAGCGCCCACGCGCCCACCTACCTGTACCGGTACGACTACGCCCCGCGGACGCTGCGCTGGTCGGGTCTTGGAGCCACCCATGCCACCGAGTTGCTTGCTGTTTTCGACCTCTATCGCACCAGGTTCGGCGCATTGCTGACCGCCGTGGCGGACCAGCGCGCCGCGCTACGCGTCAGCGATCAGACGCAACGGCGGTGGCGGTCCTTTAGCCGCAGCGGGATGCCGGGGAACGACTGGCCCGTCTACACCGCCACCGATCGTGCCGTCTTCGTCATCGACCACAAGTGCCGCGTCGAGTTCGATCCGCACCCGCAGCGACGAATGGCCTGGGACGGCTTCTCACTGGCGCAGTGACCTGGCACGCTGACACTTATGGGCCGCAAAACCGAGCGCGACGCCGAGCAAGTCATCGAGCAACCCGGCGATCTCACGGCATCCTGGTTGGCCGGGGCGATCGGGGCGGGGGCCATCGCCGATTTCGCCGTCGAACGCATCGGCACTGGTCAGATGAGCGAGTGCTACCGGGTCCGGCTGAACTACCAGGACCAGGTTGCCGGACCCGCCCGGCCGGAGTCGGTGGTACTCAAGGTTGCGGCCACCGATCCGATGAGCCGGCAGACCGGCGCGGCTCTGGGCCTTTACGAGCGGGAAGTCCGCTTCTACCAGGATGTCGCGCCACGCCTGGGCGGCCCGATCGCGCCCTGCTATCACGCCTCGGTCGATGAGGGAGGGGTGTTTGATCTGTTGCTCGGGGATGCCGGCCCGGCTGTCGTCGGCGACGAAATCGCCGGCGCTACAACGGAGCAGGCCAGGCTCGCCGTCGTCGAGTTGGGACGGCTGCATGGCCCCCTGCTTGGCGATACATCGCTGGCCAAAGCGCCGTGGCTCAACCGCGAGGCACCACTCAGCCAGGCGATGATCACCCCGCTCTACGCCGGCTTCATCGACCGTTTCGGTGACCAGATCGCCCAGGAGCACCGAATTGTTTGCGAACGTCTGGTGGCCGGATTCGACGGCTACCTGACCCAGGAAGCGGACGTGTCCGGGCCGGGCCGGATCCAGGGCCTGGTCCACGGCGACTATCGGCTGGACAACATGTTGTTCGGTACCGACGGAGCCGACCGCCCGCTGACGGTAGTCGACTGGCAGACGGTTTCGTGGGGCCCGGCACTGACCGACCTGGCGTACTTCCTCGGTGGCGCGCTCCGGACGGAAGATCGTCCTGCGCAATACGACGCACTGCTGCGCGCTTACCACGAGGCACTGGGGCCGGGGGCGCCGATCACCCTCGCCGATGTCAGGGAAGGCGTGCGCAGGCAAGGCTTTTTCGGCGTGATGATGGCGATCGTGTCGTCGATGCTGGTGGAGCGCACCGAGCGCGGCGACCGGATGTTCATGACGATGCTGCAACGGCACTGCCAGCACGTGCTGGACACCGACGCATTGGCGACGCTGCCCGGAGCGTCATCACTGGAGCCGCTGCAACCAACGCAGGAGGACGAACTTTCACACACCCCAACCGCCGAACCGCTGTGGAGTGAGAGCTGGTATGCCGACTTCGTCGACGCGGCACAGGGATTGGGCGGGTGGTTTCGCCTCGGCCTGGTAGCAAACCAGCAAACGGCGTGGGTTCAGGCGCTGTTGTGCGGACCCGGCCTGCCGACGTTGGCCGTCGCTGTCGACGTCCCGCTGCCCTCCGATCCGTGGGTGGTGCGCACCGAGGGGCTGGAGCTCGACCACGCCGCTAGCACGCCGTTGCAGTGCTATCGCGTCGATCTGCGCGGGCAGGGTCAGTCGTATTCGGACCCGTCGGCACTGTTACGCGGCGAGCCCGGAATTCCTGTCGAGTTGACGATGAACTTGGTGTGGACCACCGCTGGGACGCCATACAAGTACCGGCTGGCGACGCGTTACGAAATCCCGTGCACCGTTTCGGGGACCGTGACCGTCGGCGGCACTGAGGGCAAGAGCTACCGGTTCGACTCGGTCGCCGGCCAGCGCGACCATTCGTGGGGCGTGCGCGACTGGTGGAGCATGGATTGGGTTTGGAGCGCGCTGCATCTCGACGACGGGACGCACGTGCACGGCGTCAACATACGGATTCCGGGCGTCCCGGGCGTCAGCGTCGGCTACGTGCAAGATTCCCAGGGGCTTGTTATCGAGCTGGACGCGGTGAATACCCGGGAAGCATTCGACGCCAACGGGTTACCGCTGGACGCGACGCTGGTCCTGGCTCCAGCAGGGCTCACCGCCCACGTCGAGGTGCAAGGGAATGCACCGGTTCGTCTCACCGCGACCGATGGACGAGTGAGTGAGTTCGCGCGCGCCTGGGTCAGCGTCGACACCACGGACGGCCGGACCGGAGTCGGCTGGATCGAATGGAACCGCAACCAGGAGCAACGGGCATAGGGGTGGCTTCGCGCAGTGCGTCATTGCCTCTGGTGGTGATGGGTGTCTCGGGCTCGGGCAAGTCGACGGTCGGCGCTGCGCTCGCACAACGTCTGCGGGTGCCGTTCTTGGATGCCGATACGCTGCACCCGCCGGCGAACGTCGCCAAGATGGCGGCCGGTGAGCCTCTCGATGACGACGACCGCTATCCCTGGCTGGAGAGGGTCGGTGAGTGGCTGGCCGGCCACGGCGCCGGCGTGGTCAGTTGTTCAGCGCTCAAACGCGGATACCGTGACCAGCTGCGCGCACACTGTGCGCGTGTCGAATTCTTGTTCCTCAACGGTTCGCCGGAAGAGATCGGCCACCGGTTGACCACGAGATCCGGTCACTTCATGCCGGCCGCACTGTTGCGCTCGCAATTCGACACGTTAGAACCCCTCGGCGTCGATGAGCCGGGTGTCACAGTCGACATCGGACATAGCGTTGACGCCATCGTCGATATTTTTCTCGTGGGTTAGCGCTTAGCTTCGGCGACTCGTTGACGCGCCACGTCGGCCAGGTGGCTGCCGCGCTTGCGCGCTTCCTTGGCCAGCGGCTTCCCGCGCTCCGCGGCGGTGTTGGCCAGCTCGCGGCCGCGCTCGAGCGCGGCCTCCGCGTACGGCGCGCTTCGTTCCGCGGCGGTGTTGGCCAGCTCGCGGCCGCGCTCGGCGCCGAGCTGAAGTCCGTGCACGATTTTTTCGCCGAGCTCACCAAAGTCGGCATCAAACGCCGCGTCGTCGGATCCCGGCAGCGCCGAGGACACCCGCTCGGAGATTCGCTCGGCGGCCCGACGGCCGCGCCATCCCAGCGACGGCTTGCCCGCGGTGTCGGCGGACGCAATCATCAATCCGCCCAACAGGCTCAGATCGGTCAGGAATTGCTGGCGCTTCCGGGCCTTTTGCTCGGGGTCGATTTCGTTCCAGAACATGTGCGCTCCGAGGTTGGCCGGTAACACGGTGAACGCCAGCGCGGCCGAAGCAACGCGGGGCAGTTTGCCGGTGGCCAGCAGCAGGCCGCCCCCGATCTGAACAGCGGCGTTGACCTGCGCGAACGTCTCGGGATCACTCAGAATGCTGCTGCCAACCGGATCCGCCAACGCCCGCAGACCATCCACCGCCGGCGCCGCGGCTTGCGCCGCCGATTTGGGGTTGAGCAGCGAGTCAACCCCTTGGCCGATAAATGCGATAGATAACAGGGGCCGGGCGATTCTGCGGATCAGCATGCCTCTGGGCATACCCGGTGTACCGGCGAACAAACCGCCCTGCCGTTGGCCCGACGATAGGGTGGACCGGTGCGAGCGTTGATCATCGTCGACGTGCAAAACGACTTCTGCGAGGGTGGCACATTGGCGGTAAACGGCGGCGCCGCCCTGGCTTCTTCGATCACCCACTATCTGAGCGCCGCGCCGAGCTACCCGCACGTGGTGGCGACGCAGGACTTCCACGTCGACCCCGGTGATCATTTCTCCATCCAGCCGGATTATTCGTCTTCCTGGCCACCGCATTGCATCGCGGACACTCCGGGTGCGGAATTTCATCCTGGCCTCGACACCGGCGCGATCGAGGCGGTCTTCCGGAAGGGCGCCTACACGGCGGGCTACAGCGGCTTCGACGGCGTCGACGAGAACGAGACCCCGCTACTTGAGTGGTTACAGCAGCGGGGGGTCGACGCGGTCGACATCGTCGGCATCGCCACCGACCATTGCGTCCGGCGAACAGCCGGGGACGCAGCACGGGCCGGCTTGGCCACCAGGGTGCTGGTTGACCTGACAGCGGGTGTGGCGGCGGATTCGACGGCGGAGGCACTGGCGGAGATGCGGGCGGCCGGCATCGAGTTGGTGCGGAGCTCCCGGTGACGGCGGTGGACGGGGCGGCGCTGCTCGCCGCGGTCGAACGGTCGCCTCAGCCGGCCGCCGCGCGTGACCGGCCGTGACGATGCACATTCCCGCCTTCCTGCGTTACGACCTTGAAGGGAACTTGCGAGAAGACCTACCAGAAGCAAAGGGCCAATTGCAGATTGCCGGGTTGCGAGGAACCGGGGGGTTCGCGACCGGCTTTCGACGGGCGGGTGCGCGGCAGAAGAAGCTGCTGCAGATATTTCTCAGCGCCCTCGCGCGCGACGATGTGCCCGCAATGCTGGGCGCGCTGTCGTCCACTGTCGCAGTAACTTTAGGTGACAGTGACGCGCTGGGCCTGGCCGAACTTCGCTGCACGACTCGACGGGACCACCGTCACCGAGATGAACGGCGCAGGAAGCACGGTCGCCTGAGCGCTCGCACCTGCACCGGTGACCACAACTATTGCTGCGCAGGTGATAAGTGCCGTACAAATAGCGTCATGGAACGGAGCAAACGATGAGTGTGGTGCGGATCTTCAGCGTGGTAATAGGGCTCACCGCGGTGCTGACCGTTGCAACAGCCTGCGGCGGTAGCGAAAAGTCATCCCGATCGACGTCGACGTCGTCGTCGGCGACCTCGACCTCGACCTCAGCGGCGGCACAGACCACGTCGAGCGCACCGTCGGCACCGCTGACCGACTACACCTACCTGCTGATCCCGGCGAGCGACGTCGGGTCCGATGTCACAACCACCGGGGCGCCGATCCAGAATCCCGGCGGCGTGGCCGGAGCAGCGGTGACATTCACCAGCCCTGACCACACCCGCAGTGTCGACGACCTCGTCGTCGTCTTTCTCGATCCGGCGGAGGCCGCCCAGGGCGCCAAAGATCACGCGGCATCTTTCCCCAAATATGTCACGGCCGCCCCGCAGCCGTTCGACCTCGGGACAAACGGACTGATTGCCGTGGGCCAGTCGCCCGACAACTCAAAAGCGGTTACCTATGTGACATTCGCCGAGGGCAAGGTGATCGTCGACCTGGAGTTCGACAGCGCACCCAACGATCCCGCTCCGCCGGACACCGTCCTCGAGCTCGCCCGGAAACAAGACGCAGTGGTCAAGAGCCGACAGCCCGCTTAATTTCCAGATTTCCAGGTTTCCAAGGTTTCCTGGCCCTTCGTTCAAGGGATGCCAGACAGTCGGCGGGGAGACCGGCGCCGGGCCAAAGGGAGCATCATGCTCGATAAGCCGTTCGGACGGCGCACCCTGCTTCGCGGGGCTGGTGCGCTGACCGCGGCATCATTGGCACCTTGGGCCGCCGGCTGCGCTTCTGACGACGAAAATGCGCTGACCTTCTTTTTTTCGGCCAATCCGGACGAGGCCAATGCTCGGATGCGCGTCGTAGACGAATTCCAGCGCCACCATCCCGACATCAAGGTCCGCCCGTTGTTGTCCGGGCCGGGTGTGATGCAGCAGCTATCGACATTCTGCGCCGGCGGCAAATGTCCAGATGTGCTCATGGGTTGGGAATTGACCTATGCCGAACTCGCCGCCCGCGGAGTGTTGCTGGACCTCAACACAATGTTGGCGCAGGACAAGGCGTTCGCCGCGGAGCTGAAATCGGAGAACATCGCGCCGCTATACGACGCTTTCGCGTATAACGCCGGGCAGTACGCCCTTCCGGAGCAATGGGCGGGAAACTACTTGTTTTACAACAAACAGCTGTTCGCCAACGCGGGCGTGCCGCCTCCGCCCACGGCATGGGACAAGCCGTGGAGGTTTGGCCAGTTCCTCGATACCGCCAAGGCTCTGACCCACCGGGACGGATCCCGACGGACGACGCAGTGGGGATTCGTCAACACCTGGTGGTCGTACTACGCGTCGGGCTTGTTCGCCATGAACAACGGTGTGCCATGGTCCACGCCGCTGAAGAACCCCACCAACATGAATTTCGGCGACCACGCGTTTATCGAGGCGGTGCAGTTCTACGCCGACCTGGCCAACGAGCACAAGGTGGCGCCCAACGCGTCCGAGGTGCAGTCGATGTCCACGCCCGATCTGTTCGCGGCGGGTAAAGCGGCCATGGCCCTCGGCGGGCATTGGCGATACCAGACGTTCGTGCGCGCCGACGGCCTGGACTTCGATGTCACTTCTTTGCCGATCGGCCCAGCGCTCCCGGACGGGCATGCCGCCGTCTCCAACATCGGTGCCACCGGGCTGGCAATCTCGGCCAGCAGCCAACGCAGAGAACAGGCCTGGGAATTCGTGAAGTTCGCGGCTGGACCGGTCGGGCAGCAGATCATCGGGGAATCTTGTCTGTTCGTGCCGGCTTTGCGGTCCGCGCTCAACTCCGCCGGCTTCGCCAAGGCCCACCAACGGGTTGGCAACCTGGCCGTGCTCACCACCGGGCCCGACCACTCAGAAGCTTTACCGGTCACCCCGGCATGGGAAAAGGTGGTGGCTCTGATGGACCGCGAGTTCGGACCGGTCCTGCGCGGATCCCGTCCTGCGACGTCGCTAGCGGGGTTGGCGCACGATGTCGACGAGGTGCTGCGCTCTTCATGACTTCGGTCAACACCTCCGCCGGACCTCGCCCTTGGCGCCGACGCGCCTGGGCCGGTCGCCTTTTTGTTGCACCGAACCTGGCCGCGGTCACGGTGTTCCTGCTGTTTCCGCTCGGATTCTCCCTGTACATGAGTTTTCAGCAGTGGGATGTCTTCAGTCCGCCGAAGTTTCTGGGCCTAAAAAACTTTCGGGAGCTCTTCACGTCCGATCCGCTGTTTCTCATCGCGATACGCAATACCGCGACCTTCACCATCGGGACCGTCGCGCCGACCGTCCTGATCAGCTTGGTCGTCGCCGGCCTGCTGAACCAGAAAGTCAAGGGCATCGGTATCGTTCGGACCATTGTCTTTCTGCCACTGGCCATTTCGTCGGTGGTGATGGCGGTCGTCTGGCAGTTCGTCTTCAACACCGACAACGGGCTGCTCAACATCATGCTCGGGTGGATCGGGGTAGGCCCGATCCCGTGGCTGGTCGAACCCCGGTGGGCGATGTTCTCGTTGTGCGTGGTCAGCGTGTGGCGCGCCGTGCCGTTCGCCGCTGTCATCTTGCTGGCCGCGATGCAAGGCGTTCCGGAGACGGTCTACGAAGCGGCCAAAATTGACGGTGCGGGTGGGATACGGCAGTTCGTCTCCATCACGGTGCCGCTAATCCGCGGGGCCGTGACGTTTGTGGTCGTCATATCGATCATCCATGCGTTCCAGGCATTTGACTTGGTCTACGTGCTTAACGGCTCGAATGGCGGCCCGGAAACCGCGACCTACGTCCTGGGCATCATGCTGTTCCAGCACGCGTTCTCATTCCTGGAATTCGGTTATGCGTCAGCGCTGGCATGGGTGATGTTTGCCATCTTGCTGGTGCTGACGGTGTTGCAGTTGCGGCTCTCGCGGCAACGGTCGATGGAGGCTGCCAATGGGCCCGGTTGAAATCTTGTTCAAGCGTAGTGTGTTCCGCGCTGTTTTGGTTTACACCGCGCTGCTCGCCATTGCATGGTGCTGGTTATTTCCGATCGCCTGGGCGGTGTCCGGCTCGTTGAAAAGCGGCAGCGAGATCAGCGAACCGATACTGTTTCCCGCGCACCCACGGTGGTCTAACTACACCGAGGTATTCACACTGATGCCCTTCTGGCGGATGTTCTTCAACACCGTCTTTTATGCCGGATGCATCACGGCCGGACAGGTGTTCTTCTGCTCCCTGGCCGGATATGCTTTTGCGCGCCTGCAATTTCGCGGACGGGACACGCTGTTCGTGCTATACCTGGGCACGCTGATGGTGCCGCTCACCGTAACGGTGATCCCGCAGTTCATCATCATGCGAGTTCTCGGGTGGACGGACACTCCGTGGGCGATGATCGTGCCCGGGCTGTTCGGCGGCGCATTCGGCACCTATCTCATGCGGCAGTTCTTCAGCACCATGCCAACCGATCTCGAGGAGGCCGCGACACTCGACGGCTGCTCGCCCTGGCAGATCTACTGGCGGATCCTGTTGCCGCACGCAAGGCCCGCGGTGACGGTGCTTGCCGTGTTGACCTGGGTCAACGTCTGGAATGATTTCCTGTGGCCGCTGTTAATGATTCAACGCAACAGCTTGGCCACGCTGACATTGGGCCTGGTCCGCATGCGGGGGGAGTACGTCGCCCGCTGGCCGCTGATAATGGCAATGTCGATGCTCATCATGCTGCCGCTGGTGATCATCTATGCCATCGCGCAGCGCTCGTTCGTCCGCGGCATCGCCGTCACGGGGCTCAACGGGTGAGGCCGTGATCGTGGACTTCGAAAGTAGGGATATTCCGCAGTGGCTTCGGTGAGCTTCGAGCAAGCGACGCGCCAATTCCCGGGCACGGATCGACCCGCCCTGGATCACCTCGACCTGGCCGTCGGCGATGGCGAGTTCGTCGTTCTGGTCGGGCCATCCGGATGTGGCAAGACGACGTCACTGCGGATGCTGGCAGGATTGGAAACGGCGGATTCCGGGGTGATCCGGATCGGCGACCGCGATGTCACCAACGTCGATGCCAAGGATCGCGACGTCGCGATGGTGTTCCAGAACTATGCCCTGTATCCGCACATGTCGGTCGCGCAGAACATGGGTTTTGCGTTGAAGATCGCAAAGACCCCGAAGGCCGAGATCCGCGACCGGGTGCTGGCCGCGGCGAAAATGCTTGACCTGCAACCGTATCTGGATCGCAAACCCAAAGACCTGTCCGGTGGGCAACGCCAGCGGGTGGCGATGGGCCGCGCGATCGTGCGCCGCCCACAGGTGTTCCTGATGGACGAGCCACTGTCCAATCTCGACGCCAAGTTGCGCGTGCAAACCCGCAACGAGATCGCGGCCTTGCAACGCCGACTCGGCACCACCACGGTCTATGTCACCCACGACCAGGTCGAGGCCATGACCATGGGCGATCGAGTCGCGGTGCTGTGGGACGGCGTGCTGCAACAATTCGCGGCGCCTCGCGAGCTTTACCGCAACCCCGGCAACGTCTTTGTCGCAGGGTTCATCGGATCGCCGGCGATGAACCTGTTCACCCTTCCGGTCGTGGATTCGGTCGTCTTGCTGGGGGATTGGCCGATCCAGCTGCCACGAGAGATCGCGGGTGCGGCGAGTGAGGTCGTTGTCGGCGTCCGGCCCGAGCATTTCGAGCTTGGCAGCCTCGGTGTCGAAATGGAGGTCGATGTGGTCGAAGAACTCGGCGCCGATGCTTACCTGTACGGCCAAATTATCGACGCCGGCAAGGTAATCGATCAGCACGTCGTCGCGCGCGCCGACGGCCGTCACCCACCCGAAAAGGGCAGTAGGGTCCGTCTGCATCCCGAACCCGGGCACGTGCATTTTTTTCGCGTCGACGGTCAACGGATTTCTTGAGCGCTTCGATTGCTCGCGGCCTTGGGATCGACCAGCCAGTCGACAATTTCGGTTAAACCGACAAAGCCCGGGGCTGTGGCCATGTTGGTCCTGGTGGCGTGTTCCCGGTGAACGACTCCGACCAGTTTTAGAGTCCTGTGGGCCCGTTTCGGGCGGGAAGGGACGGTTAGGAGATGGCTGGTCGGACGCGGCATTCCGCGGAGGACATTGTGCGCAAGTTGCCGCCGGCACCCCCAACTCCCCGGCGATCTCCTCACCAGTCCGGCCCTCACCGGCCAACTCATCCGCCCGGCGAATACAACTGGCGGCGCGCTTACGGCGGGATGGATGTTGATGCTGCCCGGGAATTGCGGGAGTTGCGGGAGCAGAACGCACGGCTGATCCGGATGCCGGCATGCGGGCGTGGCTGCCGGGTTATGCCACCCGGCATCCGTGTCATGGGTTCCGGCGGGCGTGGGCGGCGTTGCGCTACGACGAGAGCCAGTGGGTGAATGTGAAGCGGGTGCACCGATTGCGGTGTCAGGAAGGTATACAGGTTCGGGCCCGCAGTCCCCGTAAACGGGCCGGGGTGTCCTCCATGTCGCCGGTCGTTGCTGATGGCCCGGGTGTGGTGTGGGCGATTGATTTCCAGCTCACCGTGGGTGAACGGCTATATCGAGTCGTTCAACAACCGGCTGCGCCGCGAGTCCCTCAACCGCAACCACTGGAACACCCTGCTCGAGGCCCGGGTAGTCATCGGCGACTTCAAAAATGAGCATGATCAACGACACCGACACTCGGCCCTGGGCTACCGAACGCCGGCCGAGTACGTTGCAGCCTGTAATCACGCGCATGCCCCCGATGGCTGCGAGACCAACTGAATCCAGACCAAAGACACTGCGGTTCTGAATGACTCCGCATCCGGGACGCCAGTTGTACAGCGTCGCCGCCGACATACCCAGCTCGGCGGCGATCAACGCGATCGTTTTCCTCGGGGGAAGCGAATACTGCGGCGGGGGTTCACTGGCTAGGCGCGAGTAGGGCCGTCAATACGTTCCCGTACATGGTGTTCTTGATGGCACTGAGGGTGCCTGGGTCCTTGCCGGCGATGGCGGTTATGCGGGTGACCGCGGCGTCGGTGATTTCCTCTTGGGTGGCGGTGTCGTCGACCAGGGCGGCAGCTTTGGCCTCCGGGCCGCCGTAGCGGTGACCGGTGGTCATGGCGGTGACCGCGGTTTGCGGCGGGAGCTTGGCCTGGATCAGTGCGGCCATTCCGGGAGTGAAGGGAATTGGGATGTCCACTTCGGGGAAGCAGTAGTACCCGCGGTCCGATCGCATGATGCGGTAGTCGTGGGCGATGGCCAGCATTGCGCCGGCGCCGAAGGCGTGTCCGTTGACCGCGGCGAGGGTGGGTAGCGGGAAGGTAAGGATGCGGGCGAATAGTTTCTGGACGGTGCCGACATACCATTCGCCACGATCGGTGTTGGCGCCGAGCCAGTCCAGATCCAGCCCGTAGGAATAGAACTTCCCCACGCCGGTGGTCGCCAACGCCTGTGCTTGGGTCTGGGCGGTGTCGAGGTGGGTGTTGATGATGTCCAACCATTCCGGGGAGAAGCGGTTCTCGTCGGTGCCCAACTCGAGGACGGCGATGGTTCCGCGATAGTTGAGTGTTGGTGTCATGATGAGCTCCTTCGTTTCTGGATTGGCTGCTGCTGGGCGGATGGCGGGCCGACTTGTAGCACAGCGCGCACTGCTGCTGAAAGTCGTTGCCGGGCTAAGTGGTCGGTGGTCCGGTGTCCACGCAGAAGGAGAGCGCTGGGCAGCTCAACAATGCAGTCCCGCATAATCCCGATTGCGTCACGGTCGTCGCGGTCCCACAACCTTCGCGCCAGTTGGGCGAATAGATCCCCCAGGAGGTTGTCGAGCTTGCGTAGCTGGGTGGCGACGTCCGGCGGGATTTCACTGGATCCGATCAATTCGTCACGGCGAACGGTGAGAAGGAAGCGGCCGCACGTCGGGTACTGCTCAAGGAAGATCGCTGGAGCGTCAGCCGCGGCGACCACCGCCTCCGCCGCCGCCTCGCGCGACGGGGAACCAGCTAGCGCCCGCTCGACCGCTTCGCGCTGCAGCAGCAGGAATCGCTCGGCGGCGCGCAACCACACCCGGCCTAACAGGCCGGCTCGGGAACCGAACCCATGATAAATCGCCCCATTGGACATCCCGGTGGTCGCCGAAATCGCTCGGATGGTCACCGCATTCGGACCTGACTTGATTGCCAGTAGCTCGGCAGCATCCATGACGGCGTCGAGATCATGAACGCGGGGACGAGGCACGCCAGCCATCGTAACAGAGCGGATGCTCTATAATCGACATTATGAATACCCGAATGGGCAATGACCGGACCGAACCGACGGCCCGCGTGAGTTGGCTGGACAGCTTGAGCGTTGCAGCGCTGATGCGCGTGACGCCGGAGTATCGCCATATCCAGCGCTTGCGTAAGGCCGACTACGGAGAAACGTCGACCTTCACGCGATTGCCCGCAGTACCGTGCCGCTATAAACAAATTGCGGGAGTCAAAGTACGCTATGCCCACGCCGGCAACCCCGGCAAGCCAACTGTTATTCTACTGAGTCCACTCCCGCAAAGCATCCTTGCTTTTGCCCCCATTTGGATGCAACTGGCACAGGAGTTCGACCTGTATGCATACGACTTGCCAGGCTTTGGCCGAAGCGGTGGTGGAGTCGAATTCATGAATTTCTCCGCTCAAGGGGAATTCCTGGGGGATTTCATAGAGGCATTTGATATTCGATGCCCCCATCTGATCGGACCGGATATCGGCATGGGCGCGGCATTGGCCTACGTTGTGAAGCATCCGAATACGGCGGAAAGCCTCATGATCGGCGATGGCCCCGAGATTGCGTCAGGTACCATCGGCAGCCTACTTGACAAGATGGCCAATTCAGCCTTCTGGCGCGTGGTAATTCGCATCGCCGGTGCGGGAGCTTTTGTAGAAGCAGGAAACCGGATCGGCTATCTTAACTACGCCCCCAACGAAGAAGAAATATCAGACTACATTCACGCCTACTCTGGCCGTATCGACGCCGTCCAACAATGGTTCGTCAATTACCCCCAAAGTTTAGCCACAGTGAATCCTGACCTCACGAAATTAGACAAGCCTGTGCTCATCTTCTGGGGGGATGAAGACAGGATGTTGTTAGTCGAAAATTCGAAGAAGCTGCATGCGAGCATCAAACGTAGCCGATTGCACATATTCAAACATTGTGGTCATTACTCTTACCAAGACAAATTCACCGAATTCGCGGATCTCGTTTGCCAATGGGTGAACAAGGAGCACTCCCAAATCTAGCCCGCATTTCTCGCGCGTGAAAGCACCGGAAGCGCCAACATCGCTTACGTCATCGGCAACAGCGGCACCGGCACCGCCGCACCGGGGAACTTCAACCACGTCTTCGTCTTCGGGGCCAACAAAGACGTGACCATGCCTGCAGTGGCGGCGGCCAGACCGGCCGCCGTCAAGGGCGCTCACCACAAGTAACCCGGTCGACTAGAATTTCCCCTGAATCACAGGGTCACATCAGATCTGGATCGACAACACCCGGACTCTAAACACGGGTGGACCCGTGTACGGGGACTCGCCACTGGCGCTGATCGCCGGTGCGGCTCCGACCCCGAGCGGGAGCAGTATCAATGCGAACACATCGGGGGCGTCAACCTGCAGGCTCGACGAGTAATGGAAATTGATGTTCCGTTCGACGAACTTGTCGTGTGGTTACGGCGCATGCTGGCCGAGACTGTAGTCGTCTCGCCAAAGGTAAGTTGAAGATGTGAGCCCTCAGGCAGCCGCTTCGAAGTCGGTCGATCTGGTGTGTGAGGGCGGCGGTGTCCGGGGCATCGGACTGGTCGGAGCGGTGGACGCGCTGGCCGCGGCCGGTTATCGGTTTCCCCGAGTCGCCGGCACCAGCGCGGGCGCGATCGTCGCCGCCCTGGTGGCCGCCCTGCAGACCGCCGGTGAACCACTGACCCGGCTCGCCGAAATCATGCGCACCATCGACTATCGAAAGTTCCTGGATCGCAACTTGATCGGACACGTCCCGCTGATCGGTGGAGGACTTTCGCTCCTGGTATCAGACGGCGTCTACCGGGGCGCTTATCTCGAACAGCTGCTCACCGGCTTGCTGGCCGACCTGGGCGTACGCACCTTCGGCGACCTGCGCACCGGCGAAGAGCCCGAACAGTTCGCGTGGTCCCTGGTCGTGACCGCCAGTGACCTATCGCGACGCCAGCTGGTCCGCATCCCGTGGGACCTAGAGTTCTACGGCATCGACCCCGACACCTTCTCTGTGGCGCGTGCGGTGCATGCATCATCGGCGATTCCCTACGTCTTCGAACCGGTACGGGTGGGTGGTGCCACATGGGTCGACGGTGGGTTGCTCTCGAATTTTCCGGTCGAACTGTTCGACCAACCCGATGCCCAGCCGCGATGGCCGACGTTCGGGATCCGGCTATCAGCTCGCCCCGGCATTCCGCCCACACACCCGGTGCACGGGCCGGTGTCGCTGGGACTCGCCGCGATAGAGACGCTGGTGAGCAATCAGGACAACTCCTACATCGACGATCCCTGCACAGTGCGGCGCACCATCTTCGTGCCCGCCGACGACGTGAGCCCAATCGATTTCAATATCACCGACGAACAACGCGAGGCCCTGTACCAGCGGGGATTACAAGCGGGCCAGGACTTTTTGAAGACCTGGAATTTTACGGATTATCTGAAGGCCTGCGGCGCTCCGGTCAAGCCGTCGCCGCAAGGTGACAGTAAGGCATGACCGACTGCGGGGCCTTCAGCGTGCCGTCACAGTTTTGGCCGCAAAGCTCACTAGAATTAGCCGGTGGTCGATCGCTATGGAACCGACGTACTCGCCCCGGGTCGGCGCAAGCCTCTCTCGGCTCAGCACCCGGTTGAACTCGGCATGGTCGTCGAGGACGTCGAAAGCGGCTACGTCGGCGCGGTGGTCCGAGTGGAATATGGCCGCGTCGACCTGGAAGACCGGCACGGTCGCACCCGCGGTTTTCCCCTTGGTCCGGGGTACCTGCTCGAGGGCCGTCCGGTGATCCTCGCCGCGCCGCGGCGCGCCGCGCCTGCCGCGCCGGGCCGAACAGCGTCTGGATCGGTCGCGGTTCCGGGTGTCCGCGCCCGGGTCGCCCGCGCCAGCCGAATCTACGTCGAGGGCCGCCACGACGCGGAACTCATCGCGCAGGTGTGGGGCGAGGACCTGCGCATCGAGGGTGTCGTCGTCGAGCACCTCGGCGGCGTCGACGACCTGGTAGGCATCGTGGCGGAGTTCCGGCCCGGTCCGCGGCGCCGGCTCGGCGTTCTCGTTGACCACCTGGTCCCGGGTTCCAAGGAGTCGCGGATCGCCGAGGCCGTGCGCCGGGGACCCGGCGGGCCCGACACGTTGGTCGTCGGCCACCCCTACGTCGACATTTGGCAGGCCGTTAAGCCGCAGCGGCTGGGCCTGGCGGCTTGGCCCACCGTGCCCCGGCACATGGAGTGGAAGCACGGCGCGTGTCAGGCGCTGGCGTTGCCGCACACCAGCCAGGCCGACATTGCCAGTGCGTGGCGGCGCATCCGCTCGCGGGTTCGCAACTGGACCGACCTGGAGCCGGAGCTGATCAGCCGGGTCGAGGAGCTTATCGACTTCGTCACGGCACGCGGCTGACCCTCGACCCCGAGCGCAGCACTAGTTGCTGTCTATCTCGTGCCAAAAACGAATACGTCCGCCACATCGGATCGGCCATCTTCGCGGTGCCGCCGGTACCAAGCGCGGGCCACTATGTCGGGCTGAGTCTGTTCGGCTGAGCACAGCTATTTGAGGTTCGCCTTAACGACGTTGGCAGTCCGCCCGCACAGGGCGGCAATGTCGCGCCCGGCGCACATTACCGTCCGGTCGGGCCGCACGATGGCGGCGGTGGCGCGCCCGCGGCGCAGCCATTTCTGGAGTTCGCTGCCGTTGTCGGCGACCAGCACCACGACCCCGCGCCGCCCGAGCAGCGCCTCGTCGGCTGCATCCACAGGCTCGGCAGTGATCAGAGCAAATCCGGCGCCCAGTAAGGAGTCAAGCCGCTGGCCTTCGCGCAGTAGCGGATTGGGGCACAGCGTGCCCGCGAGTTGACGCCTTCGGCGGGATTTGGATACCAGGGGCGAAGGACGAAGTGCCGGGGTTGTGGAGTCGACGACTTTGTGGCGCAGGCCAGGCACCCAGCGCAGTCGGGGCAGCACCACACGGCGTGCCAGGTCGCCGAGCCGGCCACCCCCGGTCATCGACCGGCCGACATTGAGGGCCAGCCGGATCATGCTCCGGGCGTGCGGTTTACGCTCTCGCTCGTAGCTGTCGAGAACATCGGCCGCGAGAGTGCCGTTGAGAACTCCGGCGATCTTCCAGGACAGGTTCATCGCATCGCGCACACCGGCACCCATGCCCTGACCGATGAACGGGGGAGTGAGGTGTGCTGCGTCGCCCAGGAGGAAGATGCGCCCTCGGCGCCACCGGTCGGCGATTTGCGCACGGAACGTGTACTCGGTGACCCGTAGCAGCGTCAGTTCACTGTCCGGGATGTCGCGGGTCCAGGGCGCGATCAGCGACCGCAATGCGCGCACGGTGCCGAAGTCGTCGGCGCTCTCGCCGGGCAGCAACCGAAACTCCCACCGGTAACGGGCCTGTCCGATGCGCATAAAGGTGCCCGCGCGAACGGGGTCGCACACCTGGTGCACGCCTTCCCACTGCCTCAGGTCGGCTCCCTTTGTTTGGGAAGTGGCCACATCAGCGACCAGCCAGCGTTGCTCGAAATTCAAATCGCGCATGGCTGATCCAATCCGCTCGCGCACCAGGCTGTTGGCGCCGTCGCATCCCAGCAGGTAGTCCGCGTCGACGTGGTGTACCCGGCCGTCGGAGCGGTCGGTGAACGTGACGCGCACATGTCCTTGCTGCTCGGTGACCGCGGTTACCTCGGAGTCACTGCGCAATTGAGCGTTCGGGTAGCGCTTGAGGTTTGTGCGCAGCAGCGCCTCAAACTCCGGCTGGTCGAACATGTTGGCCTGCGGGAAGCCGTGCACGCTGTCGGAGGGGGCGCGGTTGAACTCAGCAAGCACCTTGAATTTGTTGTCCAGCAGGCGCAGGCCGAGGGTGGGCCGCGATATCGCGGCGAACTCGTCGGCGATGCCGAGTTGCGCGATGATGCGGTAGATTTCGTCGTCCAGGTGCACGGCGCGAGGCTGTGGGTACACGCCCGGCCAGCGGTCGAGGATGAGGCTCTGCACGCCGAACTGTGCCAATAGCGTGGCTGCGGTGATGCCGGTTGGTCCGGCGCCGACGATGGCCACCGACACGCGTCCGGCATCCTGAAAAGTTCCGTCTGTCACGCGTATCGGATTGCGTTGCGCTGGGTTCCGAGGTCGATGGCTCCGTCGTCGGTGGCCACTGACGCCTCGACGATGTCGTCGGCTTGCAGGTATTTCGGGTTGCCGGCTTGACGCTTGAAGAACGCCCGCCACTTCACCGCGGGCGGCAACAGGTTTCCGATGATCTCCACCGGCTTCGGCGGTGCGCTCAGGGCGGTGCCGACCGGGGTGCCGGTGAGTATCAGGTCGCCGGGGGCGAGCTCTTGAAATCGGGTAAGGGACTGCAGCGCCTGTAGCGGCCGGTACAGCATGTCGCCCTCGACCAGCGCGTTCTGCCGTTCGTTGCCGTTGACGCGCAGGTGCAGCCGCAGCTCGCCGAATCGCCTGAGTTCCTCGGCGTTCAGTAATACCAGCTCAGGTCCGACCGGGGTGAACGTCGGATAGGACTTGGCCTCGTAGAACTGGGTCTGCGGGAGTTGGATGTCACGGGCCGAAACATCGTTGGTGACAACCAGTCCGGCGATGAACTCGGCGATGTTGACGTCGGAAATGGCTGTACCGAGCGGGATTGCGCGTCCGATCACGAGCCCGATCTCCACCTCGTAGTCCAGTAGTCTGACGTGTGCAGGCTTGACGATGTCGCCGAACGGACCGTTGATCGATGCCGATGCCTTGCGGAAGAAGGTGAGCGGAACTGATGCCGGGTCCATACCGGCATCTCTTACATGCGACTCGAAGTTGGTCATCTGAGCCACCACTCGGCACGGCCTGGTCACCGGTGAGACCAATTCGAGATTGTCGACGGCAACGGTATCCGAACCGCCGGTCTCGAACGCCGCCTCGATCGCGGGGCGATCGGCCAGCAACGCAGCGGTCGTGGTCGCGGCTGTGTCGACCTTCGCGGCCCCGCTAGCGGTCTTGACCCACCAGGCGTCGGCGGTGCGCAGTACGGAAACGGTCATGAGATGGGTACTTTCAGCAGGCCGATGAGGCGGCGGATATCGAATTCGTTGCTTGCGCGAAGCGCGGTGATCATTGAGATTAGTTCTTGGCGAGCCGCTTTCGGCCCGGTTCCGAGGAAATCTCTGGTTGCCGGTGGCCCCCATTGGGCCAACCCAGATGCGGTGAACGGCGCCCACCCGGGCTCGACGGTGTTGTCGAACATGTCGCTGTCGGCGAAGTGCTCGACCAGGAGGCCGTCGGAATCACGCCAGTAGTCGAAGATCTGACTGCCCAGGATGTGCCTGCCGATACCCCATGACCGAGAATAGCCGCGCTCCCTGAGGTATTCGCCGCCTGCAGCCAGGGCGTCGAGATCACTGACCTGATAAGCCGAGTGGACGTAGCGGTTGGCGGGACCCAGTGCAATCGCCAATGTGTGGTGATCGGCCGGTGTGGATCCTCGGTCGCACCGGATGAAGCTCATGGTCGGCCCTCGTGCGCGCTGACCGGGAAAGAACAGAAAATCGCTGACGATCATGCCCAGGTTTTCGAGATACCAGTTCAGCGTCTCGCGGTACTTGGTCGACTGCACCACCAAATGGCCCAGGCGCTGTACCCGTGCGGGCACGCGCGGGGGACGCTGGGTGGTTTTGACGCGCTGCAGGTGGTGGCCGAAATTGAAAGCGTGCGGCTGCTGGCTCGGTAATTCGGGCAGTTCATGCATGCCCGCGACCACGCGCACTGGGATGCCGCTCGGGTCGATCAGGTCGACGGTCAGTCCGCCGATGCTGTCTGGCAGCGGCTGGGTCGCGGCCCCGAATTTATCGGCTAGCCGCAGCACGTCGACCTCGTCGCTGGCCCGAAACGCCGCACCCGCGAATCGCGTTCGTTGTCCCGTCCCTTTTCCAAGGCGCACGATCACACACGGCGGCCCCGCGTCGGTGCCGCGGAACTGGAGTTCCTCGGCGCCGTGCCGTGCCGTCTGGAAGCCGAAAGCCCGCGCGAACGCCTCGGCGCGGGTTAGATCCGGCTTTTCAAACTCCAACCAGGCGATGTCGAGGACTTTGATAACCGGATTCCTTGACCGGCCGGTGTGTTCACCGGGCAGCCCTCCCTGCTCGCTATGCAGGTCCTGGTGCCCGTTCTGGCGGTCGCTGACCTTAGGGTTCATGATCATCTCCATGTTAACTGACGAAATCGTCACATACGATTCGGCGCCCAGTCAAGACTTCTGACGAATTCGTCAAGAGTGATTTATACTGGGCCACGAAGCGGGAGATGAGCGCCATGACTGACCACTCGGAGTTGCCGAACCGCCTGGAGCGGCGCAAACAGCGCACTAGGACGGCGTTAGTGAAGGCCGCGCAGCGCTTTATCGCAGAAGGCAAGGTCAACGCGCCGGTGCTGGAGATCACCCAGGCCGCCGACGTCGGGATGGGTTCGTTCTATAACCACTTCGGCAGCAAGGAGGAGTTGTTCGAGGCCGCGGTCGCCGATGTGCTCGATGCGCACGGAGCGGTTTTGGACCGGCTCACCGCGTCGATTGAGGATCCTGCCGAAACGTTCGCTACCAGCTTCCGGCTGATTGGCCGGCTCTTTCGGCAACGCCCGCAGGAGAGCGAGATCTTGTTGGCCAACGGGCCGGCTCTATTGTCGTCGGAACGCGGTCTGGCCCCTCGAGCGCTGCGCGACATCAAGACCGCTGCCGCCGCGGGAAGGTTTCACATCGATGACCCGAAACTTGCACTCGCTGTCGCCGGGGGCGCACTACTGGGACTCGGCGAGCTGCTACGCGAAGATCCCGACCGCGACGGGGCATCGGCTGCCGACACCGTGACGGAGAGCGTTCTGCGTCTGCTCGGACTCAGTGCCGCCGAGGCGCATGCGATCTGCCAACGCCCACTGCCCGACTTTCACGCTTGAGGACGCCGAGATATAAACCACGGTCACAGTCTGCGGGCGTGTCGTGGTCCTGAGTTATGTGTCGCGGGCCCGAAAAGCGACCAGCAGGGCCCCGGTGGTGAAGACCAGCGCGGTAACCCACGGATAGTGTCCATCAGGGGCGAACCCTTCGGCGGCAATGAAAGCCAGCCCGTACGCCGCCATCGCGGCGCCGCCCAGCATGACGGGTTCGTCCCAGCGCTTGGCCAGCGGGACGCCGAGCGTGGGCAGCGGCGCGCCGAAAAAGCCTCGGCCCCACCACAACAGCACCATCTCGATTGCCGTCACGAGGCACAGGATTGCTACCCACTCCAACCGGGCCAGCCACCAGTCGGCCGTTCCCTCGGGTGGCTGCGGCAAGAGGCCGGCCGGATAGCCGACGATCGCCACGATGACGACGGGAATCATGTGCCACAGGTACAGAGCCATCACATTGCTGTTCGCTACCGAAAGTACGCGCCGGACAACGCCGGCGCGTAACGCGCGATTGAGCGCCGGAGCAAGTGCCATCACGATTCCGGTCTGCGCGCAGCCAAACGCCAACAATGCCGCGTTAGGCGGCGTCGTATTGTCGACGGTCTGGCCGGGAACACCGATCATGCTGACCGGATAGTGCCCGAGCCAGATCAGCAGCGCCAGCGTGACCGCCGATCCGACGCCGATCAACACGGGTCGTCGACCGGTCAATAGCTCGCCATGCCAAGCGATTCCGAGCTGATAGAGCGCTCCCCAGCACAGCAGGTAGTTGAGGTGGCTCAGGTAGGGCACGTGGTCGCCGAGAGTGGCCGCGTCTACCGCCACGACGCCGACCGCCAGTACCGCCGGCACCAAAAGTCCCCACCGGCGTTGTGCGGCAATCGCAATCGGCGTCAGTGAGACCACCACCAGGTACATGGCGAGGAACCACAGGTGCATCGCCACCGCCCAGCCGGCGTACTCCAGCACCGAACCGGCAACCCCGTAGCCGCCCAAAACCACCACGATGACCGACACGAGCGCGACATACACCGCTGTCGGCCCGAGGACTCGGGCCAGACGGTGGCGAAGCCAGGTTCGACGCGACATGCCGCCGGCGTCGTGCCGATGCCCCCAGGAGACGGCGCCGGCATAGCCGGCCACCAGGAAGAAGGTGGGGACGGCCTGGAATGGCCAGGTCAGCCACTGCGTCCACGGCTGGTCGACGAGTGGGTTCTGCCGAGCGAAAGATCCGTCGTGGTAGGTCACCGATCCGGCCAGCCAATGCCCCAGCACAATGAGGACCACACCCGATACGCGGTAGAAGTCCACTGCAAGATTGCGGTCCGGTCGCGTGGAGTCGACGTCGTCCATCAGCGGGGGACGATCAACACGTCGAAGTTGGGCGGTCGGTGGGCGGCCGGTGGCGCGGCGGTCGTGGTAGTCGCGGAAAGTTCGACTTGGCGCACTCGCGCAACGCTACTCGTCCCCGTGCTCGACGAACCGGTGCGGGTGGCGTCCTCGTTACTGGGACTTCCGCAAGCATTTTCTCTGCTCACGGATGCTTTTGCTGTCCAGTCAGCTAGTCGATCTGGCGGTGGAATTAGCGCGAATCCGCGCACCGACAGAGAGAGTGAGCAGGATCGCCGCAAAAAAGGCGGCGGCGATTCCTGAGATCAGCAGTGGCAGTTGGCCCCATGCCCCCCATAGCAGTCCGGCCCACACACCCGCCGACAAAACCGCGAAACCCGTCGCGCCCTGAAATATGCCTTGCGCGGTCGACTGCTGCTCGGTGGGCACCAGTCCGGAAATCCATGCCTTTCCGACCCCGTCGGTGCACGCGGCGAACAGTCCGTACAGCCCGAGGATCAGCCAGGCCAAGACTTTGTCGGTTGTGAGTCCGAGCCCGATGTAGCCGGCCGCGAAAAAGACCATGCCTATCCCGAACACCGTGCGTCTCGGAATGCGGTCAGCGAGTGATCCGGCTGGGTAACTGCCCAGCGCGTATACCACGTTGTATCCCACGTAGGCCAAGATCACTTCAGTTACCGAGAATCCGATCTCGTTGAGGTGCAACAGAATCAGGGCATCGGGGAAGTTGACAACGCCGAAAGCCACCAGCAGCGCGACCACCCGCCAGTACCCACCTGGCAGCGCACGCAGAGCCGCCGACACCGGCGGTCGCCGTGCGCGCTGAACCGTCCGGGGGAGCTCTCGCACCAACGTCACGAGGGCCACACTCAGGACGGCCGGAATGATCGCGATGTATAGCAACGGCGGAATCTCATGGTCGAGTAACTCGTACCCGGCGAGCCCGATCAACGGTCCGACAACCGCGCCGAGCGTGTCCATAGCGCGGTGAAACCCGAACACGCGGCCGCGGTTGGTTTCATCGATTCCGTCTACGAGCAGTGCGTCGCGCGGCGCTCCCCGG
>Ga0182012_10000853_pt1 | contig 33550 bp, 32 predicted proteins | sample 612S2SmetaG_FD_120486 | JGI IMG/M metagenome (GOLD analysis project Ga0182012, IMG submission 120486) | Permafrost microbial communities from Stordalen Mire, Sweden - 612S2S metaG | ecosystem: Environmental > Terrestrial > Soil > Wetlands > Permafrost | place: Sweden: Stordalen | collected...
GCCATGTCCGGGTCGCTGCCGGGGAATTCGCCATTCGCGGGAAAGGTGTCCAGGCGCATCGCGTACGCGTGTGCGTAGTCGGGAGCGTCGTAGTAGATCTGGTCGCCCACTTTGCGAGTGAGGAAGTATTTGCTGCGCCACGGTTCCGGGATGTGTTCGGTGAGCTCACCACGTTTGGGCGTCGGGTGAACATCCGAGTCGACGCACCGGACGGCTATGCGCTCGGCGGCGGGAACCCGTTCCTGTGTGTGAGTCAATGTCATGTTGACCTCCTCAGTCTCCCTAGACTTCTATTCTGCGACTATCCGGCAGCCAGGTCGACCGAAACGTCGATCCCGTACAAGTCGGCCGCATTACGCCAGCACAACTTCTCGCGTTGGTCGGCGGACAGCGCTCTGGGCAGCTTGTGAATATCCGCGCACTGCCAGTGTGGATAGCTCGAGCCGAACATCACCATGTCCTCCTTGCCGGTGAAGCTGAACCATTCCCCGGCAAAATCGACGTCGCCGGGTCCGTCGAGGCTGCCCTGGACGAAATACACGTGGTCGGGCAGGTAGTCGCTCGGCATCTTCGGCGCCCACGGCGTTTGCTCCAGGTGTGGCCGGCCGAAGCAGTCCATCCGCCACATGAACGGCGTCAGCAGGTCGGCGGCCCCGTCAGCAAAAACGAACTTCAGCGTGGGCAGCCGTTCGAATACTCCCTCGGCAATCATGTTCATCAGGTGATAGAGGTAGTTCAGCGCCATGAAGCTGACGTATTGCTCGTAAGTGTGGGTGTTCCCGGACGGCGTCGGGGTAAAGCCGATGCCCGAACCGACTTCGATATGTACGGCCACCGGCAAGTTCGCGTCGACCGCCGCTTCCCACAGCGGCCAGAACTGCGGTTTGCCATAGACTTCGCGGGATTGCAGCGGGACGCCGATCTGCACCACGCGCGGATGGTCCTTGTACTTGTCGATCTCACGCAGCGCGCCAGCGATGTCGTCCGGATTTACCCGGATAGTCCCGCGGAATCGGTCGCCGAACTCGTCGGAATCCAGCCAGCGCGACACCATCATCTCGTTGTGTGCGGCATGCAGTGCGGTGCCGAGATGCCGGTCCGGCATGATGCCGCGGCCCGCCGGGTGCAGGATAGCAACATCGACCCCACGCTTCGAAAACAGCTCGTGGGCAACGAATTCCGGATCCGAACCGGGATACTGGCCGTCCAGTCCCTCGGTGTTCGGTGCGTACTCGCCGCCGGGCGCGCCGTACCAGTCCATCTCGTAGTCGGGGAAGCCGCGACTCTTGAACGGCTCACGCAACGTGGCGCGTAAGTCTTTGGTGGACGGAAAGAAGATGTGCACGCTGGCATCGATCAGGGGCGTGCGCGCTCCGTCCGCGTGCTCAATCACGACAGCCATCCTTCGGTACTCGTAGCCAAAGTGGGCCAAACCCCGTCATAAGATAGATAATCTAACATTCTTTTCAGCTGCCAATCAACGGGTTTCCGGTAAGCGTCGCGATTAGTCATCGGGCCTGGTAGTCGTATGTATTGCCAGTGGGTGTGCAAGTGCCGTTCTTGGATATGGATAATACCATTCTCAGGTTCGTCGGCGTAGGCCGCCCACGTGCCAAAGTTGCCCGGTGCGGCCCTGACCGTCGCCTGCTGCCAGATACCCGGGAGGGGACACATGGATCTCGACGAGAACGACCCTCGGCGCTTGTGCGCCAGCCGCGGAATGCGTAAGTAAGCGCATCGACATGGCATCGCAGCAATACCGCGGAGAGGCTCCGCTTGCCGGCATCACCGTCGTCGCGCTGGAACAGGCGGTGTCGGCTCCGATGTGCACCCGCACCCTTGCTGATTTCGGCGCCAGGGTGATCAAGGTGGAGAATCCTGACGGGGGAGACTTCGCCCGGCATTACGATGCCGTGGTCAACGGTCTTGGGGCGCACTTCGTCTGGGTCAATCGTGGCAAGGAATCACTCACTCTGGACCTGAAGTCCGAGGTTGGGATCGACACCCTGCATCGTCTGCTGGATCGCTGTGACGTGCTGGTTTCCAATTTGGCGCCCGGATCGACGGCCAGACTGAGTATTTCGCCTGATGACATGGCGCAGAGGCATCCGAACGTCATTGCCGTCGAGATCGACGGCTACGGCAAGGGTGGCCCAATATCCCACAAGCGGGCGTATGACCTTCTGGTGCAGGCGGAGTCGGGGTGCTGTGCCGTCACGGGTACGGCGGGAGCACCGGCGAAGCCGGGTCCACCCGTGGCCGATGTGTGTTCCAGGCTTTATGCGGCGCTATCGGTGATGGCATTGTTGTGCGCCAAGGGTATTCACGGTTTGAAACATCCGCCCTCGGTCCAGGTGAGCCTCTTTGACACCATGGCCGACGTCATGGGTTATCAGCTCCACTTCGCCCGGCACGCGGGAATAGATCAGCAGCCGCTGGGGATGAGCTCGCCGGCCGTTGCGCCCTACGGCGCGTACCCCACCTTAGATGGACAGATCGCGGTGCTCGGAACCACGAATGACAAGGAGTGGCAGCGGCTGGCCCGCACCGTGTTGGGCCGCGACGACCTGGCTGATGATGAGCGATTCGGCACCAACGCCGACCGCGTCGCTCACCGGGACGAAGTCGACGCAGCAATCGCGGCGTGGTGCGCGGGTCGCACCCTGGCCGACGTCCAGATGCTCGCCGACGAAGCCGGCATCGGCAATGCCCGGTTGAACCGGCCAACCGAGGTGGTCGCCCATCCTCAGCTTGTCGAGCGGCAGCGCTGGCGTCCGGTGGAGTCGCCAAACGGCCCGGTGGATTCGCTCCTGCCACCACCCATCATTTCCGGATACGATCCACCGATGGGCGCCGTGCCTGCGCTCGGTGAGCACACTGCCGCAATACTTGCCGAATTGGGTCTTCCCGGAGCAGATCCGGGGCCATTGGGCGGAGCCTGACCTACTTCGAACCGTTCTTGAAACGACCAGGCCGCATGCCGGGAGTGGTGTGTCGGTCCTGATAGTTGGAATGCCGGGTTTGAACTTCAGCTCGATATGAGGAGCATGTCCTTCCATGTCTTGGGCGCCGTATGAACCAGATCGGACTGCCGGTAGAGATGACCGTCTGGTGTGACGTACCGTCCTGTGCGGGGGTCGTAATGCAGTATCGCGACCGACGGTGCCACGCGGGAGCCTTTGGGATTGAATGCGTTTGGCTCTGCCGGAGGAAGGTCGGTACCGGCTGGCGGCGGAAGTTCGGTCGGCGCCGGAGCCGGTAGCGGGCCTGGGGGTGGCGGTGCGGCAGGAGGAGACCCCGGAAGCTGTTGCTGTGGAGGCGTTCCCTCAACCGGGCCGAAGATATTGTCGCGATACGTGACCCGGTCATCCGGCGGCACACCCTGGGAAATCAGATTCGGATCCAGCGGGTACGGGCCCAGCGCGTGCTGGCGCTGTGCAAGCGGCTCAAAGGGTTTGTCGCTATTGCATATCTCGACGGTCGGTGCACGTTTTCCGGGGTGGCCCATGCAGGGATAGTTGCGGGCGCCACGTACGGCGATTGGCGAATCCTGCGGAAGTTTGCAATAGAGACCGTCGGGGGTGTCCATCTCGCTCGTGTCGGCTGGCGACCGCCACTGCGACGGCGGCAGGAATCCCACCGTGCACGCCGGGGGATCGGCGATTGTCAGAGCGAATCCACCGACCGCAAGGCCGGTCGGGTTGTTGAGGACGCCGTAGGAACTGGTGGATGCGACGTAGGGTGGGAGCAGCACTAGGAGTTGCTCGAGCGACGGATGGTAGGTCACGGCGATTTGACCGATTGTCGTCAGGTTCGCCAGCAACACCGGCAGCGTCGGCTTGACCTGGTTGAGCAGCCGTGAAACTTCCTGCTCGAAGCCAGGTCCGGTGCGGAGCACCTTACGAAACTGCGGGTCGTCGGCCACCAACTGACCGGTGAGACCGGCAAGGCTGGGTGCCCACAGCCGGATTGCGTCGGCAGATTCGACTTGCGAGTCGAGTAGCGGTTCAGAATCGTTGACCAGGGCGCGGGTATGGTCGGCGGTGTCGTTGGCGTCGTGCGATATCTTCGATGCCGAGTCGAGTAGAGATCCGAAGTCGTAGCCGGAGCCGTTGAACGCCTTGAATGACTCGTCAAGCAACCTGGTGAGCTTGTCCGAGGGGATGCTGTTGACCATCGCGCTGAGCCGATCCAGCATCGGTCCCACCGGCTGCGGAATCTCTGTGTCGCGCAGAGCGATCACCGACCCATCCCGCAGGTAAGGCGATGACTGCGAGCGAGGAACCAAATCAATGTATTGCTCGCCGACAGCCGACATACTGTGCACCGAGGCTTGCAGGTCCGCGGGAATCTTCGGCGACCTGTCAATCGACAACGTGGCTTCCGCACCGGTTTCTGTGGGACCCACCGCGGTCACCTTGCCGATTTGCACACCTCGGTAGGTGACATTGCTGAACCGATAGAGCCCGCCGGTGCTGGGTAGCTCCAACTTCACAGTGAGCCGGCCGACCCCGAGTAACGTCGGGACCTGCATGTACTCGAACACCATCGCCGACATACCGATAAGCCCTGCGATCGTGAAGATCGTCAGCTGAATACGGACAAAGCGTGTCAGCATCAGCGGCCACCGGGACCTGACGGCTGATCAACTGGTGCAACGGCACTCATGTCAGGCGCCATGGGAGCCGGCGCACCCGCCGGCGCACCTGCCGGTCCCGCGCCGGCAGGCGCACCCGCCGGCGCACCTGCCGGCGCGGGACCGGCAGCCGGGGGCGGTGGTGGCAGGCCCAGGCTCGATGGGCTGTAGGTGTAGTTCAGGTATGCGGGATCGCCCGGAGCGGGCACGAGTGTTGTGTTCGGGTCGCCCCAGCGGGTGCCGAGGAGCAGCGATCTCTTGAGGCGTGGCGCCGTCAAATCGGCGACTGCGAAGACATTGAAATAGTCTCCCCGGATTGCCCGATCAAGGAAGTTCTGGGTAAACGGGAACGTCGGCAGGTATCCAAGGATGGTGCTGAGATCTGGCCCCACGTCGGCCAATGCGCGAACCGTCGGCTCAAGGTTCTGCAGGTTTTTCACAAGATCGGCCTGCGTATCGTTGACGAGCCGGGTAGCGGTGTTACTGAAGACGCGAAGTTTATCCAGGGCCAGGGTGATGCGCGGCCGTTCACGGATCAGCACGTCCAGCGCGGGAGGTATCTTTTGCAGCGCTTGCGATATCACGTCGCGTTGTGATGCGAACGTGCTGGCGAGACGGTTCAACGACTCGATGGACCCAATGATCCGCTCGCGCTCGCGATCCAGCACGCCGACGAAATTGTCGAGTCGCGTCAATAATTCGCGGACCTCGTTCTCGTTGCCGGACAATGCGGCACTGAAGTTGTGCACGATGTCGCCGATTTGTCCCAGCCCGCCGGAATTGAGCACCACTGAAAGCGACGACAGCGTCTCCTCGGTGGACGGATATGTATACGATCTGTCCAGCGGGATCGTGGCGCCGGGCTCGAGTCGCCCGGTTGGATGCTGGCCGAGTGGGGGATTCAGCTCGACATGCATCGAACCCAAGAGGCTGGTCTGCCCGACGGTGGCGACCGCGTTGGCGGGCACGACGACATCGGGTTTGACAGACACCTCGACGTCGGCGTGGCCTTCCCTGACCCGCATCCGGCCAACGCTTCCCACCACGACGTCAGCCATCATCACGGGCGAATTGGATTCGAGTGTATCGATATTCGCGATCTCGACGTGATAAATGCTGGCGCCCGGCCCGCGGCCAACCGCGCCGGGCAACGGTAGCGAATTGATTCCTTGGAAGGAACAACCACTGACGCATGAAAAGGTCACGACGCAGGAAATGACGGAAAGTGCTCGGCGTGCGCTCATGGTGGGGTTCCTTGGCCAGGCGGCGACGGCTGCTGATCGGATGGTGCCGGCGGACTTTCAGCGGGCAGCAGCATCTGCTGCAGGTTCTTCGGCGCTGATTCACCCAGGCCCGTGTAGGCCGATACCGCCGGCGGAATCTCGGGCGCCTGCGGGCCTGGGCCCTCAGCACCGGGTGCAAGACGAGGCTCGGAGTAGATGAGCTTGTCCGGAGTCACGCTGCGCTGCAGGACCGGGCTGAACGGAATGGGCATGTAGTTGAAGTTGAACTGTCGCAGTCCCGGACTCGCGTATTCGCCGCACAGTTTTCCGGTCTCGCCAGCGGTGACATTTTCGAGCCCCCCGATCGCGGAGCAGAGGAACTGCACCGGATTGGAGAAGTTGTTGATGATGAAGCTCCCGATGGCGCCGGGAACGTTCGGGTTATAAATGCTGTAACCATTCGCAAACGCGGTGGGTGCACCGTGCAAAATGTTCTCGACGTCCATCCGCTGATCGGCTAGCGTCTGTGTGACATGGGCTAGTCGCTGCAGCTGTTCGGCGGTCTTGTCCCGATTTTCGGCGACGAATCCCTTCACCTGTCCGAGCGCAACCGACAGATCCGACAGGGCAGCATCAAGGTCGGATCGGCTGTCGTTGAGGACACTGCTCAGGGTTGCGAGCCGATCTTCGAACTGCACGATCTGTTGCCGGCTGTCGCGAAGCGTGGTGACGAAGTTTTGCAGATTCTTGATGATGTCCACGATGTTGCCGCTGCCATTGGCCAGGATGCGGCCGAGTCCGGACAGCTGCGCCAGTGTTTGCCGCAGCTTTGCGCCATTACCGTCCAACGCGCCGGCGGCGCTTTCAATGAATCGACTGACCGACGTCGACGACACCGCGCTGCTTGGGCCTAAATCTGTTGCCAGTCGGGTTAGTTGGGAGACGACCTCGTCCCACTCCACAGGCACGGCGGTCCGCTCGAGTGGGATCACTGCTCCGTCACCCATGGTCGGTCCGCTCTTGCGATAGCCCGGTGTGAGCTGGACGTAACGAGCCGAGACTAGGTTCTGGGAAACAATCACCGCCTTGGCGTCGGCGGGGATCGGCACGTCGCGGTCGATCTCCAACACCAGCTTGGCTTGGCTGGGCAGCGGCTGGATGGACGATACGGTGCCGACCTTGACGCCGGAGACTCTCAGCTCATCGCCTGGGTAAATGCCGGTGGCCGAGACGAAATAGGCGGTGAGCCGCGTCGGACGAAAGAACTTCTCGCGGACGATCAGCCCCGCGGCGGCCACAATCAATCCCACCAAAGCCACTGTCGTCACCGCTGCGAGCCGTTTCTTGCCGATCACCGTGAGCCCCCCGGAATGCCGTTGTGTGGCCATGGGAACAACGCTCGTGGCATGTTCGGGTCTCCACGGCGGAAGCCGAAGTAGTAGTCGAGAAATGGTTGGGCCGTTTCGGGCAGCGAAATATTGGGCACATAGGCGTTGTAGTAGTTGCCGTTGGCGACGGTCTCACCCGAGGTGATCTCAAATTTCTTCAGCCCTGGCAACGCCTTGGAGATGTTGTCGCGGTTCTTCTCCAGAACTGCTGCGACGGAATTCAATCTGTCCAGTGTCGGCGCGAGCTTACTCTGGTTGTCGGCTACCAGACCGGACAGCTGTCTGGCGACGACAGATGTGTTGGCCAGCAACTGGGTGATCGCGTCGCGCCGCTGCACCAGCACGCCGAGGAGATCATTCCCGTCGAGGATCAGGGTGTTGACCTGTTGGGTGCGCTGCGAAATGATTCCAGTGACATCCCTGGCGCTCTTGAGTAGGGCGTTGAGCGATTCGCTACGGCTGTTGAGGCCCTGCGACAGACGGGCTACGCCGTCGAACGCCGGACCCAGTTCCGGTGCGATCCGGTCGAGCGTCGCCGAAAGGGCGTTCAGCGATTGGTTGAGGGTGTCGGTGCTGGTCCCGGCGAGATCGCTGGTCAGATCGGAGACGGCTTCGGTCAGCGAATAAGGGGACGACGTCCTGGACAGCGGTATGACGTCGGACGGATGCATCCTTCCGGGGCCCGCCGGCTCCAGTGTGAGAATTCTAGCGCCAAGCAGCGAACCGGTGCGGATGTGTGCGGTGGTCTCCCTTCCTAGCCGCAACTTGCCCTTGACCTGGAATGTCACCAGAGCATCGCCGTCGCGTAACGCGACGTCGGACACCGTGCCGACCTTCACACCCGACACCAACACCTTGGCGCCCGCAGCGATGCCGCCGGCTTCGGAGAAAAACGCCTGGTAGCGGACGGTCGTCGCCCATGAGATCAGCTTCTCGGGTGCCAGCCCCACGGAAATGATCATTAAGGCTAGAACGACACCGATAAATCCTGGTCGAATAAGTTGGGCGCCACGGTATTTCAGCATTAGGGCTCCCCACACCTTCCTTCGGTCTGTTTGAACCAAGGAAAGACCGCGGTGCGGTTCTGCATATCGGTGACGCGGAAGCTCACACTGCAGATGTAGTAGTTGACGAAGCTGCCGTAGGCACCCGTCCGCGCGAGTTTGCGGAAGTTGTGGGGCGCTCGCTGCAAGGCATCGTCGAGCATTCCCTTGCCATTATCGAGCAAGGGCGCCAGGCGATTCAGCTGGTCGACCGTTCCGGCCAGCGGAGCGCGTGCGGCGCTCAGTAGGTCGGCAACCGATGCGGTGCCGTTGTCGAGCGCTTGGATGGCATCGCCGATCGGGTCGCGGTCTTTGGAGAGTTCGCTTATCAGACGCTGCAGGCGATCAAGCGCGCCGGAAAACTGATTGCCGTCTTTGGCAAGGGTTTCCACCACTGTGTTGAGGTTGTCGATCAGCTTTTCGATGGCCTCATTTTTGTTTGCGACGTCGTTGGCGAACGATGATGTTTTCGATAGCAGTGACTGAAGGGGCTGCCCTTGACCCTGAAATACCTTTAGCAGCGCCGCCGACAGCGCGTTGACGTCGCGTGGATTCAGGCCTCGGATAACGGGTTTAAGGCCGCCAAGTAGCAGATCAAGGTCCAGCGCAGGCGACGTTTGGTCCGCCGGAATATGCGATCGCGGGGGCAGTATCCTCGTCGATCCCGGTCCGATGACGAGTTCCAGGAATCGATCACCGACGAGGTTGAGGAAGCGGACGGCCACCTTGGTCCCCGTCGTGAGGACGATGTCACGGTCGGCGTCGAACTCCACCAGGACCGTATTGTCCGGCTGCAGCGACACCGAGCTGACCGTGCCCACGCGAATGCCGGCTACGCGCACCGAGTCTCCCGTTTTGAGCTGTGAGGCGTCGGCGAATGTCGCTGAGTAATCATGTGTCGAGCTGGCGCGAAACCCACCGAATACAACAAATAAGAAACCTGTCAGCGTCAGCATTATGACGGCGAAGGTGCCGACCTTAACGAGCGTCCCCCAGGTGGTCCTCCCTGCGCCGATCAACCTGGTTGTCCCATCTGAGCGGAGTTGCGGGGCGGCCCATCGATGGGCCCGTAGAGAAATTGCTTGAGAGCGTCGGAGTTCAAGAGGTTCGTCGGGTTTCCGTACTTCCATGGGTTGGAGCCGACATCGGTAACGTCGAAGGGCGGGAATGTGTTGAACTGCAGCGGCAATTCGTGTTCGCACTGTGGACCGCCACTGGCGGCTACCTTTGGTAGGTCGTGCGGATAGCGGTAGCGCTCGGCGCCCAGGCTTATCGCGCCGAGCACTTCAAGCCCGGGGAGGTTGCCGTTGGGCTGTTTGGCTAGCTGGAACATACCTTTCAGCGAGCAGGTCAGGGCCGGGTGATACTCGTTGGTCAGGTCAGTCGTCGGCACCAGCAGGTGCATCACGTCTGTGAGCGCTTGGCTGTTGCTGCCCAGCACGTCTGTACCGAGGTCGGCCAGACCGATCGTGCTGATCAGCAGCATGTCGAGGTCGTGTTGTTCGTCGACGATGGTTTGGCTTATTTGCGTCGTGTTGCTTACCGTCGTGATCAAGTCAGGGGCCGCGTCGGCGTAGGCGTTGGTCACCTCGGCGGCGGCGTCGATGTCGTGGCTCAGATTCGGCAGGCTCGGCTCGATCTTGGCGAGAAAGGCATTCAGGTCGCGCAGCGTTTGCCCGAATCGCTCACCTCGCCCGCTGAGAGCCTTGGCGATCGCCCCTAGAGTCTCGTTGAGTTTGGCTGGGTTGATCTTCGACAGCACCGACGTGAGTTGCCGGAAGATGGTGTTGCTCTCGACGGTGACGTGGTCGGCGTCGAGAACCTGCCCCGCACGCACGCTCTGCGCTGACGGGTGGTTGGGCGGAATCAGTTGGACGAATTTGGCGCCGAATGCCGTCGTCGCGACGATACTGACGAGAATATTCGCCGGAATCAGGTGCAGCCGCGTGGGATCGATAGCCAGGTGAATGGCGGCCTGCCCGTTGGGTGTGTCCTCGATGGAAGTGACGGCGCCGACCGGTGCGCCATGCAGCTTGACCTTGGCGCCGGGGTTCATCACCAGACCCGCGCGATCGGAAATCACGGTTACCGGAACGCTTTCGGTGAAACCGCCGCGGAACTGAACTGCAGCAAGGTTGATGATTCCCGCGATGATCACCACAGTTGCCAGCCCTGCGAGCGGGCGGGCATATGCGCGACGCGAGCCGCCGTGGCGACCGGTCGGCGCGGCACCCGCCGGCAGCATCCGTGCCGGTGCAGGCGGGAGACTTCCGATCACTTACGCGCCCACGTGTTTTTCAGCTCGCATTTCGCTATCCAGATCGCAGGTATTTAAATCGCCAACCGGGTGTGATACGAATCTCATGTCAGTAACGGTGGGAACGATACATTCGTGCAGAGCAAACTACAAGACTGCTTTCTCCGGTGTTATCACTGTTGAGAGAACAAGAATAATGTTCTACCGTGGCCATAGTCGAAACATCGTCAGAGGAGCCGTGTGACCGACCTACACGTCCGTCACGTTCCGCCAGAGTTGGCGAAGCGCTACGTAGACCAGGGCTGGTGGACGTCGGACACCCTCGGGGAGCTGCTAGCCCGGGGCCTCACAGACAATTCGCACGTCACTTTTCGAGTGCATTCCGCCCAGCGGCCTTTCGACGGCACCGTCGGTGACGTCGAACTGCTTGCCCGCAGGCTGGCGGCGGGGTTACGGGCCCGAGGCGTCGGCCCGGGGGATGTGGTGGCTTTTCAACTTCCGAACTGGGTTGAGGCGGCGGCGACATTCTGGGCGTCGGCATTCCTGGGTGCGGTGATTGTCCCGATCGTCCACTTCTACGGTCCGAAGGAAGTGGGCTTCATCCTGTCGCGGGTCAAGCCGCGCGTCTTCATCACCGCCGAGAACTTCGGACGAATGGCCCACGACCCGAAGGTCAGCGCCGACGTCCCCATCGTTGCGCTGGTCGGCCCGGGCTTCGACGCGTTGCTGGAAGACGAGCCGATGCAAGGCACGCTGCCGGCCGACCCCGCGACGCCGACCCTGATCGCCTTCACGTCCGGCACCACCAGCGACCCTAAGGGCGTCATCCACAGCCACCAGTCGCTGGGCTTCGAGACGCGCCAGCTGTTAGAGAATTACCCACCCGGTCGCGGCAGGCTACTCACCGCGCTGCCGGTCGGGCACTTCATCGGCATGCTCGGCGCGTTCCTCATCCCGGTCATCGAGGGGGCACCGATCGACCTGTGCGATGTCTGGGACCCCGACCGCGCGATCGATCTGATGGAAAGCGACGGCGTCGCGCTCGGAGGGGGGCCTCCCTATTTCGTCACCAGCCTGCTCGACCACCCGCGATTCACCGAAGACCACCTCCAGTACATCAAGTACCTCGGCCTCGGGGGATCGACCGTTCCAGCCGCGGTCACGCGGCGACTGGCCGACCTCGGCATCCTCGTCCACCGCTCCTATGGCAGCAGCGAACACCCGTCGATCACCGGCTCACATTGGACTGCGCCGGAAGACAAGCGTCTCTTCACCGACGGCGAGGCGCGGCCGGGCGTGGAGATCCGGTTGGCCGACGACGGCGAAATCCTCAGTCGTGGACCGGATTTGTGTCTCGGTTACACCGACCCGGCGCTAACTGAACGGGCATTTGACGCGGACGGCTGGTACCACACCGGCGATATCGGAGTCATGGACGACGACGGCTACCTCACCCTCACCGATCGCAAGTCCGACATCATCATTCGCGGCGGAGAGAACATCAGTGCGCTACAGGTCGAGGAGATTTTGCTTGCCCTCCCCGCGGTCGCGGAGGCCGTCGTGGTGGCCGCACCGGATCCGCGGCTCGGCGAACGCGTCGCCGCGGTGTTGCGGATCAAGCCCGAACATTCCATGCCGACGATGAGCGCGGTACGCGCTCACTTCGAGCGCACCGGCGTGGCCAGGCAGAAGTGGCCCGAAGAGCTGCATCAGGTAGAGGATTTTCCGCGCACGGCCAGCGGGAAGGTCCAGAAATATGTTGTCCGGCAGCGGCCTTTCGGTCCTCCAGGGCGAGAGTCTCAAAAATGAGAGGAGCGTGGTGACTATCTTCGCAGAGCAGCGAACCTACATAGCGGGCCGTTGGATCACCGGTGACGACGTGGTTAGCGTCGAAAATCCGGCTGACGAAAGCCATGTCGCGGACGTCACGGCCACGCCGCTGGGCGAGGTGCGCCGCGCCATCGCCGAGGCGCGCCGCAGTTTCGACGACGGCGTGTGGTCCGAAACCCCGCCGGCCGAACGGGCGCGGATCTTGACCGCGTTCGTCGACCATGTCGATGCCGCCCGCGCCGAACTGGTGCCCACCCTCGTCGCGGAGGCCGGCCAGCCTGCGTTCTTTGCCGAGATGACCCAGCTGACGGCCGGAGTCATGATCGCCCGTCAGACCATTGACCTTTACCTGTCCATGTCGCACGAGGAAGCCAGTCCGGTTCCCGTCGATGACCTGGTCCGCGGCCGGGTCGCACTCAGCATCCGTCGCCACGAACCGGTCGGCGTAGTCACTGCCATCACGCCCTACAACGCGGCGCTGATCATGGGCTTCCAGAAGCTCATTCCCGCTCTGATGGCTGGCAATTCGGTGATCTTGCGGCCCAGCCCGCTCACGCCGATCTCGTCATTGATCTTCGGTGCGGCTGCCGACGCCGCGGGCCTGCCGCCGGGCGTGCTGAGCGTGGTGGTGGAGGCGGGCATCGCCGGCGCCGAGCTGCTCACCAGCGACCCCGCGGTCGACATGGTGTCCTTCACCGGTTCCACGGCGGCGGGCCGCAAGATCCTCGAACAGGCTGCGCCGACCGTCAAGCGCGTATCGCTGGAACTCGGCGGCAAGTCCGCGCAGATCTACCTGCCTGACGCCGTGCAACGCGCGCCTGCGGGCGCGGCCATGGCTATCGCGACGACCGCCGGCCAGGCCTGCGTGGCCGCCACCCGCATGCTCGTCCCGCAGGATCAGAAAGAGCAGGTGCTCGAAGCGGTGAGTGCGGCCTACCAGGCGATCAAGGTGGGCATGCCCACCGACCCCGGGATCACCATGGGACCGGTCATCAGCGCCGCTCAGCGCGACAAGTGCGAGCAATACGTCAAGCTCGCGGAAGAGCACGGCGGCAAGGTATTCAGTGGCGGCGGACGCCCTGCGGGTCTGGACCGCGGTTACTTCTTCGAGCCCACCGTCTTGGACCTGCCGAACAACGCCAACCCGGCGGCCCAGGACGAGATATTCGGTCCCATCATCGGCGTGCTGGGCTACCGCGACGTCGACGACGCGGTCGCGATCGCCAACGACAGCGTCTACGGCCTGTCCGGTCAGGTCTATGGGACCGATGCCGCGGCGGCGGTGAACGTGGCCCGCCGGCTGCGCACCGGCGCGGTCAACGTCAACACCACCGTCTTCTCCGCGTACGCGCCGAGCGGAGGCTACAAGCAGAGCGGTCTCGGTCGGGAAAGAGGCCCGGACGGCATCCGCGAGTTTCAGGAGGTCAAGCACATGTCGATCGGGGAGTTGAAATGAGCCCAGAAGCCAACGGACACGCGACCTATAACTTGGACTGGTTGATCTCTGTCGACGACCACATCCTCGAGCCGCCGAATCTGTGGGTCGACCGCGTTGCCTTCAAGGACCGAGACCGCGCGCCGCACATGGAGGTTGACGACACGGGCATGGACGTCTGGGTCTACGACGGCAAGAGGATGCCAAGCTCGGGCTTGAGCGCTGTCGTCGGAAAGTCCAAAGAGGAGTTCAGCCCCGAACCGCTGAATTACTCGGAGATGCGGCCAGGTTGTTACGACGCCAAGGCGCGTCTGGAGGATATGGACCGCTCCGGTGTGCTTGCATCGCTGTGCTTTCCGACCCTGCCACGGTTTTGCGGACAACTGTTCATGGAGGCCAGCGACCGGGAATTCGGGTTCCACTGTCTCCAGATCTACAACGACTGGCTCGTCGAGGACTGGTGTGGCGTCGCGCCGGGGCGGTACATCCCGCTGATGCTGATCCCCATGTGGGATCCGGCCCTCGCCGTCACGGAGATGGAGCGCATGGCGGCTAGGGGCGTCACGGCCTTCGCGTTCTCCGAGAACCCCGAACCCTTGGGGCTGCCGACCATTCACGACGCCAGCGGCTACTGGGATCCCGTCATGGCGGCGGCCAACGAACTCGGGCTCGTCGCGAGCATGCACGTCGGCTCGTCGTCGACGCTGCCCAAGATCTGCTCGGATGCCCCGTTCATGGCGAACCTCACCTGGGGTGCCTCGCGCACGTCGGGAACCATGCTTTCCTGGCTCTTCAGCGGGCTGTTTCAGCGCTACCCGAACCTGAAGATCGCTCTTTCTGAGGGCGAGGTCGGTTGGATGCCCTACTTCCTGGAGCGCGCCGAACAGGTGCTCGACAAGCAGCGGTACTGGGTGAAGCGTGGGACCACGTTCATGGGTCACGCCGGTAACGGGGCCGACCTCGACACGCTCGACATCCGGGAAACCTTCCGCGGTCACGTCTTCGGCTGTTTCATCGAGGACCACCACGGGGTCAAAAGCCTCGCTGAACTCGGCGAGGACAACATCATGTGCGAGACGGACTATCCACATTCGGACTCGACCTGGCCCGATTGCATTGGCGTGGCGCGCAATGTGATCAAGGACCTGCCGGAGAATGTGCAGTACAAGCTGCTGCGAGGAAACGCCGAACGGCTTTACCGGTTTACGCCGGCCGAGCCGCCCGTCTTGGCGTCCCAAACGAGAGAAGCCTGAGCCCATGACCGGCGTATTGGACGGCAAAAGCGCGATCGTCACCGGCGCCGGCTCCGGTGTGGGTCGAGTGTCTGCCCTACGCTTCGCGCAAGAGGGTGCGCGGCTGGTCGTGGCCGACATCAATCTCGACAACGCGAAAGAGGCTGTGCGCGAGATCGAATCGGGCGGCGGCACCGCCATCGCCGTCGGGACCGACGTATCGGACGAGCAGCAGGTCCAAGCAATGATCGCGGCCGCGGTTGACCAGTACGGCACACTCGACATCCTTTTCAACAATGTCGGCATACCGACACCGCGGCTAGGCATGATCTTCGAGGAGCACACGCTCGAAGACTTCAACCGCTTGGTCGCGGTCAACCTCGGTGGGGTGTTCCTCGGGTGCAAGCACGCGGTGCTGCAGTTTAAGAAGCAAAACTCTGGCGGCGTCATCCTCAACACCGCTTCGGTGGCAGGCCTTGTGGGTTGGGGCGGAACGGTCTACGGCGCCACCAAGGGCGGCGTTCTTCAGCTCACCCGCGCCGTCGCGATCGAAGCGGCCCCCTTCGGAATTCGCGTCAATGCCATCTGCCCGGCGGCCATGCCCGCGACCGGTTTCATGGCGGCGGGTGGACTACAAGTCGACGCCGTTCAGCAGGCCGCGATTGCCGAAGCCGTCGGTGGGCAGCACCCGTTGGGCCGCGCCATCACGGCAGAGGACTGCGCGGAGGCGGCGCTGTATCTGGTGTCGGACGCGTCGCGCAACGTCACTGGCGTGGCGCTGCCGATCGACGGCGGGTTCGTGGCCCGATGACCGCGCCCGCCCTGGACCGCAATCGGCTGCGGGAGCTGTTCGACCTGCGCAGCTCCTACAATGCGTACAGCGGTGGCGCCTACCAGGAAGATCCGTACTCGGTTTGGCACCGGTTGCGCGCGGAGGGTCCGGTCCTGCCCGGCGTTCTCCACGAGCTGAGCGGCTGCACCGATACGATGTTCTTCCACGGGCTGCCGTACCCCGACTGCCCGCATTTCACGGCATTCGACTACGACTCCTGCATGACGGCCTACCGCAACCCGGAGGTGTTCGCGTCGTCCCCGGAGCCCATAGACCTCGACGGTGGTCCGCTGGGCCTGACCAACAGCATGCTTTCGATGGGCGGCGAGCAGCACAAGCGCTATCGCGGACTTGTCCAACCGTCCTTCCTGCCGGCGAATGGCAAGTGGTGGATCGACAATTGGATCTCCGAGACGGTCGACATGCTCATAGACGGGTTCGTGCACGACGGACACGCCGAACTCAACGTCGACTTCTGCGCGGCCATCCCCGTACTGACCATCACCGGCAGTTTTGGGGTGCCCGTCAAGCAGGCCCTCGATATCCGACAAGCGCTCGCGACCGATCCGCAGAAGGTGGTCGACATACTCAAGCCGGTCATCGCGGCCCGCCGAGACGAGCCGAAGGACGACCTGATCAGCGTTCTCGTCCAAGCCGAGTTGACGGACGAGGACGGCGTTGCGGACCGGCTCACCGATCGTGAGATCGATTCCTTCGTACTGCTCTTGCTCGGTGCGGGCTCGGGCACCACCTGGAAACAGATGGGCACCACGATCACGGCGCTATTGCAGCGTCCCGAACTCCTCGAGGCGGTGCGCGCCGACCCGCAGCTGCTGCGCGCCGCCATCGAGGAGGGGATTCGGTGGCTGCCAACCGATCCGATGTTCTCCCGCTGGGTCATGGCCGACACCGAACTTGGCGGCATCGAGATCCCCGCTGGATCCGTCGTACATCTCGCGATCGGCGCCGCCAACAGGGATCCCGCCCGGTGGGATCGCCCCGACGAGTACGACATCACCCGAAAGTATAGGCCGTCATTGGGATTCGGGCAGGGCGTGCATATCTGTCTCGGCATGCACGTGGCCCGAGCCGAGATGACCATTGCGATCTCGGCGCTGCTCGACAGGCTGCCCAATCTGCGGCTCGACCCCGACGCCGAACCCCCTCGCTTCGTCGGGATGTACGAGCGCGGGGCGACCGCCATACCTGTGCTCTTCGATAAAGCCTGAGGTGACCTGAGATGACCCCGCCCGAATCAAACTACACGCAACCCGACCTCCTGCTGCTCGGCGAGGACCACATTCGCGCGTATCGCGAAACCGGCGGCGAGGTCGGGTATATCTGGAACGGCGTTCCCACACTGTTGCTCACCGCGACCGGTCGCCGCACGGGCCAAAAACGCACCTCAGCACTCATTTTCGGACGCGACGGCGATGACTACCTGGTGGTGGCTTCCATGGGTGGCGCGCCGAGTCACCCGATTTGGTACCTGAATCTTCAGGCCAATCCGGAGGCAACCGTCCAGGTGAAAGAAGACACACTGACGGTTGTCGCGCGCACCGCGTCGGCCGCCGAGAAGCCGCGCCTGTGGAAGATCGTCACCGATGTCTGGCCCAATTACGACGTCTACCAGTCACGCACCGACCGCGAGATTCCCGTCGTCGTGCTCTCACCGACATGACAGCCGCTAGCATTCCTTCGGTGTCATGGGCTGAGGAACGCGCCACGGAGCGGTCGGCGGCCGTACAGCGGTCGCGCGCCCGCATCGCCAACCAGGTGAGGTTGATGCTCGACGCCGCCGGCAGGCTCATTCGGGAAAAGGGTGACGGTTTCACCACCCAGGAGCTGGCCAAAGAGGCCGGCGTTGCACTGCAGACGTTCTACCGCTACTTCCCCAGCAAGGATGAGCTGCTGCTGGCCGTGATCGCCGATTCGATGACCGATGCGTGTGCCCGCTGGGCGGCTGCCGCCGAGGAGTTGCCCGATCCGGTCGCGCGGCTGCGCTTCTACGTCACCGCGGTCATGGAGGTGCCCGACGCCGAAGAAGGCGACGGTGGCACCGCCAAATTCATTGTGTCAACACACTGGCGGCTGCACCGTATATTCCCCGATGAGCTCGCGACGGCCGAGAAGCCGTTTGTCGACCTATTGCTCAAGGAGATCAAGGCCGGAGTAAAGGCCGGACTGCTGGCGCCCGCCGACCCGGAATGGGCTGCCTGGTTCATTGCCGAACTGGTTCGGTCCGTGTACCACTACCACGCATACGCACCGCTGGCGACTGACGCAACAGATCGCCTGTGGGAATTCTGTCTAACCGCCCTGGGCGGCACGGCACGATGATTCTCCGAGAACGAACGCCTCGACGGAATGGGGAATAGCCATGCCGCACGCGAAACCGGACGAACTACCCAGCTGCGGAGCGGGGCGCTGGCCGATGGCCGGGGACAATTTCCGTTCAGTGCAGTGGGGAGACATGGAGGTCGGGTACACGACAACCGGGCCGCTGGATTGCACGGAGCTCTACCAACTGGGCGGGCTCCCCGGTGGGGTGTGCACTTGCCCGCACTACGGATACATCTTCGAAGGATCAATCCGCGCGACCTATCCGAACACCGACTGGGTGGACGAGGAGGCAAGTGCTGGCGAGGTGTACTTCTTCCCGGCCGGCCACATCCTGATCTATCCGGAACCCACTAAGGCGCTCGAGCTCAATCCCGCCTTCGCACTGCAGCAATGCATGGATGCGATGGGGCGGGCCGGCGAGCGGATGGGCCTCGCTCAGCACGAAACACATTGATTCCCAATGGCACAGGAGACGTTGCTACCTATACCGGCCGGCTCGGGAAGGCCGGAGACGAGTGCTGTGCCCCCGCGATCGTCTGAGTTCGACGACGACGCGCCCGAGCTCTCGCCCGAATACACAGAGGCGGAGTACCTGCTCTCAGGCACAGCTAGCTGTTACGCGGGACCCGCCACCGGGCCCGCCAGCGTCGTCAGCAGCGGGCATCGCTACGTCACCCGAGTCCTGACCCGTTTTCCAAAACACCCGGCGCGGTTCAGTGGGCGCGTCGTCATCGAGCCGTTCAACACGACCTACGGTGTCGACCGGGATGCACTCTGGTTACACGTCGGCGCGATGCTGCAAGCACAGGGCGACGCCTGGATCGGAATCAGTGTGCGCGCTTGGTCGGCAGGAGAACTCCGGCGCCGCGACCCGGCACGCTATGCCGACATCGAAATTCCCTCGAACGACCTTGTGTGGGACCTGTTGCGGGCGATCGGCGCGTTGGTCAAGCAGGGCGGTGAGCACTGCCCGCTGCTCCACCTTGTGGTCCGGCGCGTCTACCTCGGCGGTTACTCGCAAAGTGCGGTTGACACCGCAACTTTCGCGGCGACGTTCGGCGCGCTGACCCGCACCACCGACGATTGTCCCGTTTACGACGGCTACTTTCCCGCCTCCCACGCGGCAAGTCTGACCCCGATCGCCGTTGGGGAAGGCCTGCCCCGATTCGAGTACGCCCCAATGCCGCCGGCCGGGGTTCCGGTCATTGAAGTCCAACCGCAAAGCGATGTCGAAGGATTCAGCTTCGAAGAGTTCGTAAACCCCGGCGCCGCGTCGGTGCGCCGAGAGGATGCCGACTCCGCAGAAGATCGTTTCCGGTCGTACGAAGTCGCCGGTGCACCCCATGCGGCCAAGATCGTCGGCTGTGACGGGAACGGTTCGACCTTTCCGGTGTCGGCGTTCCTAAGGGCCGCGTTGCACCTGCTATTCCGTTGGGTCGAGAACGACATCACGCCGCCGAAGGCGCCACGCATTGTCCTGCGAATCGATGACGTGGTGGCCGAGGCGCGGGTTGACCGGTTCGGCAATGCGATCGGGGGTGTGCTGTCACCGTTCCTGGACGCGCCGCTCGCAAGCTATGCGGCTCACTCGACACCAGGACCACTATGCATGCTCGCCGGCCGGGAGACGACCTTGCCTTATGAGGTGCTCGCCAGCCGGTATGGCGACGTCCAGACCTACCTCGCCGAGTTCACGATCAGCCTGGACTCGACCATCCAAGCGGGCTTTCTTCTAGAAGACGACCGTGCTGCACTCCTGGAAGTTCAGACCGCAAAGGCGCACGCAGCGTTCAGTCCAGTCTTGTTGCCAGACGGGGCCGCAACGACATGACCGTGTCGAGGGCGCCCATCCCGCACAGCCTCGAACAGGCGCTGTCCCCGCAGTGGCTCACCACCGCGCTGCAACCGCGGTTTCCCGGCATCGAAATACGTGCGGTGGTACCCGGCCCGATCGTGGACCGGATCTCTACCAATGCGAGATTTACCATCGAGTGCGCCGGCGGTGTTCCTGAAGACCTCTCGCCGGCCCTGTGCGTAAAAGGCTACTTCAACGAAATTGGCCGGACGGCACGCTATGTCGGGGCCCCCGAAGCGTATTTCTACCGAGACATCGCCGCCACGAGTGGGGTGCGCACGCTGCGCAGTGTGTACGCAGACATCGATCCGGATACCCAGCACGGTGTAGTTATCACCGAAGACGTCGTGTCGCAGGGAGGTACTTTTCTCGACGGCAATAGTCCGTACACGGCCGCCCAAACGGCCGAGACGCTGGCCGAGCTGGCCCGGCTGCACGCTAAGACATGGGCCGCGCTTCGCTATGCCGATGTCGCGTGGTTGGGACCACGTCTCGGTCGCGTGCTCGAGATATGGGGTCAGTCGACCACGATCGCCACGATCGCCCGCAACTTCGAAGGACCGAACGGGCAAGGGATCCCCGCTGAGGTAAGGGACGCGGTGCGGCTGGTGAAGGCCTATCGCCGCTTGATCGTGCCGACCGGCGCAGAGATGGCGGCCAAGCAGTGGTGCGTCATCCACGGCGATGCCCACGTAGGCAACGTATTTCTCGATTCCGCCCAGATCCCGTCAATGTTGGACTGGCAGCTCGTCCAGCGCGGCAAGTGGTACCTCGACGTCGGTTATCATCTCGCTTCGACACTGACCGTCGAGGAGCGCCGACGCACCGAGCGCGATCTGTTGCGCCATTACCTGGATCGCCTCGCTGCACACGGCATCGCGGCACCGTCATGGGACGAAGCTTGGCGCGCAATCGGTTTGGGCATGGTCCATGGGTTCTTTCTGTGGGGAATCACCACCAAAGTGCAGCCTGATGTGATCGCCACCTTGCTGCATCGGACCGGCACGGCAGTCGCTGATCACGATGCGCTGTCGGGGCTGCACGAGTAGAGAAGGAGGCATCAGATGGACCCAGACTCTTCGAACGCTTTTGACGGGCTGCGCGTCGTCGAGTTGGCGCAATGGGTGTTCGTGCCGGTGGCCGGTGCGCTGCTGGCCGACTGGGGCGCCGACGTCATCCGCATTGAGCGCATCGAGGGAGACCCCTATCGAGGGCTGGCAACACAGGGTATCGGCACCGACCGCGACGGCGTCAACTTGTCGATGGCTCTGGCTAATCGGGGCAAGCGTTCGATCGCGATCAATCTGCATCATGAAACCGGATTGACTGTGCTCCATGAATTGCTCGCCTCCGCGGACGTGTTCCTCACCAGCTTACGCCCGGGCGCGTTGAGCCGGCTGGGCCTTGGCGCGGAGGCGTTGCGCGACCGGTATCCCAGTCTTGTCTACGCGCGCGGTCATGGCTTCGGAGTACGCGGCCCGGATGCCAACCAGCCTGGCTACGACAGCTCGGCGTTCTGGGCGCGCGGCGGAGTGGGACACATACTTACTCCGCCCGACCGTGAGTACCCGATCAGTCAGCGCGGCGCGATCGGCGACCGAAACGCCGCTATGGCACTGGCTTTCGGCATCGCAACTGCGCTGCTCAAGCGAACGAAAACGGGCGTTGGTTCGGTGGTCGACGTGTCCCTGCTGGCCACCGCGATGTGGACGCTGTCTTCCGACTTGCTGGCGGTGCTCAACGGCGGTGAGGCCGGGCCGGTGAGTGGGCGCGGGCCACAGGTAAATCCGCTCACCGGCAATTATCGGACCAAGGACGGCCGTCATATCCAACTGATGTTCCTGCAAGGTGACCGCTACTGGGCGGAGTTCTGCCGAGTTGTCGGCCGCGAAGACCTCATCGAAGACCCCCGCTTTGTCGATTTGGCCGCGCGGCGAGCTAATGGTGATGCCTGCGTGGCCGAATTGGATTCGGTGTTCGCTCGCCGCACGCTTGTGGAGTGGAAAGAGTTGCTGGCGAAACTCGATGCACCCTGGGCGCCTGTGCAATCCGTAGCGGAGGTGATCGAGGATCCGCAGGTCATCGCCAACGGCTACGTCGGCGAGGTCAGGCTCGATGAAGGCCAGACCTATCGGCTGCCCGCGGTGCCGGTGCAACTCGACGAACAGGCGGCACCGTTGCGTCGTGCACCTGAGCACGGGGAGCACACTGAGGCGCTGCTGCAGGAACTCGGCTACGACTGGGACGCAATATCGAAGATGATGCAGGACGGGGTAATTCCGTGACCGAGCGGCCGGTTCCGGTCCCCGATGAGTCGTCGGCGCCGTTCTGGTCCGCTGCGGCCGAGCACGTCCTGACCGTGGCGCGCTGTGCGCAGTGCGGTCAGTTCACGATGCCCCCCGACGCGGTCTGCCCGCATTGCCACACCAGTGATCCGAGGTTCGAATTCACTCCGGTCAGCGGCCGCGGCACGGTGCGGTCATGGACGGTGGCGCGGCAGGCGTTTCTGCCGGGGTTCGGAGATGACCTGCCATTCGTCCTCGTCGACGTGGAGCTCGTTGAGCAGAAAGATCTCCGGATGATCGGCCGCCTGCTCGACGGCGTCGATGCAGACCTGCACATTGGTGCTGCCGTTATCCTCGGATTCGAGGACCTCGCCCCGGGCGTGGCTGTTCCCGCCTTCGAGCTACTGTGAGCGCCAGATTCGCGGCGAGCAACAAGGTCGCCGTCGTCGGCTATGCGCACAGCCAGGTGACTCGCCGCGCCGGTCAGCCGCTGGGTGCGTTGGCGGTCGACACCGCGCGCGCCGCCATCGCCGACGCCGGTTTGCGCCTTGAGCAGATCGACGGGTTCGTGAGCTCGAGCTTGTTGCCGAGCGCGGGAGGCCAAGCCGCCGAAGACGGCGTCAGCATCGTCTCGTCCGCATGGCTGTCCCAGCACCTGGGCGCCACTCCGCGTTATGTTGCCGGCTTCGATGGCATCGGCCAGATCACTGGGTCGATGGCCATCGCCGTCAACGCGGTAGCCACTGGTGCTGCCGATTATGTGGTGTTCCACCGCGCCCTGCACAATCCCGCCGGGCGGTATCACGCCAACCCCATGCGCGAGGCCCGGGGGCTGCAGCAATGGACGGCACCCCAGGGCTTCTTTGGGCCGCTGGCCATGATTGCGTTGCCGCACAACGAATATCTGCAGCGCTTCGGCGCGAGCCGGGAATCGATGGCGGCCGTGGTCGTCGAGGCGCGCAAGAACGGCGCGCGGATCCCTTGGTCGTTTTGGCACGACCGGCCGCTTACCGTAGGCGAGTATCTTTCTGCGCCAATGTTGTTCGACCCCGTTTGTCGCTACGATTGCGACATTCCAGTCGACGGTGTGGCTGCGTTCGTGCTCACCTCCGCCGAACGCGCGAAGGACTTGCCGCACCGTCCGGTTTACATCGCCGGTTATGCCGCGGGTACGCCGACCCGGCGGCGTCTGCCGTTGCACTGGCCGCTGGACGACATCGTCGAGGTGGGCGCCGAGACCGCTCGGCGGCTCTGGGCGCACGCTGGCGTCTCGGTCGGGGAGGTCGATCTACCGCAGGTCTACGACGGCTTCTCGCTATTCGTCTGGCTATGGCTGGAGGTTCTCGGACTCTGCCCGCGCGGTGAGGCGCATCGGTTCGTCGAGTTTGGCGGCATCGACAGTGATTGCCCAGGCGGGATACCAGCGCTCTCGGGTGGTGGCGCGCTCGGCAACGGGCGCATGCACGGAATCCCACAAATGCTCGAGTGCTACCTGCAGTTGGCACGGCGAGCCGGTGAACGTCAGCGCGAAGGCGCGACTATCGGTCTGGCATGCCATTCCTCACCACATTTCGGCGGGGCCGTTGTCTACAGCGCGGAAGCCTTTTGATAGTTGTCTTGTTGGTTCTAGAAGAATAGAGTTCTACTGTCACTCGGGGTTTCAGGAGTTGCCGTGGGTCTTGCCATGGAAATTGATCCGCGCACAGTGCGGCTGGTCGTATGACGAGCGCCAGCGTCGGGCGCGAATCGTGGGTGGAGCGCGCGGTCGATCGCTCGGCAGCTGTCCAGCGTTCGCGCACCCGCATCGCCAAGCAGGTGCGGGTAATGCTCGACGCAGCACGGCGACTCATCCGTGAGAAGGACGATTTCACGACCCAGGATCTGATCATCGAGGCCGGGGTGTCGCTGCAGACCTTCTATCGCTACTTCGCGTCCAAGGACGAACTACTGCTCGCGTTGATCGCAGACGCGATGACCGAAGCGTGCGATCGTTGGACCAAGGCTGCTGCCGATATACCCGATCCTATGGATCGTCTGCGGTTTTACATCACCGCGCCGCTCGAGTGGTTCGACGCCGATAGCGACGAAGGCGCCGGCATGCGGTTCATCGTGTCCACCCATTGGCACCTGCACCGCAAGTTCCCGAATGAGCTCGCCGAGGCCGGGAAGCCGCTCGTCGATCTCGTCCTCGCCGAGGTCAATAGCGCCGCGGACAGCGGCCTACTGAATCCCCGTAATCCCGAATGGGATTCGTGGTTCATCGTCGAGCTGCTGCGCTCGATCAACCACTACTACGCCTACGCGGCAAAGGCCGACGAGGACCTGAAGGTGACCAAAGAAGCGCTGTGGGAGTTTTGCAGAACTGCGCTAGGCGGACCTCGCGCATGACCGCCGACCACATTGCGAAAGGATGCCCAGTGACGGATTTCGACACCATCGACTTCTTCACCGATCCATCGTTGGTTCCCGATCCGCACCCGTATTTCGACTATCTGCGCGCAAAGGGGCCGGTGGTACGGGAGTCGCTTCACGGGGTCGTCGCGGTCACCGGTTATGACGAGGCCATGGCGTTATACAAAGACATCGACTCGTTCTCGAGCTGCGTCGCGGTCGGCGGCCCGTTTCCGCCATTGCCATTCGAACCTTCCGGTGATGACATCAGCGATCTGATCGAGCAGCACCGCACCGAACTGCCGCTGCACGAGCGCATGGTGACGATGGACCCTCCGGACCACACACGCGCCCGTTCGGTGTTGAGCCGGCTGTTGACGCCCGCGAGATTGAAGGAAAACCAGGACTTCCTGTTGACCCTTGCCGACGAGCAGCTTGATGAATTCGTCGACCGCGGTGAGTGTGAGTTCCTCGCCCAATATTCTAAGCCTTACTCGCTGTTGGCCGTCGCCAACTTGCTCGGTGTGCCCGAGACAGACCACAAGGAATTCCGTATGGAGCTGGCGGATTCGCACACCGTGGGCAACCTGGACCATGATCCGGCGGCGATCAACCCCTTGGAATTCCTCGACGAGAAGTTCGGCTTCTACATCGAGGACAGGCGCCGCGAACCCCGTGGCGATGTGCTGAGCGATCTTGCTGGTGCGAAATATCCGGACGGTTCCACCCCGGAGATTGTCGACGTGGTTCGAACTGCCACCTTCCTGTTCGGGGCCGGCCAGGAGACCACCGCCAAGCTGCTCGGCGCTGCGTTGCAAATCCTCTGCGACCGGCCGGATCTGCAGCAGACGCTGCGAGGCGATCGCAGCCTGATCCCCGTGTTCATCGAGGAGACATTGCGGATGGAAAGCCCCGTGAAGAGCGCCTTCCGATTGGCGCGCAAGTCGACTTGTCTGGGTGGCGTCGACATCCCGGCCGGTACCATCGTCATGGTCTCGCCAGGCGCGATCAACCGCGATCCCAACCGTTTCGAGAACCCACATGAATTCCGACTCGACCGCCCTAACGTTCGTGAGCAGATAGCATTCGCCCGCGGCGTGCATACCTGCCCGGGTGCGCCGCTGGCCCGGGTCGAGGGCCGGATCTCGTTGGAGCGCATTCTCGATCGCATGGGCGACATCCGCGCCAACGAAGCCGAACACGGGCCGGCGGATAACTGCCGTCACAGCTACGCGCCGACCTTCATGATGCGGGGCCTCACGGAACTCCACCTCCAATTCACGCCGACTAAGTAGGTGGTGAATGGTGCACCGGATGGCGGTAGTGAGCCCAACCCTGGTAGTGGCGTTGGCAATTGTGGCCGTAGCCCCGACAGCAGCCGCGGCCGGCGACGACTGGGGACTCAACGGAACATACATCGCGACATCGAACGGTGACTGGGCGCAAACCAACGACGTTTACCGCAACGAGGCGACCGTCCGCAGCACCTGGACGATTACCACGACCTGTACGACACCGGTCGAATGCTCCGGACGTGTCACCAGTGACCTGGGGTGGAGTGCGGATATAGGTATACACGGCAGCGAGTATGTCCTTAAGCGTGACATTCCCAATTGGGAGCCGTGCGCCGATGGCGTCGGGCGCAGCGGCCATCAGATTTACCGGTTCTCCCCAGTCGACGAAAGAGGCTGGCTCAATTTCGATTCGACGGTATTCTCGGGTCAGGACAAGACTTTGGGGGATAGCGGCGCCTGCGGAATCAATCAAGCGCTCATGATCACGATGCCGTTCCGGTTGGAAAAAGTCGCCTGAACGCGGCTAGGCGGGGGGCGCGCCGACGGTCACGCCGGCGGCCTTTTCGAGCGGTTTGATCACCGCCGTGAAATCGGAATCGGGCCCCTCTTCGCGCGCGGCGGCCTCCCAGAGTCGCCCGATTGCTTCGGCGACCTCGACCGGTACGCCGAGCGCTTTGGCCTCGTCGAGGTAAAGCCGCACATCCTTGACCATCAATCCGGTGGCGAAGCCGTAATCAAAGGTGCGCGGCAGGATCGCGCGGGGGAACTTGTCGCGGCTCGCGCTGGTTGCGCCCGAGCCGGCGTTGAGCACGTCGATCATTACGGCGGGATCTAGACCGGCCTTGACGCCCATTACGACGACCTCTGCGGTGGCGACCAGGACGTTGGCCGCCAGAATGTTGTTGGCGAGTTTCATCGTCTGCGCAGACCCGGGTTTTTCACCGATGTAGAACGGCCGCCCGATGGATTCGAGTGCGGTTCGGATGACGTCGAATTCATTGCGTGGCCCGGACACCATGAGGGTGAGTGCCCCATTTTCGGCTCCGCTGACGCCGCCGCTGACCGGGCTGTCGAGTGCGGCGATGTCGCAGTCGGCCAGCAGGCCATGGATTTGCACCGCCGTTCGGCTGCCGACGGTGGACAGGTCGATGTAGCGCTTGACCCGCGTGCCCTCGATGACACCCGCCGCCCCCGTCGCCACTTCCAGCGACGCCGATGGCGACGGCAGGCTCGCCATGACCGTCTCGGCGCGATCTGCGACCTCCCGGGACGATGCCGCGGCTCGTGCCCCGAGCGCCACTGCGCGCTGCAGCGTTGCGCCCTGCGTGTCGAAGACGACCACGTTGTGATGCGCTTCGATGAGGCGTCGTGCCATGGGGAAGCCCATGTTTCCCAGCCCGATAAACCCGATTTCCATAACCAACCCCTAGGCTTTGTCGAGTTCGGCGAATGCCTCGCCGGCGATGCGAAAGCTGTCCACCGCAGCTGGCACGCCCGCGTAAATGGCGACCTGCAGAAAGACTTCGCGAATCTCATCTCGGGTCACGCCGTTGGTCAGTGCCGCCTTGACGTGCGTGCGCAATTCGTTCGGCCGGTTGAGGGCGGAAATCATGGCCAGGTTCAGCAAGCTGCGTGTCTTTCGTGGCAGATCCTCACGGCCCCACACCGCGCCCCAGCAGTACTCGGTGACGAGATCTTGTAGAGGCTTGGTGAAGTCATCGGCGTTGGCCAGTGCTTGCTTGACGTATTCCTCCCCCAGCACTGCGGAGCGGATTTCAAGTCCTCGTTGGTAGGTTTCGCGGTCCACTGTCTTCTCCTTGGCGATCAGGTCGTTTGCGGCCAGCTAAGCTCCCAGAATGGCACTGCCCGGCTTGGTGCTGATACACGGCGGCGCGCACGCCGCCGATTGCTGGGATCCCACGGTCGCCGAATTGGCGCGACAGGCAACGGAACTGCGTGTCCTCGCTGTGGACCTCCCCGGTCGCGCCACCAAGCCGGCCGATCTGACGAGCGTCGGGATTGCGGACTTCGTGAACTCCGTGGTCGCCGACGTCGACGACGCGGGATTCAGTGACGTTGTCGTGGTCGGGCATTCGATGGCCGGATTGGTGGTGCCCGGTGTCGTCGCAAAGCTCGGGGCGACTCGGGTACGGGAGCTGATCCTGGTCGCCGCGTTCGTCCCGCCGCACGGACTGTCGGTGGTGGACACCCTTGGTGGGCCCCTGGCCCCGCTGGCACGCTCGGCGCGTTGGATGCACATGTCTTCGATACCCAGGCCGTTCGCGCGATTCGCCTTCTGCAACGGCATGACACACGCCCAGCGCGAGTTCGCGCTTGCGCGGCTGTACGGCGAGGCGATCAACGTCATCGTCGAGCCTGTCGACCGCAGTGACCTGCCGGGCGACGTGCCACGGACGTGGATCATGACGCTGCGCGACCGGGCGCTGTCCATGCGACAGCAGCGGTTCGCGATCGAATCGCTGGGCGGCGTCGACACCATGATCTGCGTCGACACTTGTCACAACGTGATGATCTCCGAGCCAAACTGGCTGGCTGCGAGACTGGCCGAACGATGCCGGCTGCGTGCCGGCGGCTAGGTGGCTGTTGCGCCGAGCGTGAACTCATCGCGAGATTTCGGCCGATTTTTCACCGTGAGTTCACGTTGGGCGTTTGAGCGGGCCGAGCGTGGCTACAATGACTGCTTCAGCGCCGCAACAGTTTCCAGGTCGTCGAGCGCCTCGACACTTCGTCGCAGGCCTTCCATGGCGATGTCTTCGACCTGCATGCCCCCCATTCCCACCGTGATCAGCGTGGCGGTGTAGGCGTACAGCGCGCCTTGCCGGTACCGCAGCCAGAGATCGTCGTGGTCCAGGTCGGGCCCGCCCGCGGCCGCCAGCGCCCGCCGGTAGTCATCAAGCAGGTCACGCTGACCGGTGCGGCGGTCCTCCGGCGTCAAGCTGGTAATCAGGGTGTAGGCCAATTCGCGGCTGGGGTGCCCGCGCCGTACGGCCTGCCAGTCCAGAAGTCCCGCATTGCCTTCGCGGAAGTAGACATTGCCCGGGTGAGCGTCGCCGTGCATGACGGTGTGTGGGGGTGTGTCGATTACCGCGGCCACCGCGCGGTAGTTGTCGGCAATGAAGCGACCGTTCTCGACCGGGATGGTGGTGCGTTCGGACAATCGCTTGATCGAGGTCTTCATCAGCGAGCCGGTCAACAGCGAGGTGACGTCACCCGACGGGGTGTAGAGCCATCCCAGCGGCCCTCGCCCGTCTTGGGGAAGGCGGTTCCAGAAGGTGGCGTGCAGCACGGCGAGCAATTCGACGATAAGGCTCGCTTGGTCGATGGAAAGCGGGTGCAAGGTGTCAGGAAATTCGCAAGAGTCGGCGGGCAGGTCTTCCAAGACCAGCAAGTACCGGCCCGTCCAGGAATCGAATGCCGTTCCATAGGCTTTCGGCACCCCGATGAGTCCCGGGGCGAGTTGGCTGTAGAAGCGCACCTCGGTGTCCCCGAGCCGGCCGAGTTCGCCCATCAGTCGCGTGGCAGCCGTCTGGGCGGCAATCTTGACGAACACCGTCTCGGGTACATCGTCTCCGGTCAGTGCCAGCCGTGCCCGCGAGGAAGTGCCGGCATCGCTGGCCAGGACGCTGACCGAACGCACCGTGCTGCCCATGACTTTCGACAGGAGCGCGGCGTCGATAACTTCGACCGTGCGTGGCAGACCCGCCCGGCGTCCGACCACTGCTTCGGCGGCCACCCGGCCGATGCCGCGGCCCAGATGGCCGGCCAGGCCGACGACGTTGCGAGCCTGCCCTACTGGGTTTTTCATCGGATTATCTGCTCTTTCGGGGGTTTAGCGAGGAGCTCGGCCAGGTACAGGCCGCCACGGGCTAGTCAGGTTGGTTGTTACATACTCCGCCGACGTGGCGGAGCTTTACAAAGCAGGTCAAAAGTGTCACGCTCGCTACGTGTCAATGTCAACCACCTGGACCGCCAGCGCGACCGGCGCCGTCTGCATCCGCGACGCCTAGGACCCCGCGCGATGCCGAGGTTTTCTTACGATCCGTTCGACCCGGTAGTGATGGCCGATCCGCGGCCCTATTACCGCGTGCTGCGCGACGACTACCCCGTGTACTACATCGACAAGTGGGATACTTTCGCCCTATCGCGCTTCGCTGACATCTGGCAGGTGCTGGAAAGCAACGACGGCACGTTTGTCGCGTCGGAGGGGACGTTGCCGGCCGCAACGGTGTTGGCGGAGCACAACGACGGACCCGTCGCGGATCCGCCGCTGCATCCCATGCCATTTCACGCCAACTTCGACACGCCGATCTACGACGATGTGCGGCGTTGTACCTCGGCGCCGTTCCGGCCCAGGGCGGTCGGGAAATTGGAAGAGCGAATTCGCGAGCTGGCCAACGAGCGGATCGACGAATTACTCCCGCGGAGCACGTTCGATCTGACTCAGGAGTACGGCGGCATCGTTGCGGCCTCCGTGGTGTGCGAATTGCTCGGATTACCAGTCAATCTGGCCCCCGATGTGCTGGCCAGCGTCAACGCCGGCAGCCTGGCCCAGCCGGGAAGCGGCGTGGAAGTGGCCAACGCCCGACCGGGCTATCTCGAGTATCTGGTGCCCGTTGTGCAGCGCCGCCGGGCCGAAGGCGCCGACGGTACATCGCCGATCGTGGACAGCCTGATCGGCTACCGACAGCCGGACGGCTCCGAACTCAGCGACACCGAAGCCGCCATCCAGCTGCTTGGCGTGTTCATCGGCGGCACCGAGACGGTGCCGAAGATCGTCGCGCACGGATTGTGGGAGCTGACCAGCCGCCCCGAACAAATGGCGGCGGTACGTGCCGATCTCGAAGCCAATGTGCCGGTCGCGCGCGACGAGATGATCCGTTATTGCGCGCCCGCGCAGTGGTTCGCCCGCACGGTACGCAAGCCGTACCCGATCCGCGGCACGACGATCAACCCGGGTCAGCGGATCATCACACTGCTGGCCTCGGCCAACCGTGATGAGCGCGAGTATCCCGACCCTGACGAGTTCATCTGGAACCGGCCCATCGCCCGCTCGTTGGCGTTCGGCCGCGGCCAGCACTTCTGCCTCGGCTTTCACCTGGCTCGCCTGGAGATCGCCGTGCTGGTGCAGGAGTGGCTCAAACGTGTGCCCGCATATCACGTCAATGCTGAGGCCGCATCCAGGCCGCCGTCGAGTTTCCAGTGGGGCTGGAACAGCATCCCGGTCGAGGTCTGACCGTGTGGTCCTACCGCCTGGTCGCGCCGTACACGTTCGAGAGAACGGATCTGCCGGACAAGTCCGCTGAGTGTCTCGGCGAAAGTCAGGTGCTGTTACGTTTTTTGGCCGCAGGAATCTGTGGCAGCGACATCCCGGGTTTCCGCGGTACCCAGGGCCGACTGCCCGGTGACACCGGCCTCGGCGTCGCTGAAATGGACGGCTTCCCGATTCACGAGATCGCGGGCGAGGTACTCGCCAGTAGGCATCCCGAGCATAAGCAGGGGGATCTAGTGGTCGGGTGGGCTTCTGGATTCGACGGTCTGATGCAACGTGTGGTGTCCCACGGCGACGGGCTGGCACCGTACGACTCCTCGCTCAGTCCCGCACTCGCGGTCGGACTTCAACCGTTGGCCTGCGTGTTGTACGCAATCGAACAGCTGCCGGACCTTCGCGGCCGTCACGTCGCGGTCATCGGCCAGGGCTCGATCGGACTATTGTTCTCCTACGTCGCTAAAGCCTTTGGGGCGGTGCATGTCACCGGCGTGGACCCAGTTGACCGTGACGGGATCGGCGAGGCGTTCGGTGTCGACACGATCGTGCGGGCCACCAGCGACCGCTGGGTCAATCACCTGACCGCCGACCGTCCCGACGTCGTCATCGAGGCCGTCGGCCATCAGGTGGCGACGCTTGGCCATGCGATACAAGCGGCCGCGTTCGGTGGCACTGTGTTTTATTTCGGCGTGCCGGATGACGACAGCTATCCGATCAGCATGCGCACCGTGCTGCGGAACAACCTGACCCTGAAATCCGGTGTGACACTTGATCGGCGACGGGTGCTCGGCCGTGCTGGCGACTTCGCGCGCCAACACCCCGAGTTGTTGGAGCGCTACATCACCCACGCGCTGAGCGTCCACGACGTCCAATCGGCTTTCGAACTGGCCTGCCGGCCTATACCCGAACGCGTCAAGATCGCCCTCGTCGAATGAGTGGCGAGAAGGAAATTCGTGATCTGCTCGCCACATACGCGCTCACCCTCGACACCGGCGATTTCGAAGCCTGCATGAAGCTGTTTACTGATGACGGAGAGTTCGTGGTGTACGGAGAGACACTGGCCGGTGAGGAGATCCGCAAGATGTTCACCCGCGCCCCGGGCGGCATCCATTTGTGCGGGGCCACGCTTGTCGATCTGCACGGCGACACGGCGACGGCACGGACCCAGGTGTTGTTCATCAACTCATCAACCCATGAGCTCAGACCGGCCTTGTATGACGACGAGCTGGTCAAGTCTCACGGTTGTTGGCGTTTCCGTCGCCGACGTTGCCAATTCCTGACCGCCAGCGGCCTTTCCGATAGTCCAAAGGAGCGGTCGTGACGTCAGGTAACCGTGTCGCCTTGGTGACCGGCGCCGCCCGTGGGCAGGGGGCGGCGATCGTCAAGCGGTTGCGCCAAGACGGCTTCCTTGTCGCGGCGTGCGATCTGCTGGCCGACGAGCTGAAAGCCGGCATCGAGGAACTCGATGACGCCGGGGTGATCGCAGTCCCGCTCGACGTGACTTCGGCGGAGCAGTGGGCCGCGGCCGTCGGCGAAGTGGTGGACAAGTTCGGGGGACTCACGACGCTATGCAACAACGCTGGCATGCTGCACCGCGCGTCGCTCGCCGACGAAACACCCGAGGGCTTCGAGCGCAGCTGGCGGGTGAACTGCCTCGGACCTTTCCTGGGTATGCGAGCCGCGCTCGACGCGCTCAAACAGGCCGACGGCGCGGCGATCGTCAATACTTGCAGCACGGGTGCCGTGCGGGCTTTCCCTAACCACGGCGCCTACGGTTCGTCGAAGTGGGCGCTGCGCGGCTTGACTCAGATCGCGGCCGCTGAGTTCGGGGCGTTCGGTATCAGGGTCAACGCGGTGTTCCCCGGACCGGTCGAGACTCCCATGCTTGACGAAGCCACCCAGCGGCGTCTGGCCGCCACGGCAGTGTTTGGCCGGATCGGTAAGCCGATGGAAATCGCCGATGCGGTGGCGTTCCTGGTGTCCGAACATGCTTCGTTCATCATGGGAGCCGAACTTGTCATCGACGGCGGACAGACCTTGCGGATCGGATGAGGCGGGCGCTTCGCCGAAATCGACGCCGGCGTGCAGAACTGCGGCTCAAAGTCAAGTGGTTAGTGCAACACGGGCTAGGCGGCTTGGCTAATTAGTGTGGCGAGGCGTTGGGCGGGTGTGTCGAGATCGAGTGTGGGTCTGGGCCGGCTATTGAGCTTGTCTTGGA